>ERZ1035027.1-NODE-1-length-370604-cov-41.987052_pt1 | contig 370604 bp, 320 predicted proteins | sample MGYA00520604_ERZ1035027 | MGnify/ENA primary metagenome ERZ1035027 (study PRJEB33766, sample SAMN09781743) | gut metagenome | biome: gut microbiome | host: Homo sapiens | place: Madagascar | study: EMG produced TPA metagenomics assembly of the PRJNA485056 data set...
AACTGTAGTGGGTGACGAAAAGTTAAGAAGCTGATGTGCAATATCGGTCATAGAAGTCTTTTCAATTAACTTTTGAGCAATATTTTGATTGATGATACGAGGAATTTGGTGATTTTTCTTGATGAAAGATGTCTCAGCGACCACCATTTTCGAATGATAGTAGCACTTAAAACGATGCTTTTTCAGAAGAATTCTAGTAGGCATATCAGTCATTTCAAGGTAAGGAATCTTAGACTCTTTTTGAAAATACTATTTCTTCATTTGACTTTCGCAATCAGGACAAGATGGGGCGTCGTAGTCCAGTTAAACGATGATCTCCTTGTGTGTATCCTTCTTGATGATGTCTAGAATCTGGATATTAGAGTCTTAAATATCGAGTGGTTTTGTGATAAAGTGTAATTCTTTCTAATGAGTTGTTTTGTCGCTTTTATTTATAGACTTTATGGGACTTTTTGTGTACACTTAAAAAGCTCTATAATCTCTACGGTGGTTTTATCCACTACAGAAATTATAGATCCAAATAAATAGTCACTTTAATTGATTTAAGAAGATGAAAATGGTACTATTAATTTGACTGTCGAAAACATTTTTTTGATATAGATTATTTCTTATATTAATAAATTTATTTTTGTAAGAAGCTTTACTATCAATTAAATTGGAGCAGACAAAAAATGAGGAGGATTTCATTCTAAATGAACAATAAACAACAAGATTTTCGAACGGAGAAGTACATTCGTTACGGTATTCGTAAGTATAGCTTTGGTGCAGCATCAGTAGCGATTGCGGCTGGTTTGATGTTCCTTGGTAACGGTTCGGTATCAGCGACTGAAGTACAATCAGCTGAAACAGCTATCTCAGCGGTTGCTCCTAGTCAAGATGATAAGGAGAAGGAAAAAGCTGAAACAGTAGAAACTGCAAAATCAGAAACTGAAAAAACAGTAGAAACTGCAAAACCAGAAACTGAAAAAGCTGTAGAAACAAAATCAGAAACTGAAAAACTGTAGAAACTAAGAAAGTAAACAAAGCTATCCTTGAAGCAAGTATTGCTACTTTGGAGTCTAAACTTTCAACTGCTAAATACGCAGATGCTACAGTAGTAAACTCAGCTAAGGAAGTGTTGGCAACAGCTAAAGCAACTCTAGCTAAGGGAGATGCTAGCCAAGCAGATGTAGATGCACAAGCAGAAACTGTATCAGCATTGAGCACAGTTGTAACTGAGTCGAATACTGCTGGTTTCGATAAGAAACAAGCGGCTGAAGAAGAAGTAGCAAAAGCTGAAGCTGAAAAGAAAGCTACTCCAGCTGAAAAAGAACTTTCAGTAGCAAAAACAACTTTAACACAAGTATCATCAGAAGCTGAAGTAACTAACAAATTGGCTGAGACTGAACTAGCTAAGGCTGATGTCAAAGAAGAAAACAAGGCAGCAGTTACAGAAGCAGTCGCTAAAAACAAAGAAGTTCTTGCTAAATCTAAGACTCTTCTAGCTGATGAGAGTGTGACAAAAGAGCAAGTAGATGCTCAATTGGAACGCCTTAACGAGTCAATCCTTGCAGTTTACAATGAGTTAAAAAATGCAGGAATTGGCCGTGACGGGAAGTTTTCAGTTAACTTGGCAGATGCACAAACAACAGCACTTAAAGATGCAAGTACTGAAACAGGTCAAAAATGGTTAGAAGACCATGGATATTCTTCATTAAGAGATATTCCAATTCTAAACAAAGGTAAAGATGATAAAGCTATAAGTAACTTAGGGAAACAAATTCAATGGCTTGATTTCTCTGATACAGCAGCATGGACTAATTTAAAATCTAATGGTCAATTACAAGTAGGTTCTGTATTTACAAAACAACTAATACCTGGTTATATCGTTAAAATGACTGTTAAGGAGTTGAAACCATTCCACGCAACAGAAGTTTATAAAAATCGTGTGGCAGGAACTGCAAATGAAGATACTTATGATGCGGCTGCACAAAACGTATTTAAAGATGGACAAGCAAATGGTATCGGTGGATCTGCTCAAACAACATGGTCACACATTAAAAATGCTGGACTAGACTCAACTCCACATAAAACAACTATTGCAGGAACAGATGACAAAGCAAATCAAAAAGTAGGAACTATCGGTGGGGTTGTATTTACTGTAGAAGCTACATATAATGGTAAAGAAACAAAACCTGGTATCGTAATGACTACAGGGGAAGATATTGGAGAAAAAGAATCTGAGATTTATACAACAAATGGTACTCCATGGGATTTAGTTGCCATGGTAGGTAAGGAAGATGAAGTAAATCCATATGATCCAATTACTAAAAGTAGAATGGATAATGTTACAAGTCCACAATCATTCTCACAAGCAAGTGCTGGGTTACAAAAAGCATTAGCTAATAAATTATTTGCAACACCAGATGCTGCTACAGCAGGTCTTGGTTCACAAGTGTTCGGAGGGTATCAAGATAGTAATGGACAGCGTACACCACGTGCGACTCCAATTGTATCGACAGCAGGTGCAACAGAAGTAGGTATGTTCATGATTTCTGGTGGTGCCCAATCATCTATGATCGGTATTAAGTTATCTGATTTTGGAGATCTTCCAGCGTCATATGGTACTGCAGAACACTTTCTTAGAACTGAAACAGTGAACTATAAAACAAATGGAATTGAACAAATTCAACAACCATACTTAGGTAAAGTAAAAGCCGACCCTGAAGCGGTTAATGGAGAACGTGTTCGTGGTAAAGGTTCGGATGATGCAACTGATAATGCAGATGAGGGTGTTGATCAACTTATTGCACCTGATAATGTAGTAAATAATAAAGATACTGGTGAACCAGAAGTTCATTTAATTAAAGGTCCAGATAATACTTATAAAGTGAAAGTTATTGCTTCTGCTAATGGTAACGACAGATATACTGGAACTCTTGAAACTGCATATGTCCGTGGATTTATCGACTTTAATGGAAATGGTAAATTTGATAAAGGTGAAGAATCAACTATTGCAGAAGTAACAGGAAACGGTCAAGAAGTAGAGTTAACATTCTCAAATACTCAAATAATCGATACAAGTAAAGACGTTGCTAACTTCCGTGTTCGTATCGCTAAAGATAAAGACCAAATCGTAAATCCAACAGGAATTGCTTATTCAGGAGAAGTTGAAGATAACCAAATTCAAATTTCTCATCCACCACGTGGAGACTATGAAGAAACTACTGGTAAACAAGGTGAAAAACAAAATATCGGTATTGAATTTATTAACCGTGTAGAAGCTGATGCAGCTGAATTAGGTTCTAACAATGGTAAAACTACATTCAACGCGTATGGTAAAATTAATTACACTGAACAACGTAACTCAATTAGTTTAGCATCAACTAAGAAAGTTCAAACTGAAGGTGTTATGATCGTAGATCCTAATGGAAATCTAGTTAAATCATATACTAAAGCGGGTCAAGGTACTTATGAAGTAACTGACACTGGAATTACATTTACTCCAGAAGCTAACTTCGTAGGTAAAGCTGATGGTATCGTACTTCGTGCTGTAGATACTAATGGTCAATCAACTGGATGGACTGCATTAACAGATCAAAATAAACTTGCTAATGTTAATGATGGTACACATACAACTACTACAAAAACTATGGATGCAGTTTATGTACCAAACGTAACTCCAAAAGAAATCGTTGGAACACCTGAAACATCAACAGATATTCAAGGTAAAGAACAGAAGAAAACACCTAAATTCACAATTGATGTAGATAAAGATGGTAATGGTACAACACCAGACCCTGTAACACCAAGTGCACAGTACCCAGCTAAACTAGTAGATCCAAAAACTGGAGCTAAAGTTGACTCTGTAACAGTAGACGGAGAAGGAACTTACACAATCAACCCAACAACAGGTGAAGTAACATTCCAACCACTTCCAACATTCAAAGGAACTGCAACAGGTGTTGACGTAACATTAACAGCACCAGTAGGTCAAAATAAAGATGGACAAGATGTAACAGCTACAGCTACTACAAAATACACTCCAACAGTAACAGCTGTAGAACCAACAGCTAAACCAGCAGACTCTGCAGGAGTACAAGGTGAAACTCAAAAAGGAACACCAACATTCACAGCAGGAAATGCAGAAGTACCAATTAAAGAAAACTCTCACAAACTTCTAGATAAAGAAGGAAATGAAGTTCAACCTGGACAAACAACTCCAGCATACGCTGAAGACGGAGTAACTCCAGTAGGTACTTACTCAATCGATCCAGCAACAGGTGAAGTAACATTCACACCAACTGACAAAACTTACACTGGTAAAGTAACTCCAGCTAAAGTTCAAGCAGAAGACAAAAACGGAACGAAAGTAAACACTACTTACACTCCACACATCGTAGGTGTCACACCAACGGCTACACCAGCGGAATCTTCAGGTATCCAAGGTGAAGTTCAAGAAGGAACTGTGTCATTTGCACCTGGTGATACAACAATCGAAGGTGTTAAAAAATCAGTACCAATCAAAGCTAACTCAGCGGTTCTTCTTGATAAACAAGGTAACCCAGTAGCGGCAGGTACTCCAGTAGATGCTTTAGATCCAGAAGGAAACAAAGTAGGGGAATACACAATTGACCCAGCTACTAACAAAGTAACATTCACACCAACTAACAAAGCTTACAAAGGTAAAGTACAACCAGCTAACGTTCAAGCAGAAGATGAAAACGGAACTAAAGTTAAAACAACTTACACTCCAACAATCGTAGGTGTAACACCAACTGCAGAACCAGCTGAAACAACAGACGTACAAGGTGTTGAACAATCTAAAGAAGTAACATTCAAACCTGGTAAAGCAACAATCAACGGTGTTGAAAAAGAAGTGCCAATTGACACTACTTCATACAAATTATTAGATGAAAATGGACAACCAGCTACATCAGTACCAGCTAAAAACCCAGCAGGAGATGTTATCGGTACATACACACTTAAAGTAGTAGACGGTAAAGCAACTGCGGTATTTACACCAACTGATAAGACATATGCAGGTGAAGTACAACCAGTTACTATCCAAGCTAAAGATACAAATGGAACTCCAGTAACTACAACTTACACTCCAAACATCATACCAGTAGAACCAACAGGAAAACCTGTAACATCTGAAGGTGCTCAAGGACAACCACAAGAAGGAACTCCAACATTCACTCAAGGTGACGCTAAAGTTCCTATGAAGATCGATGCTACTCAACCAGCTAAATTAATCGATCCAGCTACTGGACAACCAACTGACGCAACAACAATCCCAGCGAAAGACGCTAACGGAAAAGAAGTTGGAACATACACAATCGATCCAACAACAGGTAAAGTAACATTCACACCAAACAAAGACTTCGTAGGTACTCCAGTACCAGCAACAGTTCAAGCGAAAGATGCGAATGGAACTCCAACAACAGCTACTTACACTCCGACTGTTAAACCAGTTACTCCAGTAGGTGTTAATACATTTACTGAAGATATTCAAGGTGCACCACAAAGCGGTAAACCAGAATTCAAACCTGGTAAAACTACAATCAACGGTGAAGAAGTAGAAGTACCAATGGATGATAAAGTACCAGCAACGTTTGAAGATGGAACGACTACTAAGACAATTCCAGGAGAAGGAACGTACACAGTCGATCCTGATGGAACAGTACACTTCACTCCAGACCCACAATTCAAAGGTAAAGGAACAACAATGACAGTTGTTCGTAAAGACCAAAACGGAACTCCAGTAACTGCAGAATACACAGCAGTTGTACACCCAGCATCTCCAGAAGGAACAGAAGTTGAAACTGCAGGTGTTCAAGGTAAAGTACAAAGTGGTAAACCAAACTTCATCGGTGGTAAAGTAACAATTGGCGGAGTTGAAAAAACTGTAGATATCGATGAAGCTGTACCAGCGAAACTAATTGATCCTAAGACAGGTCAAGAAGTAACAACTGTAACAATTCCAGGAGAAGGAACTTACACAGTTGCTGAAGATGGAACTGTAACATTCACTCCAGACCCACAATTCAAAGGTAAAGGTACTGAATTAACAGTTAAACGTGTTGATAAAAATGGTACTCCAGCACTTGGTAAATACTCAGCAGTAGTAATCGGTGTTAAACCAACTGCAGAACCATCAGTAACTTCAGACATTCAAGGTCAAACTCAAAGCCAACCAGTTAAATTCAAAGGTGGGGTAGTTGAAGTTGAAGACCCAATGACTAAAGTTAAGACTGAAGAAGTTGTAGCAATCGATCCAACAACTTACACATTATTAGATGAAAACGGACAACCAGTTGATAAAGTACCAGCTAAAGATCCAAAAGGTAATGTAATCGGTGAATACACTCTTGTTAAAGAAGATGGTAAAGATCCAGTTGCAGTATTCACTCCAACGGACAAATCTTACACAGGAGAAGTTCAACCAGTAACAGTTCAAGCGAAAGATACAAATGGAATAGCTGTAACAACAACTTACACTCCAAATATCACGCCTGTTAAACCAACTGCGAAATCAGCTACTTCTGAAGGTGCACAAGGTCAAGAGCAAAGTGGAACTCCAACATTCACTGAAGGACACGAAAAAGCTCCAATCGATCCAACTGTACCAGCTAAATTAATCGATCCAGAAACTGGTGAACCAACTGATGAAACTTCAGTAACAGTACCAGGAGAAGGAACTTACACAATCAATCCAGAAACTGGCGAAGTAACATTCAAACCAGAACCAAACTTCACAGGTAAAGCTGAAGGTGTTGAAGTTCAACGTAAAGATACAAACGGAACTCCAGCAACAGCTAAATACACACCAACAGTTAAACCAGTAACACCAACATCAGATGACGTAGTATCTGAAGATATTCAAGGTGCTAAACAAACTGGAACGCCAGTATTCACACCAGGTAAAACAACAGTTAACGGTAAAGAAGTAACTGTAGAAATCGACGAAACAGTTAAACCAACATTAGAAGGTGCTGATGAAGAAGGTAAAGTGGTAGTACCAGGAGAAGGAACTTACACAATCGATGAAAATGGTGCAGTAACATTCACTCCAGACCCACAATTCACTGGTAAAGCTAGCGGTGTAACAGTTAAACGTGTTGACAAAAACGGTACAGAAGTAGCAGCTAAATACACACCAACAGTTAAACCAGTAACACCAACATCAGATGATGAAGTAACTACTGATGTACAAGGTGCAACTCAAAAAGGTAAACCAGCCTTTGAAGCAGGTAAAACAACAGTTAACGGTGTAGAAAAAACTGTAGAATTATCTGATAAACCAGCTAAACTAGTAGATCCGAAAACAGGAGATCCAGTTGATTCTGTAACTATCGAAGGAGAAGGAACTTACACAGTTGCTCCAGATGGAACTGTAACATTTACTCCAAATAAAGATTTCACTGGTCAAGCGACAGGTGTAACGGTTAAACGTGAAGATAAAAACGGAACACCAGTAACAGCTAAGTACACTCCAGTAGTATTACCAGTAACTCCAACAGGTAAAGACGTAACATCAATCGGTGAAAAAGGACAACCTCAATCAGAAACACCAGTATTCACAGCTGGAACTACTAAAGTAAACGGTAAAACTGTAACAGTGCCAATCGATGAAACAGTAGCTCCAACATTCGAAGATGGAACAACTACTAAAGAAGTACCAGGAGAAGGAACTTACACAGTCGATAAGAACGGTAAAGTAACATTTACTCCAGAACCAGACTTCGTAGGAACAGCTAAAGGTGTAACAGTTAAACGTGTTGACGAAAACGGAACACCAGTAACAGCTAAATACACACCAACAGTATTAGGTAAAACATCTACAGAAAACGTAGTTTCTGAAGGTGCTAAGAACCAACCACAATCTAATACTCCAGTATTCAAAGGTGATGTAGACACAACAGTAGCTCCAACATTCGCGGATGGAACAACTACTAAAGAAGTACCAGGAGAAGGAACTTACACTATCGATAAAGATGGTAAAGTAACATTTACTCCAGAAAAAGACTTCGTAGGAACTGCTACTCCAGTAGAAGTTGTACGTAAAGATAAGAACGGTAAGACAATCAAAGCTTCTTACACACCAACAGTTCGTCCTGACACAGTATTTGTTGATAAGAATGGTAAAGAGTTAGTTCCATCTAAAGATGGTAAGAACCCATCAGAAACTATTCCAGGATACAAGCTTGTTAAGACCGAAACTGATGAAAAGGGTAATACTAAACACATCTACGAACCAGTAACAACTAAACACGTAGATAAGAATGGTAACCTAATCCCAGGAACAACAACAGAAGAAGGAACAAAAGATCCTAAGAACATTCCAGGATACAAAGTAGTAGATACTAAGAAACTTCCAAATGGAGATACAGAATATGTATACGAAAAAGTAACGACATCATTCGTAGATTCACAAGGACGCACAATCCCAGGAACTTCAACAGAAGAGGGTACAACACCTAAGAAAGATATCCCAGGATACAAATTCGTAGAAACTAAGACTCTAGATAATGGAGACACAGAACACGTTTACGAACCAGTAACTACAAAACACTTAGATAAAAACGGTAACCCAATTCCAGGAACAGAAACAGAAGAAGGAACAACTTCAGCTAAAACTCCAAAAGAGGTTCCAGGATACAAACTAGTAGATACTAAGAAACTTCCAAACGGAGACACAGAATACATCTACGAAAAAGTAACAACAGTGTTTAAAGACAAAGATGGAAATGTCATCCCAGGAACAACTACTGAAGAAGGTACAACTCCTAAGAAAGATATTCCAGGTTACCGCTTCGTAGAAACTAAGACTCTTCCAAATGGCGATGTAGAGCACGTATATGAGAAAGTTTCAACACCAGCTCCAACACCTTCACCTGTTCCTCAACCAACTCCAGGTAAGCAAAATACAACTACTTGGACTGATGAAAATGGAAATCCATTGAAACCAACTGAGTCAGGTTCTAAAGAACCGGGAACGGTTTCAGGTTACGAATATGTGAAGACTGTGACTGATCCAAATGGAAATATCAGACATATCTTCAAGAAAGTTGAGATGCCAACTCCAAGACCAGTTGAATCAAGTCAACCAGCAACACCAAAATATGTTGAAGGTCAAAAAGAGTTGCCAAATACAGGTACAGAAGACAATGCTAGCCTAGCAGCACTTGGACTTCTCGGAGTATTGAGTGGATTTGGTCTTGTAGCTCGTAAGAAGAAAGAAGACTAATCTTTCTAATTGATACGATTTGTTTGCAATGAACATATCTTCCTTAAAACTGATGAATCGAATGATTCATCAGTTTTTTTGGTTTCTATGTCAACTGTAGTGGATTGAAGAAAAGCTAGGATTTCGAAAGGACGAAATTCTTCCTTTCTTTTTGTATCACGAAAACCACTAGCTATGCTAGTGGTTCCGAAAAGCTTTTAGCGATATATCAAAAAAGTCCCCCTAAAGTGTTTTATTAGATAAGGTTTCCCGACCACTAATTAATATACAAAAGGAGGACCCCTGATGAGACAGAATAATAGTTTAGCACATACTACATGGAATTCTATGTATCATATTGTTTTCGCACCCAAATATTGACGTCAGATAATTTATGGGAAATACAAAGCAAGTATTGGTCAAATCTTACGTTTATTATGTGAAAGAAAAGGTGTTTAAATACATTAAGCAGATGTTTTCTAAAATCATATTCACATGTTGGTGAGTATACCACTTAAATTAGCTATTTCTTCATTTATTGGATATTTAAGGGGTGAGAGTAGCTTAATGGTATTTGACCGACACGCTAATTTAAAGTATAAATATGGGGATCGCAAATTTTGGTGTCGAGGCTTTTATGTTGATACGGTTGGGCGAAATCAGAAGCGAATTGAAGAATATATTCGTAATCAATTACAAGAAGACGTGATAGCAGATCAGCTAAGTCTATTTGAGGAGTATGATCCGTTTACAGGTGAGAAGAATAAAAGAAAGTAATCTTAAAGAGACCCGCTAGACGGGTCAGCTAGTAAAGGTGGTGCTGAAGGGAAACCATTCGGTAGACCTATAGACATCGGCCGGTAGCAGAGGCCTAAAGCCGAAGAGCAAGCCACCCGTTCTGATATGATACCTCTTAAGTAGACAAGGTAAATACCTAAAATCTACTTAAGAGGTATTTTGATGTTTAGAGAGGTGACAATCTGTTTTTTGAGGTTTTCAAAGTTCCGAAAACCAAAGGCATTGTGTTTAATAAAGTTTGATGAGATTATTTGTTACTTCTAATTTTGCATTAGAATAGGGTAACTGAAGGGTGTTGACAATTGTTTCTGCCTTTGAGAAAGGCTTTAAAGACAGTCTAAACAAGCGGATGAAGCTGCTATAGATTGTCCTTAAAGAGTCCTAAAAATTGTCAGACTCTTAATTCTGAAAGTGGCAAAGCAAAAGTTGATAGAGATAATAGTGGTGTTTCAAGTCTTCTGAATAGATCAAAATCTTGATCAATGAAACTCATCTTCATCTCTCAATTTAAACAGTCACTTCCCTGACTGTCTAAACGTCCCAGGACATAATCTTAGGAAGACGAGAACAATCATGCTTAAAGTTGAAGTCATTGCGCTTGAGAATGTGAAATGGCTAGTTGATGAGCAATGTCTGGCGTAGAAGTCTTTTCAATCAGCTTCTGAGCAATCATTATGATTTTTTCTAATGAGTTGTTTTGTCGCTTTTCATTATAGATATTATGGGACTTTTTTCTACAAGCAAATAGCTTCATAATATCTATAAGTTTTTATCCATTACAAATATCATAGCTCCGTTTTTCTTTTGTGCTAATAAAAATGTTTTTTGTAGATATGGATGTTTAAAAAGAATTAACTTCATCTGGTTAGAGATCTCATATAGTGTTATAATTTAAGAAACATAATGATCTTACTTTAGTTTGGCTGAGTTAATGGTTTTTTGTATAAATGATGGAGGGGAAAAGATGGATATAGATAGAACTATTTCAGTACGGATTCAAGGTTTATTGGTTTTTGAAAGCCCTCTTCATCATGATGAGCGTGGCTATTTTTTAGAGAATTGGCGAAAAAAAGATTTAGTTGCAAATGGAGTACCAGATTCATTCTTTCACCACAAACTTCAGAATAATGTGTCTGTCTCAAATCAGGGAGTTATCAGAGGGATGCATTGTCAGGGCTATGAAAAATTTATGACAGTAGCCTATGGTACCTTCAAAATGATTTTTATCGATTTACGGATAGATTCTCCAACTTACAAATCTGTGGATGTGATAGATGTCAAACCTGGTAGGGCTGTTTTTGTTCCTGGTGGAGTAGCTAATGGAGCACAGTCGCTAGTTAACAATGGGATATTGAATTACCTGGTTACTGATTATTATGATCCACACAAAAACTATCTAGGAATGACACCCCTAGACAAGGACGCTAATTTGTCGTGGAATTCTCTTTTAAAACCAATCATTTCTGAAAAAGACCAAGCTTCTAAAACTTTCAAGGAAGTTCTTGAACTAATTGAATCAAGCAAGAAGAAAGTTGCCTTAATCGGCTCGACGGGTGCAGTTGGAAAAGTTTTATGTGATAAATTAAGGAAGCTATCTGATATTGATTTAAGTTGTTTCAATAGAAATAATGTTGAAGAAGCTTTGAAAGATGTTTATGATGTGGTTATTTGTACTGCTCCGTCATCAGAAAAATTATTAACTAATTTAGGTTTGAAAAACGATGACTCGGAAATAGAGGAATTATTAAATGTCCTAAAAAACATTCAGACAAATCATATGATTTTAGTGTCTACTAAATCTGTATTTGAAAGTGGTACCAGATATAGCACTATTCATCAAAAGATTTATAATAGCGTGATTGAAAATCATCAAAATAAGAACACTATTTATATTATGGACACCTTATATGGAAAAACACTGAAAAAGGGCTTTATCAACGATTTACTTTCTAGACAATGGACTTATATTTCAAATGATATTGTTTTGGATAATCCTGAGTTAGAAAAATATTATAAAAAAGTAAATAACCAGTTGTGGGTTTTAGTAGAGCCTCTTACAGATGAATTGTTGAGGGCTTTAGAACCAATTTCTGATATTTATCCTGATGAGATGTGCTATCAAGTAACAGCAATAAATGATTTAGTTGGTCATCTGGTGGCGAATTTAAATAGAATCGATGGAGTGAAACTGGGTATTAATCAGTCTGAAATTTTTACAGGTAAACAAATCAAGGATTTATTAAAAACACCAGACAATTCTACTTTAGGGCAATACTTTAAAAAGCAAAAAGGAGATTTTAATCTTGAAAATTTATGAAAATAATAGAGGTTTTCAACTAGGAAATTTGCTTTATCTTCTACTACAGGCTCACAGAGATCGAATGATGGGTTATGAGGAAAGTTATGTCTTACGAACAGGATATTTTCAGTTTGCCCAGACCTTTTTTCCAAAAACTACTGTCTTATTTTCAAAAGCAAATGGTATTGAATTAGAAGATTTTGGTTATTTTCAAGAGGCAGGTGTTGACTATTCTTCAGAAGAATTGGACTCTTTTTGTAGAGAATATTTGATTGAACCAGTAGTAGCAGCTTCCGCTCGATTTGAAGAGAAAAATGTGACAATTGCCATTAGAAGAACGGATTTTCTCAATGAACGAAATAGAAAAAATTACGGCTATAACTCTCAGTTGTATATCGGTTCTTGTTTAGACAAGATAGCAGACATTGAAGGGGCTGATTTTCAACATTTGACCATCCGAATTACTTCAGACGATGTTGACTGGTGTCAGAAAGAATTAGTACCTTTTCTACAGTCTCAGTATCATTTTGAAAACCCGATTATAGTTGAGGAGCAGGATATTCAAGATAACTTTTTACAATTATATAGCTGCAACAAGTATTTTATTTGTCCCAATTCGACCTATTGTTACTGGGTAGGCTATATTTTAAGATTAACAAAACCTTTTGTAACAGTGTTTGTTCCGGATTTTAATACTCTACTTGAACAAAATGGAAAACAAATTGCGGATACAAGAGAATGGGAAGTTGTAAGTGTTGATCGTACTGGCTTTGAGTAACATGTGTTAAATAAGCGAACGAATATTGAACTTCTACAAAAAATTTTGCCACAGTTAGGAAAATCTCAGTAGGATTTTAAGTATATAGCAGATAGACCAGGACACGATCTTCGTTATGGAATAGACGCTAGTAAGTTATATACTGAGCTAGGTTTTACACCTCTCTACGTGGATTTTGATAAGGGAGTAAAAAAGTTATTCATTGGTATCAAGAACATGAAGATTGGTGGCAAGAGATGATTACGCAAAAGTAAGATGCTAAGTAAGAGTTTGTAAGAATATTATGAGGAGCTAAATGTGGAGAATATAATTTTTTGTTCATCTCCCTTCCAGGTCTTGGTTGCTAGAGAGATTATTCGGACTGTTTCAGCAGACTTTATCGGGATTTATCTAAAGATGTCAAATGATGCGAGACAGAATTACTATGCTGAACGGATGGAGGAATTTTGTAAGGAAGTCCTTGTTTTAGAAGGAAAGACAGTCTTCAATGATATTCAGGAGGTTTTGAAAGACAAGTCAATTCGCAATCTCTATTTAGCCAGCTTGGACAATCCTGTAGCTCTTAGTATCTTCAATCCAAGTACAATGAATTTGTACACCTTTGATGATGGTAGTACTTCCATTGTACCTCTTAATCTCTATACACAAAATCTTGAGAGGGGCATTCCGTATACAAACTTTACCTTAAGAGAGGTTATGTCTTTGTCAAATAGACATTATACGGTATTTGAGGACTGCCTTCTTTTCCCAAAGGAGAAGCAAGTTTTTCTAAGGCTTCATCTTGAACCAAGTCATTTTCATAGGGCTAAAAATGGTAAGAAAATAAGCGTTTTTCTGGGGCAATTTCTAGGCTCTCTCCTTTATCAGGAAGATTTGGAACTTACTCAAAAATTGACTGCTAAAGTTTTAGATGAACAGAAGATTGATTACTACTATCCCCATCCTAGAGTACCTTTGAATCCTTATCAAGATAAATTAAAAGAAACTAGATTTTGCTTTGAAGAAGAAATTTATCTTTTGTTAGAAGAATATGAGTTTGTTGAGGTACATGGTTTTTACTCAACTTCGCTTTTGTTGGTCAAAAATATAGAGGGCGTGTCAGTTCAGGGGTATCGGACTTTTTTAACAACTCATGAATCAAATGTTTTTGCAAAACGAGGTGTGCCCTATCAAAATGTGTCCCAATCGGACACACCTGTTGATATTGTCATGCCTGTCTATAATGGCGCTGAAACCATTAGCCAAACGATTGACTCTGTTTTAAATCAGACCCACCAATCTTTTCGACTGCTAATTGTGGATGATGGTTCAACAGATAATACAGAGGAAGTTTGTAAGCCATATCTAGTAGACAAACGAGTACAGTATATCAGGGAAGGCCATAAAGGTATTTCAGAAACGTTAAATCGTGGAGTTAGTTTGTCTCAAACGGCTTATGTAGCCAGACAAGATGCAGATGATGTATGGATGCCTTGGCATCTTGATTTTCTCTTGCAGGAGTTAGAGAAAAATCCTCAATTAGACCTTATCGGGGCTAGAGTTGTCGCAGAAGAAGATGCCGTAACAGATAAAATTAAACGGAATCAATCTCATCATTTATCAGGAGAAAAATTGTGGTTAGAGCTTGCTTATCAAAATGTATTTAACCATTCAACTGTTATCTTTAAACGCTCTGCCTATGATGAAGCAGGAGGTTATGATGCTAAGTGTGATGGGTTTGAAGATTGGCATTTGTGGTCTCGCATGGTCACAAAGGATAATGCTTTAGTATTGAATGTTATGACAACTTACTATCGCTTATCGGAGCGTTATAAACGACAGATGGTTTTCCGAGCAAGACTAGCAAGAAGTCGTGGATTAAGATTGGAAGATGTATTGGACTAAACTATGGTGAAAGTATTTACAATAAAGGAAGGCGTTCCTGTAAGCACTTATGGCTTTGAAAGAAGTCAATTGGCACGTCAAGAAATTTTTAAAAGTCTATCCCTAGAACAGAAACTCGTTATAACAAATCTGGATAATTTTGTACCGAATTTTGTAGAAACCTTAGAAAAACTTGGTTTTGAAAACTTCTATCATGTTATTTTTGACCAGTCAGATCTGGCTAGACAAAAGCCGAGTGTAGACAAAAAATTTATTCAAGAACTAGATCATGTCAGTGAAGTCGAGTACACAAAAGAGGGATATGTAGGTCTCGTTCATTATCAAAATGGGGATGTAGAATGCTATACCTCTCAATTACTGTATCGTTTCCAATATCAAGAAAATCTCTTTACTCTTTTTGACAGTAAAGGGGAGTTGCTGAAGGGTGATGTGAGTGAAAATTACCATTCTTACCAAAATCTAAGAAGTGGGGAAACCTACACTCAATGGCAGCTGGTTAGTCTCTATCTAGCGAACAAGTCTACAGTGGAAGATTGCTTTATCATTGATATGGTCAATGAATATCCTCTTCAATTGAGAAAGTTTTTCCAAAATACGGGAAGAAAGCTATTTGCTTATACCCATTACAATATCTTAGATCCGATGATGAAGTTTGTCTTACAAGGGTGGTGTCAAAATATCGTTGCAAGTCCAGTTTTGGAACAACTAATAGGGAAAGATAAGGTTCGCTTTTTACCTCCAATGTTTGTGGATGGCGTTTTGGAAAAAGAATATGCAAGAGTTACCGATTGGTGTATCGTTGGCAATATGACGATGATCAAACGGTGTGCCTGGGCGATTGAGGCTTTTCGACAAGTGTCAGATAGTCAGTTGACGATTTATGGCAATTTGCCAGATGGTTATAGCCAGAAAGACTTGCCGTCAAATGTCCACTATGCAGGCTTTCTAGAAGAGGTTCCTTATGAGAAGCACCAAGGCTATCTCTCTTGTTCTATGAGTGAATGCTTTGCCAATGCGGCCGTGGAAGCATCTGCTAAGGGCTTGGTCTGTCTCTTGTCTGATACAGATTTAGCTCATAGGTACTATAAGAGCCAATCCAAAGGAGTCACAACATTTGGTGATATTGGAGAGTTAATCTTGTGGCTTAATACTTATCACAAAGAAGGCCGTTACGCATCTGCAACCTTTGCTAAGGCTTATCAAAAAAAAGAAACAATTAAAGTGTATAAGGATGTATTATCCTTAGAACAATGATATAATTGAAGGTATAGAACAGTCCTAGTTTTATAGTTCTTATCGCAAATTTTATAGATTCAAAATATAAACAACAAAGAAGTTTTAGGAAGGTAATGTTTTATGTTTCATACTGATCGACAAGAGAAATTTTCACTTCGTAAGTACAAGGATGGTCGAACTGATTCTAAGTTAATTGGGGCAACGATTTTGGCAGCAGGTATTTTATCAATGGCAGGTATCAATACTGTGTCAGCTGATGTTGTGTCTAATGGTACAAATGAACCTACAGTAGTGACCGACACATCTAAAGTTGAATCTGCAAAGGCTACAACTTTTACAGATGATAAAGATACATCTAAAACTTTCAAAGTTGATGCAGTTTTAGATGGAGGAGCAACTGAGCCAACAAAAGCTAATATCAACACTGGTGATAAAGACGGTGATGACACAGTGAACTTCAAATCAGAAGCAACTGTAAATTACAAACTGGATTCTGATAAGTCATTACTAAAAACAGAAACAGTAGAAGCTGGAAAAGGTACGGTTACAACACCTTATGATAAAAAAGGTCTTGCTTATGACACAGATGGTAAAGACTACCGTGAATCAACAGTGGCTAAAACTGGAGATGCTATTAGTGAAGCTACTGGGAAAAAAGATACAGTAGAAGCGAATAATAAAGTTTATGAATATGTACGTTCAGAAGTTGAAGGTACTGACAAACCAACTTATGACAAAACACATTTCAATGATATCGAAGCTCCAGTATCTCCAGAAGGAATGCACAATAAACTAGGAGAAATCGACTATACAAAAACAACAGGTAAAGTTTATCTAGTAGAAGAAACAGCCGATGGACAATATGGTAAATTCGTAGAAGCGAGTGGGGTAACTAGTGATGAAGATGCAGTAACAAAATGGAAGGCTGGTCAAGCTACAGCTAAAGATTTCACTAAAGCTAATGTAACACTTCAAGAAGGAGATACAGTCCTTGTCCTTGATAAAGATACGTATGCGATCACAGATGCTGTAGAAAGAAAAAGTAAAAAAACAGGAACACCTGTCACTTATGTTGCCGTAAAAGAAAATATTTATGACGGAACTTCTACTGATATTTGGGGTATGACCTATGCAATTCTTAGAGAGAATTATACAGCTATTAAAGATATAGGGGATGATAACGTCTTTGGTACTGCTGATGATAATGAAAGAAATGCAACTTCGAATGGTACGCAAACAAGAAAATCAATGGATGTTTTCGATGTGTCAGGAAGAGAGGATAAATATTCTAAATATCTTCAAAAAACACCAGATTTAAACACGTCAAATGCTTCAGTGAAAGATATATTGAAAGATGTTTTTGCAACTGGATATCGACTTGTTGATTTCTTTACTAGTAATGCGTCAAAACCTACGGATATTGAAGCAATTAATAGCGTCAAAACTAATTTAGATAACAAAGTAGACGAACTCGTTAATTATATGAAAGAAAATAATATTCGAGTTGGTTTATCTAATAATAAAGTTGGGTTCTATGTAAATGACGCTTCAGCTGACAATGACTCATCTAAACTAGATCAATTTGAAACAAAAGTTAGAGAAGTAAGTACGGTTTTAGATGCTTTACCTATTATTGATAAAGTAAAAACTTCTGGTGTTGCTTCAAAAGAAGAAGCTCAAAAATACGGAGCAGTTGACGGTGATTTGTTTCCTGTTTCTAAAGATGTTATTGAAACTTATGAATTTACAACTGTAGGTGGTTTAGTAGTAACAACAAATACTAAGTATGATAGAAATGATGGACATGATGTCATTTGGAATAAATACCCGGTAAATACAGAAGAAAAAATTAATATTTCGAATGTGACAACTAATGGAACATGGGGTGTTACAGTATCAGATGATAAATCACAAGCTACGTTGACTAAATCTAAACGTGAAGTAAATGAATGGGAAGCTTCTGATGAAACAACAACGGATACTGCTACAGTAACTAAAAAAGAAATCATCACGCCAATCCGTGCTTACAAAGTAATGGGTGAAGAAAAACCAGTTGTAACCCATTACTACAACTTAAAAATCACAAAAGAAGAAGCTGGTACTGCAACAGCTACTAAACAAGGTAGCGTCGTTATTAAGTACGTCACAACTGATGGAAAACAATTAAAATCAGAAACTGATAAAGACAACGTAACACTTGAAACAAAAACTATCGTAAGCTTGTATTCAGGAGAAACAAAAGTTGATGAACGTACAGATATCGCGACTGTAGAACAAAACTATGATACAACTCCAAAACAATATCCAACATTAGTAGATACTGATACTGGATTTACATATGAGTATGTAGGTCTAAAACAAGGTTCTCCAGCAGCTAGTGGTAAAGTAGTAGAAGGAACAACAGAAGTTGTTTATGAATACCGTCTAGTAAGTGAAGAAGAGAAAACACCGTCTAAATCAGAAGTGACGAAAACAGGTTCTGTTGATGTGAAACACGTTGTGATCAACGAAGATGGAACGTTAAAAACATTAAAAGAAACAGAAGTAGTGAAGAACAATGTTCCTCTAGAGTATGAAGATACGTACGTAACTTACTCAAAAGGTGTAAAAGTATCTGAACGTAAAGAAAAACGTACCGTTACAGAAAAATACGACACTACTGATAAACAATACCCAACTCTAAAAGACGAAGCTACAGGTTTAGTTTATAAATATGTAGGGCAAACATCTGATTCAGCTCCAGCAACAGGTGACGTAACTGAAGGTGAAAAACACGTTATCTACAGCTATACTCTGGATAAACAAGAGGAAACAACACCGTCCAAAGTAGTTGAAACAAAAGGTTCAGTAGTTGTTAAGTACGTTGATGCTGACGGTAATGAAATCAAAGACGCAGAAAATGTAATAACAGATGCGGTTGTCAAAACAACGAAAACATACGCTACAAAATCAGGTGATGTTGTTTTATCAACACGTGATGAAGTAACGGAAAATGATGTAAACTATAATGCTGCTGAGAAGAAAGTTGATACAATCACTAAAGATGGTAAGAAATATGCCTTCCGTGGTGTGTATGCAGTTTCGGACAAATTCAACAATACAATTGAAGAAACAGGTAAGGTCAAAGAAGGAACTACAACAGTTGTTTACCAATACGACTACGTTATCCCAGTAGATCCAACTAAACCTAACGAAGGAGAACAAAATCCTCCAAAACCAGAGGATAAAATCCCTAACGATCCAAAAGGTCGTACATACAAAGATTTAGGTCTCTTAACAGAAGTTAAACGTAACATCACTTATGTATACGAAAATGGACCAAAGGCAGGGCAAGAAGCAAGTGCACCAGTTGAACAAAAAGCACGCTTTACAAGAACTGCTGAAATCAACTCTAGAACTGGTGAAGTGACGTACACAAGTGACTGGACTAAAGAGCAAACACTTGCCGAAGTAGTATCACCGAAAATCGATAAATATGTAGTTGATAAAGAGAAAGTAGCTGAATTACCAGTAACACATGAATCTACAGACAGTAGTGAAGTTGTTAAATATCGTGAAAATCCTGAAATTATCGAACATGATGCAGCGAAAGACAAAAAAGGGTCTGTAGTTGTTAAGTATGTTGATGGTCAAGGAAATGAAATCGATACAGCAGTTACGGTTAAAGATAATGTAGTAGTAGAAAAAGCTACAACAAAAGTCTACGCTGATCGTGAAGAAACTACTTATACAGCGACAAATGAAGAATACAGCACTGTAGCAAGTCGTAAAGATGTTATCGAAGTTAGTGGTAAGAAATATAAATACAGTGGTGTATACGAAGTTTCTGATAAATACAACAACGTACTAGAAGAAACAGGTAAGGTGAAAGAAGGAACTACGACGGTAGTATATCAATACGACTACTTAATTCCAGTAGATCCAACTAAACCTAACGATGGTGATCAAAATCCTCCAAAACCAGAAGATAAAATCCCTAACGATCCAAAAGGTCGTACCTACAAAGACCTAGGTCTACTAACAGAAGTGAAACGTAACATTACTTATGTTTATGAAAATGGACCAAAAGCAGGGCAAGAAGCAAGTGCACCAGTTGAACAAAAAGCACGCTTTACAAGAACTGCTGAAATCAACTCTAGAACTGGTGAAGTGACGTACACAAGTGACTGGACTCCAGAACAAAAACTTGCCGAAGTAGTATCACCAGAAATAAAAGACTACACTGTAGACAAAGCTAAAGTAGATGAGTTAGCCGTAACACATGAATCAAAAGATTCAGCGGTTGTTGTTAAGTATTCTCAAGTTTCTTCAGTAAGCGAACGTGATTACGCAAAAGATAAAAAAGGAACAGTTATCGTTAAATTTGTAGATATTAATGAAAACTTCCTTGCGGATGATGTAATTGCTAAGAACAATGTCATTGTAGCTGAAGCAACAACTACAATTACTGGTGATAAAGAAGAAACGACTTACAAAGCTACTGGAGAAGAGTATGCTGTTACACCACCAGAAACGATTGAAGTGGATGGAGTGACATTTAGATTAAAACGTGTTCTTCCAGCAGGAGATAAGTTTAAAAATACTGTGGAAGAAAAAGGATTGGTTAAAGAAGGTGTTACCACTATTGTTTACCAATATGTAATGCAAATTGATGCTCCAAAAGTGGAAGTCCCAGAATTTGATGGTGGAGTAGTTCCGTTGGATCCGCCAACTGTGGAAAAACCAGAACTTAAGATTCCAGAACAACCAACTCCTAAACCAGAGCCTAAGCCGGAACCAAAACCAGAAACTCCACAACCTGTAACACCTACAGATAATGGAGATAACAACGGAAATAATAATGGAACTCCAACAACTCCAGCTCAACCAGCAGCTTCTACACCTCAATATATGGATGGCCAACGTGAACTTCCAAATACAGGTACAGAAGACAATGCTAGCCTAGCAGCACTTGGACTTCTCGGAGTATTGAGTGGATTTGGTCTTGTAGCTCGTAAGAAGAAAGAAGACTAATCTTTCTAATTGATACGATTTGTTTGCAATGAACATATCTTCCTTAAAACTGATGAATCGAATGATTCATCAGTTTTTTTGGTTTCTATGGGCTCTTTGTCAACTGTAGTGGGTTGAAGAAAAGCTAAGTTTTCGAAAGGAGGAAGTCCGCCCTTTTTTGAATTTTTATGCAATATATATATATATATATTGCATAAAAATTCGATTAATTTGGGTGAAAACTGTTTATATCATAAGTATCTAGAGAACAAAAATAATATAAATAATTGAGTTAAAAAAGTACATTTTTATTTGACCTCATCAATATATTTGATATAATGAGAAAAAAAGTTAAAAGGTGGATTGTATGACGAGACAACAAAGACCTAAACATAGGAAGTCTTTCAATTGGTATGGCTTAAGCCAACGTTTCTCTATTCGTAAGTATCATTTTGGTGCTACGAGTGTGTTGTTGGGGACAGCCTTGATTGTGGGTGCTGCCCAAACGACTGCTAAAGCAGAAGAAGTAACAGCTGAAAATAAAACAGAAGCTGTTGCAACTACTCCAAAAGATGATAAGACTAATAAGAATGTCGCAAATGTGACGACACCAGCCCTTTCTGCTACGACAGAAGCTACTGTAGTAGAAAAGCCAACCTTGAGTGATGATGAAATTGCAAAATTAGCTGCTGAAGCATCTAAGAAAGATGAAAAAGCATCTAAACCAGCTACAACTGAAAAAACAGAAGCAGCTGACAAAGAAAAATCAACACTAACTACTCCTTCAACAGACAAAAAAGCTGATAAAGCAGTTGATGAAAAAGCTGCCAAAGAGGATGAAAAGAAAGCAGAAGATCCAGTTGCTGCAACTAAAACTGTCCTTGAACAGTTGACATCTGAAGCAGAAGTGTTGAACACAACAGCCTCAAATTTTGCGGATAAAAAAGTAGAAGAAAAAGCTGGAAAGGAAGCTATCGCAAGTGCAGTAGCTTCAGCTAAGGTTCAAATCAAAGCTTCTAAGATAGCTTTATTAGCAGGAGAAATCACTAAAGAGGAATTGGATGCCCAAGTCCAACGTATTTCATCTGCCATCGAAGCAGTCTACGCAGAGATGAAACGTGCAGGACACGTAGGTAAAGTTGAGGCAGTATTAGATGATGTTGCTGCAAATAATAACAAATTAGTCGTTAAACCTGCTCAAGTTACGCCAGTAGCAAATTATAAACATGTTACAGAAGAAGAAATAGCAGAAATCATCCGTCAATTCCGTATTGCGAACCCTGATTTGACAGATGCTGATAAAATTCAAGTAAATGTTAATGGTAACTTAGTTGGAGAAACAACAGTTACTCTGGCAAATGGTCAAAAATTTACATTTCCAACATCAGAAGTAATTAAAGGGTATACAGCTAATCGTAATACTGAACAATTGAAGAAATCTATTAACTGGTTTGACTTTGGCTCATCTAAAATTACATATCCGGATGGGACTAAAGTAGGTGAGGTTAAACACTTATCTTCGCCAGTTACTAAAGTAGTTAAAGACCGTTATGGAGTTGCTCAAACAGGGGTGTTTACATACTATCGAGAAGTAACATATCCTGATGGTCGTAAAGGAACAACTTTAGATGATGAATGGTTAGCGAATGGTCCAGCTCGTTATTCAAAACACTTCTATAGTGGTGGTAATGCACAGAGTAGGGATGGACGTGTTGATAGCTCTAAGGGAGAATTTTTTGAAGCTCTTCAAGAAGGAATGAAGTTTACAGTTAAAACTTCAGTAGAAGGGTACGAATTAACAGCTACTGTAACATCATTAGCACCTAAAAATGTAGCAACAAATCCATTCAAAGATTCAAATGGTAAAGCTTATAACGTAATGAATCAAGATCAATCAGCTACAGGTAGAAAAGCTGGTGATCCCGTTGATGTTGTCTTGGCCTATCAAGATAAAAATTATTCTCATATGAAGCATGTGGGTCTATCTACTGATAATGCAGATGGAACTCCTCAGATGACTGCTTTCACAGCAGCATATGATAGTGCTAATGTAGGGGTGAATTTCTCCCTTTCGGCTACATACAATAGCCGTCCTGTTGCAGTAAATGCAATTGCGGTAGATGCTGAGGAAGCTGGGGAAATTGAAGTACTTCAATTTGAAACGGATGGAACAAATTGGGAACAATTTTTAACATTGAATAAAAACCCTAAAGGTGGAAATGGTGTTGTACCAATTAATTCAGAATTATTAGGAAGAAATAGTAATTCATTTGAGAAACCTGGATATAAGAGAAATGAATGGTTAAGTACAGATAAAAACGGAAATGTTTCTATGTATGGAACAAAATTATTTGGTCCAGCATGGACTACTATTAATAGTGGAAATGATTTGCCGGTAGGGTTAAGTCAAAATGTTTCTAATTTATCTATTTATATGAATACTCAAGGTTCTCAAGCTGGTACGATAGGTTTTGTTATTTATGACGGTGGGGATGCTCCAGCTTCATATGGTTCAGCTCAACACTTCATTGGAAATCTTGTGAGAACGAATTCTGACGGAAGTAGTACAGTAGCTACTCAACCATATTTAGGTTCACAAAAAGGTGACCCTGACTTCCGTACTACTGAAAAAGAGCCAAGTGGTGCTTGGGTATTAGATGATTTAGTCAATACAGATAAATACGAAAAGGTTGAACTTAAGAGTGGCACTTCTACTGTTACAAATGAAAAAGGTGACACAGGTATTTACGAAGTTCAAAAGAATGGTAATACTGTTATCCGTAAAACAGATGGAACAACCGTGGCTCTTCGCCAAGATGATATTTTAACTATTTCGGATCCTACTTCACATTTACCAATCAAGGGTATTTTCAACAAAGCTGAAGGCGTTATTGGTGTTGGTGTATTAGCCGATGAAGGAGAAGGCCAACTACTAGATCCGGCTGTAGCGACGAGTTATTCATTACGACAAGGTGGTGCAAACGAATATGAATTGAAGGGAGTTCGTGCAAATCCAGGAACAAACAATGAGAAGGCTTATGTTCGTGGATGGGTTGATTTTAATAATAATGGTAAATTTGACCTTTATGAAGCTTCTGAATTAGTAGAAGTTTCAAAAGAAGGAACTTACACTTTGAAATGGAAAAATACACCTCAATTATTAGATACGTCTGTAGATAGTTTGGGTGTACGTTTACGTATTGCGCTAGATAAAGGAGATCTTGATTTACCAACAGGTGTTGCAGCATCTGGGGAAGTAGAAGACTTCCAAACGCACGTAATTCATCCACCTCGTGGAACAAGAAATGAATCTAAAGACTTCCAAGGAAGAGATCAAAAATTAGATATCCGAACCACTGAGTTATTTACTGCAACAGGTAAAACAGAGTCATCTAAATATTCAGCATGGAACCAAATGGAACCTACTGTAGCTCCAAAGTTTGTATTAACAGATTCAATAGTTGCTAGTGAAGAACCAACAGCTAATACAACTGTTAATGTTACCGATCCAGAAGGAACAACTGTTTATAAAGGAGCAGAAGTAGTAGTAAAAGATAAAAGAGGTAATACTCTAGGAACAGCGGTTAAAGTAGTTAACCCTGCAACAGGTAAAACTGAGTACTACTTGTCTCAATATGCAGAGTATGATACAGCTGGAAACAAAGTAGGGGAATATACTTTAAATAAAAATGGTCAGAATGGCCAAAATATTAAAGATGCTACCGGTAATTATAGAACAACAGTTGATTTCCATCCAGAGCCAGGTTATGTAGGTACTGCACGTGGGGCTGTTATTCGTGGTTGGGACCAAAACCGTAACTCAACTGGTTGGGACTTGACAGATGCAACTCTTAAAGAAGCATTAGCATCAGATCGACTAGCCGATAAGGATAAATTAACAGAAAATGTTAATAAGGAATATAATGGTAATCGTACTATGGATGCCGTATACATTCCAACAGTCATCGATGTACGACCTGTAGGAGAAGATACTATTACAGAGGACGTTCAAGGTGCTACACAAAAATCTAATCCAACAATCCCTGTTTATGGTACTGTAGAAACAGCAACAAATGACAAAGTTGAAGATGTCAGATATACAGCTGACTATGTAATACTAGATAAAACGAAGAAGCCAACTTTTGCAACAAGAAAAGAAACTCCTGGAAAATTATATACAGAAGATACAACAGTTGATAAAGAAACAACTCTAACATTAACAGATGGAACAACTGTTACTTATAAACCAGCAGATAAGATTCCAGCAGGAACTAAGTTAGGGAATGTTTCATCACCAATTACTGTAAATGGTACAGGAAACGTGACTGTAAGTAATGCAAGATTTACAAGTGGTTCAGTACCAGCAGGTTCAGTATTAGAAGGAGCCCAGCCAACAGCAACAGAGGATACAACAGTAATTCGTAATGGGGCTACTGTAGTTGTACCAGCAGGAAGTAAACTTCAAGTAGGAGATGAGCTTGTTACACCGCTTAAAATAGCAGGTGGAGCCCAAGTCACAACTTGGAAAACAACTTTTGCTAAGGGAGATACTATTCCAGCAGGGACTCAAGCAAGATTTGAAGCATCAGTTGTAAATGAAACTTCTGCAGATCAGTTAGTTCCAAAAGGTGAAAGTATTACACTTAATGGAACAACTTACACCGCAAATAATGATGTGATTCCAAAAGGAACTCGTACTGCTTCGACATATGAAGATTTAATGAATGTAACTCTTCCAAATGCAGTTCATATAGATCCACAAACAGGAGAAGTGACAAGTGTTCCTCGTCGTTATACTAAAGTAACTGACACAGAAATCGTCATTGAAAATGAAGGTACCTACACATTAAACCAAGATACTGGTGAAATTACATTCACACCAGATCCTAAGTTCGTAGGAACAGGTACAGGTGTAACAAAACAACAACCGGATGTCGACTATAACGATAAAGTAGCAGGGGATTCTGTAACAAGTAAATATGGTACAGATTACGGTAAAGCAACGTATACACCAATCGTAAAACCTCAATCAAAAGCTTCAATCACTCGTACCATTCATTATGTATACGAAAACGATAATGACAATCCATCAAGTCAAGATTCTTATAAAGATAATAATCCAATCCTAGCAATCGATAATACGCCAGTTACTCGTACACAAACGATTGATTATACTCGTGATTATAAGATTTTCTCTGAAGCCGGTACGACTGATAAAGAAATGGTAACTACCAACCAAGTTACAGATGCCTCAGGACATGTTTATAAAGTTGGAGATACTATCCCGGCAGGAACTAAGTTCAATCAAGGTTCAATTATCATCGGTAAATGGACAGCTTCAAGTGATGAAAATTCTAAATTCAAAGAAATTATCTCACCTACAGTTAAAGGATACACTGCTGAAGTAGTGACAGCTGACTTCACAAGTCCTGGTACTGACGGTAAGATGGGACACATCCTAAATGGTAAACAACCTGTTGGATTGTATACTCCAGTAGCTGACAATACTAGAGATGTTGGTGCATACGAACCATTAGTATCAGAAGTTCGTTCAGACGATAAAGATGACTTCGATATGTATGTTGTTTACAAAGCTGATACTCAAAAAGCTAAAGTCACATACATTGACTTAGACGCTACAGGTGATGCTCGTATTCTTGAAGTTCAAACGGCAGCAACTGCTCCTACAACAGGTGCGGATGCGAAAACAACTTACGGGGTTACAACACTTCAAGGTAAATCTCATACGACGATTCCTTACTTAACAGCTGAAACAATCAAGAAATATGAAGACCAAGGGTATGAACTAGTAACAGACGACTATACAAATACTTCTCAAGGTACAGCTATAGAAGGTGGACGTAAGTTTGATGATGATAAAGAAGTAGACCAAGCATTCAATGTTTACCTACGTCACAAGAAAGTTATTCGTCAAATTAAAGATACTCAAGAAGTAACACGTACAATTGAGTACAAATATGCAAGTACAGATGATGTACCAGCAGATAAACGTGGAACAACAGCGGCACCAACAGTGACTGAAACACTTCACTTTGAACGTGACCGTACAATTGACTACACATTAGCAGCTAAAGAATATCCAACAGAATACGCTACTTATAAAGCAGTGTTAGATAAGAGCGGATATGATTCTCCTGAAGAGTACAAAGCTCGTACAGTTTACTACGATCACATCACAAACAAAGCAATTGCAGCAGATGCAACAGCTGCTCAAAAAGCAATCGTTACATTTGGACCATGGACTCCATTAGGTGGAACATCTAACGATGCAATTACATTATCTGATGCAGAAAAAGCAAAAGATGATAAATTCAACCTTGTTAACTCTCCAGAAGTGACTGGATACACTCCAGATAACGCTACTGTAGAAGCGACTGCAGCAATCGATGCAGAAGCAGATGACTACAAGATTACAGTACTTTACACTCCAGTTGCTCAAAAAGCTGTAGTTAAATTCGTAGAAGTAGATCCTACTAATACAGATAAAGTCATTACTCCAGGTCTTGCAGATCCAATCACAGTAACAGGTAAATCAGAAGCAGCTTACCCAGCTACAACAGCAACTTCAGTAACTGATAAGATTGCTGAGCTTGTTAAGAAAGGTTATGAACTTGTAAATAACGGATTTGTATCAACAGATAAATTCGATAAAGATGCTGCAGTTGATCAAGAATATGTTGTGAAATTCAAAGCTAAAGTAGTTGATATTCCATCATTCGATCCAACTAAACCATCAAGCAACGATAATCCAAAACCAACTCCAGGTGTAACGCCAATCGATCCAAATAATCCGGATGGACCAAAATGGACTGAAGCATTAATCAATGCTGTAAAAGTACAAGAAGAAGTAACACGTACAATTAAGTATGTATACGAAGATGGTACTCCAGTAGCAGAATCTGATTTAACAAGTGTAGCTGATAAGAAAGTAAAAACACTTAAATTCACTCGTTCTGGTAAGATTAATGTAGCGACAGGAGAAATCACATACGGAGACTGGTCAGCTGATCAATCATTCGAAGCTGTAACTTCTCCAACACTTGAGAAATACACTGCTGTAGTTGCAGGTGTAACTCCAACAGTTGCAGATGTACCAGCGAAAACTGTAGCGGCTACAGATAAAGACTTTGAAGAGACAGTAATCTACTCTACAAAACCAACAACTGTAGACCCTAACAAACCAACAGATCCAACAAATCCAAATGTTACTCCACAACCTGATGATGTAGTACCTAACGATCCAAAAGGACGTACTTACAGAGAATTAGGATTAATTGAGGAAGTAACACACACAGTTCACTACAAACTTGAAGATGGATCAGATGCAGGTATCGCTGATAATGTACAAACATTAACATTCACACGTACTGCAGAAGTAGATCTAGTAACAGGAGCAATCTCTAACTACGGTACATGGAAAGCTAAAGGTGGAGACACAACAATTGATGCTGTAACAACACCAAATAAAGATGGATATGTGGCTTCAGCGAAAACATCTACAGAACGTACAAATGTAGTGGCTACGGATAAAGATAGTGAAGAAACAATTATCTACCGTAAACTTGGATCATATGTACCAGTAGTACCAGAAGGAATCACACCTCCAGCAGATGCTGATCTAAATCCAAAACCATATCCAAATACAACTCCAGCAGATCCTACAAAACCAGGAACTCCTACTGAAAAACCAGTAGTACCATATATCCCTGGAACAACACCAGTAGGACCAAACGGAAAACCATTAACACCGAAAGATCCTAACGATCCAACTAAAGGATATGAAGTACCAGACTTACCAACAGATCCAACTCAAAACACTACAATTACCTATGTTAAAGATGGATCACAAGTAGCTGTTACACACTTCATCGAAGTAAACAGTGAAACTGATAAGACTGAAAAAGGTGCAGTAGCAGAATCAGTAGTAGATACAGGTGATACAGGTAAAGCATTCACTAAGGCTGCTGATGTAACATCAACAATTGAAGCACTTAAAGCTAAAGGATACACAGTTGTTGAAAATAACTATCCAACAGATGGTAAATTTGATGCAGACGCTAAGACTAACCAAGTATACAAAGTTTTAGTAACTGCTAAGCCAATTACTGTAAATCCAAACGATCCAACTCCAACTAAAGATCAACCAATCGATCCAAATAATCCAACAGGACCAAAATGGACTCCAGAGTTAATCAAAGAGTTAGAAGATGGACGTAAAGAAGAAGTTAAACGTACCATCAAGTATATTTACGCAGATGGATCAAAAGCTGCTGATACAGTTCAAGAAACTAAAGAATTCAAACGTTCAGCAACAATCAACCCAGTAACTGGTAAGATTACATTCGGAGACTGGTCACCAGCTCAAACATTTGAAGCTGTAACTTCACCAAAAGTTACAAACTTCACTCCAGATAAAGAGTCTGTACCAGCGGCAGAAGTAACAGCAACTGCTGAAGACATTAATGAAACAGTAATCTATACTACAAAACCAACGAATGTTGATCCAAATAAGCCAGTTGATCCAAACACACCAGATGTTACTCCAAAACCTGATGATAAAGTACCAAACGATCCAAAAGGACGTACTTACAAAGAATTAGGATTAATCGAAGAAGTAACGCATACAGTTCACTACAAACTAGCTGACGGATCAGATGCAGGTATCCCTGATAATGTACAAACATTAACGTTCACTCGTACAGCTGACCTAGATCCTGTAACAGGAGCAATCTCTAACTTCTCTGACTGGAAAGCTAAAGGTGATGATACAACAATCGATGCTGTAACAACACCAAACAAAGCGGGATATGTAGCTTCAGCTGCGACATCTACAGCTCGTGAAAATGTTAAAGCTACGGATAAAGATAGTGAAGAAACAATTATCTACCGTAAACTTGGTTCATATGTACCGGTAATTCCAGAAGGAGTGACACCTCCAGAAGGAACTGATCTCACACCAAAACCATATGAAAACCCAACTAATGAAGATCCAACAAAACCAGGAACACCTACTGAAACTCCAGTAGTACCATACATCCCTGGAACAACACCAGTAGGGCCAGACGGTAAACCATTAACTCCGAAAGATCCAAACGATCCAACGAAAGGATATGAAGTACCGAAAGTACCAGAAGACCCAACTCAAAACACTACAATTACGTATGTTAAAGATGGTTCTCAAGTAGCTCTAGTTCACTTCATTAAAGAGGATGGAACGGCAGTTCACGTATCAGTTGCGGAAGCAGGAGACACAGGTAAAGCAATCAAGACAACAAACATTGATAACGTTAAAGCTGAATTAGAAGCTAAAGGTTATGAAGTTGTTGCACCAACTGATCCAGCTTATACAGCAGAACGTGTAGCATTCTACGCTGATGCAAACCGTACATACGATGATAAAGATGATAAAGGTGAAAGTGGAGTTAGCCAAGTTTACTATGTGATCGTTAAAGAAGGTGTTACACCAATCGATCCAGATAAACCGCTAGATCCAAACAATCCAAACACAACTCCAAAACCAGGAGACAAAGTACCTGGAGATCCAAAACAACGTACTTACGAACAACTTGGATTATTAGATGAAGTAAATCGTACAATCAACTACAGATACGCTAATACTGATAAAGTAGAAGAAGCTAAACGTGGTCAAGAAGCTGCAGCTACTGTAGAACAAAAACTTCGTTACTCTCGTAAAGGTGATCTAAACAAAGTAACAGGTGAAATCACTTATACTTCTGATTGGACAGAACCACAAACATTAGCTGAAGTAACATCTCCAGTAATCGAAGGATATGTTGCAGATATTAAAGCAGCTGAAAAAGTAGAGAACGTTGCTCACGATGCGGCTGACTCAGTAGTAAACGTAGTTTACTCACCACTTGGAAAATATGTACCAAAAGTACCAGAAGGATTTGAAGAGCCAAAACTTGACAAACCTCAATATCCAAACGATCCAACAGATCCAACAAAACCAGGAACACCAACAACAGTGATTCCTCACGTTCCAGGAACAACGCCAAAAGATCCAAATGGAAACCCACTGAAACCAGTAGATCCAAATGATCCAACTAAAGGATATGTTCCACCAACACCTGAAAACCCAACAGAAGATACTGAAATCACTTATGAGAAAGATACTCAAAAAGCGAAAGTAACTTATGTGGTAGAAGGAACTGGAACTGTACTTCATACAGATAACCTAGAAGGTAAATCTGGAGAACCAATCGAGTACAGTACAGTAGCTAAACTTGCTGAACTTAAAGCTCTAGGGTATGATCTAGTAACTGACGGATTCACAACAGCTACAGATAAGAACTACGATAAAGATACGACAGTAGATCAAAGCTTCGTAGTAACGGTTAAACCACACGTTGAGCCAATCAACCCAGTAGATCCAGAAAATCCAAATGATCCAAATAAACCAAAACCAGGTGATCCAATCGATCCTAAGAACCCTGATGGACCAAAATGGACTGAAGATCTAATTAAGAAGATTGATACAACTCGCCACGTGAACCGTACAATCACATACGTTAACGAAAAAGGTGAGGAAGTAGCTAAGAAAGTAACAGATAAAGTTACATTCACTCGTGAAGCTAAGATCAATTCTGTAACAGGTGAAATCACTTACGGTAACTGGACAGCTAAAGATGGAGATACAACATTCGATAAAGTTGAATCACCAGTCGTTAAAGGCTACATCCTGAAAGATGCTCAACAAAAAGAAGTAGCAGCTACAGAAAACTTAACTGCAGATTCTAAAGATGAAAACATCGAAGTTGTATACACTAAACTTGGTTCATGGGTACCAAATGTACCGAAAGGTGAAACACCAATCGATCCAATCCCATATCCAAACGATCCGAACGATCCAACTAAACCAGGAAATGATAGACCAATCGTTCCTTACGTACCAGGGACTACACCAGTGGTACCAAAAGATCCAACTAAACCAGTTGATCCAAATACTAACCCACTAGTTCCATTAACACCAGTTGATCCAAATGATCCAACTAAAGGATATGAAGTACCACCGGTACCAACAGACCCAAGTACAGATACACCAATCACTTACGTAACTGATAAACAAAAAGCTATCACAAACTTCGTAACTGAAACTGGTAAAGTAGTATCAACTCCAGTAGTAGATGAAGGTGATTCAGGAGCTAACTTCACTAAGTCTAAAGTTGATGAAGTAACTAAGACTATTGAAAAACTTGAAAAAGCTGGATACAGAGTAGTTAAGAACGAGTTCCCATCTAAAGATACAGACAGAGTATTTGACAAAGATAAATCTGTAGATCAAATCTTCAATGTAACAGTAGCTGAAAGAATTATTCCAGTTACACCAGGTAAACCAGTAGATCCAAATGATCCAAACTTACCGAAGAACCCAGATGGAACTCCAGTAACACCATCTACACCAGAACCAGGTAAACCAGTATTCCCTAACGATCCAAACAGTCCAGTATGGCCAAATACTGTGAAAGATCTTGTAACTGAGAAATCATCTACACGTACTATCAAGTATGTAGATCGTAACGGAAAAGAAGTATCTGAAACTCGTACAGAAACAATCAAATTCACTCGTGATGCTAAAGTTAACTTAGTAACAGGAGAAATCACATATGGAGAATGGACAACAGATCGTAATGACGATATCTTCAACGGATATCCAGTACCAGTAGTTAAAGGATACATTGCTAAAGCTGGTGATCTAGAATCATCAACTAAAGATGTTAAAGTAACACCTGATACAATCAAAGATATCAACGAAACAGTTGTTTACGATAAGTTAGGTTCATGGGTACCAAATATCCCAGGAACACCAACAGATCCAATTCCATATCCAAACGATCCACAAGATCCGACAAAACCAGGAAGTGATAAACCACATGTACCTTATGTACCAGGATTCACTCCGGTAGATCCAAACGGAAACCCACTGAAACCAGTTGATCCAAATGATCCAACTAAAGGATATGAAGTACCAAACGTGCCGAACGATCCAACTAAGGACACACCTATCAACTACGTTCCAGTACCACAACCAGCGCCAAAACCAACTCCAGCACCAACTCCTAAACCAGAGCCTAAGCCGGAACCAAAACCAGAAACTCCACAACCTGTAACACCTACAGATAATGGAGATAACAACGGAAATAATAATGGAACTCCAACAACTCCAGCTCAACCAGCAGCTTCTACACCTCAATATATGGATGGCCAACGTGAACTTCCAAATACAGGTACAGAAGACAATGCTAGCCTAGCAGCACTTGGACTTCTCGGAGTATTGAGTGGATTTGGTCTTGTAGCTCGTAAGAAGAAAGAAGACTAATCTTTCTAATTGATACGATTTGTTTGCAATGAACATATCTTCCTTAAAACTGATGAATCGAATGATTCATCAGTTTTTTGGTCTCTATGTCAACTGTAGTGGGTGACGAAAAGTTAAGAAGCTGATGTGCAATATCGGTCATAGAATTCTTTTCAATTAACTTTTGGGCAATATTTTGATTGATGATACGAGGAATTTGGTGATTTTTTTGATGAAAGATGTCTCAGCGACCATCATTTTCGAACAATAGTAGCACTTAAAACGACGCTTTTTTCAGCAGAATTCTAGTGGGCATAGCAGTCATTTCAAGGTAAGGAATCTTAGACGGTTTTTGAAAATCCTATTTCTTCATTTGACTTTCGCAATCAGGACAAGATGGGGCGCCGTAGTCCAGTTAAACGATGATCTCCTTGTGTGTATCCTTCTTGATGATGTCTATAATCTGGATATTAGAGTCTTAAATATCGAGTGGTTTTGTGATAAAGTGTAATTCTTTCATATGATTCTGTCTAATGGGTGTTTTTGTCGCTTTTCATTATAGTTCTTATGGGACTTTTTCCTACAAGCAAATAGGGTCCATAAGATCTATAGAATTTTACCCACTACAAATATTAAAGAGCTTTATTTTTTTGGATGATATTACCCAAAATACAGATTAATATATATATAACTACATATTACGCATGTAATAGTAGACACTATAATGTAAATAATGTTATAATTATTATTGGAGTTAAGCACCTAAGTGTAAGCGTTTTAATTTATAAATTAGGTTAGGGATGCTATTTTTCAGTTGCTTGGGCGTAATTCCGCAATTAACATTTGTTTAAAAAGGAGATAATATGTATTCAAGAATGGATAAGTACCACGGACAAAAGGTTCAACGCTTTTCAATCCGTAAGTATAGTTTTGGTGCAGCATCAGTAGCTGTAGCAGCCTATATGATGCTTGGCGGAGCAGCAACTGTTCAGGCGGATGCTCAAGTGTCATCAACTAGTGCTACACCAACAACTGAGCAACCAACAGCACCAGCAGAAACACCAAAAGCTGTAGAGCAACCAACAGCACCAGCAGAAGCACCAAAAGCTACAGAAACACCAAAAGCTGCAGAGCAACCAACAGCACCAGCAGAAGCACCAAAAGCTGCAGAAACACCAAAAGCTGCAGAAGCACCAAAGGCTGCAGAAGCACCAAAAGCTGCAGAAGCACCAAAAGCTGCAGAAGCACCAAAAGCTGTAGAGCAACCAACAGCACCAGCAGAAGCACCAAAAGCTGTAGAACAACCAACAGCACCAGCAGAAGCACCATCTGCAAAGGCTGATACAAGTAAGTTGGAAGCAGCTATTACTCGTATGGAAGCAGCTCTTAAGAAAGCAGGTCTAACTGAAAAGACTGCCTCAGCCATTGAAGCAGCAAAAGCAGAACTTGCTAAGGCTCAAGCTCTTCTGTTAACCGACAAAGAAAAACAATTAGAAGTTGATTATTCAACAAGTTCATTGAAAAACAGAGCTTTCGTGTTAGAAAGCATGCCAAAAGCATCTACTAATAAGAAAGAAAACAAAAACCAAGATCCTCGTAATGGTAAAGCGATTCCTGGACAAGGTGAAAGTGGATTTAGAGCAGTAGATACAAGTGCAGCTAACTCAGCAGAAGAAGCAACTAAATATAAAGGTGAAAGAGATAAAGCTTTACCTGAATTACAAGCAAATATTGATAAAATTCAAGCTGAAATAGCAAAACAAGAAGCGCTACCTGCGAATAAAAAAGATCAATTTAAAATTGATGTTTTAAAAGGTATTAAACAAAAAGCAGAAAATGTTATTACAACTGCAAATGCTGCGGATGCAACATCAGCTCAAGCAATGAGCCAACAAGCAGAAGCAGTTAAATCTGAACGCGACTTATTAGCTTTCTACTTAGCAGGAAAAACTGAATTAGGCGCTCCTGTCAGTGAAAACCACGTTGCTTATGGTAACAACCCTAAGAATGGTGTATTCGAAAGCTTAAAAGAAGGTTTTGGAGATAAAGTTACTTTCACTGATGCTGATAAAAAATCAGAAACAATTGCCACTCAATATGAAAATGGACGTGACATTACTAATAAAGTAAATAACAAACCGGACGCAAAAGATCCAATCGGTAGTGCAACATACAACTGGCAAGAAAAAACTATCACAAAAGCTGATGCAGAAGCTGGTATGTTGAATGGCTGGAAAATTGAAAAAGGGGACAAAGTTAATGCGGTTAAACCTCTTGATGTAACTAATGTTACAGATAAAGATGGACAACCAAGTACACGTGAAGTTCCAAAATCAAAAATCTATTCAAACGATGGAGAATTGAAAAAATACCAAACATCAGGTGAAAATAGTTATGTTAATGGTAGTGGTGTTGTTCCTTCAGTAACTCCTACTATTGACGTAATGAGAACAAATGCGTTTGGTGAAGTTAAAAACCGTGATTACTACCTTGAATTAGGAAGCAAAGGTACAACACTTTCTAAAGAATTCGATGTAAATGGAAATTCTCGTCTAAACGTTAACTTAATTCACAGTGCAGCGTATGGTGGTAGTACATCTACTTCTGCAGGTGAAAGAGTCAAATTAACAATTGTTGATGCGTTCACTGGTAAAGAGATTAAACCAGTTGAAGGTACAAATGGTCCATTAGCAACTGAACAACCGGCTTTAGCTGCTAATGGATGGAACCACCTAGACCGTATTTATGATATTCCAGCGGAAACAACTAAAATTAAAGTGTTAATTGAAGCAGGAAGTCAAGGAACAAATACTTTAATTAATGATAACAAGATCAATATTAAAGATGGTTACTTAATCGGTGGTATTGGTATTGCAACTGCACCAGCGGCAGAAGTTATTACAAATGTTCGTTCAGAAAACAGAACTGGTGAATATGGTTATACAAAAGATACTATCTACAAAAAAGGTCAAAAAGGTAATTTCGACATTACAATTAAAGACACTGGTGGGATGAATATTGACTACTATGCTGCATCAAATGTTGAAGTAACAGTAGAAGTTCCTAAAGGTGTAGTATTAGAAGATAAAATCTACAATGCAAATGGTGGATCAAACTGGTTAGGAAATGTTTGGGCAAATACGATCAAATGGGTTCCAAACGATCCAAGTGATAACTCAAAAGGTGGAAAATTAACTTATAACGTACCAGCAGGAAACCGTATGGCTGCTGCAGAGACAAACTCTCGTACAACAAGTATTCCATTTACAGCGGCAGATAACTTCGTAGGACCAGCTGACTTTAAAGTAACGGTTAAAAGTGGATTTGGAGATACAGATGCAGAAGGTAACAGACTGTACTCTTATACTGCCAATGGACCAAAACCAGCTTATGAAAATGAATTTAACCGTAATGGTTTAGCAAATTCAGATGATCCTGACTACAAATATGGTAAAGTAATCTTTATTAATAGTTTACAAACTGACTCAGTTATTACAGTACCAATTAACACAACTGATGAACAATTAAAAGCAATTGCTTATGCAAAAGCTCAAGAAGCTATTAAATCTCCAGAGTTTACTAAATTATTAAACGACGTTACTGGTACAGCTACATTAGGTGACACTAATGGTTCAACTTTTGTTAATAGAGATGACATCGCAATTACAAAAGTTGCTGAAGATAATCGTGGGGTTGTTAAAGTACCTGTAACTTATACAGTAGATGGTAAAACTTATGAAACAACAGTTGACATCGAAGTAAACGTTGTTAAATCTAAGACTAAACCAATTGTAGTATTTGAAGGTGATGAAATTACACCAGCTAGCGTTAAAGAAAAAGTAGTACCAGCTACTACTAATGGTACAGCAAATGAACCAAAAGCAAGTGATATCTTCAAAACTGATGGAAAAGCAGGTCAAACAGGATTAACTATTCCAACAACAGTTACTCACAATGTAGACGGAACTGAAGTTACAGAAAATGTAACAGTACCAGTTATTGTTCTTCCTAGAACAAGCGGAGAAGTTGAAGTACCAAAAGGAACTACTCCAGACAAAGTTAAAGATACTCTAAAAGCTAAAGCAGAAAAGTTAATTGAAACTCCTGACTTCCCTGCAGAAGTACCGGCAGGATATAAAGTTACTGTAGGTGAGATTCCAGAATTACCAAAAGATGTAGCAAGTAAAAACGGTGAACCAGTAGTTGTAAAAGTTCCAGTAACATTTACATCTCCAGAAGGTGACACTTATACTTCATACATTCCAGTAACAGTTAACGTAAAAGGTTCAGAAGTGAAACCTGTATACGTTGTGGAAGGAAATCAACCAAAACCTGAAGATGTTAATGAAGCAATTACACCTGATAAAGGTGGAGATTTAACTCCTGTAACTGAAGCTGACATCAATAAAGATGTTCCTGCAGATAAAGTTAAAGTAGGAGCAACTGATTTAACTGTTAAAGCAACTGTTAAATATCCAACAGGTGATGAAACTGTAGATGTTCCAGTGAAAGTATTACCAAAAGCAACACCAACAGGTGTGACAGTATTGAAAGATACTGATGATACAGCTCTAACAAACGCTGTAAAAGAAAAAGCAAATGAAGCAGTAAGTAAATTAACAAACTTACCAGATGGAATTACTGCTTCACTAGATGAGACAGAAACTTCTTACACATTACCAAAAACAGATTCAAATGGGGACAAAGATGAAGTTCCTGTAAAAGTATTATATAAAGATGCTAAAGGTAATGTAGTTGGTGAAGATACAATTAAAGTACCAGTTAAAGTAGTAAGCTCAACACCTAAACCAGTAGTAGTGTTTGAAGGTGAAACACCAAAATTAGACAAAGATTCAGTGACACCAGGTGAAGGTGGAACAGTTGGAGAACCAACATCAGTTCCATCTACAAAAGATAAAGCTGGAGCTACAGATGTATCAGTGGATGTACCAGTAACTTACGATAATGGAAAAGTAACTGAAACAGTTAAAGTACCAGTAACAGTATTACCAGTAGCAAAAGGTGAAGTAACAGTAGCTAAAAATACTACTCCAGATAAACTGAAAGAATTAGCAAAAGATAAAGCTAAAGAAGCAGTTCAAGCAACAGACTTCACATCTAAATTACCAAAAGGTGCAACAGTAACTGTTGGTGATGTAACTGAAGAAGTATTAGCTAAATTAACAGCTGATAAAGGTACAAACACAGGAACTGTTAATGTACCAGTAACATACACAGTTGATGGAAAAGACTACACAACTACAATCCCAGTAACAGTAAATGTTAAAGCTTCAGATGTTAAACCTGTATACGTTGTAGAAGGCGACAAACCAACAGCTGATGATGTCAATAAATCAATCACTCCTGATACAGATGGAACTACAACACCTGTAACTGAGGATGACATCAACAATGCTATCCCAACAACTGAAGGAAAAGTTGGATCAAGCGATGTTACTGTTACGACAAAAGTAACATATCCTAACAACGTTGAAGAAAAAGTAACAGTCCCAGTAACAGTATTACCAAAAGTTAAACCAGAAGGTGTTGTAGTACCAAAAGATGCTGATAAGACTGAATTAGCAAAAGTTGTTAAAGAAAAAGCAGAAGAAGCAGCTAAAAAACTTGAAGGACTTCCAGACGGTGTAACAGTTACAGTAACAAGTGTTGAAACAACTCCTGGAACTGATAAAACAGGTGTACAAACGCCAGCAACTGTAATAGTTGAATATAAAGATAAAGATGGAAACAAAATCACTAAAGTGATTGAAGTACCAGTAAATGTTGTATCTTCAACTCCACCAGAAGTAGTAGTATTTGAAGGTGATACACCAAATTCTGAAGACGTTAAGAAAGGTATTACACCAGGTGAAGGTGGAACAGTAGGAGATCCTACAAACGTTCCATCTACAGTAGGAAAAGCAGGGGACAAAGACGTTGAAGTTGAAGTGCCAGTAACTTACGAAAATGGTAAATTCAAAGAAAACGTTAAAGTTCCAGTAACAGTATTACCAAAACCAACAGCAGATTCAGTTATTGTACCAAAAGACCTTTCAGAGAAAGAATTGAAAGATAAAGTTGGTAAAGATGCAGAAAATGCAATCAACAACGAAGAATTTAAGAAGAAACTTCCTGAAGGAGCAACTGTTAAAGTTGATTTAACAAATGTTACATTACCGAAAACTTCAACACCAGGAAAAGCTGGAGAAGTAGAAGTACCAGTTATTTACACTGTCAATGGTAAAGAGTACAAAACAACAGTTAAGGTACCAGTAACAGTTGTTGAAGGTAAAGAACAACTTGTACCAAAAGGTGATACTCCAGATCCAAAAGATAACATTACACCAGGAGATTACCCAGAAGGAGCTACATTCGAATACGATACACCAGTAGATACTTCTAAACCAGGTAAAAAAGAAGCTGTTGTCATCGTTAAAGATAAAGATGGTAACGAAATTGTACGAGTTCCTGTAGTAGTAAATGTGGTAGAACCAAAAGTTACACCAATTATCGTTCCAGAAAGAACTAAACTTACTAAGGAAGATGTACAAAAACACATCGAAATTCCAGGAGTAGATGGATGGGAAATCGTAGGGGAACCAGAACTTCCTGAAACATTCCCTGCAGGTGTAAGACCATCAGCAACAGTTACAGTTAAATTGCCAAATGGTAAAACAATGAAAGTACAAGTACCAGTAATTGCTACCCCAACTGGAACACCAATCGTTGTACCTCAAGGAACAACAATTACACCAGATGATGTTAAGAAACACGTTGATATTCCTAATGAATCAGGATGGGAAATTGTTGAAGTTGGAGAAATTCCAACAACAGAAACACCAGGTGATAAAACAGCTGTTAAAGTTAAGGTGAAATTACCAACTGGAGAAGTAGTTGAACTAGAAGTACCAGTAAAAGTTACACCTAAACGTGATTCTGATTCACAACAGAACAATGGTGGTAGCAACTACAAACCAACTCCACAAACTCAAGCAAGTGCAACAGTAGCAACTGATACAGCTGCTAAACCAGCAACACCAAAATATATTGAAGGTCAAAAAGAGTTGCCAAATACAGGTACAGAAGACAATGCTAGCCTAGCAGCACTTGGACTTCTCGGAGTATTGAGTGGATTTGGTCTTGTAGCTCGTAAGAAGAAAGAAGACTAATCTTTCTAATTGATACGATTTGTTTGCAATGAACATATCTTCCTTAAAACTGATGAATCGAATGATTCATCAGTTTTTTGATCTCTTTGTCAACTATAGTGGGTGACGAAAAGCTAAGTTTTCGAAAGGACGAAATCCGTCCTTATAAACAGCTTCTCAACGCCCATGAAACACTTTAAAAAGTTGAATATGAAAATTAGTATTCTAAGTAGCCAGCAAAGATGGTTGTTGGATTGCGTAAAATTGATTTAGACGATGTAACTTTAGAAGTATTAACTAATTGGCGTGAGTGCAAGTGGAAAATGACGAAGATGATTATGTTTTAGCTCGATTTGGCAATCCGTTATTTAAATCAATTATTTGCCGTATTATTAAACGACAGGCTGAGATTGTGGATGTTCCCAGGATTACTGGAAAAGGCTTGAGTCATAGTCATTCATCTTATCTTCTTAATGTTCTTAAGATATATCCCCTGTATGTTTCACATAGACTAGGTCATGCTGATAGATCAACGACTTTAAATGTTTACAGTCATTGGTATCATAATGATGTAATCGGGATTTCTGACAAAATCACTCAGAATATTTTACAATCAAAAATTTTTTAGTATCCTGCCAAAAAAACTGCCCAAATGTAAATCAACTAAATAAACTAGATAATATCAGTAGTTAGCATAAACCTGCTTCAGTTACTCTTAAATAATAAGGTAACGACTCAAGTCGCTTAATAAAGAAACCAGGGCAAAAGCTCTGGTTTTTCCTATTGCTTTTAATATTCTCATTTGTTAGAATGTAGGTAATGTGCGTGCTTGTCACGCCCTTTTTCTGTGTCTTTTTCAGCTTTAGTGGTTGTCAATAACTATAAAAATCCTAAAGGCATGGTAAATGCTAAAAAGAAAAGGAGAAATTTATGGCTTATATTTGGTCTTATCTCAGACGTTATCCTAAGTGGTTAGCAATGAATTTTACGGCAGCCATTTTATTTGTTATTGCTAACTTGGGTTTGCCGACGGTACTTGCCAGAATGATTGATGAGGGAATTAACCGTGGGGATGCGGACAAGCTTTATACCTATGCTTGGGTCATGTTTGGTGTGGTCTTAACTGGTATTGTTGGTCGTGTGCTTCTGGCCTATGCGGTTGGTAAGTTGACGACTACTATGGTGCAGGTCATGCGTAATGACATTTATGCTAAGCTTCAGGAGTATTCACACCATGAGTACGAACAAATTGGGGTATCTTCTTTGGTGACTCGTATCACGTCGGATGCTTTTGTTCTCATGCAGTTTGCAGATCAAGTTCTCAAGTTGGGTGTTATCACTCCTTTGATGATGGTTTCCAGTATCTTTTTGATTTTGACGACAAGTCCATCTCTGGCTTGGATTGTGGCAATTTCCTTGCCTTTCCTAGCCGTAGTTGTCTGGTATGTGGCGGTAAAAACGCGTCCGCTTTCTGAGAAGCAACAGGCAACTCTCGACAAGATTAACCAGTATGCTCGTGAAAATCTGACTGGACTTCGTGTCATTCGTGCTTTTACTAGAGAAGATTTCCAAGAGAAGAAGTTTGCTTCTGAAAATGCTGTCTATGCGGATAATTCAAGCAAGCTCTTTAAATTGACTGGTTTGACCGAGCCACTTTTTGTGCAAATCATCATTGCCATGATTGTGGCTATTGTTTGGTTTGCCCTTGAGCCACTAGGTTCTGGGACGTTGGCAATCGGGGATTTGGTTGCCTTTATTGAGTACAGTTTCCATGCGCTATTGTCTTTCCTTTTCCTAGCCAACCTCTTTACCATGTATCCTCGTACGGCGGTATCTAGTGAACGTCTGCAGGAAATTATGGATATGCCTATTTCTATCAATCCAAATGAAGATGGGGTGACAGAAACCGAGACTAAGGGATATTTGGAGTTTGACAATGTGACCTTTGCCTATCCTGGTGAAACTGAGAGTCCTGTTCTACACAATATTTCCTTCAAGGCTAAACCTGGTGAAACCATTGCTTTTATTGGGTCTACGGGCTCAGGAAAATCATCACTTGTGCAGTTGATTCCACGTTTTTATGATGTAACACTTGGACGCATTCTTGTAGATGGTGTGGATGTCCGTGACTATAATCTTAAGGCTCTGCGTCGTAAGATTGGCTTTATTCCACAAAAAGCCCTGCTCTTTACTGGAACTATCGGTGAAAATATCCGTTATGGTAAGGAAAATGCCAGTCATGAAGAATTGAATCAAGCTACGGATGTCGCTCAAGCCAAGGAATTTATCGAAAGTAAGGAAGAACGCTATGATTCTCACTTGGCTGAGGGTGGTAGCAATCTTTCTGGGGGACAGAAGCAGCGTTTGTCAATTGCTCGTGCGGTGGTCAAACGTCCTGCCCTTTACATCTTTGATGATTCCTTCTCTGCCTTGGACTACAAGACTGATGCGACCTTGCGCCGTCGTCTGAAAGAAGTGACCCAGGACGCGACAGTCTTGATTGTGGCCCAACGTGTGGGGACTATCATGGATGCCGATCAGATTATCGTTCTTGAAAAGGGTGAAATCGTTGGTCGTGGCCGTCACGAAGAGCTTATGGAAACCAATGAGATTTACCGTGAAATTGCCAATTCTCAACTAAATCAAAAGTGTCTTACAGAAGACTAGAAGGAGGTCGAAATGAAGAACAATAAAATGAAAACAAATCATTCCTCAAGTTTTGGCCGCCTTTGGTCCTACTTGCAGGCCTATCGTTTGCCACTTTACCTAGCCATTTTCCTGAAAATTGTTAGTGTCGTCATGAGCGTTCTCGAACCTGTGGTCATTGGTTTAGCCATTACGGAACTGACTAAAAATACACTGGACATGTTCAAGGGTGTGGAAGGTGCCCATATCAACGTTTCCTATGTTGGTGTAGTTCTGATCTTTTATCTCTTGCGTGGTCTCATTTATGAGTTGGCTGCTTATTATTCCAACTATTTTATGACCAATGCCGTGCAAGCAACAGTTCAAGATATGCGAAATGAGATGACTGAGAAAATCAATCGTACTTCAGTGTCATACTTTGATAAGCACCAGTTTGGGGACCTCTTGGGACGCTTTACCAGTGACGTCGAGACAGTATCTAATGCCTTGCAGCAGTCATTCTTGCAGGTTGTTAATGCCGTTTTTACTCTAGCCTTGGTTATTGGAACAGTGCTTTACCTTAATCTTCAATTAGGAGCTATAGTTGTCATCACTATTCCGGTTACTTTCTTTGGTGCCCGCTTTATCATGAGTAAGTCTCAGCCTTACTTTAAACAACAGGCTGATGCCCTAGGTACTCTTAATGGTTTTGTTCAGGAAAATCTGACTGGCTTCAATGTGCTTAAGCTATTTGGCCGTGAGGATAGATCCTTGGATGATTTTAAAGAAATCACAGAAGACCTTCAGAAGGTAGGTTTTAAGGCTAATTTCATTTCAGGACTCATGATGCCGGTTCTTAACGGTTTATCTGACTTGACCTATCTCATTGTTGCTGTTCTAGGTGGTTTGCAAGTTTTGGCTGGTCGCTTGACGATTGGTAATATGCAGGCCTTTGTTCAGTATGTTTGGCAGATTAACCAACCCATTCAGAACTTGACTCAGTTGGCTGGGCAATTGCAGAGTGCTAAATCTTCCTTGGACCGTATTTTCCAACTGATGGATGAACCAGACGAGGCTAATGATGCTACTGAAGTGCTAGAGGGAGATTTGACTGGCCAAGTTAGTTTCAAGCATGTGGACTTCCAGTATGTGGCTGATAAACCTTTGATTCGTGACTTTAATCTTGAGGTTAATCCTGGTGAAATGGTGGCCATTGTCGGTCCTACCGGTGCCGGAAAATCAACTATTATCAACCTCCTCATGCGTTTCTATGATGTGACTGCTGGTTCTATTTCAGTTGATGGTCACGATATCCGTAATCTGTCTCGTCAGGATTATCGTAAACAGTTTGGTATGGTGCTTCAGGATGCTTGGCTCTTTGAAGGAACTATCAAGGAAAATCTTCGTTTTGGTAATCTTGATGCGACTGATGAAGAAATTGTTGAAGCTGCTAAGGCAGCCAATGTGGATCACTTTATCCGTACACAACCTGGTGGTTACAACATGGAAATGAACCAGGAATCAAGTAACATTTCACTGGGACAAAAGCAACTTTTGACCATTGCCCGTGCGCTTTTGGCTGATCCTAAAATCTTGATTTTGGACGAGGCGACCTCATCGGTTGATACCCGTCTGGAACTCTTGATTCAAAAAGCTATGAAGACCCTCATGCAAGGTCGAACAAGCTTTGTCATTGCTCACCGTCTGTCGACTATTCAAGAAGCAGACAAGATTTTGGTCCTTAAAGATGGTCAAATCATCGAACAAGGGGACCATGAATCCCTCCTTGCAGATAAAGGTTTCTATTACGACTTGTACAATAGCCAGTTTGCAGAGAAATAAACAAAATAATCCATCGGTTCACAACTGGTGGATTTTTTCTGAATGTGACGAGCAATAAAAGAGACTTCTCCGGAAAGAGAAGTCTCAAAATCAATATTATTTCTCAGCACGTCGTGTGACAAACATGGCATCTCCGAAACTGAAGAAGCGGTAGCGTTCTTGGACGGCGTGTTTATAGGCATCAAGGACAAATTCACGACCAGCAAAGGCTGAAACCAACATCACCAAGGTTGATTTTGGAAGGTGGAAGTTAGTTGAGAAGGCGTCTACGACTGTGAATTGATAACCTGGTTTGATAAAGATATTGGTCCAGCCTGAGTCGGCTTGGAGTTGGCCATCATATTTATTGCCGATTGTTTCCAGAGTTCGGATAGAAGTTGTTCCCACTGCAACAATGCGTCCTCCAGTGGCTTTGACACTATTGAGTGTATCGGCAGCGTCTTGGCTGAGGGTGTAAAATTCTGAGTGCATCTCATGTTCGTCGACATTATCGACAGAAACAGGTCGGAAGGTTCCCAGTCCAACGTGGAGGGTGAGGTAGACCAATTTTACGCCTTTAGCTTCAATTTTTTGAAGTAACTCAGGTGTGAAATGGAGGCCAGCTGTTGGAGCAGCGGCAGAGCCATTTTCCTTGGCATAGACCGTTTGGTAACGGTCGCGGTCTTCCAATTTTTCATGGATATAAGGTGGCAATGGCATCTCACCTAAGCTTTCCAAAACCTCAAGGAAGATACCGTCGTAGCTAAATTCTACGATTCGTCCACCGTGATCTAGTTCCTCAGTGACAGTGGCAACCAAGCGTCCATCCCCAAAACTGACTTTAGCGCCTACTTTAAGGCGTTTGGCTGGCTTAGCTAAAACTTCCCATTGATCACCATGTGTATTTTTCAAAAGGAGAAATTCCACATGGCCGTGGGTATCAGGTTTTTCACCGTAGAGACGGGCAGGAAGCACGCGCGTATTGTTCATGACCAAGGCATCGCCAGGGTTAAGCTGGTCAATGATGTGGTCGAAGTGGGTATCAGTCATTTCCTTGGTTACAGGATCAATGACCAAGAGTTTAGAGGCGTCACGTTGTTCCAATGGGGTTTGGGCAATCAGTTCTTCTGGTAGTTCAAAATCAAAATCGTTTGTATTCATTTCTTTCCTCGTTTAAAAATTTTCAGCCTTTTTATTATAGCACGATATAGGATGACAGTCATTAAAGGAGTTGAGTGAAAGCGCTTGACAAAAAAGATAAAAAAGGAGATAATAAAGAAAATGGTATATACCAATATCGAGGTGAATAGAATGAAAAAGATTTTAGTTAAGAATCAAGTTGAGGGAGGCCAAGTTGCCTTTGAACTTCTAAAAGAGAGCCTTGCAGCGGGTGCTCAGACATTGGGATTGGCGACAGGTAGTTCCCCTATCGCCCTTTACCAAGAGATGGTTGAGAGTGACGTGGATTTTTCGGAACTTTACAGCGTCAATTTAGATGAGTATGTCGGACTAACACCAGACCATGAGCAGAGCTACCATGCCTTTATGAAGGCCCAACTCTTTGATGCCAAGCCATTTAAGGAAAGTTTCTTGCCTGACGGCATGGCTGAGGACTTGGAGCAGGCGGCTAAGGATTACGATGATGTCTTGGCACACCATATCATTGACCTGCAAATCCTAGGCATCGGAAGTAATGGGCATATTGGTTTTAATGAGCCAGGTACGCCTTTTGATAGTCAAACTCATGTGGTCGACTTGACGGATAGCACCATTGAAGCCAATAGCCGTTTCTTTGCCAGTCGTGATCAAGTTCCTACGAAGGCTATTTCGATGGGGATTGCTTCCATTATGGCTGCCAAAAAGATTATTTTATTTGCCTATGGCGACAAGAAGGCAGATGCTATCTTCAAGATGGTCAAGGGTCCAGTAACAGAGGAAGTACCAGCTAGTGTCCTACAAAATCATCCAGATGTGACTCTTATCTTGGATGAGGCAGCTGCTGCGAAATTGTAATACTATCTTGTGGAAAAACAATCACACGAAACAGAGGTTGAGTCATTTGTCACTCAGCCTTTTTCTTTTGTGAAAAGTCACTTCCAAGCAAATCAATTGCCTAGCCCTCTTTGATAGCGCTATAATAGTTAAGTTGACTTTGACTATCAAACAACAGATATAGATATTTCATAAAGAAAGAGGACATACAATGGCAAAACCTATTCGAGTATTGCTTTATTATAAATACCTTCCCATCGAAAACGCTGAGCAATTTGCGGCAGACCACTTGGCTTTCTGTAAGTCAATCGGTCTGAAAGGACGCATCTTGGTCGCTGACGAGGGAATCAATGGAACGGTTTCTGGGGACTATGAAACCACTCAAAAATACATGGACTATGTTCACAGCCTTCCAGGGATGGAGGACCTTTGGTTCAAGATTGATGAGGAAGAAGAGCAAGCTTTCAAGAAGATGTTTGTTCGCTACAAGAAGGAAATCGTTCACCTTGGATTAGAGGATGATAACTTTGACAGCGACATCAATCCACTTGAAACAACGGGTGCTTACTTGTCACCAAAAGAGTTTAAAGACGCCCTCTTAGATGAGGACACTGTTGTCCTCGACACACGTAACGACTATGAATATGACCTTGGTCACTTCCGTGGAGCCATTCGTCCAGACATTCGCAACTTTCGTGAATTGCCACAATGGGTCCGCGACCATAAAGAAGAGTTCATGGACAAGCGCGTGGTTGTTTACTGTACTGGTGGTGTCCGCTGTGAGAAATTCTCAGGGTGGATGGTTCGTGAAGGCTACAAAGATGTTGGCCAATTGCACGGTGGTATCGCAACTTACGGAAAAGATCCAGAGGTTCAAGGGGAGCTTTGGGATGGTAAGATGTATGTCTTTGACGAGCGTATTGCCGTTGACATCAACCATGTAGATCCTGTCGTTGTCGGTAAGGATTGGTTCGATGGGACGCCTTGCGAACGCTATGTCAATTGCGGTAACCCATTCTGTAACCGTCGTATCCTTGCTTCAGAGGAGAATGAAGATAAATACCTCCGTGGCTGCTCACATGAATGCCGTGTTCACCCACGCAACCGTTATGTCTCTGAAAATGGTTTGAGCCAAGAAGAAGTTGTCGAACGTCTTGCGGCAATTGGTGAAAGCTTGGATGTAACACCTGCTTAAGTTTAAATAGTGAAGAAGCTGAGAGAAATCTCGGCTTTTTCAAACTTCTTATTTGTAATCATTCTAAATAACTGATATAATACTTTTTAGAATCATTCTAAATAAGGAGCAAGAGAATTGGAAGATAAGAATTTTGCAGAACGTTTGAATATTTTGAGAGCCGGTGTTTTGGGGGCCAATGATGGTATTATTTCCATTGCGGGAGTGGTTATCGGTGTGGCCAGTGCGACATCTAACATCTGGTTTATTTTGATTTCTGCCTTGTCAGCTATTTTTGCCGGTGCCTTTTCGATGGCAGGTGGTGAATATGTCAGTGTGTCAACGCAAAAAGATACCGAAGAAGCTGCTATCGCTAAAGAACAAGCCCTCTTGGACCGTTCTCCTGAGGTAGCTAGAGAGAGTTTGTATCAAACCTTCCTCAGTCAGGGGGATTGCGAAACGGCGGCCGAAGTAAAGGTTAATCAAGCCTTTAGTAAGAATCCTATCAAGGTCTTAGTTGAAGAAAAATATGGGGTGGACTTGGATGAAATTACCAATCCATGGCATGCTGCCATCTCTAGTTTCTTTGCTTTTTCAGTAGGTTCCTTGCCACCAACACTAGCCATCATGCTTTTTCCAGAGCCTTACCGTATTCCTGTAACAGTGGTCGTGGTTGCCCTTACTTTGCTCTTGACAGGTTATATCAGTGCTAAGCTTGGAAAAGCACCTGTAAAACAAGCGATGTTGCGTAACTTGACAGTAGGACTCTTGACTATGCTTGTGACTTTCTTGGTCGGTCATGTTTTCCATGTGAATGTGTAAGTGTTAATAATGGAAAAAGTCTATCTTTTGAGGTAGACTTTTTGTTTTATCCAGAATTCTTTTGAGACCTTTCTTCTCGTTTTAGTCTGCTAGACGACGCTTATCCGTGGTACAATAAGGTTATGCGTTTAGACAAATTATTAGGACAGGCAGGCTATGGTTCTCGAAATCAGGTTAAGAAGCTCATTCGTAGTCGTCAAGTTTATGTGGATGGTATCTTGGCGGATCGAGATAATCTTAATGTGGATGCTAGTCTTCAAACTATCACGGTTTCTGGTAAGGAACTGGAGCATACGCCAGAAGTTTATTATCTCATGAATAAGCCAGTAGGGGTAGTATCAGCTCGAAGTGACAAGGAGCACCAGACAGTCATTGATTTGATTAAGCCTGAAGATCAGCGAGACGGTCTTTATCCTGTGGGCCGATTGGATAGAGACACGGAGGGTTTGGTACTGATTACTAACAATGGGCCTCTGGGCTTTGCCATGCTTCACCCCCGCTATCATGTGGCTAAGACTTATTATGTTGAGGTCAACGATATTCTTGGGCCTGATGCACCTGCATTTTTTGAGTCAGGTGTTGTCTTTGAGGATGGTACTATTTGTAAATCAGCTCAGCTAGCAATTCTAAGTTCTGCGAGCGACAAGAGTTGTGCTCACATTACGATTTCGGAAGGGAAATTTCATCAAGTGAAAAAGATGTTCTTGGCTTATGGGGTCAAGGTGACCTATCTTAAGCGGATTTCTTTTGGAGCGTTTAAGCTTGATGAAGGGATAGCAGTAGGATCCTACCGAGCGTTAACGGAAACAGAAAAAGTGATTTTGCGTACTTATCTGGGCTAGTCATTTCTTCCTACTAAAGTATGATAGGAACTTTCAATCTCCTGATAGGTCCATCCTATCACTAGGCTTAATACTTTAAGGCCCATAACGACGGTCTTTTCTAGGGGTATAAGTAAAACTTATGACATTCTATAAGTTTTTTTAATTTCTCAAGCCTTGTTTCTGGTGGTATGATGGTATCAATTCGGTTGAGAGCTTAAGCAAGTTAGGAGCAATGAGCAGGTCTAATCAGAGAGGGAGGTTCATTATGACAGAAGCATTTTATGATCATTTAGCAAAGACGCGTCATCAGATTCACCAACATCCAGAGGTTTCTGAGGAGGAGCATGAGACGACAGTCTTTTTGAAAGGTTATTTGAAAAATCTAGGTATTGAGCCTTTAAATTATCCCTTGAAGACGGGACTCATCGCTGAGATTGGGTCAGGTCATCCGATTATTGCTTTGCGTGCTGATATTGATGCCCTACCCATTAAGGAAAAGACAGGACTTCCTTATGCCAGCGACAATGGGGCTATGCATGCCTGTGGTCATGACTTTCACCAGACCTCTCTTCTTGGAGCTGCTCAGCTTTTAAAAGAAAGAGAAGCAGAGCTTAAGGGGACCGTTCGATTGATTTTCCAACCAGCCGAGGAAAATTTCCAAGGGGCCTATCAGGTCATCGAAGCGGGTGGTCTTGTGGGTGTGTCAGCTATCATCGGTTATCACAATAATCCTCACTTGAAACCTGGTCAGATTGGTCTTCGTTCGGGGGCTATCATGGCTGGTGTGGAGCAGTTTAGGGTTGATGTTAAGGGAGTTTCTTCCCATGCTGCCCGTCCTGATTTGGGCGTAGATACGGTCTTGGTCACTACGACTATCATCAACAATTTACAGCAGATTGTAGCTCGTACGGTATCGCCCTTTGAATCAGCAGTATTGTCAGTTACTCATATCGAAGTTGGAAATACCTGGAATGTCCTTCCGGCAGCCGGCTTTTTCGAAGGAACGATTCGTACCTTTGAGCCTAAGGTTCGTGAAGATGTCATTTCACGTTTTGAAAAGGTTGTTCAGGCGACAGCAGACCAGTTCGGTGCTCAAGTTGACATTACTTGGGGCAATTCACCTTACGTGACCTACAATGACCAGACGCTCACACCTTTCATATTTGAAAATTCTAAGGCCTTCGCAGAAGTGATTGAAACCTTGCCATCAACAGGTGGAGAAGACTTTGCGGCTTATCAAAAGGAAATACCAGGAGTCTTTGCCTTTGTCGGCTCAAATGGTGAAGAAAATGCCCCAGACTGGCATCATGATGATTTCCTTGTGAAAGATGAAGCCTTGCCTGTAGCTGTCAATTACTATGTGGAAAACGCTCTTTTCTTACTTGATTATTTTAAGGAACAAGAAAAATGACTATTCCCTTAATTGGTATTACCAGTAATGAAAAAGCTGTTGCGGAAGGAAGTCCAATCATCCAGAGTTTCTCTTGGGGCATAAGCAATTAGCAGATCAAGGCCTCTTAGATTATTTTGTTAAGAGTCTTTCATAAAGCTTAAGGATTTTAAATTGGTGCTGCTTTTGAAAATAAAAAGGAGGATGTGCTTAAGTAAAAATATTCTTTTGATCATTTAGTTTACACTTAAGAACCCAGCCGCTTGGTTGGGTTCTTTTGTCGTATTTTAGGAGCGAGATTTCAGGATTTAAAAAGGAGGGAAGATTTTTAACTTGCTATTTTTGAGCTTTTTAGATAAAATGAAAGCGCCATCATGTCAAATCCCGTTTTAAAGAAATGATATCTGATTAATAGGTTACTTTTAAAGTCTGTGAGTAAAGAAAAACGCAATCGCTTGTCCGACTCTTATTATGGGAGCTAAAAAAAGATCTGGTTCTATGAGTGGATGGTGCGAGAGAACTTGCCAACAACATTCCCCGTGCTTCCTATTATAAATTTGATGGGCTGGTGCACGCAGCTTATGTTGGAAGTAGATGATTCAACAAACTTTTATTAGAATTTCTGTAATAAGTTTGTTAGAAAACTAATTTTCAAAGGGTGCTTATATCTCCATTAACATAAGATATGAAAACGGTTATGGCAAAAGCTGTAGCTTTTTTTTATTTCCAGTTCAGATATGTGCAGTCTGAAAAATTAAATGATAGAATGGCAGTAGATAGGAGGATACAGAAATGTTAAACTATGATTTGATTGTTATCGGTTTTGGTAAAGCCGGTAAAACTTTGGCTGCTAAGATGAATGCGGCTGGTAAGAAAGTTGCTGTCATCGAGCGCAGTAAAGCTATGTATGGTGGTACTTGCATCAATATTGCGTGTATTCCAACCAAGACTATGATTGTTGCGGCTGAGAAGGGCTGGTCATTTGACGATACCATGAAAGAACGTGGTGCAGTGACTGGTCGTCTTAATGCTAAGAATTATAAAATGTTGGCAGACAATGGCGTTGATGTCATTGATGCAGAAGCACATTTCGTGTCAAATAAGGTTATCGAAGTGGTGGCTGGTGATGACCGTCAAGAGCTTACAGCTGAGACTATTGTCATTAATACAGGTGCTGTGTCTAATGTCTTGCCTATTCCTGGCTTGACAACAACTAAGCATGTCTACGATTCAACTGGTATTCAGACCCTTGAAGCCTTGCCAAAACGTTTGGGTGTCTTAGGTGGTGGTAATATCGGTCTTGAATTTGCTGGCCTTTATAACCGTTTGGGAAGCCAAGTGACTGTTTTAGATGCAGCGACTAGCTTCTTGCCACGTGTGGAGCCATCTATTGCTAAGTTGGCCAAGGAATACATGGAAGAGGACGGCATTGTCTTTGAGCAAGGTGTTAAAACTTCCGAAGTGAAAAATGACGGTGATGAAGTTGTCGTTGTTACTGACAAAGGTGAGTTCCGTTTTGATGCACTCCTCTATGCGACAGGACGCAAGCCTAATATCGAACCTCTTCACTTGGAAAATACTGATATTGCCTTGACTGAGCGCGGTGGTATCCAAGTCAATAAACATTTGGAAACAAGTGTTCCTGGTGTCTTTGCAGTGGGTGATGTTAATGGTGGTCTTCAATTTACCTACATCTCACTAGATGATTTCCGTATTGTCTTTAATTACCTAACTGGTGATGGCAGCTATAACCTTGAAACACGTGGAGCTGTTCCAACTGCTATGTTCCTCAACCCACCTTTGGCTCAAGTTGGTCTTACTGAAGATCAAGCCAGATTAGCAGGTGGACCGGTTGCTGTCAAGGAACTTCCAGTTGCTGGCATGCCTCGTGGCCATGTTAATGGCGATTTGCGTGGTGCCTTCAAAGCTGTGGTAAATCCTGAAACTAAGGAAATCTTGGGTGTGACCCTCTTTGGTCAAGAATCTCATGAAATTATTAATCTAATTACCCTTGCTATGAACCATCATATTCCATACACAGATTTGGCTAAACAAATCTTTACTCACCCAACTATGGCTGAGAACCTAAACGATTTGTTTGCGATTTAAAATGAAAAGAGCCGAGAGGCTCTTTTTTAACGTAGCAAAATTTTTTTAAGACTTTCCTTAGGCGAGTTCGGTCGTCAGCGACCTTCTTAGAAGTTTCATGACTAATTTTTGAGCCCCTTCACTTTTTAATTTCTAGGCTCAGGCTAAAACAGTTCCCCGAGCTGTTTTACTCTCAAAAATTCCGAGTGCTTGAAATTACCTCAGGCACTTTTCCCACGGCGGAAAGTCTTATAAAAAGTAGATCTCAAATCATAGGATAATCTATTCGATAAATTCTATAGAAATGTTTGGCCAGATTGTGTTCCACTTTTTCTTCTTTACTCTCTCGTTATAGACCTTTTGTCGGTCCTTGTCTGAAAAGTAATGTGGTGTGGGTGAGATTCTGAAGTTAATCAAATCGTTTGTTCCATAAGGAATAAATACCTCTAGTTCCTGATTGTCATTTAGTCTAGCAGCTATGGCAGTACATTTTTCGGGAAATTTTGAAACAGCATCTGTAGAGCTGATATATTTTTCAGTATTAGGGCTATGTATATTCATATAATACTGATTTTTTATTTCCCAATTGTATTTAGGATATCTTCTCTTTATTTGATTTTCTATTTCAACAGTTTGCTCATATGATATGTTTTTATCAAAGAAAATGACATCGATATCTGAGAAATTGATATTTGAAGATGTATTTCCAGTACTTAAGTAGTCCCAAATATAATTGCGTATAGTTCCAGCACAAAGCCAACAGTCATTAAGTTGGAAAGAGTGAATAATCTTTAATAGTGCCATTAGTTCGGAGTTCTGTTTAATTAGTTTTTTGACATCATACATTTTAAAACCTCATTGGCATTGTACTAGTTTAAGAAAGAAATATCAATTTAGTACCATATCTCAAATGCAAAGCGACACTCTAGGTTAGATGTCGCTTTTTTTGCGCTTTGATGATAAGATAGAAGTGCTATAAGAAAATTCTTTAGATTGGTGCTCTTAATCCACTCAGGGAGGTTGATAGACCTTGAGCAACCGCTAGAAACTGTATGAAAAACATAGAAAGACACTCGCTGGCCAGTTGGTCTGTGAGTGTGTGTAACTTATGACTAAGAAAGTAGGAGTGGGCAAGGCCCACAGTAAGATTATTTTGATGGGGGAACACTCGGTTGTTTATGGCCATCCTGCCCTTGCTCTCCCTCTTAAGGATATTGAGGTTGTCTGTCAGATTCAGGCGGCTGATACTCCTTTGACGCTCAAGGCTCAGGATCCCTTGACGACAGCGATTTTTTCAGCGCTTAATTATCTGGAAATCAAGAATCAGCCTATCAGCTATGATATTTCGTCTAGCGTCCCTGAAAAGCGTGGCATGGGGTCGTCTGCAGCGGTTGCCATTGCGGCTATTCGTGCGGTTTTTGATTATTTCGACCAGGAGCTTAGCCAGGAGACCTTGGAAATGCTGGTCCATCAGGCGGAGACCATTGCCCATAGTAAACCTAGTGGTTTAGATGCCAAGACCTGCTTGAGTGACCGAGCCATCAGCTTCACCCGTAATATTGGCTTCAAGGGAATCGAGGTTGATCTAGGTGCCTATCTAGTTATCGCAGACACGGGCATTCATGGAAACACCCGTGAGGCCGTGGAAAAGGTTGAGGCTATCGGACTAGATGCTTTATCAGACCTAAATCAGCTAGGCGAATTAAGTCAGAGGGCGGAAGGAGCCCTCAAGGCCAAGGATCAAGAGCTTCTTGGTCAGCTTATGTCGCAAGCCCATAATCATCTTAAATCTTTAGGGGTGTCCTGTGATTTGTCGGACCTTCTAGTAGCAACTGCTCTGGAACAGGGTGCGCTCGGGGCCAAGATGTCAGGTGGAGGACTGGGTGGCTGTATTATTGCCCTAACAAGTACTAAGAATCAAGCCCAAACGATTGCTAAAAAACTTCAAGAAAAAGGAGCGGTAAACACGTGGATAGAAAGCCTGTAAGCGTCAAATCGTACGCAAATATTGCTATTGTCAAATACTGGGGTAAGGCAGATGCCAAGCGTATGATTCCTTCAACTAGTAGTATTTCATTGACTTTGGAAAATATGTATACGGAAACCAAGTTGTCTTTTCTGCCTGAGGATGCGACTAGTGATGTCATGTATATCGATGATGAGCTCCAAGGGGAAAAAGAAACAACCAAGGCCAGTAAGGTCTTAGATCTCTTCCGTACCAATCCAAACCAACATGTCAAGATTGAAACTTGGAACAACATGCCAACAGCTGCAGGTTTATCATCAAGTTCCTCAGGTCTTTCTGCCCTAGTTAAGGCGTCTAACGAACTCTTCCAAGTAGGAAAAACGCAGTCTGAATTAGCTCAAATTGCCAAGTTTGCCTCAGGCTCATCATCACGGTCTTTCTTTGGTCCATTGGCAGCTTGGGACAAGGATAGTGGTGAGGTTTATCAAGTTGAAACAGACCTCAAATTAGCCATGATTATGCTGGTTTTGACAGATCAAAAGAAACCCGTATCAAGTCGTGATGGTATGAAGTTGTGTACCGAAACATCGACATCCTTCCCAGAGTGGATTAAACAGTCCGAGCAGGATTACAAGGATATGTTAGGCTACCTCAAGGCTAATGATTTCCAAGCGGTCGGTGAGCTCACTGAAGCCAATGCCCTTCGTATGCACCAAACCACAAGTACGGCCAACCCTCCATTTTCATATCTGACGGATGCTTCCTATCAGGCTATGGATAAGGTTAAGGCTCTCCGAGCCTCTGGTGAGCAATGTTACTTCACTATGGATGCAGGACCAAATGTTAAGGTGCTCTGTCTGGAAGAAGACCTGGACCGTCTGGCAGACCACTTCCGTAAGGACTATCAGGTCATCGTTTCACGCACCAAGGAGTTGCCAGATGCTTAAGCAGTCGGTCAATCAGGCCAGAGTAAAAACCGGTGGAAAACTCTACATTGCTGGAGAATATTCTGTCTTAACACATGGACAGACAGCCTTCATTCAGTTTATCCCTATCTTCATGACAGCAGAGGTCAAGAAAGCCCAAACTACCCAGCTGAACTCAGACATGTTTGACTACAGTGTGGGTCGTGAGCCAGACGAAAATTATGCCCTCATTCAAGAGTCCTTGAATACTTTTGAAGCCTATTGTGGTGAGAACTTGCCCGCTCTGGACCTTTCAATCACTGGAAAGTTGGAACGAGATGGGGTTAAATTTGGCATTGGCTCATCTGGTTCAGTTGTGGTATTGACCCTCAAGGCCTTGGCAGCAGCCCTTCAGAAAGATTTATCCAAAGACAGTCTCTTTAAATTAGCTAGTTACACCCTCCTCAAACAGGGAGACAACGGTTCTATGGGGGATCTAGCTTGTATCGTATACGAGGACCTGGTTTCCTATCGCTCTTTTGACCGTGCAAAAATAGCAGAGCTTATAGACCAAATGACTCTATCAGAGCTTTTGGAGAAAGACTGGGGATATTGTATCATACCTGTAGTGCCAGCCCTCAAAGCTCATTTTTTGGTGGGGTGGACCAAGCAAGCTGCTATCTCAAAAGACATGGTTAAGATGGCCAAATCTCGTATATCAAGCAAGTATCTAAGTGAAACAGAAATTGCCGTCCAAGATGCCATCAAGGCACTGGAAACAGGAAATAAGAATTTGCTTAAGAACAGCCTTCAAACTGTCAGTGACCAGCTAGAATCATTGAGTCCAAATATTTATGTGGACAAGCTGAAAAAACTCAAAGAAGCTGAACAAGGGCTTGATGTTATCGCTAAATCCTCTGGAGCTGGAGGTGGTGACTGTGGTATCGCTTTTGCCTTTGACCAAGCTAGCCGAGATGCTCTAGTTGAGCGCTGGAAACAGGCAGGCATAGAGCTCTTGTATGAGATTTAGGGTCAGCTTAGTAGATATAATCACGCAAGAAAGTAAAGAAGTAGCCTATGACAAATCGTAAAGACGATCACATCCATTATGCCCTCAAGTACGAGTCGCCCTACAATAGTTTTGACGATATGGAACTTATCCACAAGTCTCTACCAACTTATGATTTAGATCAGATTGACTTGTCCACACATTTTGCAGGACGAGATTGGAAATTTCCTTTTTATATCAATGCCATGACAGGTGGTTCTGCCAAAGGTGGTGCAGTCAATCGAAAACTAGCTGAGGTAGCCAGCCGAACAGGTATTCTCATGGTGACGGGTTCCTACAGTGCTGCTCTAAAAGGAGAGGCACCAGAATCCTTTGACTATCGTCAAGAGTTTCCAGACTTAGACCTTGCGACCAATATCGGTGTGGATAAGTCTGTGGACTTGGGGATTAAGACGGTGGAAGCTATGAAGCCAGTTTTTTTACAGCTCCATGTCAATCTTATGCAGGAGCTTCTCATGCCTGAGGGAGAGCGTATTTTCCACACTTGGAAGGAAAATGTGGCGGCTTATGCACAGAACATAGAGGTTCCTCTTGTGCTTAAGGAGGTCGGCTTTGGTATGGATGTTGAAACCATTCGTTACGCCATGTCTCAAGGCATCAAGACTGTGGATATCTCAGGTCGTGGTGGGACTAGCTTCGCCTATATTGAAAATAGCCGAGGCGGCAACCGAGATTACCTCAATGACTGGGGACAAAGCACCGTTCAGACCCTCTTGCAAGCCCAAGACCTTCGTGAAGATGTGGAAATCCTAGCCTCTGGTGGCGTGCGAAACCCACTTGATATGGTCAAATGTCTGGTCTTAGGAGCAAAAGGCGTAGGCCTATCGCGAACGGTCCTTGAATTAGTGGAACGTTATTCTGTGGATAAGGTTGTGGCTATTGTCAATGGTTGGAAGGACGACCTTCGTCTCATCATGTGTGCCCTCGATTGTCGGACTATTGATGAGCTCAAATCTGTAGACTATATCTTACATGGTAAGTTACAAGGGACTTATGTCAAACAAGAGAAGTCATAAAGGTGATATCACTTTAACCTCCGTAAAGGATAAGTAACTCTAATCTTGTTTAGACTTGATTTAAACGAGCATTTAACGAGACTTCCCGCTGTGAGAAAAGTTCTTGAAACACTAGTGGTTCAAGAATTCGGAATTTTTGAGACCTTAGGCTAAAAAATAGTCATGGAACTTCGAAGAAGATTGCTGACGTCCGCACTCACTTCAGGAAAGTCTCAAAAGAAGATTTCATCTAAGTATAAAAAGAGCGTAAGCTCTTTTTATTATCCAATCAAGCAAAAAGTCAACTTTCCCCTTGACAAGTCACTACCTTAGGAGTAATATTTTCAGTGACATACGGTAGGTGAGGCTACCACAAGGATACGGATGACTACCGCAAAGCAGTGGAGACACTACTCGTTGGTCAACAGTCCTGATCGCCAAGGTCAAGACTAAGCTCATTTCATCGCCTTGCGGAGCTAAAGCTTGAACGGTCCATTTTTTGACAAAATCTATTAAAAAATCCACCTCGAGTTTATAGAGTCTTACCTGTATATGGGTAGGACTCTTTTCATTTGTCTGAGGTCCACCCACCATTAATAAATTGAAAGGAGAAACCTATGAGACTAATCGACGATCACCCCGAACCGCACCTAACCAGTCAATCGCTGATTAGTGTCTTAGGGACTCCATAAGTGATTGGCTCCTGATTAAATAAGGAGATTCCAATGTCAATAAATAAAGAAAGACTTATTGCTGCTCTTCAAGAGCCACTTGAAACAACCCTTACTCGCTACAAGACTCATTTGGATGGCTTGAAGGGAGACCAAGTAGAAGAAAACCGTGACCTTTATGGGGAAAATGTCATAACCAAAGGACAAGAGGATTCTATCATCAAAAAGATTTATGAATCTATCATCAATCCCTTTACTGTTATTCTCCTAGTCATCGCTCTGGTTTCCTTTATCACCAATGTCTGGCTTGCTAAACCAGGTGAAGAAGATCCAACGACTTCTATCATCATTGTCACTCTAGTTTTGATATCTGGTGGTATCCGTTTCATTCAAGAACTTCGTAGTGACAAGGCTGCTAGCAATTTGTCTCGCATGATTGTTAATACAGCAACAGTGCTTCGAGATGGCAGTGAGCAAGAAATCCCAATCGATGAAATTGTGGTTGGAGATGTGGTCAAACTGAGTGCGGGAGATATGATTCCGGCGGATGTGGTCTTGCTAGACTCTCGTGATTTCTTTGTTCAACAGTCTGGCTTGACAGGTGAAAGCGATGCTGTGGAAAAGGCTTGTCTGGCTAAGGCGGATAGTCAAAATCTAGAGAGTTTGCTTGAAAGTGAGAGCCTTGCTTTCATGGGAACTAATGTTATCTCTGGTCGTTCAACAGCCTTGGTTTTGGTTGTTGGTGATGAAACCATGATGGGAGCTATCGAGCAGACCATCAATACTTATGACGAACCAACTTCATTTGAACGTGAGATGAATTCCATTTCTTGGCTCTTGATTCGACTCATGTTGGTGATGGTTCCTGTTGTTTTTGTGATTAACGGTTTAACAGATGGGGACTGGCTTGAAGCCGGCGTCTTTGCCCTTAGTGTGGGAGTCGGTTTGACCCCAGAAATGTTGCCGATGATTATCACAGCCAGTCTTGCCAAGGGTTCTATCATTATGGCCAAGGAAAAGGTGGTCATCAAAAAACTTAATGCTATTCAAGACCTAGGGGCGATCGACATCCTTTGTACGGATAAGACAGGAACCCTGACTCAGGATGAAATCGTTCTTGAGTACCCTCTTGATATCCATGGTGACCTTGACCTTTCAGTGCTTCGGAGAGCCTATCTTAACTCTTATTTCCAAACTGGCTTGAAAAATCTTATGGACCGTGCCATTATTAGTCGAACTGAGAGAGAAGCTAAGAAACACGAGATCGTTCGTAATCTTGACCAAACCTTCCACAAGATTGATGAGCTCCCTTTTGATTTTGAACGCCGTCGCATGAGTGTCATTGTTAAAGACAATGATGGTTTTGTGAGTATGGTGACAAAAGGTGCCCTTGAAGAAATGCTCTCTGTTTCTAACTATGTGGAATACAAGGGTGACATTATCCCATTGACCGACGATGTTCGTGAGGAGGTCCTCGCGGAAGTCGCACAGTTGAATGAACAAGGTTTGCGTGTTCTCGGTGTTAGCTACAAATCACAGCTTAATGAGAATGACGTCTTTAGTGTCGAAGATGAAAGTGACATGATTTTGACGGGATATCTTGCCTTCCTTGACCCACCAAAACCATCAGCAGCACCCGCTATCAAGGCTTTGGCAGAGTATGGTGTGACCACAAAGATTTTGACTGGAGACAATGAGAAGGTGACACAGGCTGTCTGTGAAAAAGTTGGTCTAGATGTGAGACACATCCTACTTGGAAGTGACATTGATACCATGTCAGATCAAGATTTGGCTAAGGCTGTGGAAACGACAACAGTCTTTGCTAAGTTATCCCCAGACCAAAAGGCACGAATTATCCTAAGCCTTAAGGAAAATGGCCACAAGGTAGGTTATATGGGTGATGGTATCAACGATGCCCCATCTATGAAGGTGTCAGATGTGGGTATCTCTGTGGATACAGCTGTTGATATTGCTAAGGAAACTGCAGATGTTATCTTGCTTGATAAGGATCTAATGGTCTTGGAAAAAGGACTGGTTGAAGGACGTAAGGTCTATGCCAATATGACCAAGTACATCAAGATGACCGTTTCTTCAAATTTCGGTAATATTTTTTCTCTCCTCTTTGCCAGCATCTTCTTACCATTCCTACCAATGGCACCTGTGCATTTGATTGTTCTTAATCTTGTCTATGATATTTCTTGTATCGCTCTTCCATTTGACAATGTGGATAAGGAATTTCTTAAAGAGCCACATATCTGGGAAGCCAAATCAATAATGCGTTTCATGGCTTGGTTTGGACCTATTTCATCTGTATTTGATATTTTGACTTACATCTTGCTCTACTTCATCATTGTGCCAATGATTTTGGGGCATGGCTATGTTCATGGTTCACCAGAAGCAGCAGCCTTTATCATCATTTTCCAAACAGGTTGGTTTATCGAATCAATGTGGTCTCAAACCATGGTTATCCACATGTTACGCTCACCAAAACTACCATTTATTCAAAGTCACCCAGCACTATCTGTTGTTGTGACAACCCTATTTGCTGCTGTCTTTGTAACCTCTCTTCCTTACAGTCCATTGGCTGGTCTCTTAAAACTTAGTCATCTAAATGGTCTCTATTTCATTCTCTTGTTTGTTATTATCGTTTTGTATATGCTTAGTGTTACCTTTGTGAAGCATGTCTACATTAAGAAATACAAAGAATGGTTGTAGGATAACTATCCTTAGAAAAAAGAGCGTCAGCTCTTTTTTCATTACCGTCCATTCTGCCAAAACTTTCTTATTTATGGTATAATAGGGCGATTATAGATAATCAGACGCCGTTAAAAACGGTTAGTCTGAAAGATATATTTTCTCATAAATGAGAAATTGTGCTTTTTCAAGCTCTCCTTTCTTTAGTTGGCCATCCTAGTGAGAGGATAAGGTCCTGAGATTTGGGACTCAAGGTTAAGACCGTCACGAAAGAAATCATTACAAAAAAATATTAAGAAGGAAAAAGAAAATGAGTAATTACGCTATTATCCTTGCTGCGGGTAAAGGAACTCGCATGAAATCAGATCTTCCAAAAGTATTACACAAGGTTTCAGGCATCACTATGCTTGAGCATGTTTTCCGTGCAGTTTCAGCTATCGAACCAGCTAAAAATGTTACTGTTATTGGTCACAAGGCTGAGCTTGTTCGTGAGGTTTTGGATGGTCAATCTGCCTTCACTATGCAAACAGAGCAGTTGGGGACAGGTCACGCAGTAATGATGGCTGAAGAAGAGTTGGCTGGACTTGAAGGACGAACGCTTGTTATCGCTGGGGATACACCTTTGATTACCGGTGAAAGCCTTAAAAACCTTATTGATTTCCACGTTAATCACAAAAATATTGCCACTATCTTGACTGCAACTGCCGACAATCCATTTGGATATGGCCGTATCATCCGTAATGAAAATGGTGAAGTCACTAAGATTGTTGAGCAAAAAGATGCAAATGAGTTTGAACAACAGGTTAAAGAAATTAATACAGGGACTTATGTCTTTGACAATAAACGTCTCTTCGAAGCGCTTAAAAATATTAATACTAACAATGCTCAAGGGGAATACTATTTGACAGACGTCATCTCTATTTTCCGTGAAAATGGTGAAAAGGTAGGTGCCTTTACCCTTCGTGACTTTGAAGAAAGTCTTGGAGTTAACGACCGTGTTGCCCTAGCTACGGCAGAAGATGTTATGCGTCGTCGTATTAACAAGGCTCACATGGTTAATGGTGTGACTTTCCAAAATCCAAACGCTACTTATATCGATGTGGATGTGAAAATTGAGCCAGATGTTGTCATTGAGGCCAATGTTACGCTTAAAGGGCAAACTAAAGTCGGTGCAGAGTCAGTGCTGACTAACGGCACTTATATTGTTGATTCAACTATCGGTGCCAATACTGTCATCACCAACTCAATGATTGAGCATTCAGTAGTTGAAAAAGGCGTTACCGTTGGTCCATTTGCCCATATTCGTCCGGATTCAATGCTCAAAGAAGGCGTTCATATCGGTAACTTCGTCGAGGTTAAGGGTTCTACTATCGGCGAAAATACTAAGGCTGGTCACTTGACTTACATTGGTAATGCGGAAGTTGGTTCTGACGTTAACTTTGGTGCCGGAACAATTACTGTTAACTATGATGGACAACACAAGTTCAAGACACAAATTGCCAATAATGTCTTTATCGGAAGCAATTCAACCTTGATTGCACCGCTTGAAATCGGGGCTAACGCTCTCACAGCGGCTGGCTCAACCATCACAGATGATGTGCCAGCTGATAGCGTAGCTATTGGACGTGGCCGTCAGGTCAATAAAGAGGGCTATGCCATTAAGAAACCTCACCACCCAAGCCAACAAAAGTAGGCTTAAGGCTATCTGAGCTAGATTCTCTTGTAGAGTAGATGTAGCTTAGAATGAGGTCAGAAGTAAAAGGAGTCAATTCATGGATTTTGAAGAAAAAACACTCAAACGTGAGTCAAAATTTAAGGGACATATTTTTGAAGTTGCAGTAGACGAAGTTCTCTTGCCAGATGGTAAGACAGCTGGTCGTGAACTGATTTTCCACAAGGGAGCAGTGGCCGTTTTAGCTGTTACCCCTGAAGGGAAAATTATTATCGTCAAGCAATACCGTAAGGCTATTGAGGCAATTTCCTACGAGATTCCTGCGGGTAAACTGGAAGTCGGTGAGGCTGGCGATGAGATGGCTGCAGCAGCGCGTGAACTTGAAGAGGAGACTCAGTATAGGGGCGAACTTAAATTGATTCATGAATTTTACACAGCCATTGGCTTTTGTAATGAGAGAATCAAACTCTATGTAGCGACAAACCTTAAACCTGTGGAAAATCCACGTCCACTTGATGATGATGAGTTCCTTGAACTCTATGAATTGACCTATGAAGAGTGTATGGAACTTGTAGCGTCAGGGGCTATCCAGGATGCTAAAACTATCATCGCACTCCAATACTATGCACTTCATTTCGGAGGAAAATAAGCTATGGGAAAACCACTTTTGACCGACGATATCATTGAGCAGGCCAAGCGTGGGGAAATCGATTTAGAGGAACATCCTTATTATGAGGACTATGATCAAGAGTTCTATGACGAGGATTATGAGGCTAATTATCAGCCCTCTGAATACAAGAGCCGCCGGATTGAGAATGCTAAACGTAATCAATTTCAGCACAAGCTTAATCGCATCCTCTTTTGGATTGTTGTCCTCTTGATTATTCTCATTGTTGCTGTCTTTTATTTCTAAAAAGTCTGTGAGTTGGATGGATGTATCTGCTGAACTTTGATAAGATTACAAGTAAGAAAGGAATTATATGAAAATCGGAATTATCGCTGCCATGGAGCAGGAATTACTGCTTCTAGTGGAGCAATTGGAAAATAAGGTTGAAGAAACTGTTCTTGGCAATACCTACTACACAGGACGTTTGGGAAAACACGACGTCGTTTTGGTACAATCAGGTGTTGGTAAGGTTATGTCAGCCATGTCTGTGGCTGTCTTGGCAGACCATTTTGGCGTTGATGCCCTCATTAACACTGGTTCTGCAGGAGCAGTAGCACCTGGACTTAAAATTGGAGATGTGGTTGTAGCTTCAAAATTAGCCTACCACGATGTTGATTTGACAGCCTTTGGCTATGATTATGGGCAAATGTCTATGCAGCCACTCTACTTTGAAAGTGATTCTACCTTCGTAGATACTTTCAAAAAGGTCTTGGCTCAGGCTTCCATTGATTCTAAGATTGGGCTTATCGCTACTGGTGATAGCTTCATTGCAGGTCAAGACAAGATTGATGCTATTAAAGGTCACTTTCCAGAAGTCTTAGCTGTAGAGATGGAGGGAGCAGCTATTGCTCAAGCCGCACATAGCGTCAAGAAACCTTTCATTGTTGTCCGTGCCATGAGTGATACGGCTGCTCATGATGCTAATATTACCTTTGACGAATTCATTATTCAGGCGGGTAAACAGTCAGCTGCTATCCTAGTGGAGTTTCTTAAAGAACTTGCTTGAGTAGTATAAATGAGTCTTAATGTTCACCTTCTTAATAAGGTTGAAATCTACTGTCATTCTTAAGAGAACGACAGTTTTTTTGTATCACGAAAACCACTAGCTATGCTAGTGGTTCCGAAAAGCTTTTAGCCATGTATCAAAAAAGTCCCCCTAAAGTGTTATATTAGATAAGGTTTTCCGACCACTAACTAATATACTAAAGGAGAACCCCTGATGAGACAGGATAATAATAGTTTAGCACATACTACATGGAATTGTAAGTACCATATTGTTTTCGCCCCAAAATATAGACGTCAGATAGTCTATGGAAAATACAAAGCAAGTATTGGTCAAATCTTACGGTTATTATGTGAAAGAAAAGGCGTTGAAATTCATGAAGCAGAAGCTTGCCCAGATCATATTCACATGTTAGTGAGTATACCACCGAAACTAAGTATTTCTTCATTTATGGGATATTTAAAGGGTAAAAGTAGCTTAATGATATTCGACCGACACGCTAATTTAAAGTATAAATATGGGGAACGCAAATTTTGGTGTCGAGGCTTTTATGTTGATACGGTTGGGCGAAATCAGAAGCGAATTGAAGAATATATTCGTAATCAATTACAAGAAGACGTGATAGCAGATCAGCTAAGTCTATTTGAGGAGTATGATCCGTTTACAGGTGAGAAGAATAAAAGAAAGTAGTCTTAAAGATTCCCATTAGACGGGGCAGCTAGTCAAGATGGTGCTGAAGGAAAACCGTTCGGTAGGCCTTTAGGCCGAAGAGCAAACCACCCGTTCTCAGGGGGGTGATTCTACTATGAATTCAGATAATCTTCTAATCTTTGGAAGCAATAACGTGAATTTCGGCATTTTTAAAATAGAATCACAATTAAAATTATGTCAAAAAATGAGGAAGTGAAACAATGTTAAAAGAGAGGACTTACTATATATCATTAAATGAGAAATCAAGATAAAGTTAACTGCAAGATGAAATTTCGTACAAATTAAGCTATAATTATGAGTATGAAAGTTCTACTTTATCTTGAAGGAAAATCGGTTCTTGAAAAATCAGGAATCGGACGGGCTCTTCACCATCAGATGCGTGCCTTGGACTTGGCGGGGATTCCCTATACAACAGACATCTTGGGTGATTATGATGTTGTTCATATCAATACTTATGGACCACGCAGTTTGATGTTGTTGCATACAGCAAAACGTCGTGGTAAGAAGGTCATCATGCATGGTCATTCGACACGTGAGGACTTTGAAAATTCATTTATTGGTTCTAATCTCATGGCTCCACTTTTTGGAAAATATTTGGCCCACATGTATCAAAAGGCTGATTACGTGATTACGCCTTCTGAGTATTCCAAAAAATTGATTCAATCTTATGGAGTTACCACACCGATCATTGCTGTTTCAAACGGGATTGATCTGAAAAAATACGGCAAAGATCCACGCAAGGAAGAAATTTTCCGAGATTACTTTGGTATCGAGGAGGGACAGCCAGTGGTTATTTGTGCGGGTCTTTATTTCCAACGTAAGGGAATTGAAGATTTTGTCAAGGTGGCTGAGAAAATGCCACATGTTCGTTTCATTTGGCTAGGCAGTATTAGTAAATGGCTAATTCCTAAAAAGATTCGAGACATTGTCAATGGTAAGCATCCTGATAATGTCAGCTTTCCAGGTTATTTCAAGGGAGCTGTCTTCCAGGGAGCTATGAGTGGTGCCAACGCCTTCTTTTTCCCATCTTATGAAGAGACAGAAGGAATTGTAGTACTTGAAGCCTTTGCTAGTCACCAACATGTGGTCTTACGTGATATCCCTGTTTATGAGGGTTGGGTTGATGAGCAATCCGCCTCATTTGGGCATAATGTGGATGAATTTGTAGTGGCCTTACAAGATATTATCGATGGTAAAGTGGACAAGCGTGAAGCAGGATACAAGGTTGCAGAAAGTCGCTCGATTGATGATGTCGCCCAAAAACTTGTTAAAGCCTACAAAGAAGTATTGGAGATTTAAATGCGTATCGGATTGTTTACAGATACCTATTTTCCACAGGTATCCGGTGTTGCGACTAGTATTCGCACACTGAAGACGCAGTTGGAAAAAATGGGGCATAATGTCTTTATCTTTACTACGACTGATAGAGATGTTGATCGCTATGAAGACTGGCAGATTATTCGTATTCCTAGTTTGCCTTTCTTTGCCTTTAAGGATCGCCGAGTGGCTTATCGTGGTTTTTCTAAGGCTCTAGAGATTGCAAAACAGTACAAGCTTGATATTATTCATACGCAGACAGAGTTCTCCTTGGGGCTTCTAGGGATTGCCATTGCACGTGAACTTAAGATTCCTGTTGTACACACCTATCACACCCAGTATGAAGACTATGTCCGCTATATTGCCAAAGGTATGGTTATTCGACCGAGTATGGTTAAGTACATTGTTCGTGGTTTTATGAGTGACTTGGATGGGGTTATCTGTCCGAGTGAGATTGTTTATGACCTTTTGCTCAAGTATAAGGTTGCTGCTGAAAAACGGGTCATTCCAACTGGGATTGAGCTTGAAAAATTCCAACGTCCAGAGATTACTGAAGATGATGTGGCGGACTTGAGAGCCAAGCTTGGTATTGCCTCAGATGAAACCATGTTGTTGAGTTTGTCTCGTGTCTCTTATGAGAAAAATATCCAAGCAGTTTTGGCGGTTCTACCTTCAGTTTTAGAGGAAGATGATAAGGTTCGGTTAGTTGTTGCTGGCGATGGCCCTTACCTACCAGACCTGAAGTCCCAAGCCAAGAAACTTGGTGTCTTGGATAAGGTGGTTTTCACAGGTATGATTGCACCTGGCGAAACAGCTCTTTACTATAAGGCTGCTGATTTCTTTATCTCGGCATCAACCAGTGAGACTCAGGGCTTGACCTATCTGGAGGCCTTGGCTAGTGGTACCCCTATCATTGCTCATGGAAATCCTTACTTGGATAATGTGATTACAGACCAGATGTTTGGAACGCTTTATTATCATGATAATGATTTAGCTGGGGCCATTTTGGAAGCTGCCATTGTAACACCAGAAAAAGACGAGACTAAGTGGGCTGAGAAGCTCTATGAAATTTCTGCGGAAAACTTTGGAAAACGTGTCTATGAGTATTACTTGGATCTTACGATTTCTAAGGATTTCCATAATGATCTCAATGGCGAAGATAGCACTATGAAACGCTTGACCCGTATGGTGACTTATTTGCCAACTAAGGCTATTACCTTGCCTGTCAATGGCTCTGTTCGTATCCTCAAAGGATCAGCCAAACAGGTCAAGAAAATCAGAAATATCACAAAACTTTTGGATTAGGAAAGCTATCATATTTTCCTAGTCAGATAAAATCTTAGCATTGATTAATAATAATAAAAGAGAAAATTAGCTTGAAAAATTACAGTTTCATGCTATAATAACGCATAGAGACATATCAGTCATGGGAAATCTTTCAGAGAGCGTGTGGTGCTGGAAATCACGTAGAGGACATGGTTGGGACTACTCGATTATCTTTTTATGCAAACATAAAACGGTGGCCACGTTAGAGCCAATCAGAGGTGTAAGGCAGACTTATTTTTTTGTCATACACGAACTAAGGTGGAACCACGTTGCGACGTCCTTTTTGGATGTTGCAATTTTTTTATGAGGAGACTAACTATGGACTTGCAAGAATTAGTGGAGCGTAGTTGGGTAATCCGACAAGCTTATCACGAGCTAGAAGTTAAGCATCATGATTCCAGGTGGACGGTAGAAGAGGACCTATTGGCTTTATCTAATGATATTGAAAATTTTCAATAACTAGTGATGACATAGCAAGGACGCTACTATGATGAAACACCCTACACACTGAAACCAAAACTTTCAGAAAATATCTGGTGGCTAGTAGAACTTTCTCAATATTGGGATGTAGATGTTCTGACGGAAATGGAAAACTTCCTCTCTGATAAAGAAAAGCAGTTGAACATTAAGACTATGAAGTAGTCTGATATTCAACAGTCAATGCTTAGAAACTATGAAATAATAAAAGGAGAAAATTATGATTAACATTACTTTCCCAGATGGCGCTGTTCGTGAATTCGAATCTGGCGTGACAACTTTTGAAATTGCACAATCTATCAGCAACTCTTTGGCTAAGAAAGCTCTTGCTGGTAAATTTAACGGCAAATTGATTGACACAACTCGTGTGATCACTGAAGATGGAAGCATCGAAATCGTGACACCTGATCACGAAGACGCTCTTCCAATCTTGCGTCATTCAGCGGCTCACTTGTTTGCCCAAGCAGCTCGTCGCCTTTTCCCAGATATTCATTTGGGTGTTGGTCCAGCTATCGAAGATGGTTTCTACTACGATACTGACAATGAAGCTGGTCAAATTTCTAACGAAGACCTTCCTCGTATCGAAGAAGAAATGAAGAAAATCGTTAAAGAAAACTTCCCATCAATCCGTGAAGAAGTGACTAAGGATGAAGCGCGTGAAATCTTCAAAAACGATCCTTACAAATTGGAATTGATTGAAGAACACTCAGAAGACGAAGGTGGTTTGACTATCTACCGTCAAGGTGAATACGTTGACCTCTGCCGTGGCCCTCACGTGCCATCAACTGGTCGTATCCAAATCTTCCACCTCTTGAATGTTGCGGGTGCTTACTGGCGTGGAAATAGTGACAATGCCATGATGCAACGTATCTATGGTACAGCTTGGTTCGACAAAAAAGATCTTAAAACATACCTTAAACGTCTCGAAGAAGCTAAAGAACGTGACCACCGTAAACTTGGTAAAGAACTTGATTTGTTCATGATTTCTCAAGAAGTCGGTCAAGGTCTTCCATTCTGGTTGCCAAATGGTGCGACTATCCGTCGTGAGTTGGAACGCTACATTGTGGACAAGGAAGTCGCTGCGGGCTACCAACACGTTTATACGCCACCAATTGCATCTGTTGAACTTTATAAAACTTCAGGTCACTGGGATCATTACCGTGAAGACATGTTCCCTCCAATGGATATGGGAGATGGAGAAGAATTTGTCCTTCGTCCAATGAACTGCCCACACCACATCGAAGTCTACAAACACCATGTTCACTCTTATCGTGAATTGCCAATCCGTATCGCTGAAATCGGTATGATGCACCGTTACGAAAAATCAGGTGCTTTGACAGGTCTTCAACGTGTCCGTGAAATGTCACTTAACGATGGACATACCTTCGTTGCTCCAGAACAAATCGAAGACGAATTCAAGAAAATCCTTCAATTGATCATCGATGTTTATGAAGATTTCAACTTGACGGATTACCGTTTCCGTTTGTCTTATCGTGACCCTGCAGATAAGCACAAATACTTTGACAACGATGAGATGTGGGAAAATGCCCAACGCATGTTGAAAGCAGCTGTTGATGATATGGGTGTTGAATACTACGAAGCCGAAGGAGAAGCAGCCTTCTATGGACCAAAATTGGATATCCAAGTTAAGACTGCTCTTGGTAAGGAAGAAACTCTTTCTACTATTCAGTTGGACTTCTTGCTTCCAGAACGTTTTGACCTTCACTACATCGGAGCTGATGGTGAAGAACACCGTCCAGTCATGATTCACCGTGGGGTTATCTCAACAATGGAACGCTTTACAGCTATCCTTATTGAAAACTATAAAGGAGCCTTCCCAACTTGGTTGGCACCTCAACAAGTGACTGTTATTCCAGTTTCAAATGAAGCCCACACAGATTACGCTTGGGAAGTTGCTAAACAACTTCGTGACCGTGGTATCCGTGTTGAAGTGGATGAACGTAACGAGAAAATGCAATACAAGATTCGTGCGTCTCAAACACAAAAAATCCCTTACCAATTGATTGTTGGTGATAAGGAAATGGAAGACGGAACTGTTAACGTTCGTCGCTATGGACAAAAACAGACACACACTGAAACTGTGTCAGAATTTGTAGAAAATATCCTTGCTGATATTGCTCGCAAATCACGCCCAGATGCCGAATAAATTAGAAAGTCGGTTAGCTAAGCTAGCTGACTTTTTAGTAGGATAAACTATGCACGTTTTTAGGAAAAGACTTTTATTTCTGCTGGGAGCAGTTCTAGTCTTGTTACCGGCTAGTTTTACTTACCATAGATTGGCCTTGCAAAGAGAGAAGGTTTCTCTCAACCCTATGGGACAAATGGTGTTTGTCAATGGCCATGAAATGAGCGTCTTTGTAAAGGGGAAGGGGTCACAAACTCTAGTTTTTCTTTCTGGTGCTGGAACAGCCTCTCCCATTCTAGATTTTAAAGACTTGTATGATGGGCTTTCGAAGCAGTATAAGATAGTCATTGTTGAAAGGGCTGGCTATGGTTACAGTGAGGACACGTCTAAGTCCCGAGATGTTTCTGAGGTTCTTTCAGAGACACGTCAAGCCCTAGCCAAAGCCCATGTATCGGGTCCTTACATTATCCTTTCTCATTCTATGGCCTCCTTAGAGACACTTTTGTGGCAGGAAAAATACCCTAGTGAAGTGAAAGGGATCATTGGCTTAGATTGGGCCCTACCAGAAAGTTATGCTCATTTAAAAATGCACCCTCAGATCTTACGTATGGCTCATTGGGGAAGTCAATTAGGCTTATTAAGGTATTTACCGAGTCGCTTATATGTACCTAATACCAATCTCAGTAGTAGTGACCGCCGCCTCTATCAACGGATAGCCTATCGTCAAATTTTGTCAAAGGCTATGTTAAATGAGAGCCTGTCTGTTAAGGAAAATGCGAAAAAGGTTACTTCTAGCATCGATTCACATATTCCAACCTTACTGATGGTCTCTAATGGTGAGGGTACTGGTTTTAGCCAGGAGGACTGGCGGCATTATGCGATTAGCTTTGCAAAGGACCAGAAAAATATCGAAGTGACTTTTTATGATGCTCCGCATTATCTGTATCACTATCAGACCAAAGAGGTAGCAGCAAAGATAGAGGAGTTCATCAAAGAGACGACTGAATGAATTTACATATATTATCGAGGAGGGATGTGATGCTCATTGGTTCAAAAGCCTTTCGACACTTATGGAAGGACTGGCAAAGGGACTACCAACCATTGCAGGTGCTTAAGCTATTGCTAGCTTATATAGGGATGCCAGAGGACTTATCGGGGGAGCTTGAAGAAACCCAACACCTTTTATCTTATTTCGATCCTGACTTGGCACCGCATGATTCCTTCTGGAAGGATGTCGTGAAATTGGTAGATCTGTCTTTTCCTGATGATAGTTTGTCTAAGGATGTTTCTATAGAGCGACAAATCCATCAGCTACGTTACCTGATCTCTAGTCAACAGGCCCAGTATGTGCGGACGCATTATAAAAAGCCAGGGATGACAGATAAAGAAGCTTTGGCTGTCTATCTCAGATGGAAGCCTTTCACCATGTTCGATCAGGGACGTTTGCACCAGAAGGTTTCTATCTGTGATGGCAAGGCGGTTTATCCTGATGGGATTCCAAGTGTTAATCTAAAAATTCTTCTCTATAATCGGATTGAGTTTATTCTGGATAGTCTCCCCTACCTTTAGCAAAGTCATATAGAGTTTCTTTCATCGTCCTATTAACTGGTGATATCCCAGCTAGATGTGCAAAATTCTTTTCTTGGAAATTTACCTCTAGCTTATCAAATTGACCATCAGCATCTTTAAAGACATAGTGAATTTTACTGTCTGCTAGTTCTTGCAAATACCATTGAGCTGTACTTTGCAAGGTTGGCGCAAATAAGTTCAAGTCTTTCATATCCTTAGCTCTAGCCACCCTATAGCCTGGTTTTATATTTGACACACGGGCCCTATCCGTTGTAAAATATAGTTGAGCAATGACAGGAAAATCAGGTTGTGGTTCATCCACAACAGGCTGCGATGCTGTCCTTGGAGATTCTTTTCCTAAATAATCGGAAGTGCGATGAAATTCGCCCGCATTGCTAGGCTCTTGAGTAATTTCAGGAGTCTTTTTTTCTTGCTCTGGTTTATGGCTTTAAACCGGATCAGACCAAGCAATCAAAGGAGGTTCATATGTCTAAACAACCACAAAACAATAAAGGAACAGTGGTTCTAGGCTCACTAGTCTTTATGGCCTTATACGCCCTAGGTATTTGGCACAATGCTGTCCGAGGAAATATTCCCTTTCTCATTCTTTGGAGTGTTTTACTCCTCATTAATGTCAGCTATTTGATTTTCCGCTTGAGAAAATAAAAAAGAAAGTGATATGGACCTAAATGGTAAGAAATTAGGTCTGTATCACTTTTTATATATTCAATGATAGCTTACCACTTGCTTTCTTCTGGGATAATAATCCAGCAAATGATGTAGAAAAGAAAGCCTGTTCCGAATAAGAAAATCGCTGCAGCCCAAATGAGGCGAATAATGACAGGGTCGATGTCAAGATATTTAGCGATACCAGAACAAACACCGGCAATGATTTTGTTGTTTGGATCTCGTCTGAGTTCTTTTTTCATATGATTTACCTCCGTATGCCTTATTATACCATAACACCTTGAAGTCTAGTATTAGCTTAAGGAAGCATGAAGTAGACGATACCCAGATATTGCAGAGCCGAAGCCAGCATGATGAAGAGGTGCCAAATCATGTGGAAGTATGGCTTTTTCTTAGCGTAGAAAGCTGCACCAACCGTGTATGACAATCCTCCAGCAAGCATGAGTCCCCAAAAGGCAGGCCCTGTCTTAGTGACGATAGCTGGGATAATGAAGATAACCAACCAGCCCATCATCAGATATAGAAAGAGGGAGAATTTTTCATTGATTTTTTTAGCAAAGATTTTATAGAGAATCCCAAAAATCGTTGTTCCCCATTGGAGAATGATGATGCTGTAGCCTAGCCATCCGCCAACCAGTGAGAGGGCAACAGGGGTGTAGCTTCCAGCAATGGCGATATAAATCATGCTGTGGTCAATAATTCTCAGGACCATCTTGTGGGGTGAGTTGTAATCCATGGCATGATAGATAGCTGAGCTCAAGAACATGAGGAAAAGGCTAATAACGAAAACAGCCATCCCAACAGCAGCTATCATGCCGTAGCCATTGTTGGCATGAACAGCAGTAATTGGCAGTAAGACCAGCATGGCCACAGCTCCGACGGCGTGAGTCACACTGTTGGCCACTTCCTCACCAAAGCTAAGTTTTTTACTGAGTTTGAGGTTGGGAGAAGTATTAAAAGTAGCAGTATTAGACATTGTTTCCTCCTTCAAGGTCGTTCAAAAGTTGATGGGTAGCTTGGTAACATTGAAGCGTCTGACAGGCTGAGAGTATGACTTGCGGAGCTTCTTGGGGAAACTGACCATTCATACAGGCTACAAAGTCATTGTAGTAGCTCTTTTGACTTTCAGAATCTGTTCGTAGGATTTCCAAGGTTTTGGCAATCTCAGAAATCTCAAAGACGGTCTTCAGACTAGTGATGACAATAAGTCTAGCTACCTGAGCAGCATTATATTTTTTCTTGATGGGTTTTGCGACATGGCCATGTTTGACATAATTATTGACCATAGAGGCGGTTAGCCCCTTGTCGTTTGGCCCCAAAGTACTTTGGGTGACCTGATTGACATAGAGCAAAACCTGATCCAAATAGAGTTCAATCTCTGGTAATTCTTCCCAGAGAGGGTATTGTTGTGTTGTCAAATTATAAAAACCTCTTTATCTAGTCTCCATAACTAGATTATAACATTATAGAAATTCAAGTCAAGTCAGAATCTGTGAGATATGAAAAAGATGTTGAGATAATATTTCCAACATCTTTATTTTTTATGTGATTAGGCAGAGTGATTTTTTTATTGTTTCTGATCCACTACTTATGGTTTCTGAGTTTCTCCAAAATTGCTTGTGCAGTTTCTTGGTTTATATGTTTGGCCTTGAGAAGTTCAGACAAAACTTGAGGCATTTCTTCAGGACTAGCCCCGGCTAACAAGGCCAGAGATTTGGCTTGGAGTTTCATATGTCCTGCCTGTATTCCTGTTGAAGTCAGAGCTTTGAGAGCAGCCAGATTTTGTGCCAAACCAAGTGAGACGATGATACTGGCTAGCGTTTTAGCATCTGGATGATTAAGCAAGTCATGGGCGATAGAAGCACTAGGGTTAAGTCCGATTGAACCGCCACGGGTTGCGATTGGCATGGGGAGGGTTAATTCTCCCACCAATTCTTTAGCCTCCTGGTCATAAGTCCATGTGGACAGACCTCGGTAGCTACCATCCTTGCTTGCATAGGCATGGCTACCGGCCTCAACTGCTCGCCAATCGTTTCCGGTCGCGATAACTAGCGCATCGATACCATTGAAAATTCCCTTGTTATGGGTAGCTGCTCGGTAAGGGTCCACCTGAGCCAGTTGGCTAGCCATCTCCATTTTCTTGGCTAGGTCATGTGCCTCTTCCTTATTACGACTGAGGAAGCGTGTGCTAAGACGACAAGTCGCTGTCACAAGACTTTCAGTGGCTAGATTTGAGAGAATAGCCATGAGGCTTTGACCTTCTGACAGGTTTTCCAATTCTGGCACCAGGGCTTCCATCATGGTGTTGACCATATTGGCTCCCATGGCTTCTTGGGTATCAACGGCTAGATAGACAATGAGGAAGTCTCCTTTAGTCTCAGTCCAGAGCTTGCGAGGGCCACCCCCACGCTTAACAATAGAAGGGTGAGCCTCTTTGGCAATCTCAATAAGATCCTGACTGGCTGCTTGAATTTTTCTTGAAGCATCATCCTTATCAGGGACGTCAAAGAGGGCAACTTGGCCAATCATTTGACGGTCATGGATTGTAGTCGTGAAACCACCAGAACGCTTAATGAGCTTGCTAGCGTAGGAAGCAGCAGCCACAACTGAAGGTTCCTCGGTAACCATGGGAACTTGATAGGTCACACCATCTACCAATACATCTGGGCAAATGGCAAAGGGGAGTGTAAAGCGACCAATAACATTTTCAGCCATCTGATTGGCGGTTTCAAGGGTAAGTTGTTGGTCCTTATCCAGAAGATCTTGATTTTCCTGAGACAAAAGAGCATTCTTTTTCAAATGCTCTTTACGTTCTTGCGGTGTCTTCTTGGAAAAACCAGTCCAAGAGAGTTTAGTCATATTAATGTCCTTTATAGATACGTTGGTGTTCAGAGATTTCAGCTAAACGGAAAGCTCCGGTTTGGTAATCAGCGAATTGAGTAGAACCAGTGTCATCCAACTGAGCCTCTTCATAGAAAATTTTTTCATAATCAGCAACGCTCAAGTGTTGACGCTTGGCAAAGGTATCTAGGCGGTCCGAACGAAGCAGGTCTTTGTAACCTTCAACCAGACGTCCTGAGAAAATTTCAGAAACAGCTCCAGAACCGTAAGAGAAGAAGCCAATCTTATCTCCGGCTTTAAGGTCTTGCGACTGTTCAAGCAAAGACAGAAGTCCAAGATAGAGTGACCCTGTATAGATGTTTCCAATTTGACGACTATAGGTAATTGAAGCATCAAAGTTGTTTGTCAAACGCTCTTTATTCTCTGGGTTCAAATCTTTTGGAATAATCTTGTTAAGTCCCTTAAGAGCTAGCTTAGGATAAGGAAGGTGGAGACAAAAAGCGGCAAAATCAGCAAAGTCAGCCTGATGGCGTTCTTGATAAGCTGCCCAAGTTGTCTTCAAACTGTCAAGGTACTGCTTGGTTGAATAGATGCCTTGAACATAAGGCGTTGAACTGTAGTTTGGGCGCCAGAAGTCCATGACATCACGAGTTTGCGCCACATTATCATCAGCAAGCTCCAAAATACGTGGATTCTGACTGACTAGCATAGCTACAGCACCAGCTCCCTGAGTTGACTCCCCAGAAGATCCGACACCATAGCGGGCAATATCACTAGCGATAACCAGAACTTTGCTATCTGGGTGAGTTGCCACATGCAACTTAGCATAGTTAAGTCCGGCTGTTGCAGCGTAACAAGCTTCCTTCATTTCAAAAGAACGGGCAAAAGGCTGAATACCTAAAAGACTGTGAACATAGACAGCAGCAGCCTTGGACTGGTCAATGGAAGACTCAGTAGCCACGATGACCATATCGATAGCTTTTTTGTCGTCGTCATTTAAAATATCAGCCGCTGCATCAGAGGCAAGCGTCACGATATCTTCTGTAATCGGCGTAATACTGGTTGCATCAAGCATCAGCCCCTTGCTGAATTTTTCAGGCTCCGCCCCACGGGCAAGAGCGAGATCAGCCATGTTTAGAACATATTGACTGGTCGCAAAACCAATCTTATCAATTCCAATAGACATATGATGTTTCCTTTTTTCTTCATTGTAGAGTATCCAGAAGATACTAATCTATAGTGATTTTACCATAAAAGAGCGCTTTCGCCTTGAAAAAACTTTGATAGTTAGTTATATCTCATTTTTTGATAGGAACTAGGGGATTTTAAACGACTTACTTTTGCAATTCCATAGCTTATATTTCTCATTTACACCAGAATAGGGTAAAATTGAAATGATAATTGGATTTTTGAGACTTTAGACTCAAAAATTTGTCTTTGAACTTCGAAGACGTCCGTAATTACTTAGGAAAGTCTCAAAAAATACTTTGTTTTTAAATGGAATAAAGAGGAAAATCATGACAAAAGCAGACACTATATTTAAAGAAAATATCACTAAAATCATGGAAGAAGGGGTTTGGTCAGAGCAAGCACGTCCTAAATACAAGGATGGCACAACAGCCAATTCCAAATACATCACAGGGTCTTTTGCAGAATATGATTTGAGCAAGGGAGAGTTTCCAATTACGACTCTACGTTCTATCGCTATCAAATCTGCCATCAAAGAAGTGTTTTGGATTTATCAAGACCAGACAAATAGCCTAGATGTTCTTGAAGACAAGTACAATGTTCACTATTGGAATGACTGGGAAGTTGAAGGCGTGTCTGCCAATAATGGAGACAAGCGTTCAATTGGTCAGCGTTATGGAGCGGTTGTTAAAAAGCACGATATTATTAATCGTTTATTGGCACAGTTGCAGGCTAATCCATGGAACCGCCGCAATGTCATTTCCCTTTGGGATTACGAGGCATTCGAGGAGACCGCAGGACTTCAGCCTTGTGCCTTCCAAACCATGTTTGATGTTCGTCGTGTTGGTGAGGACATTTATTTGGACGCCACTTTGACGCAACGTTCTAACGATATGTTGGTGGCTCATCATATTAATGCCATGCAGTATGTGGCTCTTCAGATGATGATTGCCAAGCATTTTGGTTGGAAAGTTGGTAAATTCTTTTATTTCATCAACAACCTCCATATCTATGACAATCAATTTGAGCAAGCCGAAGAACTTCTCAAACGTCAGCCATCTGATTGCCAACCACGCTTGGTTCTCAACGTTCCTGATGGGACTAATTTCTTCGATATCAAACCAGAAGATTTCGAATTGGTTGACTATGATCCTGTTAAACCTCAACTCAAATTTGACTTAGCAATTTAATAAACGTTGATAATTTAAGTCCATAAAGAGCTGGCAAAGTTTTTTCCAAGCTCTTTTTCTCTTTTTTTGTTAGAATGGATTGTAAACGTAAAAAGAAAAGGAAATACTGTGTCTAAACAACTCATTGCTATTTGGGCGGAAGCTCATAACCATGTTATTGGGAAGAATCACACCATGCCTTGGCACTTGCCTGCTGAACTGGCACATTTCAAGAAAACGACCATGGGCTCAGCAATTCTTATGGGACGTGTGACCTTTGATGGCATGAATCGTCGTTGCCTCCCAGGACGTGAAACCCTAATTCTAACAAGAGACAAGGACTTCGACTGTAAGGGTGTAACGACCGTTACGAGTGTTGAGGAAGCCATAGCTTGGTTTGAACAGCAAGATAAGGATCTCTATATTGCTGGTGGTGCTGGTGTCTACAAGGCTTTTGATGGGCATTATGATGCATTCATCAAGACAACTATTGAGGCTGATTTAGAGGGAGACACGTATTTTCCACAACTAGATATGACGGCATTTAAAGAGGTATCACGTGACCGCGTGGCCAAGGATGATAAAAATGCCTACGACTTTAGCATAAGTCGCTATGAAAAAGAAGGAGACTAGGTTCATGCAACGTAGTGTTTTTGGGTTATTTACTGCATTATTGGGGGTGCTTTGTGTGCTCTCTGCCATTCCTGCCTTTCGCAAGAAACGTTATGGGTTAGCAGTTTTTCTCTTTTTAAATGCTTTTACTAACCTTGTCAATACTATTCACGCCTTCTATGGCACCCTATTTTAGAAAAGAGTGAGGAATAAATGGCTGGAAATCGTAATGAAGAAATGGTTTATTGTTCATTTTGTGGCAAAAACCAAGAAGAAGTAAAGAAAATTATTGCTGGGAATGGCGTCTTTATCTGTAACGAATGTGTGGCTTTGTCACAAGAAATCATTCGTGAGGAAATGGCAGAAGAAGTTTTGGCTGACTTGGCCGAAACACCCAAGCCAAAAGAACTTTTGGATATTTTGAACAACTATGTCGTGGGGCAAGATCGTGCTAAACGTGCCTTGGCGGTAGCTGTTTACAATCACTATAAACGTATTAACTTCACAGAAAGTCGTGAAGACAGCGATGTTGATTTGCAAAAATCAAATATTCTCATGATTGGACCAACCGGTTCAGGGAAGACTTTCTTGGCCCAGACTTTGGCTCGTAGCTTGAATGTTCCTTTCGCGATTGCGGATGCGACATCATTGACAGAGGCAGGTTACGTGGGTGAGGACGTGGAAAATATCCTCCTCAAACTGATCCAAGCGGCAGACTTCAATATTGAACGTGCGGAACGTGGGATCATCTATGTCGACGAGATTGATAAGATTGCTAAAAAGGGTGAAAACGTATCAATCACTCGTGACGTTTCTGGTGAAGGAGTTCAACAAGCCCTCTTAAAGATTATCGAAGGAACAGTAGCCAGCGTTCCACCTCAAGGTGGCCGTAAACACCCTAACCAAGAGATGATTCAAATTGATACGAAGAATATTCTCTTTATCGTGGGTGGTGCTTTTGATGGTATCGAAGATATCGTTAAGCAACGTCTTGGTGAGAAAATCATTGGTTTTGGTCAAAATAATAAGGCAATTGATGATGACTCATCATACATGCAGGAAATTGTGGCTGAAGATATTCAAAAATTCGGTCTTATCCCTGAGTTTATCGGACGTTTGCCAGTACTTGCGGCTCTAGAACAGTTAACGGTTGACGACTTGGTTCGTATCTTGACAGAGCCTAGAAATGCCTTGGTTAAACAGTATCAAACCCTCTTGTCTTATGATGGGGTTGAACTTGAGTTTGACCAAGATGCTCTTGAAGCTATTGCAAGTAAGGCGATTGAACGTAAGACCGGTGCGCGTGGGCTTCGCTCTATCATTGAGGAAGTCATGATGGATGTCATGTTTGAAATTCCTAGCCAGGAAGATGTGACTAAGGTTCGTATTACCAAAGAAGCCGTTGACGGTACAGCTGCTCCAGTTTTGGAAACAGCGTAAGGAGGACTTATGGCTGAAGAACAAGTCCTAAATACGCATAACGCTGAGATTTTGCTCAGTGCAGCAAATAAGAGTCACTATCCCCAAGATGAGCTCCCTGAGGTTGCCCTAGCAGGACGGTCGAATGTTGGTAAATCAAGCTTTATCAATACTCTTCTTGGTCGTAAAAACCTAGCACGTACTTCTGGCAAACCAGGAAAAACCCAGTTGCTTAATTTCTACAATATTGACGATAAGCTACGCTTTGTGGATGTGCCAGGTTACGGTTATGCCCGTGTGTCCAAAAAAGAACGTGCCAAATGGGGGAAAATGATTGAGGAGTACCTCGTGACTCGAGACAATCTTCGTGTGGTTGTTAGCTTGGTTGACCTCCGACATGAACCAACTCAAGATGATATCCAAATGTATGAATTTCTTAAGTATTATGAAATTCCAGTTATCGTTGTGGCGACTAAGGCTGACAAGATTCCTCGCGGAAAATGGAACAAGCACGAATCTATTATTAAGAAAAAACTCAATTTTGATAAAAATGACCATTTCATCGTCTTTTCATCTGTCACACGTGACGGTTATGATGAAGCATGGGACACGATATTGGCAGAATTGTAAGAAAAGCTCGGAGAAATCCGAGTTTTTTTCTTGTGATAGTCTTTAACTATCTCTTTGATAGTTTTCACTTATTATCCAAGGAGATGATATTGTGATAAGCTTGTTTTATTACATTTTTTTTTGGAGGAATTTATGGAAAACCATAATTATGAAAATGAGGGTCAGTTCCAACGGAAGATGACTTCTCGACACCTCTTTATGCTCTCGTTGGGTGGTGTCATTGGTACTGGTCTTTTCTTAAGTTCAGGCTATACGATTGCACAAGCAGGCCCTCTTGGTGCGATACTATCTTATCTTGTGGGGGCTATCGTTGTTTACTTGGTCATGCTTTCATTGGGTGAGTTAGCAGTTGCCATGCCAGTAACGGGGTCCTTTCACACCTATGCCACTAAATTTATCAGTCCGGGAACCGGCTTTACGGTAGCTTGGCTTTATTGGATTTGTTGGACGGTTGCCTTGGGAACAGAATTTCTGGGTGCTGCTATGTTGATGCAACGTTGGTTCCCATCAGTTCCGGTTTGGATGTTTGCGGCCTTCTTTGCCTTTGTGATTTTTGGAATTAATGCTTTGAGCGTAAGGTCTTTTGCGGAAGCAGAATCTTTCTTCTCTTCCATAAAGGTTATTGCTATCCTGGTTTTCATTATTCTGGGGCTAGGGGCTATGTTTGGATTGGTGAGTTTTGATGGGCACCATGAGGCCATTATGTTCAAGCACTTGATGGCCAATGGTCTCTTTCCAAATGGTGCTCTTGCTATTGTGTCAGTCATGTTGGCGGTTAACTACGCCTTTTCGGGAACAGAGTTAATCGGTATTGCAGCTGGTGAAACAGATAATCCTAAGGAAGCTGTTCCACGTGCTATTAAAACAACTATTGGCCGTTTGGTTATCTTCTTTGTCTTAACCATTGTGGTCTTGGCTTCGCTTCTTCCAATGAAAGAAGCAGGGGTATCCTCAGCACCTTTTGTTGATGTCTTTGACAAGATGGGGATTCCATTTGCGGCGGACATTATGAATTTTGTTATCCTGACAGCTATTCTTTCTGCTGGGAATTCAGGTCTTTATGCTTCAAGCCGTATGCTTTGGTCTTTGGCCAATGAGGGCATGCTTAATAAAAAGCTAGTGAAAATCAATAAGCATGGTGTTCCAATGACAGCCCTTTTGATTTCCATGGCTGGAGCAGTTTTATCGCTCTTTTCAAGTATCTATGCAGCAGATACGGTTTACCTAGCTTTGGTATCAATCGCTGGATTTGCAGTTGTTGTTGTTTGGCTTTCTATTCCTATGGCACAAATCAACTTCCGTAAACAGTGGAATTTAGAACATTCCGAAGACGAACTGGACTATAAGACACCGTTTAATCCAATCCTCCCTTATATCACAATTGTTCTGTTAGCTATTTCTGTGCTTGGGATTGCTTGGGATAGTTCACAACGTGCGGGACTCTATTTCGGTATTCCTTTCATGATTTTCTGTTACCTTTATCACTACCTTCGCTTTAAAAAATGGTAAGGAGGCCTTTTATGGCAACATTTAAAGATTATTTGGAAAATAATTCTCCCCTTATTCTTCATGGGGCTCTAGGAACAGAGATGGAAGCCTTGGGTTATGATATTTCAGGTAAGCTCTGGTCAGCCAAGTACCTGCTTGAAAAGCCAGAAGTTATTCAAAAAATCCACGAAACCTATGTAGCTGCTGGGGCTGACTTGATTACCACGTCATCTTATCAGGCTACCTTACCTGGATTGGTAGAGGCAGGGCTTACCGAGAAAGCAGCCGAGCAGATTATTGCCCTAACGGTCCAGCTAGCAAAGGCTGCACGTGATAAGGTATGGGTAGCATTAGATGAGACTGAGAAAGCAAAACGACCATATCCTTTGATTTCTGGAGATGTTGGTCCGTACGCAGCTTATTTGGCCAATGGTTCTGAGTACACTGGTGATTATGGTCAGATTACCATCGAGGCTCTCAAGGACTTTCATCGTCCTCGCATTCAAATTCTCCTAGATCAGGGTGTCGATTTGTTGGCTTTGGAAACCATTCCTAATCGTCTGGAAGCACAAGCTTTGATTGAACTTCTGGCTGAAGAATTTCCAGAAGCAGAAGCTTATATCAGTTTTACAGTCCAAGAACCAGGAACTATCAGTGATGGGACTTCTTTAGATGAGATTGCCCAGCTTGTTTCCCAGTCAGACCAAATCTTGGCTCTAGGAATCAACTGTAGTTCGCCTCTGCTGTATAATCAGGCTCTTACTATTCTTAAAAATGCTGGAAAAGCCCTCATTACTTACCCCAACTCAGGTGAGGTTTATGATGGTAGCACGCAGACTTGGAAACCTAAGGATAAGGATGCTCTGACCTTAGTTGAACACAGCAAGGATTGGCATGCTCAGTTTGGGGTGAAGATTTTAGGTGGTTGCTGCCGTACACGTCCAAATGACATTAAAGCCTTATATGCAGAGTTTAGAACCTAGTCAAATTTCTAATTATTTGTTATAATAGGAGACTGTAAGGCTATGAGCTCTACACACTATTAGTAGAAAATGAAGCCAGCGTTAAGCTGGTTTTTAAAATGAAGAGGAAAATATGACCTACGAACAAGAATTTCTAAAAGACTTCGAAGCCTGGGTTGTTACCCAAGTTAAAGTAAACGAAACGGCCTTGGCCGCAAGCAAGAAAATCTGGGAAGAAGATGGCGATGAGCGTGCACGTGATGCAAGTTACCGTTATGAAGCAAAATTGGATGCTTACAATTTCCTAATTGGCAAGTTTGCCAACTATCGTGCTGGCAAAGGTTTCCATGATATGCCAGATGGCTTGTTCGGGGAACGTCACTATTAATAGAGGATGGAAAAGAAAATGGCGACAATACTTTATGGAAAGATGTCGTCGATTAAAATAGGAGAATACTAAACATGGCTAAAGTAAAAAATAAAAAGAAAGCTTTTAAACACCGTTTGAAAAAACAAGGACTTTTCAATAATCTTAAAGCCCCTGTTCCACCAGTGCCACCAGTAGCATCACAACCTCTTGCTGAAACTAAGACAGTTGCTAAGGAAGAAGTAGCAGCAAAAGACCTTAGTCTTGAAGCTTTTGCAGAACTTCCAGAAGTTGAAGGTCTTCGTTCAAACCTTGTAGAAACTCTTTACAATGAAGGTTTGACTTCAGCAGAGGCTTTTGCTACTGTGACTGAAGAAGAAGTTCTTGCCCTCAAGGGTGTCGGACCTGCAACAGTTAAAAAATTGAAAGAAAATGGTGTCAACTTTAAAGCTTAAGCCTAAAAAGATCCGAGGTGTAGACTTCGGATCTTTATTCTTTGTCTTGAAGCCGTCAGTTGGTTATCAGAACAAGAAAACCACTAGCTTGGCTAGTGGTCAATAGTAATTAATTATTTATTTCTTGGGATTTTGTTTGGTTAAATTAAGTCCAAAAGGTACCAAGTTTTCTTGATGCCTGCGGATTCGCCCCATATTTTCAGTGTGACGGAAAATAATCACTAAAGCCATGATGATAAGAACAGTACTAAAGATTGGGTCATATCCATCTAGCAATAAGTGGATGGCTGGAAAAATAGCCAAGGTGATTAGCCCAACAACTGCGGCCGTGACACTTGAAAATGAAATCATGCTGGTTAAATAGAGCGTTAAAGCAAAGATCAGGAGTAGGAAGACGCAGTAGAGGGGAGCAAAACCAAGAAGCACCCCAGCACTTGTCGCAACGGCTTTTCCGCCTTTAAATCCTGCAAAGATTGGAAAAACATGCCCGATAATTGCAAAGAAACCAATGATTAGGGGTGATACTTCCGTGACACCCAGCCAAATAGGTAAGAGCACTGCCAAAGTCCCTTTAAGCATATCTACTAAGAATGTGATTGTGCCAGCAGTCTTACCAAGAACACGGAAGGTATTGGTTGTTCCAGTATTTCCAGAGCCATGCTCTCGAAGATTAGTATGAAAGAAAACTTTTCCAATCCAGAGACCAGTCTGAATGGAACCTAGCAAGTAGGCGATAAGGATTAACAGTAAGATTTTCATGAGATAATTATAGCATACAGCCTAGTAATTGACAAAGCTAGTCAGCGTAAAGATATCCTATGAGCTTTCTCGATTTCCTTTGCAAATTCTTTTGAAAACTTATAAAATAATAAGGATGAAAATTTTGGAGGTCACTCTTGGCTAAAAAAGAAATTAATGTAAATAATTATAATGATGATGCCATTCAGGTACTAGAAGGGTTGGATGCGGTTCGCAAGCGCCCAGGAATGTACATTGGCTCAACAGATGGAACAGGACTTCACCACCTAGTTTGGGAGATTGTCGACAATGCGGTCGATGAAGCTCTTTCTGGTTTTGGTGATGTTATCGCTGTTACCCTAAATAAGGATGGTTCCGTTTCTGTTTCTGACTCTGGACGTGGGATGCCGACAGGTATGCATGCTATGGGTAAACCAACGGTTGAAGTTATTTTCACCGTTCTCCATGCGGGTGGTAAATTTGGACAGGGTGGTTATAAGACCTCTGGAGGTCTTCACGGTGTTGGTTCTTCAGTTGTTAATGCACTGTCTAGTTGGCTTGAGGTAGAAATTACCCGTGACGGTAGTGTTTATCGCCAACGTTTTGAAAATGGTGGTCACCCTGTAACAGGGCTTGAAAAGATTGGTAAAGCGCCTAAGTCTAAGACAGGTACAAAAGTTACTTTCATGCCTGATGCAAGCATCTTTTCAACGACTGACTTCAAATTTAACACCATCTCAGAGCGTCTCAAAGAATCAGCCTTCCTTCTTAAGAATGTCACTATGACATTGACAGACTTGCGGGACGAAGAAGAAGTTCGTGAAGAATTCCACTATGAAAATGGGGTTCAAGATTTTGTGTCATACCTGAATGAGGACAAGGAAACGTTGACACCAGTCATCTATATTGATGGAGATCAGCAAGAATTTCATTTAGAGGTAGCCCTTCAGTACAATGACGGTTACTCTGATAATATCCTCTCCTTTGTCAATAATGTCCGTACTAAGGACGGAGGGACCCACGAAACAGGATTTAAGTCTGCCATTACCAAGGCTCTTAATGATTATGCACGTAAGACAGGGCTTCTCAAAGAAAAGGATAAGAACCTCGAAGGGTCGGATTATCGTGAGGGATTGTCAGCAGTTATTTCGCTTTTGGTTCCTGAAGAACACCTTCAGTTTGAAGGACAAACCAAGGACAAACTTGGCTCTCCTTTAGCTCGTCCGATTGTTGATAGTATTGTTTCAGAGCATCTGACTTACTTCCTTATGGAAAATGGAGATTTGGCTTCTAACTTGGTGCGTAAGGCTATCAAGGCCCGTGATGCCCGTGAAGCTGCTAGAAAAGCGCGTGATGCTAGTCGAAATGGTAAGAAAAATAAAAAAGACAAGGGGCTCTTATCAGGGAAACTGACGCCAGCCCAGTCTAAAAATGCTAAAAAAAATGAGCTTTATCTAGTCGAAGGGGATTCTGCCGGTGGATCCGCCAAACAAGGTCGTGATCGTAAATTCCAGGCTATCCTGCCTCTTCGAGGTAAGGTTCTAAACACTGAGAAAGCTAAAATGGCTGACATTCTCAAAAATGAAGAAATCAATACCATGATTTACACTATTGGTGCAGGTGTTGGAGCTGATTTTAACCTTGACGATATCAACTACGACAAGATTATCATCATGACCGATGCCGATACCGATGGGGCTCACATCCAGACCTTACTTCTTACTTTCTTCTATCGTTATATGCGTCCGCTGGTTGAAGCAGGACACGTTTATATCGCTTTGCCTCCTCTTTACAAGATGTCTAAAGGTAAAGGCAAGAAGGAAGTTGTCGAATATGCTTGGACGGATGGGGAACTTGAGGAACTTCGTCAAAAATTTGGTCGTGGAGCTATTCTCCAGCGTTACAAAGGGCTTGGTGAGATGAATGCTGACCAGCTCTGGGAAACAACCATGGATCCTGAGACAAGAACCCTTATCCGAGTAACGATTGATGACCTAGCGCGTGCTGAACGTCGTGTCTCAGTCCTTATGGGAGATAAACCAGCACCACGCCGTCAATGGATCGAAGATAACGTTAAATTTACCTTGGAAGAAATGACAGCGTTTTAGGGAGTGTGAGTGATGGATCTATACTTAGGTTTTCCTTTATTAGTTTTTTGTCCTCAATTTTTCTTGTAATCATCATGAATCGTCGAAGAATTAGACTTTTAGGATTGTATACACCGATAGTATTTCATCTATGCATACTTAAGGTAATTGAATCCAATATTGGAGCCCCAGAAAGTTTTTTAGAGGAAAGCTTTCTCATGATGATTGTACAGGGAAGTATGATTGTCTAAAAAGATGGGGTTTGCCTACAATCATAAAGAGGATGAGAGATGACGGCTTATGCTGAGGAGAAACTCCCTAATCACTGATTCAATAATCTATTTTAAACACTTTAAACTACAGAAAGGGTCGTTTGGTTACTGAATGTAACTGAACACGGGACTAATTTCTTAGGAAAAAAAGATAAATCGCCTTGGCTTCATCGGACCCTGCATCAATTTCCTATTTTTCTACAGAAATTTTCGGCAAGCCGAATCGTCCCTTTGTATCTTATGTCTAATATTCAAAACATGTCCCTTGAGGACATCATGGGGGAGCGTTTTGGACGCTACTCCAAATACATTATTCAGGAGCGTGCGCTTCCTGACATTCGTGACGGTTTGAAACCCGTTCAACGTCGTATTCTTTATTCCATGAATAAGGATGGCAATACCCATGACAAGGGCTATCGTAAATCTGCCAAGTCAGTGGGTAACATTATGGGTAATTTTCACCCACATGGCGATAGTTCCATTTATGATGCCATGGTGCGTATGTCTCAGGACTGGAAGAATCGTGAAATCTTAGTTGAGATGCACGGTAACAACGGTTCTATGGACGGTGATCCACCAGCGGCTATGCGTTATACAGAGGCACGTTTGTCAGAGATTGCTGGCTACCTTCTTCAAGATATTGATAAAAACACCGTTCCTTGGGCTTGGAACTTTGATGATACAGAGAAGGAACCAACAGTTTTACCTGCAGCCTTTCCAAACCTCTTGGTTAATGGTGCTACAGGGATTTCTGCTGGTTATGCCACAGACATTCCACCGCATAATCTGTCAGAAGTCATCGATGCTGTTGTCTACATGATTGACCACCCATCGGCTAAACTGGATAAATTGATGGAATTCTTGCCTGGCCCTGATTTCCCAACAGGGGCTATCATTCAGGGCAAAGATGAGATTCGTAAGGCTTACGAATCTGGTAAGGGCCGCGTCGTTGTGCGCTCACGTACTGAAATTGAACAACTCAAAGGTGGCAAGGAACAAATCATTGTTACTGAGATTCCTTACGATGTCAATAAGGCAGTTCTCGTTAAAAAAATCGATGATGTTCGAGTCAATAACAAGGTTCCAGGCATTGCAGAAGTTCGTGATGAGTCTGACCGTACAGGTTTGCGTATTGCTATCGAACTTAAGAAGGATGCTGACAGCCAAACCATTCTTAACTATCTTTTGAAATATACAGATCTTCAGGTTAACTACAATTTCAACATGGTGGCTATCGACAATTTCACCCCACGTCAAGTGGGCTTGCAAAAGATTTTGTCTAGCTACATTGCCCACCGTCGCGATATTATCGTTGCCCGTTCAAAATTTGATAAGGAAAAAGCCGAAAAACGTCTTCATATTGTTGAAGGATTGATCCGAGTTATCTCTATTTTGGATGAGGTTATCGCTCTTATCCGAGCTTCTGAAAATAAAGCTGATGCTAAGGAAAATCTTAAGGTCAGCTATGATTTTTCAGAAGAACAAGCCGAAGCTATCGTGACCTTGCAACTTTATCGTTTGACTAATACGGATATCGTCACTCTCCAAAATGAGGAAGCCGATCTACGCGAACAAATCGCGACCTTGGCTGCTATCATTGGTGATGAGCGTACCATGTTTAATGTCATGAAACGTGAACTCCGTGACATTAAGAAGAAATTTGGTAATGACCGTCGTTCAGAGTTGCAAGCAGAAACCAAGATCATTGAAATTGATACTGCAAGTTTGATTGTTGAAGAAGAAACCTATGTCAGCATAACTCGTGGTGGTTATGTCAAACGTACAAGCCCACGTTCTTTCAATGCTTCAACGATTGACGAAGTCGGAAAACGTGATGATGATGATTTGATTCTGGTTCAGCAAGCTAAGACGACACAACACCTTTTGATTTTCACTAATCAGGCCAATGTGATTTATCGTCCAATCCATGAGTTACCAGACATTCGTTGGAAGGATTTGGGAGAGCATTTATCACAAACTATCACCAATTTATCTAAGGATGAAGAAGTGCTTTACGCAGAAATCCTGGATGATTTTGAAACGGGTACTTACCTAGCAGCTACCAAGCTAGGTCAGATTAAACGTTTCGAACGCAAGGAATTTACACCTTGGCGTACCTACAAGTCTAAGTCGGTTAAATACGCTAAACTCAAGGATGATAGTGATTTTATTGTCACGGTTACGCCAATTCAATTGGATGATATCATGATTATCACTCAAAAGGGTTATGCTCTTCGCTTTAACGCGTACGAAGTACCAGTAGTTGGTGCCAAGGCAGCAGGTGTTAAGGCAATCAATCTTAAGGATGATGATATCGTTCAGTCCGTTTTTGTGGCAAATACTCAAAGTTTCTACCTTCTGACACAAAGAGTTAGTCTCAAACGTGTAGCTACAGCAGATATTCCACAGGCTAAGCGAGCTGGTCGCGGTCTCCAAGTTCTTCGTGAGCTTAAGACGAAACCACATCGCGTCTTCACTGCGGGTCCAGTCTTTACGGAAAATGCTGGTGGCGAGATAGATCTTCTAGCGACACCAGTGGAAGAGACTCCTCAGACCTTGCTTGTAACAGCTACAACAGGTGAAACGGCAGAGGTTGACTTGTCCCTTCTAAATCTTTCAGACCGGACTAGCAACGGTAATTTCATTGAAGGATTAGCAGACAAAGAAGTCTTTTCTGCCAAGATTATTGAAAAATAAAGATAAGAAAGCTTTGTTCTCTTACTAGAGAGCAGAGTTTTTTTCTTTGATGGGCAAAATAAATGTTTTAAAAAGAATTGTCAGAATTTTGCAAAATAACCTTGAAATTTTCAATGAAAAGGACTATACTAGAAAGCACATAGTAACAGAAAAGAGGACATACACATGACAGTTGATTTAGACTGGGAAAATCTAGGATTTAATTACCGTAAACTTCCATTCCGTTATATCTCATATTACAAAGACGGTAAATGGGATGAGGGGCAATTGACTGAGGATGCAACTTTGCATATTTCAGAAGCATCTCCAGCTCTTCACTATGGTCAAGAAGCTTTTGAAGGACTCAAGGCTTACCGTACTAAAGATGGCTCTATTCAATTGTTCCGTCCAGATGAAAATGCTAAACGTTTGCAACGTACTGCGGATCGTCTTTTGATGCCACAAGTTCCCGTTGACAAATTTGTAGATGCATGTAAACAAGTTGTACGTGCCAATGAAGAATACGTGCCACCATATGGGACAGGTGCAACACTTTATCTCCGTCCACTGTTGATTGGGGTTGGTGATATCATTGGTGTGCATCCAGCAGATGAGTATATTTTTACCATTTTTGCTATGCCAGTAGGTAACTACTTCAAAGGTGGTTTGGCTCCAACAAACTTCCTTATCCAAGATGATTATGACCGTGCTGCTCCACATGGTACAGGTGCTGCTAAGGTCGGTGGTAACTACGCAGCAAGTATGTTGCCAGGTAAGATTGCACATGACCGTAACTTCTCTGATGTGATCTACCTTGATCCAGCAACTCACACTAAGATTGAAGAAGTTGGTTCTGCAAACTTCTTTGGTATCACAGCCGATAACGAATTCATTACACCACTCAGCCCATCTATCTTGCCATCAATTACGAAATTCTCATTGCTTTACTTGGCTGAAAATCGTTTTGGTATGAAGGCTATTCAAGGTGATGTTAAGATTGCCGAGTTGGATAAATTTGTCGAAGCCGGTGCCTGTGGTACAGCTGCTGTTATCTCACCAATTGGTGGTGTACAACACGGTGATGACTTCCATGTCTTCTATTCAGAAACAGAAGTCGGACCTGTAACACGTAAACTTTATGATGAGTTGACAGGTATCCAATTTGGTGACGTTGAAGCCCCAGAAGGATGGATTGTCAAAGTTGACTAATTCCAAGTAAATAAATGAATATTTTAAAGCTTGCTCTTGCAAGCTTTTTTCTTTTTCGGTAAAATTAAGAACATATACTAAGAAAGGATGGCTCGATTTAGGTATCGGGTATAAATCTATGAGTAAAAAAGACAAAAAAATTGAAATCCAAATCAAAGATGCCAAAGTCATTGTAAACAAAGCAACCATTGAAGGTTTTGAGCTTCTTGTTGGTAAGAAAGTCATCGGACAAATTGTAGAAATCGATGGGAAGTTTGCCGTTGTTGATAAAGAAAACGTAGCAGGTTTCCACAATAAAATGGATGATGCAATAGCTGCCATTATCGAATCGTACAATCTTAATCATTAAAATCCAAAGTAAAGGCTTGCTTTGGTCAAGAAACTGTGTTATACTATTTCTTGTTCTTAAGGAGAGATAGCGAAGAGGCTAAACGCGGCGGACTGTAAATCCGCTCCTTCGGGTTCGGGGGTTCGAATCCCTCTCTCTCCATGTCTAAGAAACTGAATCGGAATATTCGATATCAAGTGCTTAGATGTTTTTTTATAGCATTTTGCTATTGGGGTATAGCCAAGCGGTAAGGCAAGGGACTTTGACTCCCTCATGCGTTGGTTCGAATCCAGCTACCCCAGTCAAAGGTATCGGGTGCATTGGCACCGTCTATGTTAACCATTGTCTTTGCGGGTACCTTGAAAAATATATTGTTATCAAGGGTTAGAATTGGCTGGCTCTTGTTGGAGGATTTTTTTAGAATGAACGAATTTGAAGAATTGCTAAACAGTGTTAGCGAAGTTAACACAGGTGACGTTGTAACAGCTGAAGTTATCTCAGTAGATAATGATCAAGCAAATGTTGTTATCGAAGGAACTGGTATCGAAGGTGTTTTGACACGTCGTGAATTGACAAACGACCGTGACGCAAACGTTGCAGACCTTGTTAAAGTTGGTGAAACACTTGAAGTGCTTGTTCTTCGTCAAGTTGTTGGTAAAGATACTGATACTGTAACTTACCTTGTATCTAAAAAACGCTTGGAAGCTCGCAAAGCTTGGGATAAACTTGTTGGTCGTGAAGAAGAAGTTGTTACTGTTAAAGGAACACGTGCTGTTAAAGGTGGACTTTCAGTTGAATTTGAAGGACTCCGTGGATTTATTCCTGCTTCAATGATTGATACTCGTTTTGTTCGTAACACTGAACAATTCGTAGGTCAAGAATTTGACGCTAAAATTAAAGAAGTTGATCCAGCTGAAAACCGTTTCATCCTTTCACGTCGTGAAGTTGTTGAAGCAGAAGCTGCAGAAGCTCGTAAAGAGGTCTTCTCTAAACTTGAAGTTGGTTCAGTGGTAACTGGTAAAGTTGCTCGTTTGACAAGCTTTGGTGCTTTCATCGACCTTGGTGGTGTTGACGGACTTGTTCACGTGACTGAATTGTCTCACGAACGTAATGTTTCACCTAAATCAGTTGTATCTGTTGGTGATGAAGTTGAAGTTAAAGTTCTTGCTATCGACGAAGAAGCAGGACGTGTATCTCTTTCACTTAAAGCAACAACACCTGGACCATGGGATGGCGTTGAACAAAAACTTGCTGCTGGTGATGTAATCGAAGGTAAAGTTAAACGTTTGACTGACTTTGGTGCTTTCGTTGAAGTATTGCCAGGAATCGATGGACTTGTTCACATCTCACAAATTTCACACAAACGTGTTGAAAATCCAAAAGATGTTCTTTCAGTAGGCCAAGACGTTACAGTTAAAGTTCTTGAAGTAAACGCTGATGCAGAACGTGTATCACTTTCTATCAAAGCTCTTGAAGAACGTCCAGCTAACGCTGAAGGCGAAAACAATGAAAAACGTCAATCACGTCCACGTCGTCCAAAACGTCAAGAAAAACGTGACTATGAGCTTCCAGAAACTCAATCTGGATTCTCAATGGCGGATCTTTTCGGAGATATCGAATTGTAAGATAATAAAGAGGCATGGAAACATGTCTTTTTTTATATTTTAGAGTATGCTATAATAGTATACTGTTAGCACCCTTAGTGTAATGGATATCACGTAAGATTCCGGTTCTTGAGATAGGGGTTCGATTCCCTTAGGGTGCAAAGAGGAAACGTTGAGAGAGTAGTGCTTTCAGCGTTTTTTAGTTGTTAAATTTATCAAGAGTGCTCTGTAAATTCAGGGAATGTTAGAAAAGGTAAATGATATATAGTATCTTTAGAGTTTAGGAAGAAAGTTATTGAATAGTAATTTGTAATAATAACCGAATTATCTATTTCTGTAAATTGGGTAGAAAGCTAGATGCTAATAAATCGTACATAGTCTATACTTTGGTGTATATTTTGGTAATCTTTTGCTATTTATTAAAAATTTTGCTATAATACTCAGTATCTCATATTGGGGTCGTTACGGATTCGACAGGCATTATGAGGCATATTCTGCGACTCGTGTGGCGACGTAAACGCTCAGTTAAATATAACTGCAAAAAATACTAATTCTTACGCTGTAGCAGCCTAAACACCTGCTCGCGTGACTTCTAGCAGATTGCTTATGTTTGTTTAGAGGTTTTATTGATTTATAAGCTACGTTTGACCATTGCCTAGCTGGTTGAAAAGAGATTTATAGGCTCGCATATAGAAGGCTTGAGTTATGTGTCGCCTATCTGTTAAATGAAAGACATAACCTATGGTTGTAGATGAATATGTTGGCAGGTGTTTGGACGTGGGTTCGACTCCCACCGGCTCCATAAAAACCAGAGGCGTCAGCCTTTTATTTGTGTATAGGAACTTATTATGAAAAAACTTTTGTCTTTGACCGTTTTAGGTCTCTCACTTTTTACTCTAGCAGCTTGTGGAAAATCTTCGTCTAAGACAGAGACGAAGGGATCTTTGGATAATGAAGTATCAAAGATTTTAACTGTTAAGCATGGAAATGTTCGCCAGAACTTTGATAAGATTGCCATGGCAAATGCTTCTCAGGAGTTTTCTGGGGGATCAAATCTTGATAGTTTGAAGGGTTGGTTTGGTGAGCCCACATCAACTAGTCAGGAGCAGGCAGGAGACGCCACGCTTGATGTCTATAATTGGCAGTATGATAATGTTGTTGTTACAGCAAAACTTTTTAACAATAGTACCGTTGTTAAGTCAATTTCAACTTTTTCTTACGTTCGGGATTCTAAAATCACTTTGAAAATGTATGAAGATCTTAAAAATGGAACTAGCTATGATAATGCGGTCAAAACACTTGGGGTACCAGATGTTTATTCTATCGCTGTTTCTTCTGATGCGACAATGACACAAGCACTTTGGTCATCTAACCTTGTAACTAAGAAAGGGAAGACAGGTAGCCTTACTCTTAACTTTAAAAATGGTGCCTTGGAAAACAAGTCTCAAGCAAATTTGATTAACAAGTAATCGCAGTAAAAGATGCCTTTCTAAATCAATGAAGGTATTTTTTTGTTATAATAAAAGGAGTAATTAAATTTGTGGAAATATAATGACTAAAAAGGGTATTTTTTATAGGGATAGCAGGTTTAATTCTGGTATTCTTATGGCCTCTTTTAAATAGCTTTATCCCCTAAATCAAGAAGTGGATCAATGCTAATCATGATCAAGCCTTTTTAAGCAGGTTAAATTCCAAAACGCAATGATACTTCTTAGTCTAATGATTCTGTTATCAGCTATTCCTGGAGTTTCAAGTTCTATTTTTTGTATTCTTGTTGGGCTACTCTATGTCCCTTTGTTTTCAATTCCTATGAATATTATAGGTAATACTTTTAGTAATTTGACTAGATTTGAAATTTTAAGGAGACTTGGAGGTCTAAACGTATGGAGAAACTCCTAAACTATGTTGAGTCCTTTAAACATCGCTTTATTGGTATTTTCCTAGCATTCTCTACTCCTTTTATCCCATCAGCTTTGGTCAATTATGCTTGTGTTCAGATGAAATTACCCACAAGGACAAGGACTTTAGCGACACTAATTGGAATGGCACCACTCTCTGTTGTTTATGCAGTCAGTGGAGACTTGTTTCTTAATATCCGTCCAATCCGAATACCATTAGTGGCAGTACTTGCCATCTTGCTTTTTATCTCACTCGTCATTTACTTTATCCATTTTAGGAAGGAAAAAAATGAGCTTCATTCAAGTAACTAAAGAAGAATTTAACACACATGCTCAACAAGTGTCTGAGCGTTCTTTTATGCAAACTGAGGAAATGGCTAAGCTTCTTGAAAAGCGTGGGTTTAGCATTAGCTATGTCGCTTGGAAAGAAGGAGACCAGCTAGAAGTCTCAGCAATTGTCTACAGCATGCCTATGACTGGTGGGCTTCGTATGGAGGTGAATTGTGGACCGATTCACTCAAATACAGCTCATCTGAGCGACTTTTACCAAGGTTTGAAGGATTATGCTAAGGAAAATGGTGCTCTTGAACTATTAATCAAACCTTATGATACTTATCAAACTTTTGACAGTAATGGTGAACCAACTAGTGATGAGCAGAAGCAGTTGATTAGTCAATTGACTGATTTAGGTTATAGCTTTGATGGTTTACAGACAGGCTATCCTGGTGGTGAGCCTGACTGGCACTATGTGAAGGATTTATCTGGGATTGAGGAAAAAGATCTCATCAAATCATTCAGTAAAAAAGGGAAACCTCTGGTTAAAAAAGCCAAAACATTCGGGATTAAACTGAAAAAATTGAAACGCGATGAGTTATCCATTTTTAAAGAAATCACTTCAGCGACTTCTGATCGTCGTGAGTATAGTGATAAATCGCTAGAATATTATCAAGATTTTTATGATGCTTTTGGTGATAATGCCGATTTTATGGTAGCTACCCTGAATTTTCAAGATTACTTTGATCATTTGGAGAGTGATCAGGCAAAGTTGGGAGCTAGAATTGTCAAATTGCAAGCTGATTTGGAAGTTAATCCTAAGTCTGAGAAAAAACAAAACCAATTGCGAGAGCTATCAAGTCAGTTTGCGACTTTTGATGTTCGTAAGGGAGAAGCGACTGCCTTTATTGACAAGTATGGTCAGGAAGACATTGTTCTAGCCGGAAGTCTCTTCGTTTACACCCCTCAGGAGGGAGTCTATCTTTTCAGTGGCTCTTATCCTGAATTTAATAAATTTTATGCTCCAGCACTCTTGCAAGAGTATGTAATGACACAGGCTATTAAACGTGGCGTCAGCTTCTATAACTTCCTTGGTATTATGGGAATTTTTGATGGTTCTGATGGGGTTTTGCGATTTAAACAAAACTTTAATGGTTATATTGTTCGTAAGATGGGAACTTTCCGTTATTATCCACAACCGCTTAAATACAAAGCGATTCAAGGAGTTAAGAAACTGCTTGGACGTTCTTAAATTTTAGAGGGCTTCGATTTGAGTCCTCTTTCATTATAAGTCTCTATATGGGCTTGGATCATTGTAAAGAGAGATTAGAAATTAGGGAGGTAAGTTGATGAAACTTGCACTATTGGGTACAGGAATGATTGTGACAGAGGTTCTTCCTGTGTTAATGACTATTGAGGAAATTGAGCTGGAGGCTATAATGTCGACACCACGATCACTTGATAAGGCTGAAGCCTTAGCCAAGCAGTATGGTCTTACTCAGGCGACTAGTGATTATGAGGCAATTTTGTCCAATCCAGAAGTTGATACGATTTATGTGGGAACGCCCAACCATACCCACTATGACTATGCTAAGAAAGCACTTTTGGCTGGCAAGCATGTCATCTGTGAGAAACCTTTTACCCTGCATTTGGAAGAGTTTGAAGAGCTGATTAAGCTTGCTCAAGAAAAAGAGCTTCTCTTGATAGAAGCAATAACAAATCAATATCTGGAAAATTTTAAAGTTATCAAGGACTCCTTATCTGAAATTGGTGATATCAAAATTGTTAACATCAATTATTCCCAATATTCGTCACGTTATGATGCCTTTAAGCGAGGAGATATTGCTCCTGCCTTTAACCCTGAAATGGGTGGTGGAGCGCTTAGAGATCTTAATATCTATAATATTCACCTTCTTGTTGGCCTGTTTGGAAATCCTAATCATGTGGAATATCTACCGAATGTAGAGCGAGGAGTGGATACTTCAGGGATTTTAGTTTTGGACTATGGTAACTTTAAGGCTGTTGCCATTGGAGCAAAGGATTGTAGTGCTGAAATTCGCTCGACTATTCAAGGTGACAAGGGAGCTATTACCATTTTTGGTGCAACCAACACCCTTCCTGAAATTGGTCTTACTCTTAATGGTCAAGAAGAGACTGTGATTAATCTTAATAGTCCAAAACATCGTATGTATGATGAATTTGTAGCTTTTGAGAAAATGATTGCGACAATGGATTTTGAGAATGTTTCCAAGCAGTTGGAGCATAGCCACCAGGTTATGGAAGTCTTGGACCAAGCTTCTAAAGTCTTATAAAAAAAAGAAGCTGTGGCGGTGGCCACGGCTTCTTTTGAATTTATACAGTTGTTGGGAATGAAATCTCAATCAATTTGTCAGTGTGTACTGTTCTAAGTTTGTCCATCAAAACGATATCTTTGTCGATCTTTCGTTTGAGGAAAAATTCACGGATAACTTCCAATTCGTTATCCTTAACAGCACGGTGTTTATTTGAAATCAGAAGTTCGTAATGCTTCGGTGCTTGTGTAAAGACAACATCTGTGTTTCCAGCAGAGTATGTCTCTACGAGAAAGGCATCTGTATTATCGAGTTGATTTTGAACGAGTTCTTGATGGGTACGGGTTGTATTAATGAGTTTCATAGTTTCCTCCTAGGATTTGGCAGTTAGGGTATTGCTTGATTTCCATTGTTCGATTCCCCATTTATGGCTACCACGTTTTAGCTTGGCGATTGCTTCATCAATTGGAAACCATGCTAGGTTGTTGAAATCTTCGAGGGGCTTGCCAATCTCTGAAAAATCTACAACTTCATAAATGTAGGCTGGATTGTAGTAGTATGTGTCACGATGGCTTGAATAAAAGTATTCGTCAGCTTGTCCATAGTACTGACCTAAAGTGGCTGTGTACCCAAGTTCTTCAATTAACTCGCGTTTTAAGGCACTAAAGTGATCCTCGCCTGCTTCGATTTCTCCGCCTGGGAGAAACCAAGCTCCATTAGGAGCCTGCACTAAAATGATCTTTGTCTTGTCTTGGTTAGGAATTACAGCATAAACACCGTAACGTGTTTGATAATGAGCTCCCTCAACCTTGTCACCAAATGTTGGATTCATGAGTTGCTCCTTACGTTTATTTGCCTATATTATACTAAAATTTTGCTCATTTTCCTATTGATTTAGGCAGAATTAGGGATAAATTTGAAAATAGGAAATGAAAAAATAAAGAAACCAAGTCATTGCGACTTGGTTTCTTTATTTAATCAGTTTCTTTTGATGTCTCAGTTTTCTGAGTAGCTTTTTCAGCTTTTTTGGCAGACTTAATGGTGATGTGGCCTTTTGAAGTCATGATTGCCTTGAGATCTTTTTCGTTTGGATTTTCAAGGTAGAAGTCAGTAATAGCATCTTCAATATGATCTTGGATGGTGCGGCGTAGTGGTCGAGCCCCCATCTTAGGATCGTAACCAAGGTCAACCAATTTTTCCTTAACCTTCTCAGTTACACTGAGGTGGATACCGTTATTAGCCAAGCGTTGGTTGACACCATCAAGCATAAGGTCCACGATAGTAAGGAGATTTTCCTTGCTTAGGGCAGAGAACTCGATAATACCGTCAAAACGGTTCATGAATTCAGGGCTGAAGAAATCTCCGAGTTGGTTGAGAACAGAATTGGTACGATTTTCACGGGCAGCTCCAAAGCCAACGCTAGCTTCAACTTTACCTGTACCAGCATTTGAAGTCATGATGATGATGGTATCTTTGAAACTTACAGTTCTCCCTTGACCATCAGTCAGACGACCATCGTCAAGTACCTGAAGGAACATGTGAAGCACATCTGGGTGAGCTTTTTCAACCTCATCAAGAAGAATGAGTGAATAAGGGTTACGGCGGACTTTTTCAGTTAATTGCCCAGCTTCGTCGTAACCAACATATCCTGGAGGAGCACCTACCAATTTAGCAACGGCGTGTTTTTCCATGTATTCTGACATGTCGAAACGAATCATGCTGTCAGCTGAACCAAAGAGTTCAATCGCCAATTGTTTAGAGAGTTCAGTTTTACCGACTCCTGTAGGACCTACGAAGAGGAAGCTACCAATTGGGCGATTTGGTGCACCCAATCCAACACGATTACGGCGAATGGCTTTGGCAATCTTATCGACTGCGGCATCTTGTCCAATAACATGTGATTTAAGATCATCAGCAAGACTAAGAAGTTGTGATTGTTCTTTTTCTTTTAAATCACCGACAGGAATATTGGTTTTTTGTTCCACAATAGCTTCGATATGTTTTTCTGTGATGACAGGCATATCTTGGTCTTTGATGGTCTGTTTTTGCATTTCCTTGTATTTGGAAATTTGATCACGGAAATAGGCGGCTTTTTCAAAGTCCTCGTCACGAGTAGCTTGAGCCTTGAGGTTCTCAGCCTCAATCAAACGCTTGTCGATATCTTTAGGATCAACAAAGTTGAGGGTCAAGTTCATCTTAGAACCGGCTTCATCGAGAAGGTCGATGGCCTTGTCTGGCAAGAAGCGGTCTTGAATGTAGCGGTTGGACAATTCTGCAGCTGCAGTAATCGCTTCGTCTGTATATTTGACATGGTGGTAGTCTTGATATTTAGGTTGAATACCACGTAAAATAGTGATTGTTTCCTCAACCGTTGGTTCGTCAACCTTAACTGGTTGCATACGACGCTCAAGGGCAGCATCTTTTTCGATGATGCGGTATTCGTTGAGTGTAGTTGCTCCGACCAGTTGAAGTTCCCCACGAGCAAGGGCAGGTTTTAGGATGTTTCCAGCATCCATATTGCCATCACCAGCATTACCAGCTCCTACAATTTCATGGATTTCATCAATAAATAGGATCACATCCTGACGTTGACGAATTTCTTCCATGAGTTTTTGCATGCGTTCTTCGAATTGGCCACGGATACCAGTCCCTTGAACCAAGCTGACCACATCAAGACGGATAACTTGTTTGCCTTGGAGTTTTTGAGGCACACTACCGTCAACGATTTTTTGAGCTAGGCCTTCAACAACAGCAGTCTTACCGACACCGGGTTCACCGATGAGGACGGGGTTGTTCTTGGTACGGCGGTTAAGAATTTCGATGACACGAATGATTTCCTCGTCACGACCAATAACAGGATCAATGTCTCCACGACGAGCGATGTCAGTGATGTTAATGCCGAACTCTTCAAGAAGACCTTGTGGCTGTTGAGGAGCTTGTTGGCGTGGTCCTCCTGAATGGCCTGGCCCTTGTGTATTGCCACCATTTCCTCGGTTACCACCTTCTTGTGTTGGAGGTGTATTGGGAAGATCTCCGTTTGAAGAACGAAAGTTATTTAGGTCGCTGAAGAAATCGTCGAAGAAGTTGGAACCTCCTGTTTGATTGAATTGATTGAGGGGGTTCTTGGGGTCAGATTTCATGATTTTATAACAATTTTGACAGAGGTCAACTTGTTGCTGATTACCATTTACATTGGTATATAAATGAATACTAGCTTCATTAAGGTTACAGTTTTGACAGAGCATATCAGTACCTCTTTTCTATTTGAATTGGGAAAGACCGTTATTTGAAAATATCTTGGTCAAAAAAGGTCAAATATATAAATTCATTATAGCATGCAGAAGGTAGATTGCAAGTAAAAAGCATTTAGGTTTGGCACTCTCTTGACAAAAGTGCTGATTTTGAATTTTAATTCAAAATCACTTGTACAAAGTGAATAAATATTATATAATATTTTTATATTATTCAGAACGAAAGAGAGAGACCTATGACACAAGCTAAATCATTTTTGAAAGAAATTGACTTTACCAAGCAAGAACTCGAGGAGTTGATCGATTTATCTATAAAATTTAAACAGCTAAAGAAGGAAAAAATTCCGCATAAATATTTAGATGGCTTAAATATTGCCTTGATTTTTGAAAAAACATCTACAAGAACCCGCTCAGCTTTTACAGTGGCTGGTCAGGACCTAGGTATGAATGTGACTTATCTTGGTGCTGGAGACATTCAGTTAGGTAAAAAGGAATCTGTAGTTGATACAGCCAAGGTGCTTGGTTCTATGTTTGATGGAATCGAATACCGTGGGTTTAAGCAAGAAGATGTCGAAGATTTGGCTAAGTACTCAGGTGTTCCGGTCTGGAATGGTTTGACGGATACCTGGCATCCAACGCAAATGATTGCTGATTTCATGACTTTGAAGGAGCGTTTTGGTAGTTTGGAAGGTTTGACCATCGCCTATATTGGAGATGGTAGAAATAATATGGCCAACTCACTTTTGGTCACTTCGGCTATTTTAGGCGTTAATGTCAAGATTATTGCCCCAGAGGTGCTGCAACCCGAAGATGAGATTGTAGCCCTAGCTCAGAAACATAATAATGGTGCCGATTTAACCATTACAGATGATATTTCAGAGGTCAAGGGAGTGGATATGCTTTATACGGATGTCTGGGTATCTATGGGTGAAGAAGTAGACTTTAAATCTCGTATTGATTTGCTCCAGCCTTATCAAATTAATGCAGACCTACTTGCCAAGACGGAAAATTCAGATGTCATCGTTATGCACTGTCTCCCAGCTTTTCATGATCTCAATACCCAAATTGGGCAAGAAATCTATGACAAATATGGTTTGGCAGAGTTAGAAATCACCGATCAAGTATTCCAAAAATACAGTGATATTATCTTCCAAGAAGCTGAGAATCGTATGCATTCTATCAAGGCCATTATGTACAATTCCTTGAAAAATATTTAAAATTCCCCCATTTTTCCCATAAGTGTGATAAAATAAGTAAGAAATACACAATTAATAGGAGAAATAACATGGAATCACATTTGGTGAGAATCATTAACCGTCTTGAAATGATGGCGGCTGATGGTGGTAATTTGAAACGTAATTTTGAACGTGAAGGAGTGGTTGTTGCTGAAGTATCATTTAGCAACGATCCTGAAAATGGTCCAGTTTTCACATTGCGTGATGTTGAAGCTCGCGAGTCATACTCATTTGATAGCATCGACTTGATTGCAATGGAAATCTACGATTTGCTTTACTAATAATTAATTTGGATCCTCAGATAGGGGTCCAAAAATTCAAAATGCCTGGGACTCAATAGTTTCAGGTGTTTTTTTAGGGCTAGAGTTTTAGTTTATGCTTGTTTTAATTGCAAAAAAAAATGGAGTCACTTCAAAAGTTTTCGTAGAGTTTTTGATTGCTAGGTCAATCATTATTTTTTATACTGAAATATCGCATTTATAAGAAAAATACTTTATTATTATACAGTCTTCTGATATAATATTGAAGAATATTAGTAAGGAGTATCTTGATGAATTTTTCATTTCTACCACAGTTTTGGTCTTACTTTAACTATGGTGTCTTAGTAACAATTATGATTTCAGTCTGCGTGGTCTTCTTCGGAACCATTCTTGGGGTTTTGGTATCCTTGGCCAAGCGTTCTGGAATCAAACCTTTGGAGTGGTTGGTAAGCCTTTATGTTTGGGTTTTCCGTGGGACTCCTATGGTTGTGCAGATTATGATTGCTTTTAACCTCATCCACATGAACCTTCCAACTGTACAGTTTGGCATTTTGAATCTTGATTTGTCACGTATCGTTCCAGGTATTATCGTCCTTTCTTTGAACAGTGGTGCTTATATTTCTGAGAGTGTGCGTGCAGGTATCGAGTCTATTCCTAAAGGTCAGGTTGAAGCTGCCTACTCACTTGGCATCCGTCCATGGAATACCATGCGATATGTGGTCTTGCCTCAAGCCATTAAAAATATCTTGCCTGCCTTGGGTAACGAGTTCGTCACTATTATCAAGGATAGTTCACTTTTGCAAACTATCGGGGTTATGGAGTTGTGGAATGGTGCACAAACTGTTGCAACTACAACCTACTTGACTTTGACACCGCTCTTGTTCGCAGCCTTCTATTATTTGATTGTGACAACGGCTATGACTGCACTCTTGAAACAAATGGAAAAACGACTTGGGGAGGGACGTAAATAATGGCAGAAACAATTATTGAGATTAAAAATCTCCACAAGTATTTTGGTAAAAACGAAGTTCTCAAAGGGATTGATTTAGACATTAAAAAAGGTGAAGTAGTGGTTATCATTGGTCCTTCAGGATCTGGTAAATCAACTTTCCTACGCTCAATGAACTTACTTGAAACGCCTACAAAAGGGGTGATTTCCTTTGAAGGTGTGGATATTACAGACAAGAGCAACGATATTTTTAAAATGCGTGAAAAGATGGGAATGGTTTTCCAACAGTTCAACCTCTTCCCTAATATGACAGTTAAAGAAAATATCACCTTGTCACCAATTAAGACTAAGGGTGTTTCTAAAGCTGATGCAGAAGCAAAGGCTATGGAACTTTTAGAAAAGGTTGGCTTGAAAGATAAGGCAGATGCCTACCCAACGAGTCTATCAGGTGGTCAGCAACAACGTATTGCGATTGCACGTGGTTTGGCTATGGATCCAGACGTTCTCTTGTTTGACGAACCTACATCAGCCCTTGACCCAGAAATGGTTGGTGAAGTTCTTGCAGTTATGCAAGACCTCGCTAAATCAGGGATGACAATGGCAATCGTTACCCACGAAATGGGCTTTGCCTATGAGGTAGCTGACCGTGTCATCTTTATGGATGGTGGTGTCATTGTCGAAGAAGGTACACCGCAAGAGATCTTCGACAATACTAAGGAAGATCGTACCAAGGATTTCTTGAGTAAGGTTTTGTAAGATATTCATTAAGTATGTATACATTGTTTGTGAAGACTGGAACTTTTCCGGTCTTTTCTTTTTGTGTTCTGCTTTTCTAGAATCATTCTTGTTTAGGATAATATTGCGGAAAAGATGGATAAATATGCTATAATGATGCCATATCAAAAATAATAAAGTAGGTCAAGAAATATGCTCATATATGATGCGGCCTTAAAAACGCCTTACCGGATTCTTGGCATTAACCTCCCTAAGGATAGTCTTTTACACTTATCTAACCTAGGGTTGGCTGCCGGTGAAACGATTGAGGTGGTAACTAAGACCAAGAACAGTGCTATTATTATCGTTAAGGGGAGTCGCTTAGCCTTTGATGCTTCGATTCTGGATAAGATTGATTTGGCACCTGCAGAGGAAGATCAGGAAAAGATACCTCTTTCTGAATTACCAGTTGGACGTTCGGCTATCGTTACTGATATTTTTTCAGCAAATGAAACCAAACGACGTCTTATGGATATGGGAATTACAAAGCGTACTCGAGTCTTGTTGCGTAAGGTAGCTCCTTTGGGAGATCCTCTAGAAATTAGCTTGAGAGGGTATGAATTAACTCTACGCAAGTCGGAAGCGCAAATGATTAGTGTGGTCATGCTGGACGAGGGAGAGGAAAAATGACAGAAATTGCATTAATAGGTAATCCTAATAGTGGTAAAACCAGTTTATTCAACCTGATAACAGGGAACAATCAGCGTGTTGGTAACTGGCCGGGTGTTACTGTCGAACGAAAAAGTGGTCTGGTCAAAAAGAATAAGGATTTAGAAATCCAGGATTTACCAGGGATTTACTCAATGTCACCCTATAGCCCTGAAGAAAAGGTGGCGCGTGACTATTTGTTGAGCCAAAGGGCCAACAGTATTTTAAATGTAGTCGATGTGACAAATTTGGAGCGTAACCTTTATCTGACAACGCAGTTGATTGAGACAGGTATTCCAGTCACTTTAGCGCTTAACATGAGTGATGTTTTAGAGGCTCAGGGAAAACAGATTAATATTGATAAATTATCTTACCATCTAGGCGTGCCAGTAGTAGCTACTAGTGCTCTCAAGCAAACTGGTGTGGATCAGGTCGTGAAAAAGGCGTCCCATACGACGACTTCTACAGTCGGTGATATTGCCTTTCCAATTTATGATGATAAATTAGAAGCTGCTATCTCACAAATCTTGGAAGTCTTGGGAAATTCGGTGCCGCAAAGGTCTGCTCGTTTTTATGCCATTAAACTCTTTGAACATGATGCTTTAGTTGAGGCTGAGCTAGACTTGTCCCCATTTCAACGAAAAGAAATCAAAGATATCATTCGTATCACTGAGGAAATTTTCACAGAAGATGCGGAGTCAATTGTCATTAATGAGCGTTATGCCTTTATTGAACGTGTTTGCCAGATGGCTCAAAGTCATACAGAAGATTTTGCCCTGACCTTGTCAGATAAGATTGATAGAATTGTCACCAACCGTATTTTGGCCTTGCCAATTTTCGCAGCAGTTATGTATTTGGTTTATTTCTTATCTATTCAGACTGTTGGAACCATGTGGACAGACTGGGCTAACGATGTGCTTTTTGGTAAGTATGTTCCAGATTTGGTAACTTCTGGTCTTGACTATCTTCAAGTTCAGGACTGGCTTAAGTCTTTGATTGTTGATGGGATTGTTGCTGGGATTGGGACAGTACTAGGTTTCCTTCCTCAAATTTTTGTGCTCTTTATCTGTTTGGGTGTGCTTGAGGACATTGGATATATGAGTCGTATTGCCTTTGTTATGGACCGTATTTTCCGTCGTTTTGGACTTTCTGGAAAATCCTTTATTCCCATGTTGATTTCGACAGGTTGTGGGGTTCCAGCAGTTATGTCTAGTCGAACCATTGAAAATGAAAGGGACCGTCGCATTACCATTATGACGGCGACCTTCATGCCGTGTTCGGCAAAGTTGGAAATTATCGCTTTGATTGCTGGAGCTTTCTTCCCTAGTAATTCTTTAGTAGCACCAAGTACCTATTTTATTGGGATGGCTGCCATTATCCTATCAGGTATTGCCCTCAAAAAGACGAGTTTTTTGGGTGGTTTAACCAGTCCGTTTATTATGGAATTGCCTGCCTACCACTGGCCTAAAGCCATGTCAGTCTTGCGTTATGCCTTTGGTAAGGCTATGAGTTTTGTCAAACGTGCGGGAACAATTATTTTCAGTTTGACTGTCCTGATTTGGTTCATGTCCAACTACAACTTTATGTTACAGACCGTTGATACGGAAGTGAGTATCTTAGCGACTTTGGGTAAAGGATTGTCTTGGATTTTTGCACCTCTTGGTTTTGGAAATTGGAAGGCAACAGTTGCGGCTCTTACAGGTTTAGCTGCCAAGGAAACAGTTGTTGCCACCTTCGGAATTCTCTATCATAACAGTAGTGAATCTGGTTTGGCTACGGCTTTGCAAGCAGATTATTCTTCTTTAGCTGCCTATTCCTTCTTGATTTTTAACTTGCTTTGTGCACCCTGTTTTGCGGCTATTGGAGCTATTAAGCGTGAAATGGCCAATATTAAATGGACGGTTGGTGCTATCGGTTTCCAAACAGGCCTAGCTTATTGTGTGAGTTTAATCCTTTACCAGTTTGGCCAAGTTATCCTGTACGGCAAGTCAATGACAATTTGGACTTTTGTTGCTTTCTTACTTTTAGTTACTATGATTTACTTTGTTGTTCGTAAACCACGTCAGATTAAGGATCAAATCATTAGCTTGGATAATCTTCAAGAAGCCCATATTTAGGTTTAGGAGGAATTGTTATGTCTACGTTTATTATTGCCTTCATTATTTTTGCTTTGGCCGGTCTTGGCATCCGCCACTATATCAAAGGAAAAGGTTCTTGTGGCGATTGCGAGTGCTCTTGTCCAGTCAAAGAAGAAATGCATAAAGCTAATCACTAATGGAATATAAGAAAATGAGCTTTTATTTGTATAAGGGGTCATTTTTTTCTTACAATTGTGAGGAATGTATAAAGGTTTCCTAAGAGAAAGTGTGATATGATAACATTTAAAGAATCTAGCGTGACTTAATAAAGGCGAAATGAAAGAAATGGGTTTGAACAGAGAGAGTGTCCTAATTCATGAGACCTGGTGTGCTGATAATATTTGGGGAGAATTTGCGACAGGTCTCCGTCAGATGGAGTATACGGTGCATACACCTAGCTTTCGTTACCATGACTTACCATATCAAGGCTGTCTGACTAAAGTTGGTACCGTAACTTTGCAGGATTATCGAGATGATTTGGTGGCTTTGATCGAAAGTTTAAATCAGCCACCGATTATTTTGGGACACTCTTTAGGTTGTCTGGTGGCATGATGGTTGCTGAAAAGACAGAAATTGCTGGTATGATTCTCATGTGATCTGCTCTGACAGCTGATATTTTTGCCTTTTATTCAACTATGCTAGCTTGTTTCGGTAAACACTTTTTACGTTGGTGCTTATGGGAAAAAGCCATTCCGCCTTATAAAAAAAGAATTTTTTCAAGTATTGTATGAATGAGCAGGAGGAATCTTTAAAAGAACAAGTCTTTGTTACACTAGTGCCTGAGTCGGATATTACACTCGGATGCCCCTTCATTGATTTGATAAGACCAAGGCGATTTACATGAATTTTAGTAACATTTCGTGCCCTGTTCTTGTAAGAATAAGATGACTCATCCTAATATTGCTAGAAGAATAGCTAAGAACTACCGTGATTCAGTTCTTGTTTCACTAATGGGTGCACATGTATGAAAGTGGTAAATTCCAGCAAAAGACCTTAAGAGTTATTGAGGAGGGAGTCAGCAAAATTTTTGTAGATTAATTACGAAGAATAATCAGACGAAGTTGGGACAAATTCCCAGCTTTTTGTGTTTCATTTTAAATGTCTTTTTGAAAATTTTGAAAATTGAGTCACAAAGAGGCCTCCCTATGGTATAATTGAAAAAAAGTATGTATTGGAGAACACCCATGGCGATTATAATGGATGGTAAGGCCCTAGCTGTTAAAATGCAGGATCAATTACAAGAAAAGGTAGCACGTCTAAAAGAAAAGGAATGGATTGTTCCAGGACTCGTGGTGATTATGGTCGGAGACAACCCTGCTAGTCAAGTTTATGTGCGTAATAAGGAACGTGCTGCTAAAAAGGCTGGTTTCCACAGTAAGACGGTCAATCTTTCTGAGAGTATCAGCGAGGAAGAATTGATTGAGGTTATTGAGAAGTACAATCAAGATCCGATTTTCCATGGTATCTTGGTTCAGTTGCCATTGCCAAATCATATTAATGAAATGCGTATTCTTTTGGCTATTGATCCTAAAAAAGATGTCGATGGTTTCCATCCTATGAATACTGGTAATCTTTGGAATGGTCGTCGTCAAATGGTACCTTGTACACCGGCTGGGATTATGGAAATTCTTCGTGAGTACAATGTTGAATTGGAAGGTAAGACAGCGGTTATTATCGGACGTAGTAACATTGTTGGTAAACCTATGGCTCAGCTTCTCTTGGAGAAAAACGCCACAGTTACTTTGACCCACTCACGTACACCACATTTGGCTAAAGTTTGTAACAAGGCCGACGTTTTGATTGTGGCTATTGGCCGTGCAAAATTTGTCACAGAAGAATTTGTCAAAGAGGGTGCGGTTGTCATTGATGTAGGAATCAACCGCGATGAAGAAGGTAAACTCTGTGGCGATGTTGATTTTGATCAAGTGAAAGAGAAGGTTGGCATGATCACTCCTGTCCCAGGTGGTGTAGGTCCTATGACTATTACCATGCTGATGGAACAGACCTATCAAGCTGCTCTTCGTAGTTCGAAAGGATAGCTTATGGAAGTTGATGACGATTTAGTTAGGCAAGTGATAAGACCTAGATTGAGAGAGTCTCACAAGGGCTCTTATGGTCGAGTGCTTTTGGTTGGTGGACTTTATCCTTATGGTGGTGCCATCATTATGGCTGCTATTGCCTGTGTCAACAGTGGTGCAGGTTTGGTTACAGTTGCTACAGATCGTGACAATATCACAGCCCTTCATGCTCACCTTCCTGAAGCTATGGCCTTTGACCTAAGGGAGACGGAAAGATTTCTTGATAATCTTAGGGCAGCTGATGTGGTATTAATCGGTTCTGGCCTAGGTGAGGAGGAGACGGCTGGTCGAGCCTTGGATTTGGTCTTGGCAAATATTAGGTCAAACCAGAACTTGGTTGTTGATGGTTCTGCTCTTAATCTGTTGGCACACAAAAAAAAGAGCAGTTTGCCAGAGTGTCACCTTATACTTACTCCCCATCAAAAGGAATGGGAAAGACTGTCTGGTTTAGCTATTTCAGAGCAGTCGGTTTCCAATACTCAAAGAGCCTTAGAAGAGTTTCAAAGTGGGACAATTCTAGTTGCCAAGAGTCATAAGACAGCTGTTTATCAAGGAGCAGAAGTAGCCCATATAGAGGTCGGTGGGCCCTATATGGCAACGGGAGGAATGGGAGATACCTTGGCTGGTATGATTACTGGTTTTCTGGCCCAATTCGCCTCAATTGGCTCCTATAAAGCAGTTACAGTTGCAGTCTGGCTTCACTCAGCTATTGCATATAATCTCGCTGAAAATGCTTATGTGGTTTTACCGACTCGCATCAGCAAGGCTATTCCTAGCTGGATGAAAAAATTGTCATTATAAATCTGAAAACATGTCTCAAATTGAGGCAAGTTTTTTTAAATTTCGATATTTTTTTAAGTTTGCTGAAGATAATTTGTGATAAAATATAAGAAAATTCTTATAAGAACATAGAGGAAACAAAGTGACATCATTTTGGGAAAAAAATAGTCAAAAATGGAAAATACGGCTTCAGAAGCGAAAAGAAAAACGAGCGAATAAACCTAGAAAGCCAGTAAACATCTCGCGTCGTGTTTACTTGCTTTTTGGTGTCGTTTTTGTTCTTTTTTTGTTACTTTTTGCGCGTTTGACCTATATGCAGGTTTATAACAAATCGTTTTATACTAAAAAATTAGAGGATAACTCCAAGTATACGGTTAGGATTGCAAGCGAACGTGGACAAATCTTTGATGCTAAAGGGGTTGCCCTCACGACTAACCAGAGTAAGGACGTTATTACCTTCACACGTAGCAATTTGGTGTCATCAGATACGATGAAGAAGGTCGCTGAAAAGTTGGCGACCATGGTGACTCTGACAGAGACCAAGGTGACCGATCGACAGAAACGTGACTTTTATTTAGCAGATTCTGCCACTTATAAGCGTGTTGTTAATGATCTTCCAAACAACAAGAAAACAGATAAATTTGGTAATAAATTAGCTGAAGCTACTATCTACAATAATGCTATTGATGCGGTTCCTGATGAAGCTGTTGATTATTCTGAGGACGAGCTAAAGATAGTCTACATTTATTCTCAGATGAATGCTGTTTCTAATTTCTCAACAGTCACACTGAAAACGGCGGACTTGACCCCTGATCAGATTGCGATTGTGGCAGCCAAGCAGAAGGAACTTAACGGAATTACAGTTGCTAAGGATTGGGAACGTCACACGTCTGATTCGGCCTTGTCCCCTCTTATCGGTAGGGTTTCAAGTTCAGAAGCAGGACTGCCTCAGGAGGATGCTAAGGATTATCTTAAAAAAGGCTATGCCCTAAATGACCGTGTGGGTACCTCTTATTTGGAAAAAGAGTACGAAGAGAAGCTCCAAGGAAAACATACTATTCGTGAGATTACTGTGGACAAGGAAGGTCAGGTTGATAGTGATAAAATCACTCAGAAAGGTAGCAAGGGAAACAACCTGCAGTTGACCATCGACCTTGATTTCCAAAAGGGAGTTGAAGATATCCTTGGCCAACAACTTTCTTCAGAGATTTCAGAGAATAAAGCGACTTATTCTGAAGGTATGTACGCAGTAGTTATGAATGCGGATACTGGTGCTGTCCTTGCTATGGCAGGACAAAAACACGAGCAAGGGGCACAGGATTTTAAGGCTGATGCCTTAGGGACAATCACCGATGTCTTTATTCCAGGTTCTGTAGTTAAGGGGGCTACTTTAACCGCAGGTTGGCGCTCGGGTGCTATCTATGGGGACCAGGTATTAACTGACCAACCTATTAATATTGCTGGTTCGCCCTCAATTACCTCTTGGTTTACAGAGAAAGGTAGTCGTGCCATTACCGCAACTCAGGCCTTAGAATATTCCTCAAATACCTATATGGTTCAGATTGCTATCAAACTTCTTGGGCAACAGTATGTTCCAGGGATGTCCTTGTCGACTGATAATATGGAAAAGGCGATGACGACGCTTCGTGATACCTATGCTGAATTTGGTATGGGTGTGTCTACGGGACTTGATTTACCTGGAGAATCAGAAGGTTACATTTCCAAGAATTATAATGTAGCCAATGTCTTGACAGAGGCTTTTGGACAATATGACTCTTATACAACTATCCAGTTGGCTCAGTATGTTGCTTCAATCGCAAATGGTGGAAAACGTGTAGCGCCTCACATCGTCGGAGGTATCTATGATGCTGGTGAAAATGGTAGTCTAGGAACTTTATCTTCAACTGTAGACACACGTGTCCTTAACAACTTATCCTTAGATTCTGAGCAATTAGGGATTATCCAACAAGGGTTTAATGACGTGGTCAATTCAGGTTCTAGTCTTGCAACCGGTAAAGCCATGGCAAGTTCTATTATTCCAATTAGTGGTAAAACAGGGACAGCCGAAACTTATGCAACAGATGGTTCAGGAAATTCAGTAACGACAGTTAACCTTAATGCTGTGGCCTATGCGACCGCCAAAGATGGTACGAAGTTGGCAGTTGGGATTATGTACCCACATGCTCTAGATGGGAAGAGTGGGGCCCATCAAAATGCAGTCAAAGCTATTATGGAACTTTATCAAAATACTCACTAAACATCTAAAGTCTCTTGTGCCTTGCACGAGGGATTTTTCTGTGATATAGTGTTTGAGTATTTGTTCTTTAAGATATGAATTGAGAAAAATAAAAGAAATGGAGGCCTTCATGCTTTACCCTACTCCAATTGCTAAACTGATTGATAGTTTTTCAAAACTTCCAGGAATTGGGGCTAAGACGGCGACACGTCTGGCTTTCTATACTATTAACATGTCTGATGAAGATGTCAATGATTTTGCAAAAAATCTTTTAGCAGCAAAACGTGAATTGACTTATTGTTCGGTTTGTGGTCGCTTAACAGATGATGACCCATGTAATATTTGTATGGATGAAACTAGAGACCGTACTAAGATTTTGGTTGTTGAAGACTCCAAAGATGTTTCTGCTATGGAAAAGATTCAGGAATACCGAGGTCTCTACCATGTGCTTCAAGGGCTTATCTCCCCTATGAATGGTGTTGGACCAGATGATATTAATTTAAAGAGTTTGATTACCCGTCTTATGGATAGCGAGGTTGACGAGGTCATCATTGCCACTAATGCAACAGCAGATGGTGAGGCAACATCTATGTATATTTCACGTGTCCTCAAACCTGCAGGTATCAAGGTGACCCGCCTAGCGCGTGGGTTGGCTGTTGGTTCTGACATTGAGTACGCTGATGAAGTAACCTTGCTAAGGGCCATCGAAAATCGAACAGAACTGTAGAAAAAAGTGTTGGTATAGCCAGCACTTTTTGTTTATTGTAATTAGGTTTCTCATTAAAAATTTGTTAAAATAAAAGAAAGGCTTAAATGATGAGGAATCATGATGCAAATTGAAAAAATTTTAAATAACAATGTTGTCCAAGCTACGGATAATGATGTGGAATATATTGTTATGGGTAAGGGACTAGGCTTTCAAAAGAAGGTAGGAGAGACGGTTGATAAAGAGAAGATTGAAAAGACCTTTGTCTTGGAAAATCCGGAGACAGAGGCCGAATGGACTCGTGTGTATGTAGATTTGTCTGATGGTGAAATGCAGGTTTTTTTGAATATCATTACTTTTGCTGAAGCTGTCCTGCAAACCAAGTTTGAACCCTCTTTTTTTATCGCTCTTGCAGACCACCTTCATTATGCTATTGAACGCAGTAGAGAAGGCATATTCCTGCAAAACCCTTTGGCCTGGGAAATTCGAAAATTTTACCCTCGGGAGTATGAAATTGGAAAACAAGCTCTTCGTTTGATTGCCAATGATTTAGAGGTTGAATTGGCAGATGATGAGTCAGCTTCTGTCGCTTTGCACTTTGTCAATGCACAAAAGGATACGGGTCTCCATGAAAAAGACCGACAGCTAACTCAAATTGTGGTTGGCATTAGTGAGATTATCCGTCTTCATTTTGGTTGTGATTTAGAGGAGGAAAGTTTTTCTTATAACCGTTTTATTACCCATCTCCAATATCTAGCACAACGTATTGTGAGTGGGGTTAGTGGTGGTAAAAACGATGCTTTTCTATATGAACAAGTTAAGGTTAACTACCCGGAATCTTTTATTTGTACCCAAAAGATTGTCATCTACATCAAGTCAAGTTATGCTTTTGAACTTAGTTTAGACGAACAAGTCTATTTAACCATTCATATTCAACGTCTTAGAGATAATATCGATTAGGAAGCGATTCTCATAGCTACTATACAAAAAGCAGACAATTAGGCTCAAGTCTGCTTTTTCTGTGCCCTTGTGATATAATGAATTGATTGATATTGTACTGAAATCACTCGATGAAAGTATTGAATGCAATTTAGTATTCGTAATAAAAAGCTAATTTGTTAGGGAAAGGAAGGGAACGGCTCTGTCCTTTAAGTAGGCTCAACTGTTCCGAAAAAGCATGCTATGTACGTTGAAATGATTGATGAGACTGGACAAGTCTCAGAAGAAATAAAAAAACAAACCTTGGAATTACTTGATTTTGCAGCTCAAAAACTTGGCAAGGAAGACAAGGAAATGGCGGTTACATTTGTAACTAACGAACGTAGTCACGAATTGAATTTGGAGTATCGTGATACGGATCGTCCAACCGATGTTATTAGTTTGGAGTATAAGCCGGAGTTAGATATTACCTTTGATGAAGAAGATTTGGCTGAAAATCCCGAATTGGCTGAAATGATGGGGGAGTTTGATAGTTATATCGGCGAACTCTTTATTTCTATTGATAAGGCTCGCGAACAAGCTGAGGAATATGGACATAGCTACGAGCGTGAGATGGGCTTTTTGGCTGTTCACGGATTTCTTCATATCAACGGGTATGATCACTACACCCCAGAAGAAGAAGCGGAAATGTTTGGATTACAGGAAGAAATTTTGACTGCTTATGGACTTACGCGACAATAACCCACAAAAAAAGTGGAAAAACAGAGAATTTACGGCCAGTTTTGAGTTTGCTCTGACAGGGATAATAACGGCCATTAAAGAAGAACGCAACATGCGTAAACATTTGGTATCAGCTATCTTAGTGGTATTGGCTGGCTTGATTTTTCGTGTGTCTGCGACAGAATGGCTCTTTCTTCTGCAGGCAGTTTTTCTAGTAATTGCCCTAGAGATTGTTAATTCTGCCATTGAAAATGTTGTTGATTTGGCCAGTAATTATCACTTTTCTATGTTAGCTAAAAATGCTAAGGATATGGCTGCAGGAGCGGTCTTGGTTGTCTCTTGTTACGCACTCATTACTGGTATGATTGTTTTCATACCTAAAATTTGGAATTTGATTTTTAACTAAAAAATAGAAAGAAGATATATGACATTTAAATCAGGATTTGTGGCCATTCTTGGTCGACCTAATGTAGGAAAATCAACTTTTTTGAACCATGTTATGGGGCAAAAAATTGCTATCATGAGTGATAAGGCTCAAACAACCCGTAACAAAATTATGGGGATTTACACAACAGAAAAAGAACAGATTGTTTTTATCGATACACCGGGTATTCACAAGCCCAAGACAGCACTTGGAGATTTCATGGTGGAATCTGCTTATTCAACCCTTCGTGAAGTGGATACAGTTCTCTTCATGGTTCCAGCTGATGAGCCGCGTGGTAAGGGTGATGACATGATTATCGAACGTCTTAAGCAAGCCAAGGTTCCGGTTATATTGGTGGTTAATAAGATTGATAAGGTCCATCCAGATCAGCTCCTTGAGCAGATTGATGATTTCCGTAAACAAATGGATTTCAAGGAGATTATTCCAATCTCAGCTCTCCAAGGAAATAATGTTTCCCACCTTGTAGATATTTTGAGTGATAATCTTGAGGACGGTTTCCAGTATTTCCCATCGGATCAAATCACAGACCATCCAGAGCGTTTCTTGGTCTCTGAGATGATTCGTGAAAAAGTCCTACAGTTAACGCGTGAAGAAATTCCGCACTCAGTTGCTGTTGTCATTGATTCTATGAAACGTGATGAAGAGACTGATAAAGTTCACATTCGTGCGACCATCATGGTTGAGCGTGATAGCCAAAAAGGTATTGTCATCGGTAAAAAGGGTGCTATGCTCAAGAAAATTGGTACCCTTGCCCGTAAAGATATTGAAGTTATGCTAGGGGATAAGGTCTTCCTTGAAACCTGGGTTAAGGTTAAGAAAAATTGGCGAGATAAAAAACTTGATTTGGCCGATTTTGGTTACAATGAAAAAGAATATTAAAAAGCTGGGCATTTGCTCGGCTTTCTTGTTAGAAGGAGGAGCAGATGCCTGAGTTACCTGAGGTAGAAACTGTTAGACGAGGGTTAGAAAGATTGGTAGTAGGTCGGACCATTGTGTCTGTTGAAGTTAAGGTTCCGAAAATGATCAAGACTTCCTACGATAATTTTCTGAATGACTTAGCTGGCCAAACTATTCAAGCCATGCGACGTAGGGGTAAGTACTTGATTTTTGACTTTGGACAATTGATTATGATTTCCCACTTGCGCATGGAAGGAAAATACCTCTTGTTTACAAATCAGGTTCCTGCTAATAAGCATTTCCATCTTTTCTTTACCTTAGATGATGGGTCGACCCTTGTTTATCAGGATGTCCGCAAGTTTGGGACCTTTGATTTATTGGCTAAAAATCAAGAGGAGGCCTATTTTACAAGGAAAAAGCTTGGTCCTGAGCCCACCAAGAAGACCTTTAAATATGCACCGTTTGAGAGAGCCTTGATGACCTCTGCCAAGCCCATTAAAAGTCTCCTCTTGGAGCAGAAATTAGTGGCCGGTCTAGGAAATATCTACGTTGATGAGGTGCTTTGGGCAGCCAAGGTTCATCCTGAGACGCCAGCAAAGAAACTCAGCAAGGCAGCTATGAAACGGGTCCATGATCAAACGATTGCTATTTTACAGCTAGGCATTGAAAAAGGTGGCTCAACCATAAGGACTTATCGTAATGCCCTTGGTGAGGATGGGACCATGCAGAACTATTTGCAGGTTTACGGAAAGACGGGACAACCTTGTCCACGCTGCGCAAGCACAATTGAGAAAATCAAGTTAGGAGGGAGAGGAACACATTTGTGTCCTTATTGTCAGAAACGATGATTATTGGGTTAACAGGTGGTATTGCTTCAGGAAAATCTACTGTTGCTGAAATGATTAAAGAGGCAGGTTACAAGGTCATTGATGCTGATCAGCTTGTACACGACATGCAGGCCCAAGGGGGCCGTCTGTACCGTGCCTTACTTGATTGGTTGGGAGAGGGGATTCTCCTTCCTAATGGAGAATTGAATCGTCCTAAACTAGGGCAACTGATTTTTTCCAATGAGGAGATGAGACAGCGGTCTGCTGAGATTCAAGGAACAATTATTCGAGAGGAACTAGCAACTCAAAGGGATCGTTTGGCCAAGGAAGAAGATGTTTTTTTCATGGATATTCCCTTGCTTATTGAAAATGGGTATCAGGACTGGTTTGATCAGATTTGGTTGGTGGCAGTGTCACCGGAGGTCCAGTGCCAACGCTTGATGAAACGTAATCACTTAAGTGTTGAGGAAGCTAAGCTGCGTATTGATAGCCAGATGTCTTTAGCTGAGAAAATGCCTTATGCCAGCTTGGTTCTTGATAATAACGGTAGTCTCGATGATTTGAAGGAGAAAGTGAAGAGCGCAATAAATGATTTAACGAGCTCCTCATAGCCAGCCATTGTGATATAATGGATAGTGAATTTTAGAAAGAAGATGATTATTTGTGCCAAAAAGAGCTTAAAAGTACTGATTGGCAACGTAACTTTAAAATTGCATGGATAGGAACCTTTTTTACTGGAGCTAGTTTCTCCATTGTTATGCCTTTCATGGCCCTCTACATTGAGGAACTGGGTATCAAAGGAGATATGGTCGAATGGTATGCTGGCTTGTCTGTTGCCATCCCTGCCTTAGCCTCTGCCTTGGTTTCCCCTATTTGGGGACGCTTGGCTGACCGTTATGGTCGAAAGCCTATGATGATTAGGGCTAGCATGGTGATGACTTTTACAATGGGAGGTCTTGCCTTAGTCCCCAATGTTTTCTGGCTGCTTTTCTTAAGAACGCTGAATGGTTTGTTTGCGGGCTATGTCCCAAATGCCACAGCTTTAATTGCTAGTCAAGTTCCTCAGAACCGTTCTGGCTATGCCCTGGGGACCTTATCTACGGGTCTAACGGCAGGTGTTCTGATTGGCCCTTTGTTAGGTGGGACCTTATCTGAGGCGTTTGGTATGAGGGGCACCTTTTTGTTGGTTGGACTCATTCTATTTATCTGCTGTCTTTTAACTATCTTTGGTTTGCGAGAGGATTTCCAGCCTGTCGAAAAGGGAGAGATGATGACTCTTTCTCAGGTTTTTGCAAAAATTCCCAGCAAATCTATGTTAATTGGCCTGTTTGTGACCAGTATGATTATCCAGATTTCTGCCCAATCGATTGCGCCCATGTTGGCCCTTTACATTCGTTATTTAGGTCAGAGGGACAATATCCTTTTTTACTCAGGGTTAATAGTTTCTGCTATGGGCTTCTCTAGTCTCTTAAGTACCCCTTTCCTGGGAAAATTGGGAGACCGTATTGGAAATCATCGCTTGCTTTTAATGGGGCTATTTTATAGTTTTCTCTTGTATTTCCTCTGTGGTTTTGCTGGTTCAGCCTTGCAACTGGGTATCTTACGTTTTGCCTATGGCTTTGGAGTGGGTGCCCTGATGCCTAGTGTCAATTCTTTATTGACCAAGATGACACCCAAAGAAGGAATCTCAAGAATATTTAGCTTTAATCAAAGCTTTTCATATATTGGACAGGTTTTAGGTCCTTTTGTTGGTTCAGCAGTTGCAACAGGGCTAGGTTATCGCTGGGTCTTCTTTGTGACTGCAATGATCGTCTTTGGAAATTTTGTCTGGTCCTTAATCATCTTTAGAAAATTGCTAGGAGTCAAGAATATAGGTGAGAGTTAAAATCAATTTAAAGTGTAGTGAATGTGGGAGCATCAACTATCTCACAAGTAAAAATAAACAGAATCATCCTGAGAAAATTCAGGTACCCAAATTCTGCCCCAAGGATAGAAAAGTAACCTTACATGTTGAATCTTAAAGGGTTCTATGGTAGAATAAAAAGGACTTTTTCGGAGGAATAACTATGTACGACTTATTATTAACGCTGCTCTTGGTGATGTCAGCTATTATTGTGATTGCGGTATTCATGCAGCCACAAAAAAATCCAAGTAGCAATGTCTTTGATGGTGGTGGGTCAGAAGCACTATTTGAACGTAGTAAACCACGTGGTTTTGAAGCCTTTATGCAACGCTTCACAGGAATCATGGTTTTTCTATGGATTGTAGATGCAATCGTCCTTTCCATTCTCTCAAGTAAGTAATGAGCTGACTGAGGTTGGCTCATTTTTTGCGTTATAGTCAATAAATAAAAGAAAAGGAAATCATGAAAGAATCTATTATAAATTATTTGAAGGAGCATGGGAAATCCAGTGTAAACGACATTGCCCAGACTCTTAATCATGCTGGGGGAGAAAAGTTCCCTCAGCTCATCAAGGCCATATCAGCCATGGAAAGTAAGGGGCAGTTGCGTTTTAACCGAGATGGCTCTGTATCCTTGCGTCCTAAGAAAGAAAATCCTAATCAGGTGACTGTTGAAGGTGTCTTCCGTGCCAATAAGAACGGTTTTGGTTTCTTGCATGTCGATGATAGTGAAGATGATATGTTCATTGGTCGTAATGATGTTGGCCATGCCATTGACGGTGATACTGTTGCCGTTGTTATCAAGAAGCCATCAGATCGTTTGCGTGGGACAGCAGCAGAAGCACGAGTTGTTGAAATTGTAGAACGTTCGCTTAAGACTGTTGTAGGGAAATTTATCCTTAGTGACGAGAAAGAACCTTATGCGGGTTACATTAAGTCGAAAAATCAAAAAATTCAGCAGCCAATTTATATCAAGAAAGAACCAGTTGCCCTAGATGGTACTGAAATTATCAAGGTTGATATTGAAAAATACCCTAACCGTCACTATGATTATTTCGTAGGAAGTGTTCGTGACATTATTGGTCATCAGGGGGATGCTGGTATTGATGTCTTGGAAGTCTTGGAATCAATGGATATTGTTTCAGAATTCCCAGAGGATGTCATGGCGGAAGCAGAAGCTGTCCCAGATGCACCGAGTCAGGAAGACCTCGTTGGTCGTGTTGACCTTCGTCAAGAAGTAACTTTTACCATTGATGGAGCTGATGCTAAGGACTTAGATGATGCAGTCCATATCAAACGTTTGCCAAATGGTAACTTTGAGCTTGGTGTTCATATTGCCGATGTGTCCTATTATGTCACAGAAGGTTCTGCTCTTAACCGTGAGGCTGTAGCACGTGGGACTTCTGTTTATGTGACAGACCGCGTGGTACCAATGTTGCCTGAGCGTCTTTCGAATGGTATTTGTTCACTAAATCCCAATGTTGATCGCTTGACGCAGTCAGCCATTATGGAGATTACTCCAAAAGGTAAGGTGGTTAATCATAAGATTTGTCAATCTGTGATTAATACAACCTTCCGTATGACCTACAGTGATGTCAATGAGATGTTGGCTGGAAATCCAGAAAAGATTGAGCAGTTTAAGCCAATCATGGATTCTGTAACAGCTATGGCAGAACTGCATAAGATTTTAGAAGACATGCGTGAGCGTCGTGGTGCTCTTAACTTTGATACGTCTGAAGCTCGTATCTTGGTTAATGAGAAGGGAATGCCAGTGGATATCGTAGTGCGTGAACGTGGAACAGCCGAGCGAATGATTGAATCTTTCATGTTGGCTGCCAATGAATGTGTGGCAGAGCACTTCGCTAAGGCTAAGTTGCCATTTATCTACCGTATCCACGAAGAGCCAAAAGCTGAGAAATTGCAACGCTTCATGGATTATGCTTCTATCTTTGGTGTTCAAATCAAAGGAACTGCCAATAAGATGGATCAGCTAGACTTGCAAGAGTTTATGGCCAAAGTTCAGGGCAAACCTGGAGCAGAGGTCATGAACATGATGCTGCTTCGTTCAATGCAACAAGCCCGCTATTCAGAACACAATCACGGACACTATGGACTTGCGGCTCAGTACTATACCCACTTTACTAGTCCAATCCGTCGTTACCCAGACCTCTTGGTTCACCGAATGATTCGTGAGTACACCAACAATATGTCTCAAGAAACGCGTGAACATTTTGAAGAGGTTATTCCTGAGTTAGCGACATCATCTTCAACTCTTGAACGTCGTGCCATTGATGCTGAACGTGTCGTTGAAGCTATGAAAAAAGCAGAATACATGGAAGAGTTTGTTGGTCAAGAATTCGATGGTATTGTCGGAAGTGTGGTTAAATTCGGTATGTTTGTGGAATTGCCAAACACTATCGAAGGTTTGGTTCACATCACGACCCTTCCAGAATTTTACAATTACAATGAACGTACCATGACACTTCAAGGTGAGAAAACTGGTAAGACTTTCCGAGTTGGTCAGCCTATCCGTGTCAAGTTAACACGTGCGGATAAGGAAACCGGAGACATTGACTTCCAATACCTTCCAAGCGAGTATGATGTCACTGAAAAAGTAGACCACAAGGCTCGTCAGGAACGTGAAGAGAAGGCTAAGTCCTTCCGTAACAGAGGACCACGCCGTGATCGTCAAAACGGTGATTTCGAAGGTCGTGGTAAACGTGGAGATAAGCGTAACCGTCAAGATAGTAGTGGTTATAAAGGGTCTTATGATGAAAAGCGTAAGTCATCTAAGAAACCAGATAAGCGTAAAAATCAAAACCGTCCTCATAATGATAATAAGGGACGTGAGAGTGGCCGTCGTAAGAAAAAAGGAAACAAACCTTTCTACAAGGACGTTGCTAAAAAACGAAAATAGGATGAGAATGGAGGGACTGCTATGCCAAAGGGTGAAGGCAATGTTGTTGCTCAGAATAAAAAGGCTAGACATGACTATAGTATCGTTGATACTATCGAAGCAGGTATCGTACTGACAGGAACGGAGATCAAATCCGTTCGTGCGGCACGCATCCAACTAAAAGATGGCTATGCCCAAATCAAGAATGGTGAGGCCTGGTTAATTAATGTTCATATTGCTCCTTTTGAGCAGGGGAATATTTGGAATCAGGATCCAGACCGTACGAGAAAATTATTGCTTAAGAAAAAGCAAATCACCAAACTTCAAAATGACCTTAAGGGAACAGGGATGACCTTGGTTCCTCTTAAGGTATACCTAAAAAACGGTTTTGCCAAGGTATTGCTTGGTATTGCCAAAGGGAAACACGATTACGATAAACGTGAATCTATCAAACGTCGTGAACAAGAACGTGATATCAAACGTATTATCAAGAGTGTTAACCGTTAAAATACCTATCATCTAAGACTGACCTGGTCTTAGATGATTTTTTGCTTTTTAGCTTTAAGAAATGATATAATAGGAGTATCATACGGTCTTTAGTTAGGATAGTAGGTATACCTAACTCTGGTCGTGATACTGTAAAGGAGATTAGCGATGCCAGTAGATGCAAAAACAAAATACAAGGCCAAGAAGACCAAGATTGTTTTTTTCGATATTGACGATACGCTTCGTGTCAAAAAGACAGGTTACATTCCTGAATCTATCAAGGCTGTTTTCAAAGGACTTAAAGAAAAAGGAATTTTGACGGGGGTTGCCACAGGACGTGGCTACTATGGTGTCGTTGAGGATATTCGAGACCTAGAGCCCGATTATTTTGTAACCATCAATGGAACTTATGTGATTAACCGAAAAGGGGAAGAAATTTATAACCAGCCCCTAGCTCGTGAGGTTACAGAAGCTTTTGTTGCTTGGTGTAAAGAGATCGGGATTGCTTGGGGTTTTGCTGGTAAGGATAAGCCAGTTGTCTCAGAACGTTCAGAATTGATTGATGATGCTATGGTGCCTGTCTATGGTATTTGTGATGTGGAGCCAGACTTCCACTTATCGAACGATGTTTACCATATGTGGACTTTTGCAAAAAATGATGGTGAGCTTGAGTTACCAGAAGAACTCGCAGCCCATGTCCGTATGGTACCTTGGCATGAACACTCATCTGACATCGTAGCAAATGGTATCTCAAAGGCATCTGGTGTCGAGCATGTCTTGGAGCACGAAAACCTTAAACCGGTCAATGCTATGATGTTTGGGGATGGTCCAAACGATATGGAAATCTTTGATTATGTTGGACTTAAGATTGCCATGGGTAATGCCACACCGGAACTGAAAGAAAAAGCAGATTACGTTACAGGAACAGTAGAAGAAGATGGCATTTTCAATGCCTTGGAGGAACTCGGATTGGTAGAAAAAGAACTTCATTTCCCACAACTTGACTTGGATACAGTAGAAGGTCCAGTCGTAACAATTAAAACAAACCATGGTGATTTGGTCATCAAGCTTTTCCCTGATCATGCACCGTTAACAGTTACTAACTTTGTCAATTTGGCCAAGAGTGGCTACTATGACGGTGTGATTTTCCACCGTATTATCAAGGACTTTATGATTCAAGGTGGTGACCCAACTGGTACTGGTATGGGTGGTGAGTCAAGCTTCGGTGGTAGCTTCCAGGATGAATTTTCTGAAGAGCTCTATAACCTCCGTGGTGCGCTTTCTATGGCCAATGCTGGACCAGATACTAATGGTAGCCAGTTCTTCATTGTTCAAACGCCTGAAATTCCTTATGCTAAAAAGGAACTCGAACGTGGTGGTTGGCCAGCACCAATCGCAGAAGCTTATGCTGAAAATGGTGGAACACCTCACCTAGACCGTCGTCACACAGTCTTTGGTCAATTGGTGGATGAAGACTCTTACAAGGTGCTTGATGAGATTGCCAATGTTGAAGTTGGAGCTCAAGATAAGCCACTTGAAGATGTTGTGATTGAAACAGTTGAGGTAGCAGACTAAGATGAAAATTGGAGACAAGCTTAGGGGTGTTATCACAGGCATCAAGCCTTACGGTGCCTTTGTTTCATTGGAAAATGGTACCACAGGCTTGATTCACATCTCAGAGATTAAGACAGGTTATATCGACAACATCTACAATACCCTCAAGGTAGACCAGGAGGTCTTGGTTCAAGTTGTTGATTTTGATGAATTTACACAAAAGGCCAGTCTTTCTTTGAGAACCCTTGAAGAGGAAAAAAATAAAATCCCTCATCGTCATCGTTTCTCAGACAGTCGTTTGAACTATGGCTTTAAACCTTTGGCAGAAGCAATGCCAGGATGGATTGAAGAAGGACTTGACTATCTTAGACAAGAGCATGAGGAAAAATAGTAAAAGCTGACTCTCTATGAGTCAGCTTTTTTGGTGTTTTCTATTTGGCTACAAACAAAAAGGCCTTCAATTAAGTTGAAGACCCATGTTTATTAATTAGACATCAAAATAGAGCAATTCTTTTGGTGTGTGTGTGAAGACTTCAAAGCCATCTTTTGTCACATAACCACAGTCCTCAATACGAACACCAACTTTTTCAGGAATGTAAATACCTGGTTCAACAGAGAAACACATTCCTTCTTCGATTACCAAGTCATTTCCTTCCATGATTGAAGGGAACTCGTGGACATCCATACCAAGTCCATGTCCCAGACGGTGGTTGAAGTATTCACCGTAACCAGCTTTTTCAATAACATTACGTGCTGCAGCATCGACTTCGCTGGCAGTTACACCTGGTTTGATAAAATCAAGGGCAGTGAGTTGAGCTTCCAAACAGATATTGTAGATATCTTTCTTGAATTGGTCAGGTTGACCAACAGCTACGGTACGTGTCATATCTGAAACATAGCCTTGACTAACAACACCCAAGTCGAAGAGGAGGAGGCTGTCATTTTCAATGCGGTTAGTTCCTGGAATACCATGTGGGTTTGCTGCATTGTTGCCTGTGAGAACCATCGTTTCAAAGGACATTTGATTGATGCCGATTTTCTTCATGCCAAATTCGATTTGAGCAATGATATCTGTTTCAGTAACGTCGAGAGAGATATTGTCGAAACCGATATTAACAGCTTTATCAGCATAATCACCAGCAACAATCATTTTTTGAATTTCATCAGCTGACTTGATAACGCGCATTTTTTGAATGAATGGTGTCAAGTTTTCAAAGCGACCTTCAAAGACCGTTTGCAATCCTTGGAACTTAGTCACATTGAGATTGTCAAACTCTGCATAAATAATAGGGCTATCTGTACTTGCTAGACCAGTTTTGATTTTTTGCCATGGATTTTCAGAGTCCACATATCCAAAGACTGGGAAGTCGAGTACAGCAGAGGCACGTGCAACCTCAAGAGCAGGAACAAAGAGGGCAGGCTCACGATTTTCGTAGACGAAGAGGAACATTTGGCGTTCATGTGGGTCACAATCAAAACCAGTAAGATAATTGACAGTTACAGGATCTGAAACAATAGCTAGCCCTGATTTATTTTCATTCAAAAAATGACGAATGCGATCAAGTTTAGACATAGAAAAAACTCCTTTGTATTTCTTACACTCATTCTGTCACTTTTATAAGGAAAATGCAAGCTGTTTTTGGCTTTTCATTAAATCATTTGCTTTCGTTGAGTTTTTTTAATCTTATAGGTTGTAAGCGATGAATAATCATGGAAGCGCGAAATGATAGCCCAATATTTGAAATAGCTTTCTTTACCTTAGCTATCAAAAGAGGATCCCTTTCATTTTTTTGTAAAAAATCAGTCAAAACAATTGAAAGTGTTTTCAAATTTTGCTACAATTATTATGAAAGAGTGTGCATTAAGTTTAGAAAGGAAGTGTTTCTTATGAATACTGATGAAACAATCACAATTTACGATGTTGCGCGTGAAGCCGGAGTATCGATGGCAACTGTTTCTCGTGTTGTAAATGGTAACAAAAACGTAAAAGAAAACACCCGAAAAAAAGTTCTCGAAGTTATTGATCGTTTGGATTACCGTCCAAATGCAGTTGCGCGTGGCTTGGCGAGTAAAAAAACAACTACTGTAGGAGTTGTCATTCCAAATATTACAAATAGCTATTTTGCTACTCTAGCTAAAGGTATTGATGACATTGCAACCATGTACAAGTATAATATTGTTCTTGCTTCCAGTGATGAGAATGACGATCATGAAGTTACAGTCATTAATTCTCTATTTGCTAAACAAGTTGATGGTATTATTTTTATGGGACACCATCTGACAGAAAAAATCCGTGCAGAATTCTCTCGTACCCGTACACCGATTGTTCTAGCAGGAACAGTTGATCTCGAACACCAATTACCAAGTGTTAACATCGACTATAAAGCTGCCGTTGAGGATTGTGTAACGCAACTTGCTAAAAATAATGAAAAGGTTGCTTTTGTATCAGGACCACTAATCGATGATATTAATGGCAAACTACGTTTGGCTGGGTATAAGTCTGGACTTGAAAAGAATAATTTGAGCTACAACGAAGGACTTGTCTTTGAAGCTAAATATAGCTATAAAGACGGCTTTGATTTAGCACAACGTGTCTTGAACTCTGGTGCCACTGCTGCCTATGTTGGGGAAGATGAATTGGCTGCAGGTCTCTTAAATGGCCTCTTTGCTGCAGGCAAATCAGTTCCAGAAGATTTCGAAATCATCACAAGCAATGATTCACCGATTACAAGCTACACACGTCCAAACCTTTCTAGTATAAACCATCCTCTCTATGATTTAGGGGCAGTTAGCATGCGTATGTTGACTAAAATTATGCATAAGGAAGAACTTGAAGATAAGGACGTTATTCTTAATCATGGTCTAACTTTACGCCAGTCAACAAAATAAAAAGGAGTTGGGACCTCAGTTTGTCTCAACTTCTCTTTTTTAGAAAAAGGGAGAATGAATGGCCTTTGAGGATGCTTATTTTAAACAGAAAGTCCTAAAACCTGATAGCCTAGAACCTTTTGGTTTTATAACTAGTGAGAAAGGCTACGAGCTCAGAAAACCACTGATAGCTGAAGGACTTGAGGCTCGACTATTCATTGATTTAGAAGGTAAGTTGACAGGACAGGTTGTCGATAGTGATCTTGATGAGCCTTATGATATCTTTAGGAGTCCTCAGGCTACCGGAACTTACGTTGGTCAAGTCAGAGAAGCTTATGGAGATCTCCTATCGCAAGTAGCTAAGTTTTGTTATGATGATCAATTGTTTACATCTCCGCAAGCTAATCGTCTGGCTAATTTTATAGTTAAGGAATTTTCAGACCAAGCTGATCATCCTTTTGAGAAATATCCAGACTATCTTTCCTTTCGGGTTGATGGTAAATGGTATGCCTTGTTTTTTTCTCTTAAAGGAGAAAAACTAGGGCTTGGTGGAGAAAAGGCAGAATCAACATATGATGTGGTTAACCTCAAGGTTAATCCGAAGCAAATGGATAAGCTCTTGAAAATGGATGGCGTTTTTCCTAGCTACCATATGTCCAAGAAGACCTGGGTCAGTCTTGTTTTAGATGAGACCTTGCCGGACCAGACCATTTTTGAGCTTCTTAGTGAAAGTCGCTCCCTAGTGGCCCCAAAACATCTTAGAAAGGCTTCGGAGCCTCATTATTGGATTATCCCAGTAAATTTGAAATACTACGATATTGGGGAGGAGTTTTCCGCAAATGAGGAGATTCTTTGGACCCAGAAAGCTAGTATGCAAAAGGGAGATTTCGTGGCTATCTATATCACGGCACCTACCAAGGCCATCCGTTATCTCTGTCAGGTTTTAGAAGCGAATATCCCTAATCAAGGTTATCGTGAAGAGGAGAGTATTAAGGAGTTGATGCGGATTAAACCCTTATACACTTTTAATGACACTGACTTTGATAGTGATAGACTAAAGAATTTAGGTATTAAAACTGTTCGAGGTCCTCGGCATATGACGGATGAGTTAGTTCAGGCTTTATCCCTTTACCTAAAAGGAAAATAGAAGGAGGACATCATGCGAATTTTGATTGCACCTGATTCGTTTAAGGAAAGTTTGTCTGCAAAAGAGGTCGCCTTAGCTCTTAAATCAGGCTTTGAAAATGCCTTACCCGACGCTGATTTTGACCTCATGCCAATAGGTGATGGTGGCGAAGGCACCTTAGATGCTCTTGCTGAAAATCTAAATCTTGAGAAGAAAAGTATCAAGATTCCTCATGCCTATACAAGTGACGGAAGTGTTTCTTTTGCTAGCAATGGCCAGACTGCCATTTTTGAAATGGCTGCGATTTGTGGCTTGGAGCATATTCCTAAGGATAAACGAAATCCTCTAGCTCTAACGACACAAGGCGTAGGTGAACTAATTGTTGATTTGGTTCAATCTGGCATCCGAGAGTTTATTATAGGCGTAGGTGGATCTGCTACCAATGATGGTGGTATTGGTATGGCATATGGATTGGGTTATCGTTTTTATGATTCTGAGGGACAGGAACTTGAGCCAATAGGTGCTAATCTTGGTATCATTAAAAAGGTATCCTCTAAAAATAAGGTTGATTTGTCTGGTGTAACCATTCGTCTGATTACTGACGTAGATAACCCCTTGTGTGGTCAACATGGAGCGACCTATATTTTTGGTGGACAAAAGGGCCTGGCTTCTTCACAATTTAAAAAAGTTGACCAAGATATGTCACAATTCTACACTAACTTTGCTCCTGAAGTTTTAAAACTGGCTGGTTCAGGAGCAGGGGGAGGCATGGCTGCAGGCCTAGTGGCCTTTGCAGATGCAGAAATTAAATCAGGGATTGACTTTGTACTTGATTGTGTTGATTTTGACCAACGTGTGAAGTCTGCTGATTTGGTTATAGTAGGAGAAGGACGTATGGATAGCCAGTCCTTGTCTGGTAAGGCACCGGTCGGGGTGGCTAGGCGGACACCATCAGCTATTCCCGTCATTGCTATCTGCGGTAGTCTGAAGGATGACTTGCCTGATTTTCCAGTAGCAGGCATTTCAGCTGCCTTTCCCATTATTGGACAAGTAGCAGACTTAGACCAAGTTTTAGTTGCTGCTAAGGAGAATCTCTATCGAACAGGACTCAATATTGGGAATCTCATCAAGCTCAGTAAAACATTGTGATATAAGAAAAAGCTGACGCAGAGTCAGCTTTTATTTTCCAAATAGTTTGGCAAAAAATCCCTTTTTTTCAAGGACTGGTTCAGTCTCCTTAGGAGCAAGGATATCAGGATAGAGCTCTGAAAATAATACTTTATCAAGGTTTTCTGCTTGATTACTATGTACAATAAGACCGTATGGTGAATGAGCCTTGGCCTCGTCCACGATAGTAGCTGAAATGTTGAGTGCTTGAGCCGTTTTGATATAGGTAAATTGTATCTGGTCAGCTAATTTTGGCGATAGCTTGAGACTAAGATTCGGGTAAATGGCTTGCAAGTCTTTTAAAATCTGTGGGAAATGGTCAATGACAGTTTTCTTTTCAGCATTTTCCAATAGAACAGCTAGGACTACACGTTCTGCGTAGGTGCCAAAATATTGACGAAGTTCATCGGGATTCAGTCGGTTTTCGCCACTGGCGAATTGGAGCACTTTGTTTTCAAGTGAAGTCATAGGCATCTCCTGTAAGTTTTCTACTAGTATTATACAATATTTTGAATTCCTTTTCATTTGAGTCGTTTTCTGAGATTTTCAAAAACAATTGAAAACATTAAAAAATAGAAAATCGCTAGAAAATTCTGGTTTTAATTTGCTTAAGCCTTGATATTATGGTAATATAAAGGAGTAAAAAATTTTAACTCATAAGGAGAGTATTGTAATGTCAATTATTACTGATGTTTACGCACGCGAAGTCCTTGACTCACGCGGTAACCCAACACTTGAAGTAGAAGTTTACACTGAATCTGGTGCATTCGGTCGCGGTATGGTTCCTTCAGGAGCTTCAACTGGTGAACACGAAGCGGTAGAACTTCGTGATGGTGACAAAGCTCGTTACGGTGGTCTTGGTACTCAAAAAGCAGTTGATAACGTAAACAACGTTATTGCTGAACACATCATCGGATTCGACGTACGTGATCAACAAGGTATTGACCGCGCAATGATCGCTCTTGACGGTACTCCAAACAAAGGTAAACTTGGTGCCAACGCTATTCTTGGTGTGTCTATCGCTGTAGCACGCGCGGCTGCTGACTACCTTGAAGTTCCACTTTACAGCTACCTTGGCGGATTCAACACTAAAGTTCTTCCAACTCCAATGATGAACATCATCAACGGTGGTTCTCACTCAGACGCTCCAATCGCTTTCCAAGAATTCATGATCGTACCTGCTGGTGCACCAACATTCAAAGAAGCTCTTCGTTGGGGTGCTGAAATCTTCCACGCACTTAAGAAAATCCTTAAAGAACGTGGACTTGAAACTGCCGTAGGTGACGAAGGTGGTTTTGCACCTCGTTTCGACGGAACTGAAGATGGTGTTGAAACTATCATCAAAGCTATCGAAGCTGCTGGATATGTACCAGGTAAAGACGTATTTATCGGATTTGACTGTGCATCATCTGAATTCTACGATGCAGAACGTAAAGTTTACGACTACACTAAATTTGAAGGTGAAGGCGCTGCTGTTCGTACTGCTGCAGAACAAATCGACTACCTTGAAGAATTGGTTAACAAATACCCAATCATCACTATCGAAGATGGTATGGACGAAAACGACTGGGACGGTTGGAAAGCTCTTACTGAACGTCTTGGTGGTAAAGTTCAATTGGTTGGTGACGACTTCTTCGTAACTAACACAGCTTACCTTGAAAAAGGTATTGCAGAACACGCTGCTAACTCAATCCTTATCAAAGTTAACCAAATTGGTACTTTGACTGAAACTTTCGACGCTATCGAAATGGCGAAAGAAGCTGGATACACAGCAGTAGTATCACACCGTTCAGGTGAAACTGAAGATTCAACAATCGCTGATATCGCAGTTGCAACTAACGCTGGTCAAATCAAGACAGGTTCATTGTCACGTACTGACCGTATCGCTAAATACAACCAGTTGCTTCGTATCGAAGACCAACTTGGTGAAGTTGCAGAATACCGTGGTTTGAAATCATTCTACAACTTGAAAAAATAATTCTATAGTCATATAGAATGAAAAGAGGTTCCGTAGGGAATCTCTTTTTGCTTTTCTAAGTGTTAAAATTATTGATTAGATTTATCAAATTGTTCCTACTGTTAGTTTCTCTCTAAATAGTAACTTTTCGTCGCTTACTACAGTTGACAAAGAACTCAAAAAGCTCAATACTTTTTACAGTGATTTTAACGGTTACAGAATTTATAGAAATGTTTCCTAATATCACTGTAAAGATAGTTATGAATTAAGTATTGTTTAAGTTTTTAATAAAATCGATAATTAATCAATTATGACTTTACACTACCGATTTGTCTCTTGTTATATTATGAATTGCACCACAAAAGTATATATTTAGTTTCGAACTTTTGGGGTGCTTTTGCTATAGAATTTTAGCCTATGATAGGCACTGTACCTAAATAGGACTTCTAAACATAAAAAAGTCCCCGCAATCCTATTGACTGCGGGGATTTCGTTTTAGAATAGACCTTTAATCTTGTCTAAAGCTCCACTGACCATTTCGTTGCCTGACAAAAGAGATTTAGCTTGGTCGAAGTACTCTCCCAAATCATCTTTGTTTTCATCGACAAACTTTTTAGCAGCTTCGAAATCTTTCTTTTCAATCATTTCTTTTACTTGGTTAAATAATTCCATTGGATTCATATCTGTTCTCCTTTATAAGTTTTCTTACAAATCCTATTTAATCACGCTTATAGCAAACTAGCAAGAAATATGTTTGAGGCGAGTGCTATGAGAGTTACAATTTTGCAGTCAAGTGGTATTGAGACTTGTTTAATCTAAAAAAACAGTCCATATAGGACTGTCTTTAGGGGTTATTCTTGTACTGTTGAAGAGCTGCTTGGCTCTGATTCACTCGAACTTGAGCTAGAGCTGGATTCGGATTCTGCAGGATGTAGCTCCTTGTAAGATGGGGTTTTGAATAGATCAGCTGTTGATTTATTGCCTTTTTGCTTGTAGAGGCTAGTTGATTTATCTTTCAGCTTTTTGTTGATCTGTTTCAGTTGATTCATCTGTTTCGTGTAGGAAATCGCGCTAGAATCAACAGGTTTCAAACCATTTGGTGTATAGAAACGAAGGAGGTCACCAGTTTGAACAGCATCACTCATCGAAAGCTGAGTGGCTACTGCCTTACGAATGGCTTCGTTATCCTTTTTAGTCGTTTCATCAGGGTTGGTAATTTCTTCCCCTGTTTGAGTGTTATAAAGTCGTCCAGAATAGCTGGTGTATTGAGGAGTAACATATTGACCTGAGGTTCTAAATGCGACGGTTTGCTTATTATCAGGAGATAGGAGGTCTTGTCCCATCTGGATATAAGAGCTAGTGTCAACACCAAGAATATGAAGGAGAGTTGGAAGGGCATCAACCTCTCCACCAAAGGTGTTAGAGATACCACCACCAGTATATCCTGGAATATGAATCATGTAAGGAACACGTTGAAGCATGGCTTTATCATAGTTTGACCAAGTTTCAGGGTTCTTGCCGAGAAGTTCAGCAAGATTGCTGCTTCGTGTATCAGAGATACCATAGTGATCACCGTACATGACAATAATTGAGTTGTCGTAAAGACCGGTTTCCTTAAGGTAATCAAAGAAGTCTTTGATTGCTGAGTCAAGATAGTTAGCTGTTGCAAAATATCCGTTGACTGTTTCGTCTTTTGTTTCAGCGAGTGGGAAACCTTGTTCCTTTTCATCGCCTGAGAGTGAAGTGTATGGGTAGTGGTTAGATACTGTAAGGTATTTAACGTAGAAAGGTTGTTGCATTTGTTCCAGATATTTGATGGAATCTGAGAACATGTACTTGTCATTTAGACCATACTGGAAGGAGTTTTCATCAGTTTTTTCAGTGAAGGCTGATGAGTCAAAGAAGTAATTATACCCCCATTGTTTATAGGTGTTATTACGATTCCAGAAGGATCCAGTGTTTCCGTGGAAAACAGCTGACGTATAGTCACTTGTTTGAGCTAGGATAGATGGTGCAGCATAGGCTGTATTGGTACCACCGTAGTTTACCATGTATGAGCCTGTGCTTAGTCCAAAGAGAGACGTTTCCATCAAGGTTTCAGCATCAGAAGTTTTCCCTGATTTAACTTGATGGAAGAAATTTGAAAAGGCTAGCGTCTCGTTTGAGTGGTAAATGGAATTGAGGAATGGTGTAACCTCATAGTCTTGACCGTCTACTTTGAGCTTGTAATCAATGAGGAACTGTTGGAAGCTTTCCAAGTGAATAACGATGACGTTTCTTGCTTTAGCAATTCCGTAATACTTAGGATCAGGTGCTGCATAGTGCTCTTTAACGTAAGCTTCAACCTTTTTCATATCCTCAGCTGTTGCTGATGAACGAGCCTGTGAGGCCTGATAAGTTAAGTTACCAGAATAGGCTGTGAAGAAGGGAATCCCCATAGCACGAACAATATAGTTGTTGGAGAAACCACGTGTCAGCAACTCTCCACGGTTAACTTCTGCTAAGAAGAGGTTAACTGAGAGTAGGAGCGTTGATAAAGCAGTAACTGCAAAACTAGCTCGTTTGTTGAATGGCTTACTATCCGTTTTTAGTTTTTTCCTGAAACCAGCATAAATGAAGAAAGGAATATCAATCAGATAAAAGATATAACTTGGTTCAAGAAGGTTCTTAGCTGAATCTCCCAGTCCCGCTGCTGAACTAGAACTTGCCAGGATGGTATTTACAGTGATGAAGTCTGTAAACTCTCCGAAGTAAATGACATTAGCAATAAGCAGGAGGTTAAGGATGACATAAATAGCAATTGTTGTGCTATAAAAGAAACGTCTTTTCTTGAAGTAAAGTCCTAAACCTAGCAGCATTAATCCCAGTGGAATAGGGTTAATCAGCGAAAGCATAACCTGATATCTGCTTTCCAACTCAAGATTAATGTTGACGTAATAAGCGAATATGGTTTTTAGCCAGTAAAAGAAGAGTAACAAGAGGACGAATCCGAGTCTTGATGAAACTCCTTTCCAAAAGGCTTCATTTATTTTTTTCAAAGTAATACTTCCTTTGATTCTATATTATCTTAACCATTATACCAAATAACAAAATGACTCTCAAAAATTTACTGCAATAGAGTGTCATATTCCTTGACATACAATTGACAAAATCTAGTTACGAAACAGAAATTATAGCATTTTTTTGGTATAATGGTAACATGAGTATATTGACGGTAAGTCCCTTTGCGGAGAAAAAAATCAAACAAGGAAAACAGCTTCTTTTAGCCGAAGATTTTCCAAATATAGCTAAAAATAATCAGTTGATTTATCTTTATAGCCAATCCAAAGAATTTTTAGGAACGGGCTATTTGTCGAGTCAAAATAAGGGGATAGGTTGGTTTTTGTCTCCTAGAAAGCAAAAATTGACAGTTACCTATTTTCAGGGGCTTTTTGAGAAGGCTAAGGCCAAACGTCAATCCTATTATGATAATGATTTGACGACGGCTTTTCGTCTCTTCAACCAAGATGGTGATGATTTTGGTGGTCTTACCATTGATTTATATGGAGACTATGCCCTCTTTTCTTGGTACAATGCCTTTGTTTATTCCTTGAAGGATGTTATTGTAGAGGCCTTCCAAACGGTCTTTCCTGAGGTCTTGGGAGGTTATGAAAAAATCCGCTTCAAGGGTCTTGATTTCGAATCAAATCATCTTTTTGGGAAAGAGTCGGGTGATACCTTCACCATTTTAGAAAATGGGGTAACATATGAAGTTTTCCTCAATGATGGGCTAATGACGGGGATCTTCCTTGATCAGCATGAAGTGCGTGATGGTTTAGTTAATGGCCTAGCTTTGGGTAAATCAGTTCTGAATATGTTCTCTTATACGGCCGCTTTTTCAGTTGCTGCAGCTATGGGGGGAGCGGTTGAAACGACATCGGTGGATTTGGCAAAACGTTCACGTGAGTTATCCACGGCTCATTTTGAAGCTAATGGATTCAGTATGGACAATCATCGCTTGGTCGTGATGGATGTCTTTGATTACTTCAAATATGCAAAGAAAAAAGGCTTATCTTATGACCTTATCGTCATCGATCCGCCAAGCTTTGCTCGAAATAAGAAACGCACTTTCTCAGCAAATAAGGATTACCACAAGTTAATTGCACAGAGTCTTGATATTTTATCAGAGCATGGGACAATCATCGCAAGTACCAATGCTGCTAATATGACCGTGCAACAGTTTAAAAAACAACTGCGTAAGGGTTTGGGAGATGTTTCAGCGGACTTTGTTAACTTGCAACAATTACCAGCGGATTTTACCGTCAATCCTAATGATCCAACATCAAATTATTTGAAAGTATACACAATAAAGGTAAATAAATGAAAATTGTAGTTCCGATTATGCCGACTAGTTTAGAGGAGGCACAAGCGCTTGAACTGTCTCGTTTTGATGGGGCAGACATTATAGAATGGCGTGCAGATTTTTTAGATAAGCATAGTATCTTAACAGTTGCTCCAGCTATTTTTGAGAAATTCGCAGGCTTTGAAATTGTTTTTACCATTCGTACGACACGTGAAGGTGGTAAGATTGAGTTAACTGATGCGGAATATGTTACACTGATTAAGGATGTAGCTGCTATCTATTCGCCAGATTATATTGATTTTGAGTATTTCACACGTAAGGAAGTCTTTGACCAGATGCTTGAATTTTCAAACTTGGTTTTGTCTTATCATAATTTTGAGGAGACACCTGAAAACCTTATGGAACTTTTATCTGAGATGACCAACTTGACGCCAAGAGTTGTTAAAGTAGCCGTTATGCCTAAGCATGAGCAGGATGTTATTGACTTGATGAATTTCACACGTGGTTTCAAGGCCTATAATCCAGAACAAGAGTTTGCAACTATGTCAATGGGTAAACTTGGTCGTATGTCACGTCTTGCGGGCGACTTGATGGGATCATCATGGACCTTTGCTAGTCTTGATAATGCCAGTGCGCCAGGACAAATTAGTCTAGCAGATATGCGTAGAATTAGGGAGATTTTGGATGCAGATTGACGGATACACACGCCTAGCAGCTGTTGTCGCCAATCCTATCAAGCATTCTATTTCACCATTCATTCATAATTCGGCCTTCGAAAAGACACAAGTTAATGGTGTTTATGTGGCCTGGGAAATTCCAGAGTCAGACCTAGCCGAGACAGTTGAAAATATTAGACGTTACAACATGTTTGGTATCAACTTGTCGATGCCATATAAGGAGGCAGTTATTCCTTTTTTGGATGAAATTAGTCCTGAAGCTCAACTGATTGGTGCTGTCAATACAGTTGTTAATCGTGATGGCCATTTGATTGGTCATAATACGGACGGTTTTGGCTTCTTTGCTAGTTTAAAGAATTTTAATCCTAAGGAAACTCATATTATGATTTTGGGGGCTGGTGGTGCGGCTAAATCTATTGTGACGCAGGCAGTTCTTGATGGTGCAAAAAAAGTCAGTGTCTATGTTCGCCCTCAGTCATTGGATAAGGCAAAAGAGAGCTTTAAGTCCTTACTTGAACAGGCAAGTTGCCACTTGGAGTTTCATGCTTTAAATGATCTTAAGTATTTTCAAGAGGAACTAGGCCAGGCTGATTTATTAGTGAATGCGACGAGTGTTGGGATGAATGGCGAATCCTTGCCTATTCCTACAGATACAAAATTTCCTAAGGAACTCTTGGTTGCTGATATCATTTATCAGCCTTTTGAAACACCTTTCTTGGCCTTGGCGAGGAAACAGGGAATCGAGGCTGTGAATGGACTTGGTATGTTGCTTCATCAAGCAGCAGGTGCTTTTAAATTGTGGACAGGCAAGGATATGCCAACAGACGACATTTGGCAGGAATTAGAGAATATTTACAATAGCTAGGAGGGGACGACTATGAAACTAGAGGTAAATTTAACACATAATCCTTATGACATTATTATTGAAAAAGGAGCCCTTAAGACTGTGGGTCAATGGGTGAAGTCACTTTGGAAACCACAAAAGATTGCACTTATCACGGACAATCATGTGGGAGCTCTATATGCAGAAAAGGTTAAGCTTAGCTTGGAGCACGAAGGTTTTGAGGTAGTCGTTTTTGATTTCCTAGAAGGTGAAGCAAGTAAAAATCTTAAAACGGTTAATAAGGCTTATGAGTTTTTGATTAAGAATGGCATGACTCGTAGTGATGGGATTCTTGCTCTTGGTGGTGGCGTTGTTGGTGATTTGGCAGGATTTGTCGCTTCAACTTATATGCGTGGCATCCACTTCGTTCAGGTTCCAACCAGTCTCACTGCCCAAGTGGATTCATCTATTGGTGGTAAGACGGGTGTGAACACACCATTTGCAAAAAATATTGTGGGAACTTTTGCTCAGCCTGATGGTGTCTTGATTGACCCTAATGTCCTTGAGACACTTGGTAAACGTGAATTGATTGAAGGTATGGGTGAGGTTGTCAAATACGGTTTGATTGATGATCCTGAGCTTTGGCACTTGCTTGAAAGCATTGATGGTTCAGTTCACAGTATCCTAGAAAACTCAGAAACCATCATTTATCGTTCATGTAATGTTAAGCGTAAAATTGTGGTTGAAGACGAGTTCGAAGGTGGCGTCCGTATGTATCTAAACTTTGGTCATACGATTGGGCATGCCGTTGAACAAACAGCTGGTTACGGTAAAGTCATGCACGGTGAAGCGGTAGCTATTGGAATGGTTCAGATTTCACGTGTTGCTGAGGAAAAAGGTCTGATGCCTAAGGGAATCACACGTCAAATCGCTGAGATGTGTGTTAAATTTGGCTTGCCAGTGGACTATGAGCCATGGCGTGTTGAGGAGCTTTATACAGCCCTCACACATGACAAAAAAGCCCGTGGTAATAGCATTAAGACAGTTATCGTTCCAGAGATTGGTAAGGCAGCTATCAATCAAATTCCTTTAGTTGAAATGAAAGAGTACTTGGAGAAATAAATGAGATATTTAACAGCAGGTGAGTCTCACGGCCCACGTTTAACAGCAATTATCGAAGGTGTTCCAGCTGGTCTTCCCTTGACGGCTGAAGATATCAATGGTGATTTGAAACGCCGCCAAGGTGGTTATGGTCGTGGTGGTCGTATGAAAATTGAGTCTGATAAGGTTGAAATCACCTCTGGTGTTCGTCATGGGAAAACAACAGGGGCTCCAATCACCCTTCATGTTATCAATAAGGACCATCAAAAATGGTTGGATATTATGGCTGTTGAAGATATTGAGGATCGTTTGAAAACCAAACGTAAAATCACTCATCCGCGTCCAGGGCATGCTGACTTGGTTGGTGGTATGAAATACCGTTTTGATGATTTGCGTAATTCGTTGGAGCGTTCCAGTGCGCGTGAAACAACGATGCGTGTGGCAGTAGGTGCTGTCGCTAAACGAATCTTGTCTGAGCTTGATATTGAAATTGCTAACCATGTCGTTGTCTTTGGTGGTAAGGAAATTGACGTACCTGAGAATTTGACAGTTGCTCAAATCAAGGAATTGGCCCAACAATCAGAAATTTCAGTCGTTAATCAAGAGCGTGAACAAGAAATTAAAGATTACATTGACCAAATCAAAAAAGAAGGGGACACAATCGGTGGTGTCGTTGAAACTGTTGTTGGCGGTGTCCCTGTTGGCCTTGGTTCTTATGTCCAATGGGATACCAAACTTGATGCTAAGATTGCTCAAGCAGTGGTTTCCATCAATGCCTTCAAGGGTGTAGAATTTGGTCTTGGTTTCAAGGATGGCTACCTCAAGGGCTCTCAAGTGATGGACGAGATTCTCTGGAATGAAGAGGATGGCTATACTCGTCGCACTAACAACCTTGGTGGTTTTGAAGGTGGTATGACCAACGGGCAACCGATTGTGGTCCGTGGCGTTATGAAACCTATTCCAACACTTTACAAGCCATTGATGTCAGTAGATATCGAAACACATGAACCATACAAGGCAACAGTTGAGCGTTCAGATCCAACGGCCTTGCCTGCAGCGGGTGTCGTTATGGAATCCGTAGTTGCTACAGTCGTCGCCAATGAAATCTTGGACAAATTCTCTTCTGACAACATGGAAGAATTGAAAGAAGCGGTAGCACGTCACCGTGATTATGTGAAAAACTTTTAAGCAACATCAGACAATAGATGGGAGTAGTAATGAGTAAGAAAACTATTTATATCGCAGGATTGGGCTTGATTGGTGGCTCCTTGGCCTTAGGGATTAAAAGGGACCACCCTGATTATGAGATTCTTGGATATAATCGTTCTGACTATTCCCGAAATATTGCGCTTGAGCGTGGGATTGTTGACCGTGCAACAAGTGATTTCAAAGAATTTGCTCCCCTTGCGGATGTTATTATCCTTGCAGTGCCAATTAAGCAAACAGTGGCCTACCTGAAGGAGTTGGCTAACTTGGAGCTCAAAGATAACGTCATCATCACTGATGCAGGGTCTACTAAATTAGAAATCGTTGAGGTGGCTGAACGTTACCTAACAGGTAAAAATGTTCAGTTTGTAGGTTCTCACCCTATGGCTGGTTCCCATAAATCAGGAGCTATTGCAGCTGATGTGACACTTTTCGAAAATGCCTATTATATTTTCACACCAACAAGTCTGACAAGAGAGACAACTATCCTTGAGCTTAAGGACATCTTGTCAGGGCTTAAGTCACGATTTGTGGAGATTGATGCGGCTGAACATGACCGTGTAACCAGTCAAATCAGCCATTTTCCACATCTTTTGGCTTCTGGTCTTATGGAGCAAGCAGCTGATTATGCTCAGGCTCACAAGATGACCAATCACTTTGCGGCTGGGGGCTTCCGAGATATGACCCGTATTGCAGAAAGTGAACCTGGCATGTGGGCTTCCATTCTCATGACCAATGGGCCAGCTGTTTTGGATCGTATTGAAGATTTCAAAAAACGTTTGGACCATGTGGCCGACTTGATTAAGGCTGAAGATGAGAATGCCATTTGGGAGTTCTTTGACAACGGTCGTAAGAAACGTAAAGAGATGGAGATCCACAAAAAAGGTGGCGTGGAAAGTGCCTTCGATATTTTCGTGGATGTTCCTGACCGAGAAGACGTTATCCTTAGCATTATGGAATTGCTACGAGGAACGTCTTTGGTTAACCTTCGTATTAATGAGGAAAATCGTGAGGATATTCACGGTATCCTCCAAATTACTTTTAAAAATGAAAAAGATCGCACACATGCTAAGACTGTTATTGAAGCCAATACCGACTATCATGTGGTGATCGCCTAGGAGAATAAAATGACAAATATTTATGATTTAGCAAATGAGTTGGAACGTGGCATTCGTGCCCTTCCTGAGTACAAAACTTTGGTAGAGAAAAAAGAAGCGATTGCAGCTGATGCTGAGGCTAGTGCTCTTTTCAAAGAGTTTACTGATTTCCAAGAGGATTTCTATGCTAAAATGCAAGCTGGAACAATGCCAACAGCAGAAGAACAAGCAGCTGTTCAAGAATTGGGTCAAAAGGTAGAAGCTAATGCACTTTTGAAAGAATACTTGGCTGCACAACAAGGTTTGTCTGTTTATTTGAATGATATTGAACGTATCATCTTCAAACCTTTGCAAGAATTGAATAGTTAATTAGGGAGGGTGTGTCATTTGACAGGCCTTTTTCTGCTTTCAAAAGAGATTGTCTAAGGAAAAAACTAGAAATATTAAGGAGAAAAATGATGAGTCGTAAGATTGGAATTATTGGTATGGGAAATGTTGGAGCTGCGGTCGCTCATGGGGCAATTGCTCAAGGCTTGGCTGATAGCTATGTTTTTATTGACATTAATGAGAAGAAGGCCGAGGCAGATGCTCAGGATTTTAAGGATGCTATGGCAAATCTACCTAGCTATGCAAACATTGTTGTCAATGATTATGCAGCACTTGAAGATGCTGATGTGATTATTTCATCTCTTGGAAATATTCAGTTACAGCATAATGCTGGTGAGGACCGCTTTGCTGAATTTCCATTTACTCGAGAAGCCGTTTATCAGGTTTCTCAGAAACTTAAAAAATTGGATTTTCAAGGAATACTTTTGGTTATCTCGAATCCTGTAGATGCCGTATCAGCCCTCTATCAGGAATTCACAGGCTGGCCAAGAGAACGTGTGATTGGGACAGGGACTTTACTTGATACCGCTAGAATGAAGGCGGCGGTAGGAGATGATTTATCAGTCAATCCCAAATCAGTATCCGGCTACAATCTTGGTGAACATGGGAATTCCCAATTTACAGCCTGGAGTCAGGTTAAGGTCAAAGGTCAAGATATTACAGAATTGACCAGTGAAGAAGAGCGTCAAAATCTGTTTATGGCATCCATGAAGGGTGGCCACAAAGTCTTTTATGGTAAGGGCTATACTTCTTACGGCATTGCCAGTGCTGCTCTTCGTTTGGTGTCTATTATCCTTTCGAATGCTCAAGAAGAAGTGGCGGTATCAAGCTATCAAGAAACCTATCAAACCTATCTTGGCTATCCAGTTATTTTAGGACGTCAAGGGGTGGCTGCTCCCGTTCACTTGTCCTTGTCGGCTGAGGAAAATCGTCTTTTGGAGGAATCTGCTAACTTGATTCGTAATCGTGTTCAAGAAGCAGTTGTCTTTCTGAAAGAAAAGTATTCCAATACTAGAGAGTGAATGTTTTGACAATTCAGTCTATGGTTGGGCTTTCAATTATGGTATAATGAAAGTAACTATAAAATTTTCAGGAGTAACCTATGAAACTAGAAACCAAGGCCCAAGGTCTTCATGGCAGCTTGCGTATCCCTGGTGACAAGTCAATCAGTCACCGTTCGATTATGTTCGGAAGTCTTGCCAAAGGTGTGACAACAGTTCGTGATATTTTACGAGGTGAGGATGTCCTCTCAACCATGCAGGTCTTTCGTGATCTGGGTGTGACCATCGAGGATGATGGTGATGTGGTTCGCATTCACGGTGTTGGTTTTGATGGTCTCAAGGCTCCTCAAAACAAATTGGACATGGGTAACTCTGGGACATCGATTCGCTTGATTTCAGGTGTGCTTGCAGGTCAAGATTTCGATGTAGAGATGTTTGGAGATGATTCCCTTTCAAAACGTCCGATGGACCGTGTGACCATTCCATTGCGTCAGATGGGTGTAGAGGTTTCTGGTCAAACAGATCGTGATTTGCCACCATTGAAAATGCACGGCAGCAAGTCCCTTAAACCTATTCATTACCAATTGCCTGTGGCCTCTGCTCAGGTAAAATCTGCCCTTATTTTTGCAGCGCTTCAAGCTGATGGTGAATCTGTCATCATTGAAAAGGAAAAAACACGTAATCATACGGAAGATATGATTCAGCAGTTTGGTGGTCAGCTTCAAGTAGAAGGTAAGGAAATTCGTATTTCTGGTGGCCAAAGCTTTACTGCTCAAGAAGTCGTGGTTCCAGGTGACATTTCTTCAGCTGCCTTTTGGTTGGTAGCGGGACTCGTGGTGCCTAACTCTAAGATTGTCTTGGAAAATGTCGGAATCAATGAGACGCGTACGGGTATCATTGATGTGATCAAAGACATGGGTGGTAAGATTACCCTTTCAGATATTGACCAAGTTGCTAAATCTGCGACTATTACGGTTGAAACTTCAGAACTTAAAGGAACTGAAATTGGTGGAGATATCATTCCACGTTTGATTGATGAACTTCCTATTATTACACTCTTGGCGACACAAGCCCAAGGTAAGACAGTGATTCGTGATGCTGAAGAACTCAAGGTCAAAGAAACCGACCGTATTCAGGTGGTAGCAGATGCCTTGAATGCTATGGGGGCTGATATTGTACCAACTGAGGATGGTATGATTATCACAGGTAAGACCGCTCTTCATGGAGCAGAGGTCAATACCTTTGGTGACCACCGTATTGGTATGATGACAGCTATTGCTGCTCTCTTGGTTCAATATGGTGAGGTTGACTTGCAACGTTCAGAAGCTATCAATACAAGTTATCCAAGCTTCTTTAGTGACTTGGAAGGATTGCTCAATGGCTAAGGTTTTATTGGGCTTTATGGGAGTTGGTAAGAGTTCCGTCGCCCCATACCTGGATGGCTGTTTCGTTGATATGGATCAGGTCATCGAGGAGAAAATCGGCATGTCCATTGCTGATTTTTTTGCAAAAGAAGGTGAAGCAGCCTTTCGTCAGATTGAGTCTGAGACTTTGGAAGAACTTCTCCAAGAGGGAGATGATGTCATCATCTCTACTGGAGGTGGTGTCGTTGTGACGGAGCGCAATCGTCAGCTCTTGGCCAAGAATCGTAAGTATAATGTTTGGCTCCATGCTTCTTTCGATGTGGTCTATGATCGCATTCAAAAGGATACTAAAAATCAACGCCCACTCTTTCTCAATCATTCAAAAGAGGATTTTAAGGCTATTTATGATGGTCGAATGGCACTCTATCAAGATTTAGCAGATTTGGTTGTCACAGTTGATAACCGAACGCCAGAAGAAGTAGCAAGGTTTATCAAATGTATGTAGGTTATTTGGGCCCAAGTGGGTCATTTACGCATAATGCAGCCTTAAAGGCTTTTCCTGAGGCAGAATTGGTTTCATTAGGTACCATTACTGAGGTTATCAAGTCTTATGAAGAGGGACGTGTGGATTACGCGGTCATTCCGGTGGAAAATTCCATTGAGGGCTCTGTTCATGAGAGTTTAGACTATCTCTTCCATCAGGCCGATATTCGTGCTGTGGCAGAGATTGTTCAGCCCATCAAGCAGCAGTTGATGGCGACTAAACATCATGAGAAAATTGAGAAAATCTTCTCACACCCACAGGCCATTGCACAAGGGAAAAAGTATATTAAACAGCATTTTCCATATGCCAAGATTGAGACAACAGCAAGTACAGCCTTTGCGGCTCGTTTTGTCGCTGATAATCCAGATCAGCCTTATGCAGCAATTGCTCCACATGCAGCTGCTAAGGAATACGGTCTTCAAATATTGGCTAAGGATATCCAGGAGATTGAAAAGAATTATACCCGCTTTTGGGTGCTGGGGAACACCGTTCCTGAGATTCCGCTCAATCAGATTGATTGTAAATTAACGCTGGCCTTGACCCTGCCTGATAATATGCCAGGAGCACTTTACAAGGCCCTATCGACCTTTGCCTGGCGAGGCATTGACTTGACCAAGATTGAAAGCCGTCCGTTGAAAACGGTACTTGGCGAGTATTTCTTTATTATTGATTGTGATTATACAAAGGAAAAGTTGGCTCAGTTCGCTCTTGAAGAGCTAACTGCAGTTGGAATTGGATATAAAATCTTGGGTGCTTACCAAGTCTATGAAATTTAAAGGGAAATCTTATGACCAAATCTAACGATGAGCCGTTTACGTATCATGAACGGTTACGTTACAGCTATCTTTTAAAAAATCTTGCCCACCTTAATGGACGGCAGGCTTCGGAATTCAATTATCTACAAGGAAAGTTGGATGCTTATGAAGCGGAGCGTTCCTACGAGAGGTATCAAGGTCAAACTGCTGACTATCAAGAAGCATGGAGTCAGCCTTATGACAATCGTTCTGACTACTATCAAGATCGTGATTATGAGGCTGCCAATCAGCTAACTGAGGAAGGCCTGCCAATCTATCGGGAGGAAGTTGCTCAAAGTAAACCTAAACGTAAAAAGGTTCAAAGACAAGTGTCCCCTTCAACAGCGTCGGCTCCAAAGTCCAAGTCGCAAGTAGCCCAGAAGAAGCGGCCAAAGAAAAAGAGAAGGCTCAAGAAGGTTGTTAAACTGGTGCTCAGATGCTTGAGTCTTGGAATTGTGTTCCTAGTGATAGCCATGGCCTATCAATTTTACAAGGGAACAGACCTTTCTGCTGCGGGTAACAATGGTAAAGCCTATCAACCGGCCTTAGTCGAAACCTTTAACGGTAAAGACACTAAGGATGGGGTGAATATCCTTATTTTGGGTTCTGACCAACGAGTCAGCCAAGAATCTACCGACGCTAGAACAGACTCCATTATAGTTGTCAATGTGGGCAATAAGGAAGGCAAAATCAAGATGGTAAGCTTTATGCGAGACACCTTGGTTAATATTAAGGGCGCTTCAGAGACAGACTATTCTCAGGATCTGAAACTCAATACTGCCTTCAATATTGGTGAGCAAAACAATCATCAAGGGGCAGAGCTTATGCGACAGACGCTCAAACGAAATTTTGACATTGATATCAAGTACTATGCCATGGTTGACTTTGAGACCTTTGCGGCAGGTGTTGATACCCTGTTTCCAGATGGCGTGAAAATCAATACTAAATTCTCCACTGTTGATGGTAAAAAAGTGTCTTCGGTCCAAGTTCCAGATGATTTGAGGATGGACAAGGATGGGAATGTGCCGAATCAAACCATTAAAGTCGGTAAGCAACAGATGGATGGACGAACTCTTCTTAATTACGCTCGTTTCCGTAAGGACGATGAAGGGGATTATGGGCGTACCAAGCGGCAACAACAAGTGATGCAAGCTATTATGAAGCAAGTTAAAAATCCTATTAGTCTTTTTAAGGGTTCTGAGGCTTTAGGAAAAGTATATTCACTGACTTCAACCAATATGAGCATGACGGACATGTTGGATTTGGGTCTTTCAAATGCTGGTAGTTTTAAAAATGGTATCAATTCTCAAACCATTCCTTCAGATGGTGATTGGATTGACAGCTATGATTTATATGGAGGTCAAGGAATCGAAATTGATTTTGACAGTTACCAGGATAAATTAAAAGAACTAGGATTTAGATAAAAAGCCGTAGAGTTTCAATAGTGGATTCATTCCTATTGAAATTTTGGCTTTTTTTATTTACCAGATAGACAAAGAAAAATAATGAAGAGTGTTTAAATCAAGAACGCTTTTGAATAGGATTAAAAATGTCCAGTATTAACGGACATAAGAATAAGTTCACACTTAAAAGAAAACGATTACAATATTAAGTGTAAAGGGGTAACAATATGATTAAGCAGAACTCAAAAGTTGAAAAATTGATTTCTCTTTTAAAGAATTATTCAGGTTTTATTTCAGCAAAAGAAATTGCTGGAAATTTAAATCTATCAGAAAAAACGATTTATAGGCTTGTAAAAGAGGTTAATCAGAACTATTATCCTGATGTATTAATAATGAATAAGAAAGGAAGTGGCTATAAACTAAATCATACTTTACTTTTAGAAGAATCCTCAATAATTAGTCTTGATAAAGATGAGCGACAAAGACGATTACTCAAAATTTTAGAGAGGTTACTTCTTATTTCGCCTAGGTCTTTAAGTATTTATGATTTAAGTCAAGAACTTTTTGTGAGTGAGGCAGTCATTCTTAAAGATAAGTTGGAAATACAAAAGCAAATTAGTCCATATAATTTAAAAGTTTCAGTTCAATCTGGCTTTATGGCGATATTTGGTGCAGAGTTTGATATTCGACGAGCTATTGCGGAATTGGTACCAGCTTTCAGTATTATTGATATTGATAATTTACCAAATATTATTTCCTCCGAGGTGATTGATATTTCACTTGCACGTTTTGTTTTAAATGAGATAAAGAAGATTGAGGCTGAACTTGAAGCTGAACTTCCTTATCCGTATAACATCAATATTTTTTCTCATATATATATCATGATGGATCGTGTAAGGAAGGGGATGGCAAGAAATAATCAATCAATTGTAGCTTTTAGCGAGTTAACGGATAAAGATCTTGTGGATGTAAGTAGAAGAATTATTGAGGATATTCAGAATTATTTAAATATGTCAATTAATCAGATAGAAATCTCTTATTTATATCAGTATTTACATGCTTCTCGATTTCAACAAAAGAAAATAGAAAATGTCATTCAATTTTCTGAAAGGGTTGAATCTGTAACATTATTTTATTTGAAGGAAATGGGAATAGCTTCTGATAACCGTGTTATTGGTACTCCAATTTTTACGAATCTAGCTTCCCATATTAGTCCGATGTTAAGGAGATTTGACAGTAAGATTCGTATTAAGAATAATTTGTTAGAGGAAATTCAAATACGATATCCAGAAATTTATGAGAAAACACAAATGGTTTCTGAGAAGATGGCTAAGAAATTTGGATTTTCATTTGTTAGTGAAGATGAGATTGGATTTTTGACCTTATATTTTATTCGCTACCTTGAATTACATAAATCTAAAATCCAGGCTGTTATTATGTGTTCTTCTGGAATTGGGATATCGGAACTTCTGAAAATGAAAATCGAGAAAACATTTGATTCTATAAATGTATTGGAAGTTGTCTCGACCAAAACAGTTGATGAAGTGTTGGAGTCACGTAATGATATTCAATTATTAATCACTAGTGTTAATCTTCCTATTAAGACAGAAATTAAAACGGTTTTAGTAAGTGCATTGATGACGCCGGAAGATGTTAAGACTATTGAGCAAGCGATTCAGGAGATTCGTTATGAAGAATAAGTTGTTTAAGGTATATGCAAACAAAGAATTTCAAAATCAAACAGAAGTTTATGATTTTTTGGCAAAGAAAATCTCACTTGATAAAGCTGAACAAGAAGTTATTATTCAGAGGTTTGTGAACCGCGAACAGATTGGTAGTATTCAGATTTCTGAAAAGGTCATTATGCCACACTTTGTTGCTAGTGGTTATGGAAATCATATTTTTCTAATAAGACCTAAAATCCCTATCAGTAATTGGTCTACCCAGATTGGAGATGTATCAATTATTATTGTAATTATCTTTGAGGAAAATGTTAGTTCAGAGATAAAATCTAGACTTAATAATCTGATTAAGAATTTGATGAATCCCGAATTTATAACATTATTGGAAAAGGAATCTCAAAATAATTTGATTAATAAATTGAATGAGTTGTAGAAAGGAAATACTATGTTACAAGGATTATTATTAGAAGAAGATGTACAATTTGAAGATAAAGTTGAAAATTGGGAGGATGCTATTCGACTAGTTGCTTATCCTTTGCTTCGTAAAGGAAAAATTGAAGAGAGTTATATAACAGCCATGATTCAAAATGTCAAAGAGAATGGACCATTTATTCATATTGGTGATCATCTGGCTTTACCTCATTCGCGTCCTGAAGACGGAGTGAGAGAGAAAGGAATGTCATTATTAAAGCTGTCAGAGCCGATAAATTTGCTCGATGATCCGGAACACCCCATCTCAGTATTCATTTGCTTAGCTGCGAGTGATAATACGACACATCTAAATGCTCTAATGAGTTTAACAAAAATTTTATCTAAAAAAGAAAATTTGAAGGCGTTGCTTGAATCAACAACAGTTGACACAGTTAGTCAAGTGCTAAAAGGAGAATAATTATGAAGATTTATGCAGTATGTCAAAGTGGTTTAGGAACAAGCTTTATGGTTCAAATGAACATTGAATCAGCACTAGAAGAAGCAGGTTTAGACACATCACAATTTACAGTAGATCATACAGATTCAGGAAGTGTTAGTGGTGATATGGCAGATTATTTCTTTGCAGAAAAGACTTTGGTTCCAGCTTTAGTAAATTTACCTGAAGAAAAAATTGTAGCCCTTAATTCAATTATTGACGCAGAAGAAATTAAGGAAAATGTCAATCGTATCTTGGATGAAAATGGCATTTCAAGAAATTAAAAGATAAGGAGAATAGTTTATGAAAGGTTTACTAAATTTATTTGTATCTATTGCTACTCAACCTGCAATACTAGTTTCCCTAATTGCACTTATAGGATTGGTCTTACAGAAGAAGAAACTGACGGATATTATCTCTGGTACGATTAAAACAGTAGTTGGTTTCTTAGTATTGATTGGAGGGGCAGGTATTCTCTTAGATGCTCTAGCACCATTCTCAGAAATGTTTCAGACAGCCTTAAATACTCAAGGTGTTGTCCCTAGTAATGAAGCAGTTGTTGCTGTAGCACTAAAAGAGTATGGTAGTCAGACAGCACTTATTATGCTAGTAGGTATGATTGTTAATGTATTACTAGCTCGATTTACAAGATTTAAATATCTTTTCTTGACTGGTCAGGCAATGATGTATATTTCATGTATTACAGCAGTCATCTTGATTAGTGCTAAAGTAGAGTCAGATTTATTGGTCATTTTATTTGGTGGTATTTTTGTTGGGACACTTTTGACAGTAACACCAGCAATTACTCAACCTTTTATGAAAAAGATTACGGGCAATAATAAAGTTGCTATGGGTCACACAGGAAACATTGGTTACGCTTCAGCTGGTGTGATTGGTAAATGGTTTGGTAATTCTAAACATTCAACTGAGGATTTAAATATTCCTAAGTCATTCGGTTTTCTTCGAGATTCAACCGTATCAATTATGCTTGTTATGACTGTTGTTTATCTTGTGTTGTCTATCGCGACTGGATTCGACTATGTTGAAAAACATTTGAGTAACGGTACAAGTGCAATTGTATTCTCATTGATTCAAGCAGGAACTTTCACAGCTGGTTTCGTAGTAATCCTACAAGGTGTACGTATGGTATTGGCTGAAATTGTCCCTGCCTTCCAAGGTATTGCTCAAAAACTTGTGCCAAATTCGAAACCAGCTTTGGACGTACCAATTATTTTTTCATACGCTCCAAATGCAGTATTGATCGGCTTCTTTACAAGTTTTATAGTAGGTATTTTATCAATGTTTGGTATGATTGCCTTGAAAACTACAATTATCATTCCCGGAGTTGTGGGGCATTTCTTCTGTGGAGCCGCTGCAGGTATTTATGGAAATGCTACTGGGGGACGCAGGGGAGCAATTTTAGGATCAGCTTTTAATAGTTTATTGCTTAGCTGGTTACCTCTTGCGGTTCTTCCGTTGTTAGGTTCATTAAAAATGTCAGCATCAACATTTGCTGATACGGACTACCTAGTTCCAGGTATTGTTCTTGGTGCTGTAGGAAAAGGTGGTTCTGTTGTAACCATTGTCTTTATCTTACTTTTTGTTGCAACAGTCCTATTAGTCAGTCATGTTTTAAATAAAAAAGAAGTCAAAAAAGCTTAAGAAATTTAGAGAGGAATATAATGAAATTTTTTCTAGATACAGCAAATGTGGAAGCTATTAGAGAAATTAATAAACTGGGTGTTGTAGATGGTGTAACCACTAACCCAAGTATTATTTCACGTGAAGGACGAGATTTTGAAACTGTTATTAAGGAGATTTGTAGTATTGTTTCTGGACCAGTGAGTGCTGAAGTCACAGGTTTGACAACTGACGAGATGGTTTCAGAAGCTCGCAATATTGCGAAATGGGCTGATAATGTAATTGTAAAAATCCCAATGACAGTAGAAGGATTGAAAGCAGTTAATATTTTATCTAAAGAAGGTATAAAAACAAATGTGACACTAATTTTCTCAGTATCTCAAGGACTTATGGCTATGAAAGCCGGAGCTACCTTTATTAGTCCATTTATTGGCAGATTGGAAGAAATTGGAACAGATGCTTATCAATTGATTGACGATTTGAGAAAAATTATTGATGACTATAGTTTTGAAACCGAAATTATCGCTGCAAGCATTCGAAGTTTATCACATGTGGAAAATGTTGCTCGATTAGGTTCTCATATTGCTACGATTCCTGATGGCTTGTTTGAAAATATGACAAAACATCCACTGACGAACTCGGGCTTAGAAGCATTTATGAAAGATTGGGAAGCTTTTAAAAAATAATGCTAAGAGTTAGATTGTTACGTCAATCTAACTCTTAAATTAATATCAAATTCAAAAGAAGAAGGGATTAATTTATGACTTTTGATGCAATTGACCAAATGGCGGTCAGCACTATTCGTTCGCTTTCGATCGAGGCAATTCAAGCCGCGAATTCTGGGCACCCAGGTCTACCTATGGGTGCAGCGCCAATGGCTTATGTACTTTGGAACCATGTGATGAATGTTAATCCAAAGACAAGCCGTAACTGGACAAACCGTGACCGTTTTGTTCTTTCTGCTGGTCACGGTTCTGCCTTACTTTATAGTCTATTGCACCTTTCTGGCTATGATGTGACAATGGACGATTTGAAAAACTTCCGTCAATGGGGATCTAAGACCCCAGGTCACCCTGAAGTTAATCATACAGATGGTATTGAAGCAACAACAGGTCCTCTTGGTCAAGGGATTGCTAATGCTGTAGGTATGGCAATGGCTGAAGCACACTTGGCTGCTAAATTTAACAAACCTGGTTTTGATATTGTTGACCATTATACTTATGCTCTCCATGGCGATGGTTGTTTGATGGAAGGTGTTTCTCAAGAAGCTGCTAGCCTTGCTGGTCACCTTAAACTTGGTAAGTTGGTACTTCTTTATGATTCAAATGATATCTCACTTGATGGACCAACTTCAATGGCTTTCACAGAAGATGTTAAGGCTAAGTTTGAAGCTTATGGTTGGCAACACATTCTTGTCAAAGATGGTAATGACTTGGAAGCTATTGCTAAAGCTATCGAAGAAGCTAAGACTGAGGCAGACAAACCATCTATTATCGAAGTTAAAACAATCATTGGTTATGGAGCTGAAGGACAAGGAACATCAGCTGTCCACGGTGCTCCACTCGGTCAGGACGGTATTGACCACGCAAAAGGTGTTTACGGCTATGATGCTCCAGCCTTTACAGTTCCAGATGAAGTCGCTCGTCGTTTCGAAGTTGGTATTAAATTCCGTGGTGAAGCTGCTGAAAATGCTTGGCAAACTAAATTTGCTGAATATGAAGCTGCTTACCCAGAATTGGCTGCGGAATACAAGGCTGCCTTTGCGAATGAACCTGTACACGTTGACTTGAATGCTCATGAATTGGGTTCAGCAGTAGCTAGCCGTGTGTCAAGCCAACAAGCTATCCAACAGATTTCTGAACAAGTTACTTCATTCTGGGGAGGTTCGGCAGACCTTTCAGCTTCTAACAATACTATGGTTAAGGCTGAGTCTGATTTCCAAGCAGATAACTATGCTGGACGTAATATTTGGTTCGGTGTACGTGAGTTTGCTATGGCTGCAGCGATGAATGGTATTGCTCTTCATGGTGGTACTCGTGTTTATGGTGGTACTTTCTTTGTCTTCTCAAACTACTTTCTTCCAGCAGTACGTATGGCAGCACTTCAAAACTTACCAGTAACTTATGTTATGACGCACGACTCAGTAGCAGTTGGTGAAGATGGACCTACTCACGAACCAATCGAACAATTGGCAAGTGTGCGTTCAATGCCTAATCTTAACGTTATACGTCCTGCAGATGGTAATGAAACTAATGCTGCTTGGAAACGTGCCTTGGCTGAGACTGAACGTCCAACAATGCTAGTTTTGACACGTCAAAACTTGCCAGTCCTTGACGGTACAGCTGAAAATACTGAAGCTGGTGTCAATAAAGGGGCTTACATCATCTCAGAAGCTAAAGGTGATCTTGACGGTATCATCATTGCGACTGGTTCTGAAGTGAAATTGGCTCTTGATACTCAAGCGGCTCTCGAAGCTGAAGGCGTGCATGTCCGTGTTGTTTCAATGCCATCACAAAATCTCTTTGATGAACAAGATGCTGCATATAAAGAAGAAGTTCTTCCAGCAGTAGTGACAAAACGTATGGCTATCGAAGCTGGAACAAGCTTTGGTTGGGGCAAATACGTTGGTCTTGCAGGTAAAACACTTACTATCGATACTTGGGGGGCATCAGCACCTGGTGACCGTATCTTTATAGAATATGGTTTCACTGTTGAAAATGCAAGTCAACTTTACAAATCATTGTAGAGTAGTATAACAATTATAGGATTTAGATAAGCAAAAACAAGCAAGTTCAGCGTGAACCTGCTTGTTTTTTGGTGTTAAGAGCTTCTATAATACGCCTTGTATATAAGCTTCAGAAAATGATAGAGCAAATATATCATAATGGCAAGAACTGGTAAGAGCTCGGCTAAATAAATTAAATGGGTCATCGGATTCACTAGCCCAAGACTTGTGGTAGCTGCTTTAAAAGCATTGGTACTATTGACTAATGGGAAACTAAAGGCAGCAAAAAGTGGCATAAAGCCTTTTCTAACCAGTTTTACAAAGAGATTAAGAGCATAGAAAAAGAATGCTTGTGAGAATAAAAGTAGGGCAAGTAAAATAATAGTTGCAGGTCTTTGATTACTCTTGATTGAGCTGGTAATGAGAAGGGCCAGAGGTGCTGCTAAAATGGCAAGTATAGGCTGATATAGGTGAGGGATGGCTATCTGTTTCATTCTCCATAAAACAAGTGGAAAGAGGGCCAGGGTCGCTAATCCCGTTACTCCTAGAATAAGTTCCTTGATGCTAGTAGGAACACTAGCCGGTACTGTCACAAGACTGATAGCAGGGCCAACATAGACCACGAACCAGCTTGGAAAGACTTGGTTCAAAGATAGTGGGCGCATAAAACGCAGACTGAAAAAAATAATATAGGCAATATAAAGTCCAAGGAGTCCAACCCAAGCCATACTTAAGCCTGTTTGAGCTAGTGGAAGGCGGCTGGCAAAGAGAAAGGCAGCCATAAAGAAGCTAGCAAAGGCCGAAGCAACGACTGGGTTGCGCAAATCTTCCCTTACTTGTTCAAAGCCAAGAATCAAGCGTCCTAGTATAAGTATAAAACCGATACTGGCCAGAGACCAAATGCCCTGGGCAATCAGGGCATAGTGACTTATTTGATTGGATAAACTAAAGAGGGCAAGAACTAGACTAGATAGGGCCAAGGGAATTTTCTTAAAAAATACCTTCATTGGTTCACCGGCCTTTCTAGCTGGCTGCAAGAATGTGACGAAGCTGCACCGCACTCGGAGATACAATTGGAAGGAAGACGCCTTCATTCCAACGACGGATAAAGCTTGACTCTGATTCTTTCAAATAGCCGCGACCACCACTAGCCTGAAGTTCGAGGAGCAGGCTGTTAGCTACGACGTCGACAATATCGATACGCAATTGGAAAAGTTCACGTGGTTTTTCAATGAAATAATCGGCATCATTAAGACCCGCAAAGAGTTGGTCTTGGATAGCAAGAAGATTTTCACGTGTAGCTTCAAATTCTTCACGGAGAACGCTACGGTTACTGTTTAGATTAGCTTCAACCTCATTAAGAGAACGTTTGGCCAAACCAAAGGCAAGACCAAATTGGAAACCAAGGAAGTTCGGACGTGTTTTGGCAATATAGTCCGTACCTTCTTTTGAAAGGACCCAATTAGGATCTAACTTAACGTGATTGAAAGTAAGAGAGGCAGTGTTAGCACCTTGAAGGGAAACAAATTCCAAATCTTCAGAACGGCTAAGTCCCTCAGCTTCAGATGGAATAGTGATAATCCAAGGTTGGCTACCGTCTTTAAAGTCAGCAGCAAAGAGAGCAGCGAATTTATCAGAACGTAGGTTAGTCACCCAAGGCAAACGACCATTAAGATAGTAGTCATCACCTTCTTGACTGATGGTAACATTCAATTCTTCAATATCTGACAAGAATTTGACTGCATTTGACAAGCCAGTGCCACCAGCACGCTCACCGGTATACAATTCTTTCAACCATGTTTCACGAGGGTAAGCATTGTCACTCGCAAGGATATACTCGATGAAAGTACGGTGTCCCCAAGAAATAAAGGAAGCTGTCAAAGAGTGTTGTGCCAATTCATCAAGCACATCAACGACTTGAGTAGGACCACCATCTAGGCCATCAAACTCAGCAGGTACGCCGATTTTAAAGACGTTGTTTTCAGCAATTTTTTCAAGAAGTTGGTCCGCAATGGGTCCAGACTCTTGGTCAATATGGTCAGCGTTGGTATCCAACCAAGTAAGGAATTCTTTTGAAAAATGTGACATAGGCTTAGGTCCTCCTCTAGTTTATCGTTTGATTTTGAATTAAGCGAATTCTTGAAGTTCAGGGTTAATCGGTGTTTGTGCGAGATTGTTAGCGTAGTTACACAAGCTAGCAAGACTGACACCCAAGATAACGTCAAGAGCATTTTGAGCAGTGTAGCCAGCTTCCAAGAAGTCATTGTAGGCTTCGTCACCAACAGCACCTTTGGTATTAATCACGGCAATAGTGAATTTAGCAAGGATATCAAGTTTTGGATCGTCTTCGATTGGTGTACGGTTACGAAGGGCTTCCAAAAGTTGAGGTGTCATTTGGATTTGCTTGATTGAAAAGGCTGTGTGACCTGCCACACAGAAGGCACATCCGTTAGTAACAGCAGCTGTAATTTGAACAACCTCACGTTCAGTTGGTGTCAATGAATTGCGACGGTTGATTTCACCGACAGTACGGTAAGTTTCAAGCGCAGTTGGCGCATTAGCAAGGAGACCAATCAAGTTTGGAATGAATCCCCCATTGGCATCTTTGACTGTTTGAAGGACGTCTTTAACTTCTTCTGGTGCAGTTTCGATTGTATGAATGGTAATATCTGGCATGATTATTCTCCTTTAGATAGAAACGACATCTAGCAAGTTGCTAAGTCGTTTAATTTTTTGTCATGAAGCTATGATAGCACTGTATGACTTTTCTGAAAAATCTATATTATTTATGGCCAGCCATAAATTTGATTTATATATGCTATAATGGAGGATAGTAAAAGGCTTTTGAAGGTATGTTTAAGCCCCATAAAAGTAAAGAAAGTTGAATTATGTTAAATAAAAACGCTATTGTAGAAGTTGAAATTGTCGATTTGACACATGAAGGATCAGGTGTTGCCAAGGTAGATGGCTTTGTCTTTTTCGTGGATAATACCCTTCCAGGTGAAGTCATCAAGATGCGCGTGCTTAAGCTCAAGAAAAATATCGGCTTTGGTAAGGTTGAGGAGTTTGTGACCCTTTCACCAAACCGTAATCAGGACATTGATGCAACCTATCTCCGTTCAGGGATTGCTGATTTTGGGCATATGACTTACGAGGAGCAGCTCAAGTTCAAGCGTAAACAAGTTGTGGACAACCTCTATAAGACAGCAGGTATCTCAGACGTAGAGGTCGCTGAAACCTTGGGTATGGAGACACCTTACGCCTACCGCAATAAGGCGCAGGTGCCCGTTCGCCGTGTTAAAGGTCAGCTTGAAACTGGTTTCTATCGCAAGAATTCGCACGACTTGATTCCAATTGAAGATTTCCTCATCCAAGATAAGGAAATTGATAAACTCATTGTCTTTGTTCGTGACCTTCTCCGTCGCTATGATCTTAAACCTTATGATGAGAAGGAGCAGACAGGGTTGATTCGTCATTTGGTGGTTCGTCGAGGCCATTATTCAGGTCAGATGATGTTGGTCTTTGTAACGACCAGACCAAAAGTCTTCCGTATTGACCAAGTCATTGCTAAAATTACAGAAGCCTTCCCCAGTGTCGTTTCTATCATTCAAAACATTAACGATAAGAACACTAACGCCATCTTTGGAAAGGAGTTCCGCACCCTTTATGGTCAAGACACCATCACAGACAGTATGTTGGGCAATGACTATGAGATTTCTGCCCAGTCTTTCTATCAGGTTAACACTGAGATGGCTGAAAAACTCTATCAAACAGCCATTGACTTCTCAGACCTAAACAGCGACAGCATTGTTATTGATGCCTACTCAGGTATCGGGACAATCGGTTTGTCATTTGCCAAACAGGTCAAGGAAGTCCACGGCGTTGAAGTCATCGAAACAGCTGTCGAAGATGCTAAGAAAAATGCGGAACGCAACGGCATTACTAACGCCTACTATGTGGCTGACTCAGCCGAAAATGCTATGGCCAAGTGGAACAAGGATGGTATCAAACCAGACGTTATCATTGTGGACCCGCCACGCAAGGGCTTGACAGAAAGTTTCATCAAAGCCAGTGTTACCATGCAACCTGAAAAGATTACTTACGTCTCATGTAACCCAGCAACCATGGCGCGTGATATCAAACTCTATCAAGAGTTGGGATATAAATTGAAGAAAGTACAGCCGGTGGATCTTTTTCCGCAGACGCATCACGTGGAGTGCGTAGTGTTGCTACAACGAAGCAAAGGGTAAAAATCCTTTATTTTAAGCACTTTTTCAAGCATTTTGTCTTTATTGAAAAGAGTGATTTTGACATAAAAAAGGTGCAAAAAAAGTACATTGATGTGAACGTCTGTTTGGATGTCGACTGCGTAGACAAAAAATAGATACGTCCGTAATAAATAAACTCAACGAGAACATTTTAATAAGTGTTCTCGCTTTTTTATTTTCAGGAGGAAAGCATGCAAAAGGAAGAACAGTCATCACGGCAAATCGTGATGTGCCATCTCATGGCTATCATGGGAATAAATATTGAGAAAGCAACTCAGCTAATTGATGAAATGGAACAAGTAGGTTTAATTCAATTTGATGACTTTGGAAATGTTGGACTTTTAGTCATGGAGGGTCAATCATGAAACGTATTACCGCAAATCACTACCAAACATCAGAGCGTTACTATAAGCTCCCAAAACTTTTGTTTGAGAGTGAGCGATATAAGGACATGAAACTTGAAGTTAAAGTAGCTTATGCTGTTCTAAAAGACCGTCTGGAATTGTCTTTGAGTAAAGGTTGGATTGATGAAGATGGGGCTATCTATTTGGTCTATTCCAACTCCAAGCTAATGGCTATCCTTGGCTGTTCCAAGTCTAAGTTACTTGCTATCAAGAAAACGTTACGAGAGTATGGCTTGATTGATGAAGTCCAACAATCTTCCAGTGAAAAAGGACGCTTGGCCAATAAGATTTACTTAGGGGAGCTAGAACATGAACCTACCCCCGTCTTAAATTCAGACGGGGGTAGTGTTCAAAAAATACCAGGGGGGTATCAAAATCAGCCGGGGCCAGTCTTAAATTCAGCCACTAGTGAGACTGAAGTTAGTGAGACTGATATGAGTGAAACTAAAGGGAGTGAGTCAGTCATTGAGGACGAGGAGGAGAAAGAAAGTCTAACAAGTAAGAAAAATGACAATGACAATTTTCAACGTAAAGTAGACCGAGTCACAAGGTACGACAAAGATTACATTTGGGGCTTGGTTCATGACCAGTTGAGACAAGTTGGTCTTTCACAGGCTGCTAGTGATTATGCCATGATCCATTTTGACCATCGTTATCAGTACGCTTTAGAGAATATGAGATTTGCGGACAGGGCAGAAACGATAGCGGAATACGTCTTTAATGGCGTCCTATCCGAATGGACCAAGGTCCAACGCTTAAAAGAACTAAAAGGGGGTGAGTAAGATGTTTTGGTGAATATTATTAGGTATTTGGGGATTAGGAATGATTTGGTTCATTTTTGAACTTATCACTGCCCCAGAAATGGAAGATCATTGTTTAAGCAAGGACGTTACGCAAGAAGTAAGGTCCTTTTTAGTTTTGTCAGAAAGGAATGAGAGACATGAAGTTTTTAGATTTGTTTGCAGGAATTGGAGGCTTTCGACTGGGGTTAACCCGTCAGGGCCATGAGTGTATTGGCTTTTGTGAGATTGATAAGTTTGCGAGGAAATCTTACAAGGCCATCTATAAGACCGAAGGAGAAATAGAATTTCATGATATTAGACAAGTTACAGACCAAGACTTTAGACAACTTAGAGGGCAAGTGGACATCATCTGTGGGGGATTCCCTTGCCAGGCATTTTCACTCGCAGGCAGACGATTGGGATTTGAGGATACTAGGGGAACTTTGTTCTTCGAGATTGCTCGAGTGGCCAAACAGATCCAACCACGTTTTTTATTCCTCGAAAATGTCAAGGGCTTACTCAGTCACGACAAGGGAGAGACATTTCAAACAATCCTCACCACATTGGATGAGTTGGGGTATGATGTTGAATGGCAGGTGCTTAACAGTAAAGATTTCCAAGTGCCGCAAAACCGAGAAAGGGTCTTTATTATCGGACATTCTAGAAGATACCGTCCCCGATTCCTATTTCCTATCCGAGGAGAAAACAGCCCAGTTAATCTTGAGCGACTAGGTAATGTGAATCCGTCTGGAAAAGGGATGAATAGGGAGGTCTATTTATCAAGTGGCTTATCACCAACCTTAACCAGAGGAAAAGGTGAAGGAACTAAAATTGCCATTCCAGTTTTAACCCCTGATAGGCTAGAAAAACGCCAACATGGGAGACGATTTAAGGGCAATCAAGACCCAATGTTCACCCTAACTGGTCAAGATCGACATGGGGTAGTTGTCGCAGGAACTCTGCCAACGTCTTTCATCCAAACTGGACGAGTCTATGACCTTTCAGGGCTTTCTCCAACGTTGACAACCATGCAGGGAGGGGATAAAGTTCCTAAGATTCTCTGTCGTGAAGAAGCGCCACATTTGAAAATTAGGGAAGCGACCAAACTAGGCTATGCCAAGGCAATAGTGGGAGATTCTGTCAACCTTGCTTATCCAGAGTCTACCAAACGTAGAGGTCGAGTGGGAAAGGGGATTTCAAATACTTTGACCACCTCTGACAATATGGGAGTGGTAGTTGCGGCTTTGGAATACCGTAAGGACAAGTGGTATGAAGTGACTGGAATAATCCTAGAGGGAAAACTGTATCGTTTGAGAATCAGACGCCTAACACCTAGAGAGTGTTTTAGACTTCAGGGGTTTCCTGATTGGGCTTATGACAGAGCTGAGAACGTATCCAGTAAAAGTCAGCTGTATAAACAAGCAGGCAATAGCGTGACCGTCACTGTTATTGAAGCCATTGCTAGAGAATTTAGAAAGATTGAAGAGGAAGAAAAACATGAAATTATTACATAGTAAAAGTATTAGGAACTGCACGGAGCTAGAAGAAGCCATACATCAAGCAGAAGTAGAGAGATTTTCGGAAATGATTGCTTCTTTACCCAATTATGATTGTGACATTGATGTCACTTTTGAAGATGACTACCACAAAGAAATGAATTATCCGTTAGCTTATGAGTCCAACTTACATCGTATTTTTGAATTTATTGAAACCCAAGACATCAAAAATGGTATTGATACTTATCTAACGGATGAGAACAATCTCGCCTTTAGGGCGTATGGGCAAGGCTATTCTTGGAATGATAAGAATGATGTCGTCACCACATTAATAACAGTGAAGTGCTACGGTGAAGGCATGTCACCTATTGACATGAGTAAGGTGTTTACTCCACCAACTCAAGCATTAGAGAAGGAGCTATCTGTGTAGGAGGAAGCGATGTTAGAAATCTATTTAAGTCGAAATAACAGTCGGAATCAGAAACTCCTATCTTTTTGTGACTCACATGGTATTTCCTACTCCAGTAAAGAAGTAAGTAACCTGTCACGTGAAGACTTATTGGGCTTGTTTACCAAAAGCAGTGATTGTTTTACGCTCTTATCCCCCTCGCTACAACGATTTAAAGGTCATAGAGAGATGAAATTTAGTGAGTTAGTGACGTTAGTTCTACGGAAACCTGACCAGAATCTTCGTCTCCCAATTGTGGTTTGTGAGGATAACGTGTATCCCGATATGAGTTTAGAAGAAACGAGAACCTTTCTTCCGAGAAGTCAAAAAGTGATTTCCTTTCGTGAACATCTTTTTAAGGACATGACGACATAAGGAGGAGCTATGAACGAACGCTTTTGGGAAAATTTAGAAAGTCTTGTTTTGGAAAAGGGTATGACATGGGCTGACCTTGCTCGACAGATGTTTAAGGGACAATACGTCTACCCTAGTGAGTTTAACCGTCTCTACCAAACCTTTCGTCACTACAAATCTCATCGCCTGATGCCACAAGTGAAATGGGTAGAGAAAATAGTGAGTGTTTTAGAGATTGACTATGAAGATTTGTTTAGGAGGTAGAGATGAAACGTTTAGTAGTCATGTACGGAGCCATTCATGTCAATATACTCCTAGTGAGTTTGTACCTAGTTGGTTGGCTAAATGGGGCATGGTTAACAGTTTTACAAGTGACGTTTCTAACCCTGATATTGTGGAGCTGGAAAAGGTTTAAGATACCGAAAAGAAACCTATCCTTGAAGGAGAGAGGAATTTGGTTACTTGGTAGTCTTGTTGTCATGGTAAGTCTGGCTCTTATCATGAGTGCCATGTTTTCAGGTAGTGAGGCAAATCAAGAAACGTTAGTAACTGTTCAAGACCAGATTCCTGTTCTCTCCTTTATTTTCTTTCTTCTTAATGCCAGTGTTGTGGAAGAAGTCTTTTATAGAGAGGTGTTGTGGGGAGTCTTGCCTCAACCAGTTGTTCAAGTGTTGTTAACGAGTTTTCTCTTTGCCTTAGCTCATCACCCCTCTAGTTTATTCACTTGGGTGATTTATGGGAGTTTAGGTCTCATACTTGGTATAGTTCGATGGCAAACAGACTGCTTGACGTCCACACTTATTCACCTGTCTTGGAACGGTATCGCCTTTCTCCTATCTTTATTGTGATACCAAAATCAAGGGTGCTTTCGTATCATGAAAGCACCCTATTTTTTTGATAGGGAATCACATGAAGGAGGGAATGATGTCATCTGAACAACAGGAACGCCAAGCTATTCAATATGCAGAACGGAGTACCATGTTTACGGTAAAGGTTCTTCTCAAACTCTTAGAGTGGTCAGCTAGACACGCCCTAGCACAAGACTCGGCTTATAGGATTGGGGTTCAAAAGTTAGAAGAACTCCTTCAAAGTCCTTATGCCATTGAGTCGCTGAATATCTCAAAAAACATTTTGGATAAACCCGTTGATGTCGAAAAATTTAAGGAATTGGTGCAGTCAGAGAACCTTCCTATTGCCATTAGTTGGCAAGGAGATTACCTTCATTTCTATGCTAAGGATAAGTCGCTCTTAGACAAGCACTTAGATGAGTTACTTCAAAAGCTCGTTTCTAATCCAGAAAAACTACAAGGGCTAACTATGGATAAAACCCTTGATGAGGAAATCGCTCAAGCCAAGGAACATATTGTGATGTCAGAACCCTCTGCTGTGAAAACAAAGGAGGTAATTCTCTAATGGTCTCAGGGAAAAAAGTTTTTATCTTTGGTGTTTTAGGGATTGCCTTTGGCTATTTCTGCCATCGGCTAGTCTTGCTTTACGATAGTCTACCTAATCAACCGCCCTTGGAACGCCTTGCCTATCTCTTAGGCGAAGGACAGAACCAGGTCTTAAAACCCTTGTGGAATGGTCATTTTACTGGTAGATCAGTTTTAGGATTTTGCTTTGGGATTGTGACGATGGGCCTAGTCTATCTTTATGTTTCAACTGGTCAAAAGGTTTACCGAGAAGGGGCGGAGTATGGTTCTGCTCGCTTTGGAAACAATCGTGAGCGTAAAGCCTTTGTCAGTAAAAATCCCTTTAATGACACCATTTTGTCACGAAATGTTAGGCTAACCCTGTTAGAAAAGAAAGTCCCACAGTTTGACCGAAACAAGAACTTAGTTGTCATCGGTGGGTCAGGGGCAGGGAAGACCTTTCGGTTTGTCAAACCCAATCTGATTCAGCTTAACTGTTCCAATATTGTCGTTGACCCTAAGGATCACTTAGCTGAAAAGACAGGGAAGCTCTTTTTAGAAAATGGCTATCAGGTCAAGGTCTTAGATCTTGTAAACATGATCAACTCAGATGGTTTTAACCCTTTTCGCTATGTGGAGACGGAAAACGACTTGAATAGAATGTTAACGGTGTATTTCAATAATACCAAAGGCAATGGTAGTCGCAGTGATCCCTTTTGGGATGAAGCTTCCATGACCTTAGTCCGTGCTATTTCCTCTTACTTGGTGGATTTTTACAATCCTCCAGGTAGTACAAAGGAAGAAGCAGACAGTCGCCGTAAGCGTGGCCGATACCCATCCTTTTCAGAAATCGGAAAACTCATCAAGCTCTTATCCAAAGAAGAAAATCAAGATAAGAGTGTCTTAGAAGTGATGTTTGAGACCTATGCCAAGACATATGGGACAGAAAACTTCACCATGCGTAACTGGGCAGACTTCCAAAACTACAAGGATAAGACCTTAGATTCGGTGATTGCCGTCACAACAGCTAAGTTTTCCCTCTTTAATATCCAATCCGTCATTGATTTAACCAAACGTGACACTTTGGACTTGAAAACATGGGGGACGCAGAAAACCATGGTCTATCTCGTTATTCCAGATAATGACACTACCTTTAGGTTTCTCTCAGCCCTCTTTTTCTCTACGGTCTTTTCAACCTTAACCAGACAAGCTGACGTGGACTTTAAGGGACAACTGCCTATCCATGTCAGAAGTTACCTAGATGAGTTTGCGAATGTCGGCGAAATCCCAGACTTTGCGGAACAAACCTCAACAGTTCGTTCACGGAACATGAGCCTCGTTCCTATTCTTCAAAATATCGCCCAACTTCAAGGGCTCTATAAGGAGAAGGACGCATGGAAAACTATTCTTGGGAACTGTGACAGTTTGCTTTATCTTGGTGGCAACGATGAAGAGACCTTCAAGTTCATGAGTGGTCTCCTAGGCAAACAAACCATTGATGTGAGAAACATGAGTCGGTCGTATGGCCAGACAGGGTCTGGCTCAACCTCCCATCAAAAAATCGCAAGGGATCTCATGACCCCTGACGAAGTGGGAAACATGAAACGAGATGAGTGCTTGGTGAGAATTGCAGGTGTTCCAGTCTTTAAGGAGAAGAAGTATTACCCATTGAAACATAAGAACTGGAAATACCTTGCGGACAAGGAAACAGATGAGCGTTGGTGGAATTATCAGATTGACCCACTAGAAACACAAGAGCCTCCGTTTGAACCATCAGAACATAAGGTTAGGGATTTAAACACAGAAAACACACTATACTAATAGAAATGAGGAATCATATGAATCAAAAACTAACAGGCTTTGTTTATGGCGTGGACGCTAGTTCCATGTTTGCCCAAGCCATGGCACTTTTACAAAAAGGAATGATCGCGACAGGAGCATTTCTTGTTGTGATGGGAATTATTAACTTGTCGACCAATATCAAAGATGGTGGACCAGGTGTCCGCAATGCCATCTTAGAAATTGTGGGTGGTGTCATGGTAGGTGCCGCGGGTGCCTTCATCACCCAAATTACCATTTAGGAGGGCTAGGTATGACATGATCAACACATTACCTTCAGCTCTTGTCTTTCTAGCCTCGGAGAAAATTTCAAGCGATAGTCTTTTTGAAGGCTTTAACGTGGACTTGGAATCGACCGCTAACTTGGTTAAATCCCTTGCGGATTATAACCCTACGGTGTGGTCTTATATGTCAGCCATCACAAAGGGTATCATGCAGCCCTTGGGAGTGGCTGTTTTAGCAGTCGTTCTCATTCTTGAGTTTTCTAAGATGGCTAAGAAAATCGCCAACTCAGGTGGAGCCATGACTTTTGAAGCCATTGCCCCTATGATCGTCTCTTATATTATGGTGGCTGTGGTAATTACCAACACCACCGTGATTGTGGAAGCCATCTTAGCTGTTGCTTCTCATATCATTGAAGGGGTGGCAGGAGTCGTTTCCAAAGGGGGAACGTCTTATGAGACCATTTCAGGGATAAAAGGCTCAGGAATTATTGGAAAACTCATTGTCGGCTTCTTTGCCATTTTGATATGGTTGGTGCGATTGGTGAGTGTCATGGTGGTAAATCTCCTCATTACCATTCGTTTTATCCAACTTTACCTCATGATTCCATTTGCACCCCTAACGATTCCGACCTTCCTCAGTGATGACTGGCGAAGTATTGGGATTGGCTACCTGAAAAACATCATGGTCTATGCCCTTCAAGGGGTCTTGATTTTCTTAATCATCTCCCTTGTTCCCCTCTTTGAATCAGCTGGGAAATTGGCTCTCTCAAATGGGGCGGGAGTGATGGAGACGCTAGCGACTGCCTTTGGTGGTTTAGTCCAGGCTATTTTATTGATCATTGCCTTGGTGGGCAGTCAACGGACTGCCAGAAGTATCCTAGGCATGTAAGGAGGATTGGGAAGGACGTTCCTCCCAATCTTTTTTCATCTTCATCTTAGATTGGAGTCTTATGAATACACGTGTTTTTAAGGACATCACAAAAGTTCAACATAGGGCTTGGCTAGGTTTTACCACACGACAAGTTATCTTTGTCTTGCCAGCCATTGCTATTACCATCCTGATTTTAGGGTTAAACCTCTTTTATTGGCAATTTGGGGATTGGTTTGTCTACGGACTTATCTTTACCTTTACTATTCCTCTTATGCTTTTTGGGGTCTATCGCCCTAATGACTTACCTTTTGAAACGTATCTTAATTATAGATGGCATTATGAAATGACCATACCAGACCGTACACTAACTGGACAGAAAGGAATACAACGTGAAAAAAACAAATCGCTCAATGAAACCAAAGACCTCTTCTAAACACAAGAAGACACGTAAACCAAAAGAAGAAGTGCTTCCAACAACTGTTAATACGCTTCTTTACCAAGGCCTTTTTCCTAATGGTCTCATGCAAGTCACCCCAGGTTATTTTTCCCAGTCCTATCTTCTAGGAGATGTCAATTACCAAACAGTGGGACTTGAAGATAAGGGAGCGATTATGGAAACCTATTCAGACTTGATTAACAGTTTGGATGACAAAACCAATTTCCAACTCACTATTTTTAACCAGAGGGTCAACTTGGATAAATTTAGAAAGGGTGTCTTGTACCCCTTACATGAGGATGGCTACGATACCTATCGTGAAGAACTCAATCGTATCATGGAGAATAACTTAGAAGCTGGTGAAAATAACTTTTCAGCGGTTAAGCTCATTTCTTTTGGGAAGTCAGAGCAGAATCCTAAATTGGCTTATCGTTCTCTTTCTCAAATTGGCGAATACTTCAAGAGTGGGTTTTCAGAAATAGACGCCGGCTTTAGCTTACTAAGTGGTGAACACCGTGTGAATCATTTTGCGGATATGTTGCGTGGGGAAAATCATTTGCACTTTACTTATCAAGACCTGGTGCGTTCAGGACAAACGACCAAGCACTTTATTGCCCCAAGCAGTCTATCCTTCAAACACAAAAATCATATCGAAATCGATGATCACTTATTACAGATTGTTTATGTCCGTGATTATGGAATGGAATTGGGGGATAAGTTCCTACGTGAACTCATGCAGTCGGATTTGGAAGTGATGATTAGCCTTCATGCCAAAGGATCAGTCAAGTCGGAAGCCATGACCAAGCTCCGTACCAAGAAGACCTTAATGGAATCGCAAAAAATTGGGGAGCAACAAAAGATGGCACGATCTGGTGTTTATCTTGAAAAGGTTAGTCAGGTTATAGAAAGCAACATTGATGAAGCCGATGAGCTGATTAAAACCATGACCCAAACAGGGGACAAGCTCTTTGATACCCTCTTTTTGATTGGGGTCTTTGCGGATAACGAAGACCAGTTGAAGCACTCGCTTGACATCATCAAACAGGTGGCAGGTTCTAATGACCTCGTTATTGACAATCTTTCCTACATGCAAGAAGCTGCCTTTAATAGCTTATTGCCATTTGGCAAGAACTACCTTGATGGTGTGTCACGGTCTCTTTTGACCTCAAACATTGCCGTGAACTCCCCATGGACCTCTGTTGACCTACAAGATAAGGGAGGAAAATTCTATGGGATAAACCAGATTTCAAGTAATATCATCACCATTGACCGAGGAAAACTCAATACTCCATCAGGATTGATTCTAGGGACATCAGGTGCCGGTAAGGGGATGGCAACAAAGCATGAAATCATCTCAACCAAGTTAAAAGAAGCAGAGACTGATACCGAAATCATCATCGTTGATCCCGAAAATGAGTACAGTATCATTGGTCAAGCCTTTGGTGGGGAAAGTATTGACATTGCGCCTGACTCTACCACTTTCTTAAACGTTTTAGACTTATCCGATGACAATATGGATGAAGACCCTATTAAGGTCAAATCGGAATTTCTACTTTCTTGGATTGGGAAACTCTTAGACCGGAAAATGGACGGTCGAGAAAAGTCCCTAATTGACCGTGTGACACGGTTAACCTATAAGCATTTTGCCACGCCATCTCTCGTGGAATGGGTCTTTGTTCTCTCTAAACAACCTGAACAAGAAGCTAAAGACTTAGCCCTTGATATGGAGCTTTATGTGGAAGGGTCACTCGATATTTTCTCACACCGAACCAACATCAAAACTGACAGCCATTTCCTCATTTACAATGTCAAAAAATTAGGAGATGAATTAAAGCAAATTGCCCTCATGGTCATCTTTGACCAGATTTGGAATCGTGTGGTTAAAAACCAAAAACGTGGCAAGAAGACCTGGGTTTACTTTGATGAAATGCAGCTTCTGTTGTTGGATAAGTACGCTTCTGATTTCTTCTTCAAATTATGGAGCCGTGTCCGTAAGTATGGGGCCATTCCAACAGGCATTACCCAGAACGTGGAAACTCTTTTATTAGATGCCAATGGAAGACGTATTATCGCTAATAGCGAGTTCATGATTTTGTTAAAACAGGCTAAGAGTGACCGAGAAGAATTGGTTCATCTTTTGGGCTTATCTAAAGAGCTTGAGAAATACTTGGTCAATCCTGAAAAGGGTGCTGGGCTGATTAAGGCAGGATCAACCGTTGTTCCGTTTAGGAACAAAATCCCACATCACACCAAACTCTTTGACATCATGAGTACCGATCCAGAAAAGATGAGGCAAAAGAATGAAAACTGAGAAGAAAACCGTTAAAGCTGCTCGAAAAAACTTTCAGAGTAGTTTAAAGGCTAGCCGTATCCATTACCGCAGGGAGAAGAAGGGGTTAAAACGCTCACTTCCTAAGCGACGCTTTATCATGCGCCGAGCTGAGAAAGCTGAAACAAGGGAACAACGTCAGACTCTGAAGCAAACCTATCAGGAAGAAAAAGACCTAGTGACAGATACCTTTAAGGAAGCGATTGCCTATGTGTCTCCCAGATGGCTAAAAAGTAAGGAAATTAAGAAGTATCGGCTTCCTCAAGCCAGACAGCGCCTAGTAGTAGCTCGAAAACACTTGGCAGAAGTCAAGAAGGCCGAAAAAGAGGAGGCTGTTACCTCTAAGTTTACCTATCAGAAAAAGCCAACAGAATCAAAAACGTCACGGTTTCAGTTTCAAAAAGAAAAATCTCTTGAACGCCTTCAGGCAGAAAAAGAGGTGAAATCAGCTAAGCGTGACGTGAAACAACTAAAAAAAGCACATCAGTTTAAGAAACCCTCGACCAAGGTCAAACGAGGGTTACGCTATGTCGCCTCAGAATCACTTGATGTAGTCGCTCAAGATGATGACTTGGAGGGAATTAGAACCCTAAAAGAGTCTGTGATTAAAGGAAGACGCTATGGGAGATTTACTTATCAGTCAGGAAAACTCCTTGTCAAAAGTGGGCAGACAGGTCTTCGGTTTACTAAGACGAAAGCCGCTCATAGTAAGGAGCGGTATCAGAACTTTAAAAAGGGGAAAGGGTTCACCCGTCAGAAGCACTTAAAGCCCCAAAGGCGATATCGCACCTTTCTCAAGCAAGCCAGAAGGCACAGTGTGTCAGGAATAACAAGGGTTATTCAAGCGATTAAGAATAGCCTGACCTTCTTTTCATCGATTGCCCTTAATCCTATGACTTGGGTCGTGTCAGGCCTCTTGTTTTTCTTGCTTTTGATGATGAGTTTTGTCATAGGAATTTCAGGAACCACTCTCATTCAACAGGATGAGAGTGAACTGACAAAAGCCTATACGCACATGACGTGGGAAGATGCGGAAAACACTCGAACCAACCCCACTGGCATTACCTACTACACCAAGATTGATGACGTCATGGGCTTTATGAATCTCAAGTATCAAGATTATGCTTTAGAAAAATTCATGGAAAATGGTGATAAGACCTATCACGCCTATCTCAGTCAACTTTGGCAGGACTTAAACGGTGGAGATTCTTTAAAATCCATGCTTGAGTTGACCAAGGAGCCTGCCTACAAACTCTCTGATGACGATAGAGAAGACTTAAAGGAATTAAGTGAGGAAGGCACCTACCTTGTCCTCCAAGAATTGGACAATCCTTTCCAAAATCAGACGGAAGATGACGCTCTTATCATGACAGTTCGTTATGGTTATGAGGTGATTGATGACAAGCCAACCCTTCATCACCATATCATTCTAGAAGCCAAAGAGAATCAAGTAATTGTGGCTCCTATGGATGGTAAGGTTTCTCTAGATGGCGAGAACATTATCATCACGTCAGGTAAGGGACTAAACAAGTCTCAATTGACCTTGTTTAATATCCATACTGGTCGAGTGAGCGATGGCCAAAAAGTCCAAGCAGGAGAAGTGATTGGTCAAACCAAGGATGGTGCTGGTCTAAAAGTGACCTATCAAAAGGTTGACGATGATTCAGAGAAACTAGTTTACGTCAATCCGGCCTTTTACTTTCCTAAAGTCATTCAACTCCAAACGACCATTCTACCTACCATTGGTCAATTTGGAGGCGATGAATTTGCGAGAGCCAAAGCTACCTATGAGTATTTGAAGAGTCAAGGGGCGACTAATCAAGCCATTGCGGCTATTTTAGGAAACTGGTCAGTAGAATCCTCAATCAATCCTAAACGGGCAGAAGGCGATTACTTATCGCCTCCTGTTGGGGCAACGGATAGTTCTTGGGACGATGAGGGCTGGTTGTCCCTTAATGGTCCAGCTATCTATAATGGCAGGTACCCGAATATTTTAAGACGTGGCTTAGGCTTAGGGCAATGGACAGATACAGCAGATGGATCACGCAGACATACTTTATTATTAGAGTATGCCAACCGAAAAAACCAGAAGTGGTATGACTTAGGCTTACAATTGGATTTTATGCTCCATGGGGACAATCCTTACTATACCAACTGGTTAAAAGACTTTTTAAAAAATTCAGGAAGCCCAGCTAGCCTTGCCCAAGTCTTTCTCATTTATTGGGAGGGAAATAGTGGTGATAAACTCCTAGAACGTCAAACCAGAGCTACAGAGTGGTATTACCAAATTGAGAAAGGCTTTAGCCAACCAAATGGTGGAACCGCCCAGAGTGATCCAAAAGCGCTGGAAGCGGTTCGAGGAGACCTTTATGACAACTCTATTCCATGTGGAGGTGATGGTATGGGCTATGCCTATGGGCAATGCACGTGGGGAGTGGCCGCTCGTATCAACCAATTGGGCTTGAAACTCAAAGGACGAGACGGCGAAAAAATCCCAATTATCAGTACCATGGGGAATGGTCAAGATTGGGTGGCAACAGCAGCACGTCTTGGTGGAGAAACAGGTAAGCTACCAAAAGCAGGAGCGATTATTTCCTTTGCGGGAGGAGGTCATGGATCGCCAACAGAATACGGTCATGTCGCCTTTGTCGAGAAAGTTTACCCAGATGGATCTTTCCTTATCTCAGAAACCAACTATAATGGCAATCCTAACTATACCTTCCGTAAGTTATCAGGAGTCGATGGTACGATTAGCTTTGCCTATACGACGAGGTGACAATATGAGAATACTTGTCTTTTTGTCCCAAATATTATATAATATTTGGGACAAGAGGTGAGTGAATGAGTAATTATAAAGATAAGATTCAAACAAGTATCGAAAACTTGGCTGATGGTAGTGTCTTTATTTCTAGTGATTTTTTGGATATTGCTGATTATGAAACTGTTAGGAAGAGTTTAAATCGGTTGGTTAATGAAGGAGTGATTCACCGAATAGTAAACGGTGTTTATTATAGACCAAGATATATTGAACTCATTGGTGAATATGAGGCACCTTCAATCAATGAGGTTGCGACTGCAATTGCTAGAAAGTATAATTGGACGATTGCGCCGTCTGGGAATACTGCTCTTAATCTGCTAGGTCTGTCAACACAAGTGCCGTCACAATGGACTTATATTTCTGATGGAAGGTATGTTAACTTTACAATTGGAAATACAACATTGGTTTTCAAGAGAACAACCAATAGTTCAATTTCAAGAATGTCACAATTGACAGCAATGATCATCCAAGCAATTAAAGCAATGGGTAAAAATAATATTAGTGAAGAGCAGATTCGTTATCTAAAAGGGAAATTATCCCATGAAGAAAAAGAAAAAATACTAGAAGAAGGAAAGACAACTGCTGCTTGGATTTATCAAATATTGAAGAAAATAGGAGAATCCTAAAGATGCTAGAATTTAAAAAAGTTTCCAAGGTAGAACTTCAAACGATTATTCGAAATGCCTCTGCACAGTTAGGTGTCAATGAAGTTATTGTTGAAAAAGATTATTGGGTTTGCTTTGTTTTAAATTATTTATTTACCATGAGCGAATGGCAGAATGCTTTCACATTTAAAGGAGGAACTAGTCTTTCTAAGTGTTATGGCTTAATTAAACGATTTTCAGAAGATATTGATTTAATTTTAGACTGGCAGGTTATTGGGTATGGGAAAAATGAGCCTTGGCAGGAGCGTTCTAATACAAAACAGGACAAATTTAATAAGGAGTCGAATCAAAAATCAGAAGAATTTCTTAGAAATATTTTAGTACCTCAGATGAGGTCAGATTTTGTTAGTCTGATTGAAGAAGAGTTTCAAATTGATATTGATCCAAATGATCCTCAAACTGTACTGTTTGCATATCCTACAAATTTCCACTCGGATTATGTGAAGCAAGTTATTCGCTTGGAGATAGGAGCCTTAGCAGCTTGGACACCATCAGAAATTGTAGAGATTACTCCTGAACTATATAAAATTTATCCCATGCTATTTGTTGGAGAAAGTATTCCTGTTAGAACTGTTTTACCTGAGAGAACTTTTTGGGAAAAGGCGACTATTTTGCACCATGAGGCAAATAGACCTGTTGACAGTAACATGCCTATTCGCTATGCAAGACATTACTATGATATTTATTGTTTGGCTCACTCTATCTATAAGTCACGAGCATTTGAGAATAGAGCACTTCTTGATAAAGTTGTTTCATTTAAGGAAAAATTTTATCCTCGAAAATGGGCGAAATATGAAGAAGCAACTATTGAAAAAATTAGATTGCTTCCAGACCCTTATAGACTGAATGAAATAGAAGTTGATTATAATCAGATGAAAGAAATGTTTTTTGGTAATGTACCAACTTTCGAGGAAGTAGTTGAAACCATTGCTAGTTTAGAAACGGAAATTCATGGACTTTAGATAATTTATTCTATCTTACTTAGTCATCCACTTTTTGTGGGTGGCTTTTTTATTATGTGACTTTAAATCCGTTTCGCTCCGAAGGTGCGAAACAGATAAACCACCCGCTATGCGGGTGCGCATCGAAGGTTATACCGTCATAACAAAAAAACTCCAAACGAGTTACAATATAGGCGTTCAAGCCAATTGTAAAGCGGAAGGAGTTAAGACTATGGCGCAAAAAGCTCACAGTTTATCACATACAAAATGGATGTGTTCTACCACATTGTATTTACACCTAAGTATAGACGAAAAATAATCTATAATCAATATAGGAGTAGTCTGGGAGAGATTTTTCATAGACTATGCCAATATAAAGGCGTTGAAATAATAGAAGGCCACTTAATGCCAGATCATGTCCATATGTTAGTAAGTATTCCACCACGAATGAGTGTAGCTAGTTTTATGGGATATTTAAAAGGTAAAAGTGCCTTAATGATGTTTGATAAACACGCCAATTTAAAATATAAATTTGGAAACAGACATTTTTGGGCAGAAGGTTATTATGTAAGTACGGTAGGACTTAATGAAGCCACAATTAAGAAATATATTCAGGAACAAGAGAAGCATGATATCGCTTTGGACAAATTAAACGTAAAAGAATATGAAAATGCTTTTAGGGATAACGGTAAGTAATGTGAATGCCTCTTTGAGGGGCTTGTGACGAGCCAAAAGCAATAATGCTTGAACAAAGTGAAAGCCAGCGTCTTTAGGCGCTGGCTGGTATTATGAGCTTATAGCCCTTGATCAAACCACCCGTTAGACGGGTGGTTATGATTTGCCCTTCTTTGATGTGATACCAAAATCAAGTCGTCTTTTTTATGATGAGGAGAGAGTGACGGAATGTTACTACTTATCAAAAGAAAAGAAGGACTTTTTATGACCAAACAATGTCATCATCACTTTTTAGTCAATCAGGAAAAAGCAGAAAAACACGTCTTCCGTAAAAGTAAGAAGTACCGTACGCTCTGTTCGGTAGCTCTTGGAACTATGGTGACGGCTGTTGTCGCTTGGGGTGGCCAAGTAGCACAAGCTGACGAAGTGGTAACATCCTCGCAAGGTAAAACCGTTCAGTTGACAGAAAATCTTGCGACCAACTTACCAGAAGCTCAGACCACTCCAGTTGTTGAACAGACGGATAGCCTTGCCTCAACTGGTCAATCAGATGGGGCTATCACGGTTACGGTTCCTCATGATGTTGTGACACAGGCTGTCAATCAAGCAACTGCTGAAGGAGTTACTACTGTTCAAGACCAACCTATGGACTTGGGAAATACAACTTCTGCGAGTGAGACCAGTAAGCAATTGGATAAGGCGGAAGCGGATGCTGCTAAGCAGGCTGGAGCCATCACTCAGGTGACCAATACCTATAAAGCAGATAAAGCCGCCTATGAACAAGATAAAACTCGTGTTGAACAAGGGAATGCTGCGTTGGCTGCTAGTCATAAAGAAGCCACTCAAGTCGGAAAGGTCTTGAATAGTTCAGTAGATGGCACAGCTTCAAAAATCAAAGACCAAGATCAGTCGGCTAATGTGACGGTTACCACTCAAACCGTTCCGGCAGGAGATGGCTCAACTGTTTCAGGCTATCAGGATTATACCTCTGCAGTAGCTGCTATTGATAAGCAAAATAAGGAAAATCTCTCTGAATACGAATCAAAGAAGAAAGTCGCAGACGCCATTGTCGCAAAAAACCTTCAGATTCAAAAGGAAAATGAAGCAGGTCTTGCTAAAGCAAAAGCTGATAATGAAGCAATTGACAAACGCAATCAAGTGGGTCAAAAAGCAGTGGATGATGAAAATAAAGCCGGTCAAGCTGCTGTTGATGTCTATAATAAAGACCAACAAAAATTGATGACAGACCGTGAAGCTGAGATTGCTGCTATCACGAAACGCAATAAGGAAAAAGAAGAAGCTGCCAAGAAAGAAAATGATACCATTGACGCCTATAACACCAAGGAAATGGAACGCTATAAACGTGATTTAGCTGAGATTTCAAAAGGAGAGGAAGGCTATATCTCTCAAGCTCTTGCTCAGGCACTTAACTTGAATAATGGAGAACCGCAAGCACGACATTCAGCTGATACCAGAAATCCTAATCGTATAGTTGCTAAGGGTGACGCTATGCTTGGTGGGTATTCTAAAATCCTAGATTCTACTGGTTTCTTCGTCTATGATACCTTTAAAACGGGAGAAACCCTTTCCTTTACCTATCAAAATCTTCAAAATGCTCGCTTTGATGGTAAGAAAATCACAAAAGTAGCTTATGACATTACAAACCTTGTTTCTCCAGCTGGAACTAATGCCGTGCAGTTGGTTGTACCAAATGACCCAACAGAAGGCTTTATTGCCTACCGTAATGATGGGACAGGTAATTGGCGAACCGATAAAATGGAGTTTCGTGTCAAAGCCAAGTATTTCTTAGAAGATGGCTCACAAGTGAACTTCACCAAGGAAAAACCAGGTGTCTTTACCCACTCCTCACTCAACCACAATGACATCGGTTTAGAGTATGTGAAAGACTCATCAGGCAAGTTTGTCCCTATCAATGGCTCAACCATTCAAGTGACTAACGAAGGTTTGGCTCGTTCACTCGGGTCAAACCGTGCCAGTGATTTAAATCTTCCTGAAGAATGGGATACGTCATATAGTAAGTATGCCTATAAGGGAGCAATTGTCTCAACGGTTACATCAGGCAACACCTATACAGTGACCTTTGGTCAAGGGGATATGCCCCAAAATGTTGGTCTTTCTTATTGGTTTGCCTTAAACACCCTACCAGTTGCACGGACGGTTAAACCTTATAGTCCAAAACCACATGTGACACCAAAGTTAGAGCCAATTCTAGAACCGATTAAGGTCGTACCGAAGACTTTTATCTCAAAGACCTTTACGCCAGAGCCACCTGTGAGCTTTAAGGAAAAACCATTAGAAAAAGTGACACAACCTCATCTGAACCTCACTAAGGTGACCTTGCCTAAAGAACCTGCGCAAGAACCGTTGCCAAAAGCACCACAAGTGCTAACGGTTCATTACCATGACTATCGTCTAACAACAACTCCTGATATTATGAAAAAAGTGGTCAATACCGACCAAGTGAACCTTCATGACAAAACCGTCGCAAAGGATTCTACGGTCATTTACCCTTTAACGGTAGACGCTTTTTCTCCCAATCGTGCGAAAACTACCAGCCTTACCTTTGAAGATTACCTTCCAGCAGGCTATGCCTTTGACAAGGAAAAAACGCAGGCAGAAAATGGAAATTATACCCTTACCTTTGATGCGGCTAAGAACTTTGTGACCTTGACCGCAAAGGAAACTTTGCTTCAAGAGGTCAACCAAAACCTCACCAAGTCTTATCAACTTATGGCTCCGAAACTTTATGGTAGCCTTCAAAATGATGGAGCAACCTATTCCAACAGTTATCAGCTCCTTATCAATAAGGAAACCCCAAATGCCTATACAGTGACTTCTAATGTCGTGACAGTGCGTACGCCTGGTGATGGAACGACCACTAGCCGTATTGAGCCGCAGAAGAAAAATGAAAATGAAGATGGTGTGGTCATTAACGATATGGTAGTTGCTTTAGGAACAACTAATCATTACCGTTTGACCTGGGATTTAGATCAATATAAAGGCGATAGGTCTTCTAAAGAGACGATTGCTCGTGGTTTCTTCTTTGTAGATGACTACCCAGAAGAAGTGTTGGACTTAGTAGACCAGGGAACAAGTAACACCACTCCTGAAGGTAAAGCCGTATCAGGGATTACTGTTAAGGCTTATGCGTCACTGTCAGAAGCTCCTAAAGACCTTCAAGATAAACTCGCTCATGCCAAGATTTCTCCTAAAGGGGCTTTCCAAGTCTTTATGCCTAATGATAATCAGGCTTTCTATGACCAGTATGTCAAAACAGGAACTTCTTTAAACCTTCTCACCAAAATGACGGTCAAAGATAGTCTTTATGGTCAGACGAAGACTTATCGAAACAAGGCCTACCAAGTCGATTTTGGCAATGGCTATGAAACCGATGAGGTGACCAATACTCTTGGTAGCCCAGCACCTAAGAAACAAAACCTGAATAAGGATAAGGTGGATATCAATGGCAAACCTATGGTAGTCGGTTCACAAAACCACTATACCTTGTCATGGGACTTGGACCAATACCGTGGCATTAAAGCTGATAAGGCTCAGATTGCACAAGGGTTTTACTTTGTGGATGATTATCCCGAAGAAGCTCTATTACCAGATGAAGCAAGTATTCAACTTGTGACATCTGATGGTAAAGCAGTGTCAGGTGTGACGGTAAAAACCTACACGAGTTTATCAGAAGCTCCTAAAAACCTACAAGCAGCACTTTCAAAACGCAAGATTGTGCCTAAAGGAGCCTTCCAAGTCTTTATGGCAGAAGATCCACAAGCCTTCTATGAGTCTTATGTAACACAAGGTCAAAATATCACCATCGTCACTCCTATGACTGTTCGTGAGTCTATGCTTAATTCAGGAAAGTCTTATGACAATGTAGCTTATCAAGTAGACTTTGGACAAGCCTATGAAACCAATACGGTAACGAATCACGTGCCAAAAGTAACACCACATAAAACTAATACCAATAAAGAAGGCGTGTCTATTGATGGGAAGACCGTTCTTCCAAATACCGTCAATTACTACAAAATTGTTCTGGATTACAGTCAGTACAAGGACTTGGTGGTGACGGAGGATGTTCTTACAAAAGGTTTTTACATGGTAGATGATTACCCTGAAGAAGCGCTTAGCCTCAATGCAGATGGTGTCCAAGTGATGGATAAGAACGGAAATCTTGTCAAAGGGATTTCGGTGAAAGCCTATGCTTCATTGTCAAAAGCGCCTAAAGTGGTTCAAGATGCTATGGCCAAACGTCAGTTCACACCAAAAGGAGCCATTCAAGTTTTAAGCGCAGATGATCCAAAAGCGTTCTATGAGGCTTATGTTAAAACTGGTCAAACCTTAGTGGTGACCCTTCCAATGACCATTAAGAATGAGCTGACAAAGACTGGTGGGAAGTATGAAAACACCGCTTATCAGATTGACTTTGGTTTGGCTTATGTGACAGAAACAGTGGTCAATAATGTGCCAAAACTAGACCCACAAAAAGATGTGGTGATTGATTTGTCACAAAAGGAGAAAAGCCTTGATGGAAAAGAAGTTGCCTTGAATCAGGTCTTTAACTACCGCTTGGTGGGAGCACTTATTCCTGGTAATCGTGCGACACCACTCATCGAGTACCGTTTTGACGATGATTATGATGAAAGCCATGACGACTATAATGGTGTTTACAAGGCTTATACTGTGGTAGATGTCACTCTAAAAGATGGAACGGTTTTACCAAAAGGGACAGAAGTGACTAAGTACACGCTACAACAGGTCGACACGTCAAAAGGAACGGTTACCATCAGTTTTGATCAGGAATTCCTTGAAAAACTAGCAGAAGAATCCGAGTTTCAAGCAGATGTTTACTTGCAAATGAAACGAATCGCTTCAGGTAAAGTAGAAAATACGGTACTACATACCGTCAATGGCTACACCATCAGTTCAAACACAGTTAAAACAACTACTCCTGAACCAGAGGCACCAACTCCGAATCAACCAACACCACCCCAACCACCTATTCCAACGCAAGAACCACCAGTTCCAGCAAGTGTCTTACCAAATACAGGGGAGAGTCAATCCCTCTTAGCGCTTGTCGGTGGAGGACTTCTTCTTGGCTTGGCTTACGGACTTTCTAAACGCAAAATGGAGGACAACTAAATGGAACCCAAAAACATTTATACAATGGATTCAGACCAAGATGGCTTAACGGATGCTCAGGAGTTAGCTCTAGGGACCAACCCTTTTAGCAGTGATACGGATAGTGATGGACTGACAGACCTTGAAGAAGTCCAACAAGATTTGAATCCGATTCAACAAGGTAAGGAGAGAAGCTATGGCTTGGAATTATGACACAATTTCTAGAGCCCTTTCTGAGATGGCACGAGAAAACTATGAAGACATGGTCAAAGCCTTTTTAGCCATGGAGCTAAACATTCAAAACAAGTCACTTCTTGATACGCTCTATCAAGACTTTAGGGACATTGATGACTTGTCTTTAGTCAGTGATGACCTGCGCCTAAGAGCAGACGGTTCTCAGAGACAGATTCAAGAAGAAATGACGGACCTCTTGGATAAACTCTATCGAACAGGTGAGGGAGCTAGTTTCATTATGGAAGTGATTGCGTCCAACAATATTTCTGAGTCCCTTGCTCAGTATGAGGTTTTGAATGAGGAGGATTATTCATCTCTCACCTTAGAAACCTTGCAGGACATTATCCAAAAGGAGTTGTCTTTAACGAGTCAAGATTATTTTGGAAATGTGACTTATCTCGCCTTGCAGAAGGATTTGTTAGACCAGAAAAGCCATTTCTTACGACAGTATGTGACAACTTTGATGGAAAAGTTGCCACAAGAAAAAGACCAAAGAGCCTTGGTCCTAGACTAAAGCAGTGGGCTGAGAATACCTCTCAGCTCTTTTTTTAATTGGAGGAACGTATGAATCAAGAACAATTACTTGAGATGTTGCGGGCAAGATTGCCACGTGACCAGATTCTTTTGGAATCCTTTTTACGCTATCAAGCAGCCCATTTTGATGAGGATTGGGATAGCCTTATCCAAAATTTTACAACCCAAAGAGGAGTAGTCACTTCAACTGTTCAAGTGGTTCGCTTTGAAACAGAAGTTTCTGCTTTTGTAGAGGCAAGCCCCTTTGACGAGGCAACAGACCTAAGCAGCTACACGCAGACCTTTGGTCAGGCTGGCTTAAAGAAGTTACCTCAGTTAAACAGTGATGAGAAAGCCTTGGTGATTGAAGTCGCCCTCTTTAACCTAGCCACTCGCTTTCAGCTCTTAGACCAAGAAGGCGCCTATCAATCCATTTCGGTAGCTTCTCTTTTGAAAAAAGGCAGAGCTGCTAATTTGGTCAATGTCTACCGAGTGGCCAATAATTTGTCTGACCGAATTAGCCGTGATATTGAACAGTTTCTTCTCACCTATGAACCTGAATGGGTAAGCACCCAGGAAACGGTAGAGGAAAGAGAGGAGGCGGTTGAAGAAAAAGTAGTTCCAGAACCTTCTCAGGACATCACCTTTCGGGAAGAGGGTTTAATCATAATTGCAAGTCTTGATGAGGAAGAGTTATCACAACTAGATTTACTAACAGGGCAAACAGAACATTTACCAGCCTATGAACATCTAAACTTGTCCCAAAAATTTGAGATATTAAGTCACTTTGACCAAGTGCGAAATAGCCGTCCAAAACTACCAAACTTGAGACGTGGGGAGTTTGATCATGAAATGGAAGTGACTCCAATCTATGAAGACGATAGCCTCTTAACCTATTTAGAAGCTGATGGGACAGTCTATGACTTGCAACGTCCCCTAACACCTCAAGAAGAAGTGATCTTAACTGAAATGGGTCAAACCATTTTGGCTGAAAATACCGAAAAACTGACTCGTTTAGGGATAGACTTAGCTGACGTTGATGAGCAACAACGTGGGATACTGATAGATGCTGCAGGGCGTTTTCATTTGAATAATGCCGACCTAGCCTTATTAGGGGGCTATCCTAAGGCAACCGTCACTCAATTAGCCCTTGCGACAGAATTGCTTCAGATGGGATTAACGCATGACAAGGCAGAATTTTTCTTGACGAGTCAGCTAGACTTAGAAGAAGCAAGACCTATTGCCTACGCCTTCTTACGTGAAGAACTCACTCTTGAAGAAGCTAGAACCTTTGAAAGGGACAAACTGTCCCAACCTGACCTGTCCTTTAGAGAATGGCGAGAACACGTCTCACAAACAAAACCTGAAATCATGACTCAATCACTCCCTCAAAATCCTATCGTAGAGGAAGCCCTTAACCGTTACCCGATTGCTTCGATTGTGACTTATAAGGGGCAAGAGTTTCAGGTAATGGCCATTGAGGAGTCAGGCGTTAATAACCTGATTCGGATTGAATTACAAAATGATTTCACAGATGTGATTGAACAAAATCCAGTTCTTTTCTTACGGACACTAGAAGACATCACTCAAGCTCTTCATGTTACTTCTGTCGAAGAAAAAGAGGAAGTGGAAGAACCTAGCCAAGAATTAGACCTCTTTTCTTTTATGGATATGGAAGAATCTCAAGAGGCGGTTTCTCAAGTGACAACATCTCTAACATCAAATAAGAGAGAGGCTAAACAAGAAGAAGCATTGTCAGAAGATGAGTTGGAACCAGAAGTCACTGAGACGCCCCCGGCCACTGATTTTCACTTCCCAGAAGATCTAACAGACTTTTACCCTAAGACAACAAGAGATAAGGTTGAAACCAACGTGGCTGCTGTTCGTTTGGTGAAAAGTCTTGAATCTGAACACCGTCAAGCCACACCTAGTGAACAAGAACTCCTTGCTAAATATGTGGGCTGGGGAGCCTTAGCTAACGAGTTCTTTGACGAGTACAACCCAAAGTTTTCTAAGGAACGTGAGGAATTAAAAACGCTAGTCACAGAGAAAGAGTATTCAGACATGAAACAGTCCTCTCTGACCGCTTACTACACAGACCCTCTCTTGATTCGTGAGATGTGGAATAAACTAGAACGAGACGGCTTTACAGGTGGAAGAGTGCTAGATCCTTCGATGGGAACGGGGAATTTCTTTGCGGCAATGCCTAAACACCTGAGAGAAAATAGTGAGTTGTATGGTATAGAGTTAGACACGATTACAGGGGCAATTGCTAAACACCTTCATCCGAATAGCCACATTGAAGTAAAGGGCTTTGAGACTATTGCATTTAATGACAATAGCTTTGATTTGGTTCTTTCAAATGTACCGTTTGCCAATATCAGGATTGCGGATAGTCGCTATGATAAACCCTATATGATTCATGATTATTTTGTTAAAAAATCCCTTGATTTGGTGCATGATGGTGGGCAAGTCGCTATGATTTCCTCCACAGGAACCATGGACAAACGGACAGAAAACATTCTCCAGGACATTCGTGAGACGGCTGATTTTCTTGGTGGTGTGCGTTTACCAGATAGCGCTTTTAACGCCATTGCAGGCACCAATGTCACAACAGATATGTTGTTCTTCCAGAAGCATATGGATAAGGGATATGTGGCAGATGATTTAGCTTTTTCAGGTTCTATTCGCTATGACAAGGATGATCGTATTTGGCTGAATCCTTACTTTGATGGGGAATACAACAGTCAGGTTCTTGGGTCCTATGAGGTTAGAAACTTTAACGGTGGGACACTTTCTGTGAAAGGCAATTCTGATAATTTGCTAGCAGATGTTCAGATGGCTCTTAAACAGGTTAAAGCCCCTAGAGTGGTGGATAACTCTGACATCCTTATCACTCCTGATGTGATGAAAAAACAGGTCGTTGATACTTCTATTCCACCTGAAATCAGAGAAAGCTTAGATCGTTATAGTTTTGGTTATAAGGATTCTACGGTTTACTACCGTGATCATAAGGACATTCGTGTAGGGACAAAAACTGAGGAGATTAGCTACTATGTGGACGAAGAGGGGACCTTTAAGGCTTGGGATACCAAGCATTCTCAAAAACAAATTGACCGCTTTAATGACCTCGAAGTCACCGATAGCACTGCTCTTGATGTTTATGTGACTGAAGAAGCCACCAAACGTGGGCGATTTAAGGGGTATTTCAAAAAGACCGTCTTTTATGAAGCTCCTTTGTCTGAGAAAGAAGTGGCAAGAATTAAAGGGATGGTTGATATTCGTAATGCTTACCAAGAGGTCATCGCCATTCAACGTTACTATGATTATGACAAGGAAGAGTTTGCACACTTACTTGGAAAACTCAATCAAAACTATGATAGTTTTGTGAAACGCTTTGGGTACTTGAATAGTGCTGTGAACCGTAACCTCTTTGATAGTGATGATAAGTATTCGCTCCTTGCGAGTTTGGAAGATGAAGGACTTGATCCAAGTGGGAAAATAGTTATCTATACCAAGTCTCTGGCTTTTGAGAAAGCCCTAGTTCGTCCTGAAAAGGAAGTGACGGCAGTTTCTTCTGCCCTTGACGCTCTCAATTCTAGTCTAGCAGATGGTCGTGGGGTAGATTTGGATTACATGATGTCTATTTATCAGACGGATTCTAAAGCGTCTTTGATTGAGGAATTAGGAGACGCTATTGTTCCAGACCCAGAACGCTATCTAAACGATAGGGAAGTGGTCTATGTGTCTCGGCAGGATTTCTTATCAGGGGATGTGGAGACTAAGTTAGAGGTCGTGGACTTACTCATTAAAGAAGACAACTCTGATTTTCCTTGGGTCTATTATCAAGGTCTCTTAGAAGATGTGAAACCGCCACGTGTGACTTTGGCTGATATTGATTATCGGATTGGTTCACGCTGGATTCCTCTAGCTGTTTATGGGAAATTTGCCCAAGAAATCTTTATGGGACAAACTTTTGACTTGACTGATCAAGAAGTAGCAACTGTTCTTGAAGTCAGTCCAATTGATGGCACAATGTCCTATCAATCCAAGTTTGCCTTTAGGTATTCTACCGCAATGGACAGGAGTCTAGGTGTGCCTGGGTCACGTTATGATAGTGGTCGTAAAATCTTTGAAAACCTACTTAATTCCAATCAACCAACCATCACCAAACAAGTGGAAGATGGGGATAAGAAAAAGCATGTGACGGATGTCGAGAAGACAACGGTTCTTCGTGCTAAGGAAACGCAACTTCAAGAGCTCTTCCAAGACTTTGTGGCCAGTTACCCAGAGGTGCAACAGATGATTGAAGAGACCTATAATAGCCTTTATAATCGTACAGTCTCAAAAGTTTATGATGGCAGCCATTTAACCATTGATGGGCTTGCCCAGAATATTTCCTTACGCCCTCACCAAAAGAATGCCATTCAACGCATTGTGGAAGAAAAAAGAGCGCTTCTAGCTCATGAAGTGGGTTCAGGTAAGACCTTAACCATGCTTGGGGCAGGATTCAAACTGAAAGAATTGGGTATGGTGCATAAACCTCTTTATGTGGTGCCATCAAGTCTGACCGCTCAGTTTGGCCAAGAAATCATGAAGTTCTTCCCAACGAAGAATGTCTATGTGACGACCAAGAAAGATTTTGCGAAAGCCAAACGCAAGCAGTTTGTCTCACGGATTATCACAGGGGACTACGATGCCATTGTCATTGGGGATTCCCAGTTTGAGAAAATTCCCATGAGTCATGAAAAGCAAGTGACCTATATTCAAGATAAGTTACAACAACTCCGTGACATCAAGCAAGGCAGTGATAGTGACTATACCGTCAAAGAAGCAGAGCGTTCTATCAAGGGGTTGGAGTACCAATTGGAAGAACTCCAAAAACTGGAACGTGATACCTTTATTGAGTTTGAAAATCTGGGCATTGACTTTCTCTTTGTGGACGAAGCTCATCATTTTAAAAACATTAGACCAATTACTGGACTTGGTAATGTGGCAGGGATTACCAATACCACCTCTAAAAAGAATGTAGATATGGAGATGAAAGTGAGACAGGTTCAAGGGGAACATGATTATCGTAACGTGGTTTTTGCGACAGGTACACCCGTCTCAAACTCTATTAGCGAACTCTACACCATGATGAGCTATATTCAACCAGATGTCCTAGAACGGTATCAAGTATCTAACTTTGATTCGTGGGTGGGTGCTTTTGGAAATATCGAAAATTCCATGGAATTAGCCCCAACAGGGGATAAGTACCAACCCAAGAAACGCTTCAAGAAGTTTGTGAACCTTCCTGAACTCATGCGGATTTATAAGGAAACAACAGATATTCAAACGTCAGATATGTTGGATTTACCTATACCTGAAGCCAAAGTCATTGCGGTGGAGAGCGAACTCACTGAAGCTCAGAAATACTACCTTGAAGAGTTGGTTGACCGTTCAGACGCCATCAAGTCAGGCAACGTTGACTCTAGTGAGGATAACATGTTAAAGATTACTGGGGAAGCTAGAAAATTAGCCATTGATATGCGTCTCATTGACCCAGCCTATACCTTATCTGACAATCAGAAGATTATGCAAGTGGTGGATAACGTGGAACGGATTTACCGTGAGGGTAATGGAGATAAGGTTACACAGATGATTTTCTCAGATATTGGAACCCCTAAAAGTAAGGAAGAAGGGTTTGACGTTTACAATGAACTGAAGAACCTCTTAGTGGATAGAGGGATTCCCAAAGAAGAAATTGCCTTTGTCCATGACGCTAATACCGATGAGAAGAAAAACTCTCTGTCTCGTAAGGTCAACAGTGGAGAGGTACGAATTCTCATGGCTTCTACGGAAAAAGGTGGAACAGGCTTAAACGTCCAATCACGTATGAAAGCTGTCCATCATTTGGACGTTCCCTGGAGACCAAGCGATATTGTCCAACGCAACGGTAGGTTGATTCGTCAGGGTAATATGCACCAAGAAGTAGATATTTACCATTACATTACCAAAGGGAGCTTCGACAACTACCTCTGGCAGACTCAGGAGAATAAACTCAAATACATCACGCAAATCATGACCTCTAAAGACCCCGTACGGTCGGCAGAAGACATTGATGAACAGACCATGACTGCTTCAGGCTTTAAGGCTTTGGCAACAGGTAATCCTTATCTCAAACTGAAAATGGAGCTAGAAAATGAGTTGACCGTTTTAGGCAATCAAAAGCGTGCCTTTCATCGCACCAAAGACGAGTATCGTCATACCATTGCTTACTGTGAACAGAACCTCCCTATCTTAGAGAAACGTCTCAGTCAGTATTACCGTGATATTGCTCAATCCTTGGCAACTAAATCCCTGGATTTTGTCATGAGATTTGACAATCAGACAATGAATAACCGTGCAGAAGCCGGAGACTATCTACGTAAACTCATTACCTATAACCGTTCTGAAACCAAAGAAGTCAGAACACTTGCGACCTTTAGAGGATTTGAGCTAAAAATGACAACAAGAAGCCCTAGTGAGCCTTTGCCTGATATAGTGTCCTTAACCATTTCAGGAAGTAACCAGTATTCTGTCTCTTTAGACTTGAAATCAGATGTGGGAACCATCCAACGCATTACTAATGCCATTGACCATATCCTAGAGGATCAAGAAAAGACAGAAGAAATGGCCAATAACCTCAAAGATAAATTAGCAGTTGCAAGGGTTGAAGTGGAAAAGGTCTTTCCTAAAGAAGAGGATTATCAGATGGTTAAAGCCAAATATGACATCCTTGCCCCATTGGTAGAACAAGAAGCAGAGGTTGAGGAAATAGATGTAGCGCTAGCTAAGTTCAATGAAACGATCCAACCGCAACACGACCAACAACTTTCTCTTGATTTTTAAGAAAAAGGCTGACAAAAAATAGTGAACGCGGTAAAATGAAGTCAAGAAATCACCAAAGGAGAACAAACTCATGACCCAAACAGTAGAAGCGATGCGTTATCAATTAGAAGAATGGCTAGCACAAGGCTTTACAACACCTGAAGACCGAGCTAACTACCAAGCCTTAAAGGAACAATACGAAGATGAAACCCTTGATTACAGCTTTTCAAAGCGAGAAATCATTGGTCAATTAGACATTATCATTACCACTCGTGAGAATGATTTTCCAGATTTAGATGAGGTGACAAAAGAAGGCTATCTTGATCTGGTTGCTCAACTTGATAACCTAGACAAGGGACAGGCTGACTACTATCGCAAGCAATTAGTGTAGAAAGAGGTGTAAGACATGATAGAACAAATCATTCAAAGCCTTTTCATCATTGTAGCAATAGGACTGATTTTGATTGTTCTCTACCAGATTGCGAAGATGCTTGAAAGCTTATTTATCATTGGATTAATCGGATTTTTAGCTTTCACAGAAGTCTATGGGATTTACCTCTTTTTTACAGAAAGATACCTCTATGTCGAAGATTTAGCAACCAATGGTATGTTGAGTTTTACGACTTTCTATATTGGTTTCAATATCTTACTTGTTTTAGGGTTTGTGATCAAAGTGGTTAGAAGTCGGATGGCATAGAGTAATGGGATTACCTAAGTTAGGTAGTCCTTTTTCTATAGATTATTTTTGAAACGAACTCGTAATAGTGATTGTGTGCCTTCTATATATCAGGTATAATCATTATTGATTAGAAAAAAGAAGAGGTGTTTTGCTTGCTTGAAAAATTAATTCTATATTTTCCAATAATTATTTTTGTACTGTCCTATATAATAAAGTTCTTTTGGCTTAGATTTTCAATTTTTATGGATGAATTAATTTCAGGTGTTAAAATCAAAATTTTTTCCCATATATTATTTTGGTCAATTGTGAGTTATATTTATTGGGTATGCAATCAATATGAGATTTTATTATTTCAAACTAGCGATAACAATTTAGATTTATTATCACTATTTTCTCTAGTCTTGACAATATGGGCAAGTTTTGGAGTTTATGTCGGTTTTCTACAATTCATGGCTGGGTATGATAATAAAGAGAATGGAACCTACTTAGGCTATCAAAAAATGGATTTTTTGACAAAAAGCAATGTTTGGTACCATGTAACAAATAGTTGGGAATTTTTTGGCTCTTTATTACTTTCAATTGTTATTCCTATTATAGTTAAATTTAACACATCAGTTGATATTCGTTATCAATATATTTGGCAAGCTATAGTTGGATTCCTATTAATTTTGTTTATTTTTCTTTTGAAATTTAGCTTAAAAGTAGCTAGAATAACTATATTTATTAACAAAGAGACTGATGGAGGATTGAAAGACGTTATACAGTCGGATATTAAAAACAGATATAACAGATATTTTAATAGATTGGTCAAACAAAAATTTTCCTATGGAGCAAGGGAGAGTTATTTTAGACAAGTCAAGATGGATTTGTCTAATATTGACAATAACACAGACAAGATTATATTTTTAAAAGTTATTTACTTAAAAATTATAGATACTGAACTTCTTGACAAATTTGAAGATAGAGATATCGTCAATTATAAGTACTTTATAAAAGAGAAATACGATTTAATATCTAATATTGATTTTAAAGATGACAAATTGATTTCTTTTGCTATTACTTTATTTAAATTAGATGCTCAAATATTTGATAAATTGATTAAAAAGGATACACGCTGGATAGAGAGTGATTGTATCTTTGAATCCATGGGTGGTATTTTTAATAAGAAACCTATTCTAGATGTAGAGTGTAACCATAAAATCAAACGATTATCACTTAATTCGTATGAATTAAGTGAGATTAATAATATACATATTTACATGTTTAAAAAAATAGCGAAAATGGCTAAAAATAAACAATCAAATTCTCAGATGGTACATCTAATTCAGGAAAAGATTTCTCAAAATAATATTAGGGAAAATTATTGGGAAACGGATAACTCAGGCGGTGCATTTATTTTTGAAAAAACAATCTCTACTTCTAATCTCCGAATTTCTAAAAGTTATTATGAGGAAATCGAAAAGATAGATGTATTTTATTCATCATACTATTCCGAGATTAAATATAAATCTGATAGTAATAATATATATATTTCTTTGTATCCAAATATACTTAAAATTGAATTCCATTTTAAAGACGGAAGACAGTATTATATTAAACGTAATGAGATTAGAGATTATTATGATGAATATGAAGAAAATGTTTGGAATATTCTTTTTGATAAATATAGAGATTCGGATAATCTATCAGATGTATTTCTTCCTAATTTAAGAGAACCTGAAATTATATTAGATTCTTTTGGAGATAGTGATGAAGTAATCATCCGAGACTATGATAATAAGATTGGTTATTCCAAAACTTGCTTCAAGTACCTAACTGATCACTTTGAATATATCGATAACAATAACTCACAATTTACGAATTTGTTAGAAATGGTAAAAACCATGTCTGCTGATTATCGTGGAGCATTTGCTTTGTACCAATTGCTTTATCCAGAAAATTCGAATTGGGATTCGAGTGTTGAAAGTTACATAGAGATTCTATCAGAAGTTTTACCACCAAGAAAAGAAGAGAGAGAAAAAATCTATAATGATATGGTTTCAATAATCAATGAGATTAAATATGGTAAGAGTCTTGGTTCGGAAGTTCTTGGAAAGGTATTTAAGACAAGAGATATCGAACTGTTTGATGATGAGTTTTTGAAAGATTTCAAAGGGATTCCTAAATTAAAACTCATAGTAGTTCAAAGTATATTGTCTACCAATACATATGGTTTTAGAAGAGTGGAGTTGCAAGACGGATGGGAAAAAAAAGATTTAGTTGAACAATACATAAGAGGGCTTTCTATAACCCCTAAATTATTTCCTAGCTACACTGATGATAATAAGACTTTGAATTCATCTATGAGTGAGTTTTTATTGAAGAATATGGAGTTACTAAACTCTTATGATTTTGGACAGTTACCTTTAAGTTCAATTTTGTTGTTTGAAAAACTTTTATATTGGAAGTGGTGGGGAGATAATAAGCACGATGAACAAGAATTTATGGTTAATCTTATAAAAGAAGAAGTTAAACATAGATTGAGTGGTTATAAGTATAGCCTCAATGGGTCTTTATTGAAATTTTTCACTTTAAAATTGACAGAAGGTCAAGGGAATCAATATTTAAGAATTGTTAATGATAAAGATTTTAAAAAAGAATTTAAGTTTGCTTTACTTAATCATCTTAATAGAAATCAATTGACACTAGATACGTATTTAGATGGAATTGCTGATGAACTTAAAAAATATGATAGTGTAACGATTGGTATTTATGAAAAAGAATTAATTAAAAAAGAGGTAGAAAAAATAATTTTTGAAAATTATTTATCACTTGAATAGTTGCTATTATAAAATATAGACTTCATAATAATTATTATTGGATTACCTAAGTTAGGTAGTCCTTTTTGTTTGTGATAACTTTTTCAAGTCCATCTTGTTATGATGGTGCTATCTTATGAAAAAAGGAGGTAGCGCTAGTGATGTTAAACAAAATGAAGGCTCGGTTGCTCATTGGCTTCGGTGGTCTAGCAGTCACCAGCTTTATGGTGATGATGGGTTACACCATTGGTTCTCAGTCTGTTACCAATCATACACAGAAACAAATTCAGACTGAGGCTCATAAACTGTTGACCAAAGAGAAAGAAAAGGAAAAAGGAAATGTCCTTTCTGATGAATTGGTCAAGGAATTTCTCACGCAATACTATACCAAGGAAAAGCTGGGCGAGAACAACAACCGTATTAAGCCCTATATGACAGATTCTGCTTATAAGGAAGAAGTTGCTCGTCAAGAAGAATCTATCAACCAAGTCTATAAGGATTATATGTTGGATTATCGCTTCGAATCTGCTCAAATCTATGTCAATACAGAAGACAATGAAGCCCTTGCAGAGGTTACTTATCAAGTTGTTTATGTGTCAGATGTCAGCGATAAGGCTCAGAAAAGTATACAGACAGAAACAAGAACTCTTAAACTCTCTTATGCCAAAATGTCAGATAAACTCCTTGTCAATCAGGTAACCATTTGGAATGGGAAACTAGAGGATTTAAAAGAAACTTCTGATGGAGTTAACTCAAGCATTCCAAAGATTCAAGGCACAACGACAAGTGAGACCAACTAGCAGGAGCTACTCTTCTGCTTTTTTTGATAGGGAGATGAGATGACAAGAATTGAAGCAGTGAAACACAAGGCGATTTTAGACGTGGCAGGAAGTCTAGGCTATTCTTTTAAAAGATTATCAGGACAAGTCTATGAACATCCAGAACACGATTCCTTTAAAATTTTTGCGGATACCAATACCTTTAAATGGTTTTCACGTGATATACAGGGAGATGTGATTGATTTTGTTCAATTAGTGGCAGGAGTGTCTTTTAAAGAAGCCTTGTCCTACCTTGAAACTGGAGACTTTGAACAAGCTAAGATAGTCGAAGAGACTTACCAACCCTTTCGTTATTATTTAAGTGAAGAACCATTTGAGCAAGCACGGACTTACTTAAATGACGTTCGTGGTTTAAGTGACGAGACCATCAATGCTTTGGGCAGACAAGGTCTATTAGCACAGGCTTATTATCAGACAAAGGCCTTTCAAGAATCCGTCCTTGTCTTTAAGAGTTATAACCATCAGGGTCAATTAGAAGGGGCAAGTTTGCAAGGACTTGTCAAAAATAATGAGAGACATGATCGAGATTACCTCAAGAAAATCATGAAAGGTTCTCATGGCTATATAGGAATAAGTTTTGATATAGGAAAACCTAAACGTCTTATCTTTTGTGAATCGGTGATTGATCTGATGAGTTATTATCAACTTCGTCAGAAGCAGTTATCAGATGTTCGTTTGGTTTCTATGGAAGGCTTAAAACTGTCTGTGATTGCTTATCAGACCCTACGATTAGCCGCTGAGGAAAAAGATAAACTTGAGTTTTTAGGTACCGTCAAACCAAGTCGATTAACGCATTACCTTCATGCTATACAAGAGACGACTACCTTTTTTAAGACTCACCCAGGTTTATTAACTTTGGCTGTTGACAATGATGATGCTGGGCGAGACTTTTGTCGGAAGTTATCTGAGAAAGGACTTCCCATTGAAACAGACTTACCACCCTTACAGGAACTGAAAACTAAAGCAGATTGGAATGATGTCGTGAAAAGTCAGAGAGACCTATCTCTAAAGGACATGATACAATCGGCCAAGTTACAACTTATCAGGTGTAACCCTCCGCCTAGAAGAACAACTACTTTAGAGTTGTGATAACAAAATCAAGTTTCTTATCATAAGCTAGAAAGGGATAAGGAGGACACCCTATGAGTGTGATTGAACGCCTAGACGAAAGAGTAGCTAGGCAAGAGGAGAAGGTTGCGAAAGAAACGGAAAAATTAGAAACCTATCGCAGTCAATTACAAAAAGCGATGTATCAAGCCTTTATCAAACGCCAACAAAATAGTCCCTGGACTTTTGATGAAGCATTGACGCAGGCCTTTGGCCAAGAAGAGCAACCAACATTATCCGATAATAGAAACGAGGAATAACACATGACAAAAGATTGGACCTTTGACCAACCCCTAGATGATAAAACACCAACGTCTTCATCAGAAGAACGTGCGAAGATTGCGGCACTATTTCATCAGGAAAAACAGCAAGAACCTGAAGAAGTGGATTATGTGGCAGCCTTTGAGATGGAACAGCAAAAGTCTAAAGATCAGTCTGTTTCACAACCAAAGCCACAGGAGAAAATAGAGCCAAGACAAGTTCCATCCTCTACCATTACCAGTGACTACAAGCAACATTTAGCCAATGTCATGGCTCAAAATAATGAGGACATTCTTCAAAGTCAGAAGAAAATCGAAGAGTTGCATCAGTTGATTGATGATAAGAATAAGCACAATAAAAAACTACAAGCCATTTCAGAAGCTATTGATGACTTGTAAGTACGAGCAGTTCTTACAAGGGCTGCTTTTTATAAGGAGATAAGATGAGGTTATTCAAAAAGCAAAGACACAACCAAGATAGTTTTAAACGACTCATTCATCGCTTATCAGGAATGTCTGAAGCTGACTTACATAAGGTCAACCACTTACTGGATGTCGTGTTTGATTCAATCAGCCAAACGACCAATGACGTAAAAGCTCCTAAAGATTTACAAAAGGAGCCTACCCTAGATGAGACTATAACTGAAGCTAAGAATAAACTGAGGACTGAGCAACTTGAAAAACGGATAGAGCAGTTTAAGCAGGCCAAGAAACCGAAAAGCAAATAACGCACCATTTTTGGTGCGTTATTTGCTTTTTGTGTTATAATGAAAGTAACTAATAGGAGGTCGTTAACTATGATTGGAGAGAATATCAAATCTTTACGAAAAACTCATGATTTGACGCAACCAGAGTTTGCTAAGATAGTGGGTATTTCACGAAATAGCCTTAGTCGTTATGAAAATGGAACAAGCTCTGTTTCAACAGAACTGATAGACCGTATTTGTCAGAAATTCAACGTGTCGTATATCGATATTGTAGGGGAAGAAAAGATGTTAACACCAGTAGAAGATTATCAATTAACGCTAAAAATAGAAATCATTAAAGAGCGAGGCGCAGCGATTTTATCCCAACTGTATCGCTATCAAGATAGTCAAGGGATTGTTTTTGATGATGAGTCTAATCCTTGGATTTTGATGAGTGATGATTTGTCAGACCTTATCAACACGAAGATTTATCTTGTCAATACCTTTGATGAAGTAGAGCGTTATAATGGTTATTTGGATGGCATTGAGCGGATGCTGGAGCTTGCTCGTCATCAGGTGGTTGCTTAATGAGCTTAGAAGCATTTAGCCAAGATGACTTTGATATAGCCTTAAAACGGACTATGCGTTCCTTAACTCGTGGTAAAACGACATCAGTTACCCCAAAAGCCATCTTACTTGGTGGGCAAAGCGGAGCAGGTAAGACAACGATACACCGTATCAAGCAGAAAGAGTTTCAAGGGAATATCATTATTATTGACGGTGATAGCTACCGTTTTTTACAGCCGAATTATTTAACTTTACAAGAAGAGTACGGGAAGGATAGCGTGGATTATACCAAAGGATTTGCAGGAAAAATGGTAGAACATCTTGTCGATGAGCTAAGTAAGCAGGGTTATCATTTTTTAATCGAAGGAACCTTGAGAACAACAGAAGTCCCAAGAAAAACTGCGCAGCTATTAAAATCAAGGGGCTATCAAGTCTCTTTAGCTTTGATAGCGACCAAGCCAGAATTGTCCTATCTCAGCACCTTAATTCGTTACGAGGAAGTCTATGCCGTAAATCCAAATCAAGCTAGAGCAACCCCTAAAGAACATCACGATGGTATTGTAGAGCATTTAGTTGATAACTTACGAGAGTTAGAAACTGATAAACTCTTTGATGAGATTCAAATTTACCAGAGAGACAGACGGTGTGTCTATGACTCTGAAATTGATGATGGTTCAGCAGCAGAAGTGCTACAAGAATGCCTCTTCGGAAAATGGAGCAAGGTGGAGAAGGAAATGTTGAAAGTGGGACAGGAACAGTTGAGGGAGCTCTCTATGATGAACGAAAATTAAGAGGAGATATGGAATGTATTTAAAAAGTTTATCAATAAAAAATTATAGAAAATATGGCGAAAAAGAACAAACCATCAACTTCGCTCATAGTAAATGGCCAGAAAAGACAGATGATGAAAGTGAATCAAAAAAAATAGATATAACAGAACAGTATATATCAAAAAGTTCATCATTAATTGTAGGAAAAAATAATTCTGGTAAAAGTACAATAGTAAAATTATTAAATACTCTCCAAAATACCAAGTCAGGTAGTCGAAATATTTTTAAGTATACAGATTTTAATTTAAAAATGTTGTCAGATTGGTATCAAGAGAATATTGAGAGTAAATCTGAAGAAGAGATAAAAAAACTTGATAAGTTTCCGTTTCTGGAGTTTCAACTAGTATTAGGAATTGATGATGAAAATGATTTGATTTCAAGTTTCGAAGATATATTAGTAGTAAGTGGTATAAAAACAGTAGAAACTCAAGAAAACCAAGATATTGCGGAAGTAACTATAGATATTAAGTATGAAGTGGCGGATGAGAAATCTTTTAGAGAAGAGCTTATTAAACTAAAAAATAGTAATTCAGAAACAGATAATCAGCAAGATAAAAATATCGTTTATAAAAAAGAGATTCAATATCGACAATTTTTAGGTTTATTTAGCAGTAATTATTTTGTATTAAATTTTTATCCTATAGGAAGAGAGGAGCCTGCTAAAGAATTTTCTCTATCTTCATTACTAAAGGTTGAAACAATAGAGGCAAATACGGTTAAAAATGACAAGACACTTTCGCAAGCTTACAATAAAATAGTCTCAACTTATATAAAAAATAATGATATAACTACAATTGATAAATTAGTTGGTGATATTAATTATCAAGTGAAGGATATGGTTGATACCAATATCAAGAATATTCTTCAGAGTGCAGTATCAAGCATTGAATCAACTAAGAATTTAAAGATGAATTTACATCCAGATGTAACTTTAGAGAAGATTTTTGCAAATAGTATTATCTATGAGTATCAAGAGGGAAATAATAATATACCTGAAAGCCAGTTTGGTATGGGCTATACAAATTTGATGGTTATTATTGCAAAGATTGTTGATTACATTGAATTATACAGCAAGAAAGATATTAATGGTTCAGTAAATATTCTCTGTATTGAGGAGCCAGAGTCATTTATGCATCCACAGATGCAAGAGCTATTTATAAAGAATATTTCAAAAGCAATCGCTACCTTATTAGGTAAAAAACAGCAGCTAGATACATTTCAAATTATTATTACGACTCACTCAACACATATTTTGAACAGTAAGATTCAATCAGGAAATACACTTAATAATATTAGTTATCTAGGTCAAGCAGGAGCAAATAATATTATAAAAAACATAAGTGATGACGCAATAGTATCTGGAAGAGGTATTGACAAAAAAGCTTATGAATATATCAAGAAATATTTAAGGCTAGAGGTATCAGATATTTTCTTTGCTGATGCAGTCATTTTAGTTGAGGGTGTTTCAGAAGAAACCTATTTAAGATATGAAATTGATAAGCATCCAATATTGAAAAATCATCATATTAAAGTTTATAGAATTGATGGAGCTTATGCTCACCAGTTTATTAGTTTATTAGATTTGTTAGAAATCAAAACGGTTATTTTTACAGATTTGGATCTAAAAAGATCTGAAGATGAAAAGAAAATTGAAATAAAGAGTAAAGTTTTTGAAGATCCTAGTGATTTTGATATTATTCCTTCAAATATTGATGATTTAGAAGGAAAATATGGAGAAATGGGAAGTTCTTTGACCACTAATGGTACTTTACAGTATTTTATAAAAACAGAATTAAATGATGAAAATGCTAAATTTGGTGAAATTAATAGCAAGATAATTGACATGCTAACTGATAAAGAAGAATTGATTGTTGAGTATAAAAATATTTCCGTATATTCTCAAGGTAAAATCAACCGATACTATGCTACTAGCTTTGAGGAAGCAATTATTTTAACAAATGCTAAAAACAGTGAAGGTAGCCATAAAAATAAACAATCACTAATTAAACTTCTACAATTTGTTCATCCAAAGAAGAAATATTTTGGAGATATTGATGAATCTTCAGAAATAGCAGATAAGTCTTATATGTATCAAGCTCAATTATCTGATGGGAAATCAAAGTTTTCTACTGGAATTATATATTTATCTTTAACTGATGATGAGTTTAACCTTAAACAACCTAAGTATATTGAATCAGGTTTGAAATTGCTTTGTGATTATTTTGAGGAGTAACTAATGGCATTTACAATTAATCCAGAAAATAAACAATTAGAGATTGATATTCAGCAAGAAATTAATGAATGTTTAGATAATTTTGAGAGCTTTTGTTTTGATGCTGGTGCTGGTGCCGGAAAAACCTATGCACTTCAAAAATCAATTGAGCATATTTTAAAGTCGGAGGGGGAAATTTTAAAGTTAAGTAATCAAAAAATCTTGTGTATTACTTATACTAATGCTGCAAAAAATGAGATTCTTGATCGACTTGGAAAAAATTCTTCGGTGGTAGTATCTACCATTCATGAATTTCTTTGGGGGTTTATTGTTCTTCAGCAAGAACTACTGACTGAAGAACATAAAAATAAAATAAAAGGTGAACTCGAAAAAATTGAACAAAAAATAAATGGAAATTCTCTTTCTAGCAATGTGGAACAGAATGAATTTCGAGAGCGTATCTGTGATGAAGATTTTCTAAAAGTATTTTATAGTGTATCTAGTAGTCCTGCTAAAACTTTCAAAGAAGTGATTAAAGGTTTTGATGAATACTTTAGTCCATATCTAAGTAGTGTTAAGAGCTTTAGAGATTTTGTTAAGGATATTAATAAAAAGTATAAGCTTGGAATTACACTGAAGGAGATTGAAGATAAAAAATCTAAAAAAGTTATTTATAATCCTGTTCAGAACAGAGATAAACTTGAAAATTATGTTATTAGCCATGATACATTATTGCTTTACTGTGAGAATATCATTACGAGTCAGAATTTATTAAAGAGATTATTTTCAGATAGATATCCATATGTATTAGTTGATGAGTATCAGGATACGGATGAAAAAGTTGTCAATATTATTGATAGTATAAGAGAGTACTCAAATTCTAAGCAGAACTTTGTGGTAGGTTTTTTTGGAGACTCCTTACAAAATATTTACGGTTCAGGAGTGGGTGTTCTGCCAAATAAAGAAGAATATAAGAGTATAGAAAAAATATTCAATCACCGCTCTTCTAGTCAAATAGTAGAGTTGATTGAAAAAATTAGGAATGACAATTTTGGTCAACAATCTATATATACTGATTTTGATAATGGTTCTTATAATTTTTATGTCGCAGATGATAATTTTGATTTAGATATTTTTTTACAGGAAAATAGCTTGATTAATAATACAGCCTGTCTTTTAATGAAAAATGATGATATTTCGAAGGCTCGAGGATTTGATGAACTATTATCTGCATTGAAAAAGTTTCCTCGATTTAGTGGAGGTAACTATGAAAATGTAACCAATGAATTTTTGCAGACGAATTTACAGCAGATGGGATGGTTTTTAAGAGATGTTTTAACTTTCATAGACTTTATTCAAAAATCATCAGATCCTAATTCAACTGTTAAGGAAATTGTTCAGTTTATAGCATCGTCTAAATCAACACTAACATTTGGTAATATGAAACAGTTTATTGGTAGTTTGAGAGAAATCAGTTTGTCAACTTTGACAATTGGTGAATGTATTAATGGAATAGTTAATATTCAAGAACCAATCTCAGGTGAAGAGATTTTAAGAAAAATATTCTTGATAGATGAAACCTCTGAAAACGTTTTATTGGCTATTAAAAATAAAGCGTATAGTTATTTTTACTATGCCCGAGATTTGGAGGAGGACTCCGAAAGTGAACTGTCAGTTATTGAAGAATTTTTTGGGCTAGATGTTTCTCAATTTATCAAGTGGTATAAATATATTTTTGATGACCTTAAAGATGAGGGGATTAGCTACTATACATTACATGGTTCAAAAGGCTTAGAATTTGATAATGTAGTTGTTGTGTTACAGGATAATTTTGCTAAGAAAAAGGATTATTGTAAATATTTTTTTGAAAATTATGATAATCGAACTGATGATGTTAATCGGTTTAATGAAATTCGTAATCTTCTTTATGTAGCATGTTCAAGAGCAAAAATAAATCTTCATGTGGTTTATATTGCTGAAATACAAGAAAACATATTAGCAAATATTGAGAGTATTTTTGGTAAGGTCCAAAATTTAATATAATCTAAATTTTTCCGAGAGCTATCCAGCTCTCTTTTTTCTTACACTCTTTTTCATGCTGTGATAACTTTTCCAAATCATCCTTGTTATTCTAATATCATTCCTAAGAAAATCAAGTCTTGATTTTTCACTGGGGGTTTGGGGGCGAAGCCACCAAGTTATCTTATCGTTGGTTGTCAAAACTGGAAGGTTTTGATCGGCTGGCGATATGATTTTTTGGGTATTGTGACCACAATGCCTGAGCTCGCAAAGACCGAACAAGGACTTTAAGAAATTTCCCGTATGACACACGGGGTCGGGGGTTACCCGAGAAAGGATGAAAGTGAGGGAAAGAGATGTCTGAACAGTACCGTGACATTCGAAAAGAGGTAAATCTAACCGCAGATGAGCTAAAACAGATTGAAAAAATGATGGAGGTTGATAATTATCGTCATTTTTCACCATTCGTCAGAGATAAAATTTTGATGATTGATGGTAAACAGTTAGCTACCAAAGAGTGGTTTTCCCTTTGGCAGTCTCAGAAGTTTGAACAAATTAGTCGAGATGTGCATGAAGTTCTAGTTGTCGCAAGAGAGAATCACCAAGTGACTCAAGAACACGTGTCAATCTTATTGACCTGTGTTCAAGAATTGATTGCGGAAGTTAATCAAGCCCAGCCACTCAGTCGTGAGTTTCGTGAAAAATACATGAGATAGGAGGCTACTATGGTTTATCGTTATCGTACCAATCTCAAAAAAGTATTTCTAACAGATTCAGAGTTACATCAATTGAATGAGCGAATTGCTAAGAGTAATTGTCAAAATTTCTCAGTCTATGCTAGGAAAGTATTGCTTAATCCAAACATGTCTATTGTCACAATTAACACGGATATCTATGAGCAGTTGGTTTTTGAATTGAGGCGGATTGGAAATAATATCAATCAAATTGCGCGTGCTATTAACCAAAGCTATCTGATTTCTCAGGAACAGTTACAAGAATTGAGTAAGGGAGTTAGTGAGTTGATTACTGGAGTAGAGAAAGAATTTCAAGTGGAGGTGAAAAGACTGAAGGAGTTTCATGGTAGTCACTAAGCACTTTGCAACACATGGTAAAAAATATCGCAGGCGTTTGATTAAGTATATTCTCAATCCAGATAAAACAGACAATTTGAAATTAGTATCTGATTTTGGCATGAGCAATTATTTGGACTTCCCTAGTCATGCAGAAATGGTAGAGATGTACAATGTTAACTTTACCAATAATGACAAGTTGTATGAATCCAGAAATGATCGACAGGAAAAACACCAACAAAATATTCATGCTCATCACGTCATTCAATCATTTTCTCCTGAGGATAATTTAACACCAGAAGAAATCAATCGGATTGGTTATGAGACCATGATGGAATTAACAGGAGGTCGCTTTAAGTTTATCGTAGCAACTCATACAGACAAAGATCATGTCCACAACCATATCTTAATCAATGCCATAGACAGTAATTCAGATAAAAAGTTGATGTGGAATTATGCTTTGGAGCGAAACCTACGTATGATTTCAGACCGTATTTCTAAAATGGCGGGGGCAAAAATTATCGAGAAGCGTTACTCGTATCGTGACTATCAAAAATATAGGCGGTCTAGTCATAAATTTGAATTGAAGCAGCGTCTTTATTTTTTGATGCAGCAGTCAAAGTCCTTTGATGATTTTTTAGAAAAAGCAGAGCAATTACATGTTCACATTGATTTTAGTCAGAAGCATAGTCGCTTCATGATGATGGATAGAGCAATGGCTAAACCAATCCGAGGGCGTCAACTTAGTAAACGAGATTTATATGATGAAGTTTTTTTTAGAACGCATTTTGCCAAGATAGAAATTGAAAGTCGGCTAGAATTTCTTTTGGAGCGTGTCAATTCATTAGAGGAGCTATTATTAAAAGCAAAAGAATTCAATCTAACAATTGACTTTAAACAAAAAAATGTGGTCTTTACTCTTGAAGAAAATGGCAAGCAGATAAGTCTGAGTCATAAAAAAATAAGTGAGAAAAAGTTGTATGATGTTGCCTTTTTTCAGAATTATTTTGAAGATAAGGAGTTGGTGTCCTCAGAAGTAGTTGAAAGTCTTCGAGAACAATATCATACTTTTCAAGAAGAACGTGATAAGGAGAAGGTATCTACTGAAGAAATTGAGGAAGTTTTTGAGGAATTTAAGGAAAAGAGAGATGCCGTTCATGAATTTGAAGTGGAACTTACAGAACACCAAATTGAGAAGTTAGTTGATGAGGGGATTTATATCAAGGTGTCTTTTGGTATTAAGCAGAGTGGTCTTGTTTTTATTCCCAACTATCAACTAGATATTATGGAAGAAGACAATCAGAAAAAATATAAAGTTTATATTCGTGAGACAACTTCATACTTTGTCTATAACAAAGAATACTCGGATAAGAATCAGTACATCAAAGGGCGAACCTTGATTAGACAGTTGACCAATGATAGTCGGATGATACCATACAGAAGGCCAACAGTTGAAAGTTTACAGAAAAAGATTACTGAGATTAACCTCTTGATGGAGTTAACTGATACAGATAAGAAGTATCAGGACGTTAAAGACGACCTGATCTCAGAAATAGCAGAGCTAGACATAGTATTAAATCAAACCAATGAAAAAATCGCCACCTTAAACAAGATAGCGGAAGTGCTTATCAATCTAAAGAGTGAAAATCCTAGTAGTCGAAAATTAGCAAGATATGATTTTTCAAAACTGAATTTAACAGAATCAATGTCATTAGAGCAGCTGAATGAAGAAATAAGAGTATTGCAAGGGAAGTTAGGTCATTATCTTGATGAGTATGAGGATGTTGTAAGAAGGTTGGAAACATTTAGAAAGATATTAAATAGGCAAGGGTTAAAGTGGAGAAACGGTCATGATAGAGAAGTTTACAAATATGAAATAATTGATTAATTTCTTTATATAGCATATAGCTTCCAACAAATACATAAAGAAAATTTTGTTTTAGATAGATTGTGTTCATTATAAATTTATTAGATAAGAGGGGGATTGCTAAATAATAATAATGGAGAAAAATTTTTGATGAGTTTACTGTATATATAGTTTCTTCTTGATTGAATAATGGCAAAAAAATGTTATAATAAGGAAAGTAAGCGTTTTCTTTTACGGAGGAGAGTATGCGTGAAAAGATCGAGATGTATATTGGAATTCTTTCATATAGAGGGATAGGTAACGGAAGGCAAAAGGGAACAGGCTGTATTTTCCACTATAAGGAGAGATGGATTTTAGCAACAGCAGCACACTGTGTTTATAACATAGATGAAGATACATTCTATACAGATTTTAAATTTACTCAGCCAAGTAGTAATAAGGAATATATCCTTGGTGATGTTTTTTTACATAAATTTTGGCCGAGTTTATATGCACCAGAATACGATATTGCTTTTTTTAATATCAACTGTGCTGATAGTTTTTCAAATTTGGATAGGATGTATTTGACACCATGTTTTGCACCTTTAGTTGATAAGAAATTTATGATTGTTGGGTTTCCTGGAAAAATAATATTCAGAAATAAATTATATATAAAGAAAGATAATAATGGAATTAGTGATAGCTTATATTCCTCGAATTTAATAGGAATAAGAACTAATAAAAAGGAAGGTATGTCGGGAGGACCATTAATATGTCAAAATAAAGATGGTTTGAATATTGTTGGGACGATTAGCTTGTCTTTTGTATCAGAAAAGGGAATTTTGTGGTGCGCACCATGGAATAAAGATTTCGAAATCATTCTTGATTTTCTTACAGGAGATAAAAAAGTAGAACCAGAATTTATGGTAATTCATAGCTGGAAATCATAGAAGTGGAGGAAAACGATGGATTTACGGTATGAAATGTATTTAACCCCAAATTATAAATTTTATAAGCGAGCAGGAGAGGCTAACAAAAAGAAGACTTTGCTTCATGTGGAAAATTTGCCAGAGGGATGGTATTCAAAAATTGATAAAGAAAAGCACTGGCACTATTGTGGTCCATTTGGGATTCCTATACCTCCACAAGGCTGGAAAATACATATTAGTTCCACATTAGAAAACACACAAAAGACACTAGACATTGTATCAAACATATTAATTTCTAGGAATACTCATTTTAAATTTGTAATGAGCACATGGGATTTGTTTGTAAAAAATTCAAAATATGGTGATAGAAGTGCTTCAGGAAAATTTATTACTATATATCCTGCGACAGATTATTTATTTTATACTTTACTTGATGAATTAAATGAAGCACTTTCTGGATTGGAAAACGGAGCTTATATATTAAATGATAATCGTTGGTTCTTCGGAAATGTATACTTTAGATACGGTGGTTTTTTAGAAATGCATACTCGAGAGGGACAATCTGGTATAATTAATGAATATGGAGAAATCATACCAGATCAACGTATCCCTGGATATGTAGTTCCTTCCTTTGTTGAAGTCCCGGAGAAATTAAAGTTGATGGAATTGGAAAAAGAAAGTAGGTCTTTGGATGCAAGTAGATTAGATGCTTATAATATATATGAGGCTATGCATTTTAGTAATGGAGGTGGAGTTTATAAAGCAACTATTATATCTTCTGGAAAAAAAGTGATAATAAAGGAAGGGAGACCAGAAGCGGGTCTAGATAGTACAGGAAAAGACGGATTTAAAAGATTGTCGACGGAATTTGATACTCTGTCTAAATTGTCAGAGGTTGATGAAGTTGTGGATGTATATGAATATTTTAAAGCATGGGAGAATGTTTATTTGGTTGAGGAAGTAGTGAACGGTATACCTCTTCAATCTTGGATTGCTCAGCATTATCCGTTTAATGGTTCGGAGGAAAAAAAGCAAACTTATCTTCACAAGGTGTTGGATATCACGGAAAAAATAAAGATTGGTTTACAAAAAATACATAATAAACATATTGGAATAGGAGATTTATCACCATCTAATATACTAATTAACAATGATACATTGGAAATCAAGTTTATTGATTTTGAAACTGCCGGGCCAATTAATGATGAGTATTCTCCAAGTTTAGCTACTCCGGGATTTGTTTCAAAGTACTCTAAAACACGTAAACAATCAGACTGGTATAGCTTCTATAGAATTGTATATTCTATGTTAGTTCCAATTGCTCCAATTCAAGATATTGAAATTAAAAATGAAAGAAAAATGGACAAATGGATTTTAATAACATTTGGTAGAGATGCATACGATTACGTTACTACTTTAAAAAAACTTCTTCCGTTAGCTAAGAGTATGTATAATTCTGATAATCAAGACAATCATCAGGAGTATGACTTAGAAAATTTAATATTAAAAGTTCGTCAAGGGATAGTGTCGCACCTACAACCTCGTAAAAAGCAGTTGATTCCGGGGGATATAAGACAATTTGAATATCCGGGAGGAATATATAATGTTTTAACCGGTGGTTTTGGGGTAGTGATGTCATTGATTAGGACTGGAAAAACTCCCCCTTCCATTAAAGAATGGGCACTTAGATATTCAAAAGAAAAGTATTTATCTGAATTAGATTATGGACTTTTTTCTGGGAAATCAGGAATTGCTTGTATCTTATTTGAGTTAGGAGAGATTCAACGTTCAAAGGAAATTATAGATTCAATTAATATTTCAGACGAAACTTCAGATATTACCATCATGACTGGTCTATCTGGGATTGGACTTGCATTTTTATCATTTTACTCTTCGTTAAATGACACCGCTTACTTGGAGAAGGCGATTAATGTTGCTGGTATAATTAAAAAAGTATTTAGTAGCAATGTTGATATCTATTCTAAAGATCCTGATTTCTTTTCTAAAGGATTATTTGATGGATGGAGTGGAGCTACGATTTTTTTCAATGCTTTGTATACAGTGACTAGAAATAAAGAGTGGCTTAACTATGCTGAGGACATGATGAGTAGAGAACTAGATAGTTGTACCTTAGATGACGAGGGAATTCTGCATATAGAGGATGAGCAAAGGCTGCTTCCATATTTAGCAGGTGGAGGAGTAGGTGTTGCAATCGCTCTACTTTCTCTCGCAAAGCAGACAAACAATGAATTTTACTTTAAAAAGTTTGAACAAACTTTACCATTGTCTTCGACAATTTGTTGCTATAATAGTGGGTTATTTAGGGGATACGCTGGTTTTTTACTTTTTTCTTCCCTTATCGAACAAGAGTATGGTATAATAGACGATAAGAAAACGCTAACATTGCTTAATACCATGCAGATGTATGTGATAGATACAGGACAAGAAGTAATGCTTCCTGGTGACTACGGTTATAGGTTATCGGGAGACTTATTTTCAGGTGCTTCGGGTGTCCTTCTTGCTCTAGAAGCGATTAGAGGAAGAAGTTGGAAAAATTGGTTTCCTTTGATCCCTGAAACACTAGATTTATTACTCTAATGGAAGAGTTTCAAAATTTATTGAGATATTATATTTTATATAATATAGGGTATTTTTAAGTAAATCATTATTTTTATAGTGGATAACTTTTAGGACGGTTTAACTGTAATTTGAAAAGGAGAATGAACATGAAAAACATTTTGTCTTTACAACAACTTAAGGTAAAGGAAAACACGAAATTAATGGCTAAATCATCAAAGAGTACAAACTGTAAAAACAGTAGTCATGCTAGCTGGTTTATTTGTTAATTAGATTTTCCGATAAGATTAATTCTCATTTTTATCTTAACTTTACAGGAGGGGTTTTAATGAAGAAAATATTATCTTTACAACAATTAAAGAAAACAGGCAACACTAGAGCTAAATCTAGCATGAGTTTAAATTGTCGAATGAGTAGTAATAATAGTTGGTTTTTCTGCTAAAATAATTTTATAAAAATTTACCTATTAATACCCTAGCTAGCCTTGAAAATTTTTCAAGGCTAGCTGTATAGTCTAGAGAGTGTGAATTTATGAGAAAAAACAAAAATTTAGACATCTTGTTCTTGAAGAAATATATGCCCAGTAGTTTGTATCTTTTCTTTTTAAGCTTGTTAGTATTTACTGGTACTATCTTATCTTTAAGTATTCCAATTTTTATTATGAAATTAATTGATAACATGAAAAATGGACTTAATGGTACTGATATAATACTAGTTATTTCACTATTCATTATGGAATTATGTTTCACTGCATTCTCATTTTATTTTATAAATAAAACATCAGAGAAAATTGTGAGGCAAATACGAGAAGAGATATGGTATCACATTTTGAATTTACCTATTTCGTATTTTGATAAAAACCGTTCAGGGGCTGTTGTAACAAATATTATTCATGACACTGAGGAAATATCAGAATTTTTAAATAGTCAAGTTAGTTCTTTTTTTACTAATATTGTAACAATTATTGGATCGATTATAATACTTTTAGTATTAGATTGGAAATTAGCAATATTATTAGGTATTGCTGTTCCTATAGCTGTTTTAATTACTAGCTATTTTGGAAATCAAGAATACATTCTTGCTATGAGATATAGAGAGAGTATTTCAAATTTGCAAAATAATCTAACCTCGACTCTTTCAAAAATTAGGTTAGTAAAATCAACTACCTCAGAGGAGGCGGAACTTCGAAAAGAGAGTGAACTGTTTAGCTCTTTGTATAATGTTGGGGTTCGAGAAGGTAAAATACTAGGTATTCTTTCTCCTATATCGTCAATGGTTGTTATGTTACTCCTAGTTATAACATTTGGCTATGGAACATATCGAATATCAAATGGAACATTGTCAAACGGAGCATTGGTTGCGAGTATAGTGTATTTATTTCAATTAGCTGATCCTTTCTCACAAATTATTTCTTTTTTCACTAACTTTCAAAAATTTAGAGCTTCAGTAAAAAAGATACGCGAGTTACTTTTGGAGCCTTTAGAAAAGAGTTATTTTCCAGAAGCTAATAATAGCATTAATACATATAGGGATGGATTGTTTTTTGATGATGTTGAGTTTTCTTATGGTGAAAATGAAAAGACAATATTTAATGGTATAAATTATGAATTTCAACTATTTAAAACAACAGCAATTATTGGAGTTAGTGGCGCTGGAAAAACAACCATATTTTCACTGATTGAAAGATTCTATACTTCAACTAATGGAAGGATTTTTTTTCAGAATAAAGATATAACAAGTATTCCGTTAAAAAAGTGGAGGAGTAAAATTGCCTATTTATCACAAGATATTGATCTATCATTTGGGTCATTGTTAGAAAATTTAACTTATGGCATATCAGACTACTCTATGGATGAGGTAAATAAGTTAGTAGAACAATTTGATCTAAAATCTTTTGTTGATAATTTAGAATATGGCTATAATACTATTGTTGGAGAGAAGGGAATAACTCTTTCGGGAGGACAAAGACAACGTATTGCTCTTATTAGAGCAATATTAAAGGATGCTGATATATATTTACTTGATGAGCCAACATCAGCTTTGGACACTCACACAGAAAAATTAGTTCAAATTACTTTAGAGAAATATTTGAAAGGAAAGACTGTTCTAGTTATTGCGCACAGATTGAAGACTATAACTGCTGCAGATGAAATTGTTATATTGAATAATAAAGTAATCGAGTATCACGGAAAGCATAGTGAGTTAAAAAAATCTTGCAATCTGTATAATCAATTATTAGAAGATAGTGTACACTAAAATTAAGTTTAAAGATGAGTTGAAAATAGTAGATTTAAGCTAAAAGAACTCAAAACCTGATAGGTGTGAGGGGGTTATCGTTTAATTTATACTTTTTTGTTAAAGATAAGAAAAAGAGGAAGTAATCGGATGGAAAAAAGTATAAATGACTAGTATGTATCTCTTCTGTCAATTAATTAATTAATTAATTACTTCTAATATTCTTTTTGGAGGGAGTGTTCTATTTTTGTTTTTACATTTGGCATCTCAAAGCTATACCAGTATTTAGAATAGCTTTGAGATGCTTTTTATGTGACTTTCAGTTCGTTTCGCTCCGGAGGTGCGAAATAAATAAACCACCACCCACTATATGTAATTACATACCAAAACGGGGGTATGATTTTCTGGATAATACTCATATAAAAAATAAATAGTTATGCACTGATTTGATCGAATATTGGCTATTATTTTTATGTCCAAATAATATTTAAAAATAATTGATGCAAATGAATTATTGTGATACAATAATTTCAGAAAGGTAATTATTGTATCACAATAATAAAGGTGTTTTTTATGAATAAATTCTTAAAAATAATTAGCTATATTCTATCCCTTGTGCGATATGTCGTTTGGTTCGTCGGTTTGCTATTACTAGTGGGTGTAGCGGGAATTTTCTTCGGAGGACAGAGAAGTCATGGAAACTTTATATTTGATTATGGGAATATTATAATCAAAGTTCCAATTATTTTTCCTTTGTTGATCCTTTTTATGACAATAGCTATATGCTTTATAACTATAAAACTATTAAAGATTTGGAGCATATTACTTTTATATTTTAGCAACAATATATATTTTAATACTAAAAATTTAAAATATATAAAAAACTCTTTCCTATTTTTGCTTAGTTTAACAATTTTTCAATTATTAATAAACCTAATCATTAATTACTTGAACACAGCTAATGTTAGTGGATTATTTGATTTTTCAATAAAAAACTATTTAGTTAACGTATTGTTCTTGATATTGAATTATTTATTGATTATCATATTTAAAAAAGGAGAACATATACAAAAAGAAAACGAGGAGATAATTTGATGATATGGAAGAAATTAAGATAAAATTAGATGAAGTGATTAAGTCTAGGAACATTACATCTAAAGAATTAGCTAAAAGGATTGATATCACCGAAGCAAATTTATCAATTTTAAAGACTGGTAAAGCTAAGGGAATACGGTTTTTGACACTGTTGAATATTTGTAGAGAACTCAATTGTCAACCTGGTGATATTTTTGAATATAATAAAAGGAGTAATGATAATGAAAAATAAAAAGATACTGATGACTCTGGTTAGTTTTTTAGTCTCATTAACACTTATATCATGTGGTCTAGGAATTAAAGATACAGTGCAAGATGTTACATCAGAAATCCATCGAGAATCTTCCAAAGAAGATACTGAAGGTTTAGGGATAAAACAAGTATTAGAACAAAAAAATGGTGAAAAAATGGATATAGCTATTAAGGATTTTACTGGTTATATTTACGTAATGAGCACAAAAGAAAATATTGAATCAATTAGAAAGTCAGAATTTAACCTCAATAATGATTCTTTTAAAAATATTAGAAAAGAATCTGAGCATGATTTCAATATTCGCTATAATAGTAAAACATATTTTTCGGTAAAACAGATAAAAGTTGAATCAGTTAGTTCAGTGAAGATTTATTCAAATTACTCAGGAAATAATTTATTGGTTTTAAGAAAAGAAAAATGATAAGAAACAACTTAAGTTTGACCTATATCGATCTTACAGTTAGTAATCAAAAAGGGCCTCAACTATTGGCTCTATAATTTCTATAGTGGGTAAAACCACTGTAGAGATTATAGAGCTTTTTAAGTGTACACAAAAAGTCCCATAAGAACTATAATGAAAAGCAACCAAACCATCATTAGGAAGAACTTATGAGACTTATTAAGAATACCACAGAATTAATCGGAATTAAAGACCAAAATATCAAGATTTCACTTGTTTTTGAAACTGACACTCATATCGAGATTCAAGCAAAACTCGATTACCCTGCACCATTATGTCCTCATTGCCATGGAAAGATGATCAAGTACGACTTTCAAAAGCCTTCTAAAATCCCTCTTCTTGAGCAAGCCGGAACTCCAACACTACTACGTCTGAAAAAACGTCGTTTCCAGTGTAAAAGTTGTAGACGAGTCATGGTAGCTGAGACATCTATCGTTGAGAAAAACTGCCAAATCTCTAATCTGGTCCGACAAAAGGTTACACAACTCCTAACTGAGAAGGTGTCACTAACTGATATTGCCAGAAGGTTTCGTGTGTAGACGTCCACTGTCTATCGTAAGCTTGACCAGTTCACTTTCAAGAAACATTATGACAAACTTCCAGCTATAATGTCCTGGGATGAGTTTGGGTTCAAGAAAGGGGAATTGGCTTTTGTGGCGCAGAATTATGAGACAAACGAACTCATAACCATCCTTGATAATCGCCGCCAAACCACTATACGAAACTACTTTTTGAAGTAACCATTGAAAGCTCGCCAACAGGTGCAGTTTATCACGATGGATATGTCTGGGGCTTATATTCCACTAGCCAAAAAACTTTTCCCAAACGCTAAAATCGTTCTTGATCGTTTCCACATTATCCAGCACCTTGGTAGAGCATTTTTAAAGACTAGAATTGCAACCATGAACCAGTTCGATAAGAAGTCACTACCTTATCGAGCTTTAAAAAATCACTGGAAACTCTTCCAAAAGGACAGCCGTAAGTTATATTGTAAATCATTTCACTAGAAGACCTTTGGTCAAACCTTAACTCCACATGAACTCGTTGAGAAAACACTGAATTTCTCAGAAGAACTAACCGACTACTATACACTTTATCAGCTTTTGCTTTTTCACTTTCAGGAGAAGAGAGTAGATGAGTTCTTTGAGCTGATAGAGGAGAACATGAGCAAGGTCAATCACTACTTTCAAACGGTCTTTAGGACTTTTATTAGACACAAACAATACATCCAGAATGCGCTAGAAACAGACTATTCAAACGCGAAACTGGAGGCTACCAACAAGTTGATTAAAGACATCAAACGGTTGGGCTTCGGTTTTAGAAACTTCATCAACTTTAAGAAACGTGTCTTCATCACTCTGAACATAAAAAAAGAGAAGACCTATCAGGTCCTCTCTAGATGTTAGCTTTTCGTCACCCACTACAGTTGACAAAGAGCCCAACTATTCCGAATAAATTACTCAGAATAGTTGAGAAACCCATAAAATTCAAAACTAATATAATAATATATGTAGAAGTAGCTTTATACTTTCTATTTAGTTGTTGTTTTAACACATAAAAATAGACTAATGGAACTTTGCTTTTTACACATTACACTGAGATTAGAAGCATTACAAAATTTTGCTTGTTCAGTGGAAACCATAGTTTGCAAAGATAATACTTTCTTCATTAAATCCCTCCTATAAAGTTAAGATAAAAATGAGAATTAATCTTATCGGGAAATTTGATTAACAAATAAACCAACTAGCATGACTACTGTTCTTACAGTTTATGCTTTTTGATGATTTAGCCATTAATTTTGTGTTTTCCTTTACTTTGAGTTGTTGTAAAGATAAAATGTTTTTCATGTTCGTTCTCCTTTTTAATTATAGTTAAGCTACCTTATTTATCTATTATAATAGTATTGACTTCCTTAAAAATATTGAGTTAGTGAGAAAATTCAACTTGAAGATATCCAGAATTGAATGATATTGACATTCTTTCACAAAATAACCCAAAACACTCATTTATTGTTCTTTCCGTTGGATTGGAATAATTTGATAAACAAGATCTTATAAAATAAAAATCTTGTTTTCTAAGACTCCTATATAGTTTATCAAAAGAATTATTATAATAACAAATTTGATGTTTCGGAAATGAGAGAAAGTCAAATTATCTAATTTTTTCCAAAATTAAATCTAAATCAAGGAAAATACATGGAGTACATAAAATAAGTCATCAGGCACCCTATATAAGAGTCTCTAAGAAACTTTATTTCTTGTTTTGTATTTATCGTATTCAAATAAATGTGTCAAGATATGTTAGCGCTTTCTCTTAATCTATTATACCATACTATTGTTCAATACGAGAAGTAAAAAGAAATGAAAAGTACATTTATGTATAAAGAAAATGGCAAATTTCAACTCCAAGTTAGCCAATTTGTAAAAACTTAGGAGATCATAAACTAGTATTTTTTTTGGATAGTTGTTTATCCAGTTTTCAATGAACGCGACTTGTTTAGAAGTCGTTTTTCTGCTCCTTGTCAACTGTAGTGGGTTGATGAAAAGTCATAACCTGGAGAGAACCAAAGCGTTTCTCTCTTTTTATGTTCAAAGCGATAAGGATTCTTAATTTGAAGTTGTCAAAGTTCCGGAAACCAAAGGCATTTCGTTTGATGATTTTGATAAGACTGTTGGTTGCCTCAAGTTCGGCGTTTGAATATGGGAGTTCAAGGGCATTGATCATTTTGTCCATGTCTTTCAAAAATGTTTTAAAATCCTTCTGCAATGCAGGATGTACAATAGGAAGGTTCTCCTCAATGAGCTCGAAGAAATGGTCAGCTTGTTTATCTTGAAAGTGAGAGAGTAAGAGTTGATAGAGTTCATAGTGTTCACGGAGTTCTTGAGAGTAAGAAAGTAGTTTTTCTAGAATCTCTTTGTTGGTCAAGTGCATCCGAAAAGTCGGACGGTAAAATCGTTTATCGCTGAGTTTACGGCTCTCTTGTTGAATGAGTTTTCAGTAACGTTTTAGTGCCTTATATTTGTGCGACTTTCTATCAAACTGATTCATGATCTGGATTCGCAGACGGCTCAAGGCACGACTCATATGTTGGACGATATGAAAACGATTCAGAGCGATTTTAGCGTTTGGAAATAGTTTTCTATCAATATCGTAGTAGGGGCTAAACATGTCCATCGTGATGACTTTGATCCGGTTTCTAACTTGTCCGCAATCGCACAGGAAATGATTACGAATAGTTGTCTGTGTTCTACCATCAAGGATGGCTAGAATGTTTTGCAAGTCGAAATCCTGAGCGATGAAGCTCATCTTGCCTTTCTTGAAGCTGCACTCATCCCAAGATATGTGAGTTGGAAGGAAAGATCAACCTGTCTTGAATTTGAATTCTTTCAATTTACGAATGACTGTCGAAGTAGATACAGATAAACTTTCGTCGATAGCAGTCATAGAAAGCTTCTCAATCAGCTTTTGAGCAATTTTGTGGTTGACAATAGGCGCAGGTATCTGATGATTCTTCTTGACTAGAGAAGTCTCAGCGACAGCCATTTTTCTGCAATTTTGACAGCGGAAACGACGTTTTTTCAAACGAATGAGAGTCTTGTAACCCGCACATTCCAGATAGGGAATTTTAGATTCTTTTTTGAGGTCATACCTAGCCATCTGGTCACGGCAGTTGTGGTATTTAGGAGCTGGATAATTTAGCTTAGCGATGACTTCTTTATGAGTTTCAGCATCCACACATAGTCTGAAATAGTGATGTTCTTGTCTTTTATTCCGAGTAAGTTTGTGATAAGATTTAATTGTTTCATAAGACTCTTTCTAATGATGATTTGGTCGCTTTTCATTATAGGTCTTATGGGACTTTTTTTCTACAACAAAATAGGCTCCATAATTCTTAAAGTGGTTTTACCCCCTACAGAAATTATAGAGCTCGTTTTTCTTGTGCCTTTTGACGAGCAACGATGGATGATTTTATTGTAGTTCTTGTTTGTGCCACTTTCCCAAGAAGAATAAGGGTGGGCGTAATATCGGTAGGCAGGCAGATATTATTTGGAATTCCTCGCGAAAGAATTATTACTATGGTTTTAAAGCTCACATGTTAGTCATCATGTCGGACAATATTGTGGAAGAGCTAAGAGATGCTTTGGCACGAAAGGGAGATTAGTTCTGGGCTCCCTTCCCTGTAAGAATATGACAATTGCGAGAAAACACAATAAGTGGGAACTATTGAAAGCTAGATGGATAACTGAAACACGATTTTCACTCCTCTGTACTGTGTTTGATATAGAACATTCTCTGGCTAGAAGTTAGGCTGGGATAGAATTATGGATGGAACGAATTATATTTACTCACAATTTGTGCTACTCTTTTCTAGTATCAGAGATATAGCATATATTTTCGATAAAGAATCTTTTTACATAACGCTTCGCTGTCTGAAAGTTATATTTGTTCATATGTTTGACATAAATGAAAATATTTAGTTTTAGCGTAAAATTTGTGATTTTTATAGATATTGTTGAATTTTTAATTAAGAAGACGCAGTTAGTGGCCTTGTTTATGTTTATCGTTCTAAAGAATTTTAAATTAATTTATGCATATTTCGCATAAAATTCTGATTTTTATTATCTCCGAATTACAATAATAGTAAGAGGATTGTTAATGTATATCAGATTAAAAAATTTAAGAGAGGACAAAGATTTGTCACAAAGTCAGATTGCGGAATATCTTCGTTGTTCACAGTCTGCTTATTCTAGAATAGAAAGTGGTAAGCAAGATATCCCTACCTTATTTTTGAAACAATTAGCTAAATTATATCAGGTAACTACAGATTATATTTTAGAGATGGATAAATTTAGTCGTTAATAAATCCTAAGTCCTTTGAAAACTGAATAAACTGAGGTGGGACTTTCTTATTTGTCGAGCATTTTAGTATGATACGCAATGAAATGAGCGATTAGCATCAACTATAAAATAGAGTGGTTCTCTATCTGCCGTGATCACAAATAAGGACAATGATACTTCTGAACGTTCAGGCTGCCAGCGAGAAAGGACAGCGGGTGAAATTCCCATGAATGATTTAACCAGTCATACCCACGGAGGAAATTATAGAATAGCACGTTATCAGGGGAGGGAAGTTTTGGAACAATCAGTAGTAAAATATAGTCTGCAGTTATCAATGCTTAATTTTTTATACTCTAAAGAATTATTGTCTAAAAATGAGTATGAAAAAATCAGAAAAAGACTGCGTATTAAGTACACAAAATAGCTGACCTTTTTATTTGAACGCGGTAATATAGAATCAAAAGGAGGAGTTTCAGTATGAAAACAAATAATGTTGAAATAATAAAAGCTGATTCTTTAGTTCGACGTAGAGGTGTCAATGTAGAGAGACATTTAAAAAAGGTTGCTGCTTATTGCCGAGTGAGTTCTGATAGCGAGGACCAGAAGAACAGTTATGAATCTCAGGTGAGACATTATAAAGATTACATCTCTCAGCGTTCAGATTGGGAACTAGCAGATATTTACGCAGATGAGGGAATTTCAGGAACTCAAGTAGGAAAGAGACAAGATTTTCAACGCTTAATCAATGATTGTGTAAATGGAGAAATTGATTATATTGTAACAAAAGCAATTGCTAGATTTGCAAGAAACACCTTAGACACTTTGAAGTATGTCAGAATGTTAAAGGATATGCAAATTGGAGTATATTTTGAGGAAGAGAATATAGATACCCTTACTATGGATGGAGAACTACTTCTAACCATTCTTAGCTCTGTTGCACAGCAAGAAGTAGAAAATACATCTGCACATGTGAAAAAGGGATTAAAAATGAAGATGCAACGTGGTGAACTGATAGGGTTTCAAGGGTGCTTGGGGTATGACTATGATGTAGAAACCAAGCAACTTTCTATCAATAAAAAAGAAGCAAAAATAGTTCGTTATATCTTTGAAAGGTACTTAGAAGGTATTGGAGGGAAAGTTATAGCAAGGGAACTTGATGAACTAGGTTACAAATCTCCGAGAGGATTAGATCATTGGAATGATACAACAGTCTTAGGAATCATAAAGAATGAAAAATATAAGGGCGATATTCTAATGGGCAAAACTTTTACAGTTGATCCAATAAGCAAGAGACGTTTGAGTAATTTTGGTGAAGAAGATAAGTACTACATCAAAGATAATCATGAACCTATAATATCTAAAGAGGACTTTGAGAAAGCTCAGGAGATTAGGTTGCGTAGGTCAGGAAATAAAAAGACCGCTGCAAATGTAAATGGAAAACGTGAACGCTATTCAAAAATGTATGCTTTCAGTAGTATGTTAGAATGTGGTTTTTGTGGTTCATTATTGTCTAGAAGAAGTTGGCACTGTCGTTCAGATTATCGCAAAGTTGTGTGGCACTGCGTTACTTCGATAAAAAAAGGGAAAAAATATTGTAAACATAGTAAAGGATTAGAAGAACTAGCTATTGAGGGAGCTTTTATGGAAGCTTACAGACAGCTCTATCATTCGAATGAAAATATAGTGTCAGACTTACTTGAAACGATTGAATCTGAGTTGAATGACAATAGCCTCAACAAGGAACTAAAAAAGATTACTAATAAACTTCGTACATTACTAAAAAAAGAGGAGAATCTTGTAAATTTAAAACTAGAAGGGAAGATTAGTGATTCCATTTATAATGAAAAATACACTGAAATTTCTTCAGAAAAAGAGTATCTTTCAGAAGAAAAAGTAAATGTTGAAACAACTTTGAAGTCAGAAATTGATGTAAAGAAAAGACTAACTGAGTTTAAACAGTTACTATCTTCACAGAAATTACTCACCGAGTTTGATCGTACAGTTTTTGAAAGTATTGTTGAGAAAATTATTGTAGGTGGTGTTAATAGCGATGGGGAAATAGACCCTGCAATGTTAACTATTATGTTCAAAACAGGAGAAACACAAAATAAGGACGGTAAACAATTTAAAAGTAAACGTAAAAATGCTAAACTAGAATCAGATAAATTGTGTCCTCAAAACAGTGACGAGGATAAAAAATTGTATCCTCAAGGAACAGACAACACATGTTGAGGCAGTATCACTACTTGTACGAGCTGAGACATCAGCGAAGTAGAAGTAGATGATCTGCCCATGCGATAGCTGTCGTAGAGTAAGGAGTTTACGACGAAACGATACGGTAACAGCGAACCGCTGAGTGTGTGAGTCTATTGGTAAAACGCAATTAAACGTCTCGCTTTTAGATTTCAAGGCGAGACGCTTCGAAGCTCCACTGGAGCTTTGAACTCCCACAAACGCATCATGTTGAGGCGGTATCACTGCTTGTACGAGCTGAGGCTTCAGCGAAGTAGAAGCAGAATAGTAGTTTATATTCTTGCAGAAAATCTAGCAATTTTATAGTAAGTATTACAATCTGACAGGAGTCAATAACTTTTTAGAATATTATTTCAGTTAACGATTAAAATTCTTAGTTTAGAAAATATAATGGTTTTTAATGGGCTAATTAAGTGCTAGTCATTGTACAGAATAACTAGCACATAAAAAGGGAAATATTGCCTTCAATTTTTAGATGGACTGAGGTAGAATTGTAAGAGACTGTGACAGAGATGTTTGCAGTCTTTTTGTGGTTTTAGTGCTATAATAACCAATATAGGTAAGCTGTTTTGGGAGGACGAATGGATTGAGTTTCTCAGGATAAACTAAACAATGAGGATTTTATTATTGCCTTACAAAATTTGCCTCGTTACTCGGGTCCCCTAGTATAATCAATGGTTGATTGCTACTTTAATCAAAACTACTATGCAGGATACACTCTGGACAGTTGGGCTATTGATAGCGCATTAAATAGAATTTCCGAAATGATTTCTTCAAGGAAGAAAATACCAGTTGGGTATAAAGCCGTTGAAGAAATTGATGCTATATTTATCGATAAGTCATTTAGCGATATTGGGCTAATGCATTGGTTATTTAATTTTCTCAAAGATACAAAAAGGTTTGCACTAGATGAACCTAGTACACATATGGTGGGATACGGCCGTTGGGAAAAAGAAATCGACGAAACGGATTTTTGTAGCTATTTAATAAACTGTTGTACATCTGTGATGAGTATAATTATTGGGAAGAAATTATAGAGAATCTAGAGGCTGAAAGATTAAAATAAATTTATGAGAGAGTTGAAGGTATGAAGTTTAATAAAATATATAAAATTATCTTGTCGCTTATAGCGATAGTATTATTAATATTTTTTAGGCAAGTTATAGTGAATTTTGTTGTTTCTACTAATTTGGAAGTCTCGAAAGGGAATCTATTTGTATTAACTATTATATTTTGGTTAGAAATACTCTATATATTAGTGATATATGATTTAGTAATTATTAAGTTATCTAATGGAGTAAGTGATTGTTTGAGCGAACTAGGGCAATGGGCGATAAGAACGAAAAAGGTGAGTATTGCACTTTACACAATTAGAGTAAATTATTATTTGTTAAGACTAAGTCGATTATTACGTGTAGGTTGGGTAACTTATGGTAGCGATGAAAAAAATTCAGTCTGGAAAGGGATATCTAAACTCACCTTGACTCAGCTATCACTTAATATATTTAGACTTATAATAAGTACACCGATGTTCTTGGCATTTTTATCTGCTTGTTTCTCTTTGGGAATATTGAAAGGAGGTATTACCTTTTATTTGCATAAGCTTCAAGAAATTCTAAGAGGTATTTTACAAATAAAAGTAAATATTGGTGATATCTTTTCAAGATTACCAGCCCTTGTAGCTTTGATGACGATATTACCAATCGTCTTTTTCTTCTATTTCTATAGTCAAAAACGTGATGTTCGAAAAATAATTGATAAGAAAAATAGTCAATATTTTGAAGAAGTTGTTTTATTGTATGAAAAATTATTGATTTGGATTGATAATCATATTTATAAATTATCTGATAATTTTAATTATGCAATTGAATGCCAAGATACAATTGTTGAGATATTTTTAAAAAAGGAGGTTCCTAACTATATATCATTAGCAGAGAAGCAATATTATATACCCGGAGAGATTGAGACATTTAGATTTGTTGAGATAACTGATTTGACTGAGTTTAGAGAAATTATTAGTAAATTATCTAGTGATAGATTAAGTAAATGTACACGAATATTCTCAGTCAAACAATTTGATATCTGGTATCTTTATTTTTTTGATTTTCCTTTATTGAATGATGAAGAGACAATTGAAAGATCTTTCTATACTAAAAAAGGGATGAGTTCTAAATTGGATAATCGTTCTACTTTTTCGTATGACTTTACTCAAGAGGAAATTGATAAGAGGAGGAAAGAGGAACATTATCGTTTATCTTGTTCTATTTATGACGAATTGGAGTTGCTATACAGGTTTAAGAGAGTAAGTGATTCGTTAAGAAAATATCTTTATTCTTCAAGAACAGAGCGACTGCTACTAAAAGCATTAAATAAAGATAAATAAATCCATTCCATAGTATTATTCTAAAACTGTCCCATCGCATTTCGTTTGATAGTATAGGTAGGCACTATCAGCACATGTTGAAGTAATAGCATTGATACAAATAGTAAGATTGTAAAACTTTCATCTTAAGCAATTTTACAAACAGTTGGAATTTAAGGAGAAAAAATGATTTTAGAAACGGAAAGATTGATTCTTCGCCCATGGGAAGAAAGAGATGCCAATGATTTATTCCAATATGCTAGTGATCCAGAGGTTGGTCCGATTGCAGGTTGGCCTGTACATACTAGCGTTGAAAATAGCAGAGAGATAATAAAAAGTTATTTTTCCGCACCCGAGACATACGCTATCGTTTTAAAAGAAACGATGCAGCCAGTGGGTAGCATAGGGTTGATGATTAGCTCTGCAAGTAATATAGGTATTCCTGATACTGAGGCGGAGATTGGTTACTGGATAGGAGTTCCGTATTGGGGTCAGGGACTTATACCAGAAGCAGTTCAAGAGATAATGAGACATGGATTTGATGACTTGAATCTGGAGAAACTGTGGTGCGGTTATTTTGACGGCAATACAAAGTCAAAGAGAGTTCAGGAAAAATGTGGGTTCCGTTATCATCATACAAAAGAGAAGGTTCAATGTGCTTTGGAAGGTGTTCTTCGTACAGAACACATAACCTGTTTATCAAAGGCAGAGTGGATTTCAATTAAGTAAATCCCAGTTTGTCGAGGTAATACCTTTAAATGATAACCTTATGCAATCGTTAAAAGCTCTATAGACATGTTTCCACATACAGAAAGGTTTACTTGACATACTTAGTGTTCACTCGTTTCATGTTGATGCAGTATTACTGCTTGTGAAATCTGAAAAATCTGTAGAAGAAAAAGCCTTGATGTCAATTATTAAATATAATAAAGACATGTTTAGAAATTTATAAATCAATAACAAACAGCAATAATGAGCTATAACAGATGTTGTAGCTTTTTTTTAACTCATCTGTGATATAATATTGGAAATAAAACATATGGAGATTTAATTATGAGTGAGAATATAGTTTTTCCGAGTGTTGATTCTTTGCAACAAGTTGTCAATGTTATTAATGAGGCAGCTGTAGCTGTAAATGATAAAACACGTACAATAAGAGAGAGTGCTATACCGGAGGTACTTGCAGGTGCTTTAGGAGCTAGTATAGGTGGTGTAGGTTCTTTCGCAGCATTATATGGTATGGGTGTAGTGGGTTTATCTGCAGCAGGTATCACATCAGGGCTTGCCGCTGCGGGTGGTATATTTGGTGGTGGAATGGTGGCTGGAGTCTTTGTTTTAGCAGCACCTGTAGCACTTCTAGCAGCTGGCGGTGTATTATTAGCATCAGATTTAAAGAATAAACAACTAAAACAAGAAAAAGAAAGATTATATAAAGAGGCACTAAAAAAACATGAAGGAATCATTTCAGCTTTAAAAGCTGAGGCCGATGCAGACAAAGAGAGTCTCGATTATTTACAAAGTTTAAATATTCTTCTTACACAAGCGATAAAAGATTTAAAAAATGATTTAGGAAAATCGTAATGAGTAAATTTAAATATTCTGATGAAGAACGGCACTTTAATAATGTTTTAGTTTATCAGTCTAAAGAATTAGACTTAATAAAAAGACCTGATATGTCAGGAGTGGAAGCTAGAATATCAGAAAGTGAAGAGTTATTGAAAGAGTTACGGTATAATCTTGATGATTTACCAATAATAGGTGCGACACTAGAAAAACGAACTATAGTCGTTCCTAAATGGGAAGCTTTAATTTCAAATGCTGAACATGAAGTCGGTTCTGGGAATGACTTAGAAGTACTTTTTACAAATGAAGAGCTAGAAATGAATGAAGCTATTATTCGAGCATTGAATGAAGATTTTAATAACATACATAAACTTGATGCTATTGATATTTCGATTTGTGCTGGTGCAGGTATATTAGCAGCAATAGTTGATATTCTTCTAATTGGAATACCTAAAAAAACTCCACAAGGTTTAAAAGGAGGTCCTTTATCTAATTATGTAAGAGATTGGTTCAATCAACGATTTCCCGAAGAGGAAATGGAAAAGCTTGCGAATTCAAAGGTTAGTAAGGTTCCTTTTGATGCACAGGATAATCGTCATACAAAAGTAAATGTAAATGGCCTCTCTGCTTACTATCATAGATTACTGTCTCTTGGACATGACCCACTTCTTGGTTTAGTGATTGGTGTGTGTGATATTCTTAATGGAAAGATGACTACTATCGATAAAACTGGAAAAATAGTATCTCAATTTATGGAGAACTACTCAGATAGAAAAGAAAGTGATATTTTCACTGCAATTGCTAAGCAGATAATTCATTTTAAATCTGATATTACAACATCGATGGGATTGCCTGCTCCATTGATGGGACTATTCAATTTATTTCAGTTCGGAAAAATTGGAGATGAGGAACAAACAATAGCAGAAATAGTACAAGGAATGTATTACGAAGGTTATGATTTTATTCATTTTAGTAGTATGGCAATTTCAACTATGATTGTTGAAGTTGTCATCAGACTAGGATATGCTTTAAAAAGAATTAACGAGGGAATTTCTTTAAAAAACTCTATCCCATTTTCGGTGGATAGAGAAAAACATCCAAAATTAAATACTATGTTATTTATAGGGCATTCCACAGCTACAGCATCTAACGCTGGAAAAATATACTTTACAAAAAATCCTATTGTAATAAATTACGCACAATGGATTACTTTTGCAAAGTATTCTTACACTCAACTAAAATGGGTATTAATGGAGAAATCTGAACTAAGAGATGTATATGTTTCTAACCAAATATACAAAGAAACTAAAGAAATATTTGATAAAGTAAATGGAACTTTCGAGGAATTAGGAGAAGATAATATTGTTATATTTGATTGAAAAGTTTGGTAGAAGCGTTTAAGAAAAGAATAATCGTGGATATATGAGATATTTTGGAGGTTCTGAGATATGAAATTTCATGAATTTGGTGATAAAAATTTGCCTCCCGTTTTATTGATACACGGTGGGGGTAGTTCTTGGTGGAATTACCTTAGGCAAGCTCGTATCTTGTCTCATAAATACCATGTCATTCTACCAACACTCAATGGTCACGGAGAGGAGTATCAAAAGGATTATATATCAACGGAAGATTCGGCACAGGAAATTCTGAACTATGTCCGACAGAACTGCGGTGGGAAATTATTTGCTGTGGGTGGAGTCTCACTTGGTGGTCAAATTGCCATGGAGCTTTTGTCATTAGACAGCGATATAGCTGGGAAGGCAATTATAGACGGGAGCCTCTGTATTCCTCAACCAAGGTTGGCGAGATTTAGCATCCTACTGGTAGCATTATTCGGTAAACTGATGTTCAGTAAACCCGTCTGTAAACTTCAATTAAGGTTAATGAATAAAATCTATCCCCATTTAGCTTATCCAGACGAAATAAAAAACTATTATATGGAAGATATGCCAAGGACGCCTATCAAAACATTAGTGACCATTTATAAAACTTATATGGGTCATTATAAGTTAAAGAGTAGGATTTCCAAAAGTAAGGCGCAGGTTCTGTATATCTACGGTGAAAAAGAATTGAACTGTGTGAAAGCATCAGCGAAATTATTTCAGCAGTTGCATCCCAACACTCTCCTGTACGAAGCAAAGAGCTATAATCATGGCTATTTATCAGCCTACCTACCTCAAGAGTGGATTACGTTAGTTGTTCCATTTTTGGAGAATAATGATTGAGTATACTTTATTAATTTAGAAAGCAGAGTCTCATGGAAGTCAAAAAATATAGTCCGCTCAATTCCTTAAAAAAGATAGCAGATAACCTATGGATTGTAGATGGGGAAGAAGTACTGATGAATTTCAAATTCTTCAAAGTGCCTTTCTCAACTAGAATGACCGTTGTTCGTTTGAAGAATGGTGGTCTTTGGGTGCATTCACCGACTAAGCCTAGTGACAATTTACTTTTGGAAATCATGCAATTAGGTGAGGTAAAACACCTTATTGCTCCAAATGTCTTACATTATAGTTATATAAATGAGTGGCATCAACTCTTTCCTGAAGCAAAAGTTTGGCTAGCCAGTGGTGTTCAAAAGCGTGCCAGAAAATCGGGAATGCGTTTAGATTATTGTCAGAAACTAGAGAAAGCCAATTGGAACGAAGAAATTCTTTTTACGACTTTTGAGGGAAGTTTTTATGTGAAAGAGGTTGTTTTTTTCCATACTGAAAGTTCAACTTTGATTTTAACGGATCTTATTGAAAATATAGAAGCTGAGAATTTATCGCTTTTTGAAAAGCTACTTTTTAAAATAGGTGATAATCACTATCCAAATGGTAAAACACCAAGAGATTTAAGAATGAGTTTCTTATTTGGTAAAAAACAAGCTTTGAGGAGCTATCGCAAAATAAAGAAATGGGAACCTAAGAATATTATTATTTCTCATGGACCGTGTATTATTGGACAAGCAAAAGAGATGTTAAACCAAGCATTTTTTTGGCTAGAGAAATAGGGTTATATTGTTAAGAAACTTTCTCGAAAGACAAATACCAAGATTTCAAATTTCGTATTTAAAAGTAGTATTTATTTGCTACACACAAAAACCACCCCACAAGCTACAACTTGTGGGGCATTTTATTATATTGTTTTTTCACTTACAAAATAACGTCTGTTTTTTCAACTTTATAGAGGGCTATTCCCATGATTAGGGTCAAGACGAGAAGAATAAAAACAGCAGGGGTCCAAGAGTGGAAGAGTTGTTGGCTTGAGCCGAATAGGACTGGTCCAAGTGCCACAAAGATATAGCCTCCGGTTTGGGCTAAACCTGATAGTTGGGCTGTTTTTTCAGGGGTGCTAGCCTTCATTGAAAAGGCAACCATCATGTAAGGGAATAGGACACTAGCAGAACTTCCGATTAAAAGGTTAAGGACTAACCAATACACAAAGCTGTCTGTATTGACTAGGAGCATGGCAACTCCGACGAATCCTGCTAGGACGGTAATCACTAGCATCAAATGGCGGTTACGATCAGAAAGTTTAGTGATTAGGCTAGGAACGATCATAGAGAATGGAATACTTGTCAGTGTGAAAACGGAAGCTAGAATTCCGGCATTGGCTTCGCCGACACCGTCTTGAGTAGCCATTGTTGGAAGCCAAGTGATAGTGGTGTAGAAGAAGAGTGACTGTAATCCACCGAAAATCATGATGGCCCAGACTTTGCCGCTCTTATACCAACTGCCTGAGTTTTCGCTAGTAGAAGTATCTTGTTCTAAATAATGATTGTGACGGACATTAGGAAGCCAAACCACAAGAGCCAAGGTACAGACTGCTGTCAATACCCAGACCAAGCCTTGCCATGAGGTTGCCTTTTCAGACGCTGGTACAGGGACGGCGGACTATATCATCGTGGACAGCTACGGGTATTCAGGTTCTGCTATGATTCTCTACCATTTCACCATCCATAAGGGTCAACCAGTGGTCCTAGTTTCCATGCAAAATCAGGGGAATCCTGAAAACATGTATTACATGTACCCAACTAATAACAAGGACATTCAAGAAGCCTTCGCCAATATTGTGAATGGCAAGTGAAGGTTTGAGAGACTAGAAAGAAAAATTTGAAAAAGTGAAGAAAGTCTTGGTAACGAGGTTTTTTTCTTGTGGAAGAGCGTTTTGAGAAGGAGTAGCCTACAAAATCTGATATAATGAAGCCAAGGAGACGCCTATGAAATATCTAAAAAAACAGACGCTGATTCTTTTATCTATCTCTAGCCTATTCCTTGTCGGATTAGCAGTTTTTACACATTTCCACAAAAAGGAGAAGCAACCAAGCTACTCCAACCTCAATAGTAAGACTAGTCTTAGTGAGGTACGTTCCATTCTCTCGAAACATTTGGACGAGGGGAGTGTGGAAAATTTTATCAATCTGGTCGAGGATTACAATGATACCGTTGGTTCTGTTGGTTTAACTGGGGATTTTAAACCATTTACTAAAACCGACTATGATGTGGAAAAAATCAGTAGCTTGTGGACAGCCAAGCATGATGACTTTATCGGTACTAACTGCCGTATTAACACTTACATGCTACTGAAAGGAAAAATAAAGATTCCACAAGTCAAAAGTGATAGTGAGCTCCTTTTCCAAGATAAGGATGCCATTGACAAGGGGAAGCTCTTTGATGCCAAGGAGCAGGCAAACTTTGAAATTCTCTTTTCACGGGTCAAAACTAACCCAACCCAAAATGTCAAGGTTCACGCCAAGCATATGGAGGATTACTACAAGCAGTTCACCTTTGATGACAAGGCACGCATGCTGTCGGTTATTGTCCACGATAATTTGGACGGAGATTCTCTTTTTGTCGGCCACGTCGGCGTCTTAGCCCCATCGACAGATGGCTACCTATTTGTTGAAAAGTTGACCTTTGAAGAGCCCTACCAAGCCATTAGATTTGCTAGCAAGAAGGACTGCTACAAGTATCTCACAACCAAGTACAAGGACTACACCGGACCGGGTCTAGCCAAACCCTTTATCATGGACAATGGCAAATGGGTGGATATGGACTAGGTTAACGTGCAACGAAAGTTTGAGTAGGGTAGAAACATGACATATGAGCTAGTCAATTCCTTGTCCCACCAGTCCCAATCAGTTGTATAATCTCATGTAAGAGTGTAAAATCTACTATATAAAGATTAAGAGGAATTAGTAATGAAATTAAAAGATTTTACTGAAAAAGAACAAGAACAAATCAATCAAGGTTTGAGCACAGCTGAGATTTCTGACAAGGAAGCTGCGAAGAAGTTGCTTGCTCTCGTACCACAAGAATGGCTTAAACGCATTCCTTTCTTTGTAAGAGGGCATGCGACGACTAAGACGGTAGAGCGTGTAGCCAAGCAATACCCTGATCTCTATACTGTTGCTAAGCGCCAAGGGGACCTTCCTGAAAAAGAAGGAGAAGAGTTGCGTAAAATCATGACAGCTATTTTTGAAGAGAAAATGAACAAACACAAAATTAAGTAATGTTTTACCAAAAAAGGTATAAGTCACCAAACTTATACCTTTTTCTTATCTTTACTTCCTATTTGACTTGGATAGACTAATGGCAACCATAGTCTCACACAGAGAAAATGCAGCTAGAAAACCTTTTGTAGTTGTAGTCATAAAAGGTTTGTCGAAGATAATATAATTATATACAGAAAATCCGAGTCCAATAAGAGTTACACTAATTGATAAAAGAATAGCGTCAACCATAATTGTCTTTGGATCATCATCAGCCCACCCTGTTTGTATCCGCTTTCTTTCTGCATATAGTAAAACATAAAAAACCTTAGCTAAATCCAGAGAGAGTGGTTTGGCTAAGGTATCTGATATTATTTTGTTAAGATAATGGTATCATCTGGATCACGGTCATCATCTTCAATAGTCAGCTGATTCCCGTTGAGTTTATAGTACTTGATATCATCCCCAATCGTTAGACTTTGATTGTCAGGGTTAACTGTTACAGACTTGCTTTCCTTCTCGCTATCTGCTTCGTCTTCTTCCCAAGTTCCAGTATTTCCAGAGATGGTAAGAGTAATACGATCGTTTTCATCAGTCCCTTTATAGGTGCCATCTAGCTCGTTAGTCTGTTTAGAAGCTTCAGAACTTTGTGAAGATGAAACCTTACTTGAACTTTGTTGGGTGCTAGCAGAGCTTTCAGGTGTTTGAGCTTTCTGGTTTGAGCAAGCTGCTAAAAGACCAAGAACTGCCATAGAGGCAAGAGAAAGTGTGAGTTTTTTGGACAATGTCATAGGATTGTCTCCTTTCTTTGATAACTCAAGTATAACAAAAGCTTACACATAAACCAATAAAAAAGCCTTTTCTGAAAATAGATGCAACTATCCTTAGCAAATGATTCCCAACTAGCAAGATTATCCTCTATTTACTCATTTAGATAAATATAGCAGAAAGTTATCATGGAAGAATTAAAAGTAATCATACTTAAAAACTATCAGTACTTAAATGAGGTCGCTATCAAGGGGGAGACACTCTTCACGGGCTCCTCTCTCATGGAGCTTTTCCCATTTGTGAAATTGCTAGGAGTAGAGGTATTGACGATATCATACTCAATCTCACCACCTGATGCAAAATCATGCAAGGTCTTTTCTGGGACTTGATCCTTTCCAAGTGGTTTAAGTCCTGTCAAGTGCATGAAATTCTTTTCTAAAAAATTAACTTGAGCAATACTTCCATCCGAGGTAAAGTAACTGATTGTAGAATTTGCCAATTCATCTCGGTAAAATTGCGCTGCCTCTTGAAGATCGTGACTTCTTCTATTTATCTTGTCCAAATCTTGCTTATCAACAGAGTGCTCAAGCCTTGATTTTCTTGACTTGTAGCCATCTTTTATGCTAAAATGAAGAGGATGAGAGGATAACGTAGGACGACTGGTAACAGAGCGTTCAAAGGTATCAGAACTTTCTGATACAGGTGCGGTGCTACCTTCAGCTTCGGGCTGTAAAGAACCCTTACTAAAATTGGTCCTCTCTTTTTGTGTGTCTTCATTTGACACCGAAAGATTATCCAACCCCATAGATGACTCCTCAGCTACTGGCCCTTGGTTTTGATCAGGGGCTTTTTCTTGTGTCTCCTACTCGTCCAGTCACCCTACTATCTGCTTCTTCTGCAAGCCTTAGATAGTCTTGTGTTAAAACGCTAGATACTTGCTCTGATATGGTAGCAGTCTCACTGCCTACATCATATCTAAATCTAGTCAACTCTTGACCTTGTTCATCAATCAGAGAAAAGAACGTCTTATCATAGCCACCACCAAAAACAGGTAAGTCATTTTCACGGTACAAATTTTCGACAAACTCTGGAGTAAATACTAGCTATATTGCCAAATACTAAGATTTACCTAATAGCTTTTTACCCAGCCAATCTTCATCTGTCTTGGCAGATACGGGTATCTATCCAGTGGATGAAATTGCGGACACCTGAAAATCTTGACCGTTCTAATAAGACTCTTGAGGAAATCGCCAAAACCTATGTCTGCCCTTCATTAATTGTAATGCTGATCCGGTCGATGATAGAAAAGAGCAGAAAGCAGAGCATACCTATGACGGCGTTCACCTATATGCCAATGCTTACTTAAAGGTATATGAAGCTCCTGAGCCCTACCTCTTGAATTAAGAAAATATGAGAGAATTTCCAGTTCTTACTCGCTTTTTTCACTTGATTCCAGTACAATAGACGTCAAAAGTGAAAGATTGAAATGAGGTATCCCTATGTGGAAGTGGTTTAAACGACTCATCGTCCTTGTCATTGTGTTCTTTTTTGCAGTGGCGGCTCTGCTCATTCCGGACAAAATTGACAGTCAGGACCAATTAAAAAATGTATCAACACAAACATCTCTTGTTGATTTAGTCCAGGCGGGTATTGGTGGGACATCCCTATCATCAGGGGGCCTTTCAACCGAGATTAATCTTGATAGTAATCAGTTTCGTCAAGTCCTAAAAGCAAGCATAGCTGAATCTAATGATGAGACCCTGCAAAACAGTACCGTAGAGTTGAATGATTCCTATCTAACAGCTAAGGTTCCCGTATCTCTTGGCCCTATTGAATCAACATTTAGCCTTGATTTTACGGTTAGCACTAACAAGAAAGTCATACTACTAGATTTGGCAGGTGCCCACTTGGGTCGTCTTCCAGTTCCAAAATCACTGGCTCTGCCTTATCTCAAGAAGAGCATTGCCCAGTCCAGCAGTGGTGTTCGCATGGTTAACAACCAGATTCAGCTCAAGCTTCCCGAAATAGGATACGAGATTGAGCAAGCCACTGTGACCAACAGCAAAATGAAGGTCAAGCTTAACATTCCGATTTCCTTACCAACCAGTTGGTAATTTAAACTCCTTTGTTCAAAAATGAAACCCAAGACCAAGTCCAAGTTGACTTGGCTTTTTACATGAGCAAAGTCGCTAAAGGGAGTAGTACTTATATTTTTTCTAGGTTTCGGAATGAGGTGAATAGAGTTGTTTAGATAAAAATGATATTAAATTGATTTTTTAAAACATAGATTATAGCGTTTACAAACATGGTTGTGAATTTTCAGATATTATTGTAAAATATTAGAAAAAGCATAAGGAGATTATTAAATGAGTGACTTAGTTTTAGGACTTGATATAGGTATAGGCTCTGTTGGTGTAGGTATCCTTAATAGGGTGACAGGAGAAATTATCCATAAAAACTCACGCATCTTCCCAGCAGCTCAAGCGGAAAATAATTTAGTACGTAGAACGAATCGTCAAGGAAGACGCTTGACACGACGTAAAAAACATCGTAGAGTTCGTTTAAATCATCTATTTGAGGAAAGTGGATTAATCACCGATTTTACGAAGATTTCAATTAATCTTAACCCATATCAATTACGAGTAAAGGGCTTGACCGATGAATTGTCTAATGAAGAATTGTTTATCGCTCTTAAAAATATGGTGAAACACCGTGGGATTAGTTACCTCGATGATGCCAGCGATGACGGAAATTCATCAGTAGGAGACTATGCACAAATTGTTAAGGAAAATAGCAAACAATTAGAAACTAAGACACCGGGACAGATTCAGTTGGAACGCTATCAAAAATTTGGTCAATTACGTGGTGATTTTACTGTTGAGGAAGATGGCAAAAAACATCGCTTAATTAATGTCTTTCCAACGTCAGCTTATCGAGCAGAAGCACTAAGAATACTGCAAACTCAGCAAGAATTTAATCCGCAGATTACCGATGAATTTATTAATCGGTATCTCGAAATTCTAACTGGAAAACGTAAATATTATCATGGACCAGGTAATGAAAAGTCACGGACTGATTATGGTCGTTATAGAACATCTGGAGAAACTTTAGACAATATTTTTGGAATCCTAATTGGTAAATGTACATTTTACCCAGAAGAGTTTAGAGCAGCAAAAGCATCTTACACGGCTCAAGAATTCAATTTGCTAAATGATTTGAACAATTTGACAGTCCCAACAGAAACCAAGAAGTTGAGTGAAGAACAGAAACATCAAATCATTACCTATGTCAAAAATGAAAAGGCGATGGGTCCAGCGAAACTCTTTAAATATATCGCTAAGCTACTTTCTTGCGATGTTGCGGATATCAAAGGATACCGCATCGATAAATCAGATAAAGCTGAAATTCATACTTTCGAAGCCTATCGAAAGATGAAGACGCTTGAAACCATTGATATTGAGAAAATGGCAAGAGACCAACTTGATAAGTTAGCCTATGTCTTGACATTAAACACTGAGAGGGAAGGTATTCAAGAAGCCTTAGAGAATGAGTTTGCTGATGGTAGCTTTAGCCAGGAGCAAATTGACGAATTGGTTCAATTCCGCAAAGCAAATAGTTCCATTTTTGGAAAAGGATGGCATAATTTTTCTGTCAAACTGATGATGGAGTTAATCCCAGAATTGTATGCGACGTCAGAAGAGCAAATGACTATCCTGACACGACTTGGAAAACAAAAAACAACTTCATCTTCAAATAAAACAAAATATATAGATGAAAAACTATTAACTGAAGAAATCTATAATCCTGTTGTTGCTAAGTCTGTTCGCCAAGCTATAAAAATAGTAAATGCAGCAATCAAAGAGTACGGAGACTTTGACAATATTGTCATCGAAATGGCTCGTGAAACAAATGAAGATGATGAAAAGAAAGCGATTCAAAAGATTCAAAAAGCCAACAAAGATGAAAAAGATGCAGCAATGCTTAAGGCTGCCAACCAATATAATGGAAAGGCTGAATTACCACATAGTGTTTTCCACGGTCATAAGCAATTAGCGACTAAAATCCGCCTTTGGCATCAGCAAGGAGAACGTTGCCTTTATACTGGTAAGACAATTTCAATCCATGATTTGATTAATAATCCTAATGAATTTGAAATAGATCATATTTTACCTCTCTCTATTACCTTTGATGATAGCCTTGCCAATAAGGTTTTGGTTTATGCAACTGCTAACCAAGAAAAAGGACAACGAACACCTTATCAGGCTTTAGATAGTATGGATGACGCATGGTCTTTCCGTGAATTAAAAGCCTTTGTACGTGAATCAAAAACACTTTCAAATAAGAAAAAAGAATATCTTCTTACGGAAGAAGATATTTCAAAATTTGATGTTCGAAAGAAATTTATTGAACGAAATCTTGTAGATACAAGATACGCTTCAAGAGTTGTCCTCAATGCCCTTCAAGAACACTTTAGAGCTCACAAGATTGATACAAAAGTTTCCGTGGTTCGTGGTCAATTCACATCTCAATTGAGACGCCATTGGGGAATTGAAAAGACTCGTGCTACTTATCATCACCATGCTGTCGATGCATTGATTATTGCTGCTTCAAGTCAGTTGAATTTGTGGAAAAAACAAAAGAATACCCTTGTAAGTTATTCAGAAGATCAACTACTTGATATTGAAACAGGTGAACTTATTAGTGACGATGAGTACAAGGAATCTGTATTCAAAGCCCCTTATCAACATTTTGTTGATACATTGAAGAGTAAAGAATTTGAAGACAGTATCTTATTCTCATATCAAGTGGATTCTAAGTTTAATCGTAAAATATCAGATGCCACTATTTATGCGACAAGACAGGCTAAAGTAGGGAAAGATAAGAAGGATGAAACTTATGTTTTAGGAAAAATCAAAGATATCTATACCCAGGATGGTTATGATGCCTTTATGAAGATTTATAAGAAGGATAAGTCAAAATTCCTCATGTATCGTCACGACCCACAAACCTTTGAGAAAGTTATCGAGCCAATTTTAGAGAACTATCCCAATAAGGAAATGAATGAAAAAGGGAAAGAAGTACCATGTAATCCTTTCCTAAAATATAAAGAAGAACATGGCGACTATATTCGTAAATATAGTAAAAAAGGCAATGGTCCTGAAATCAAGAGTTTTAAATATTATGACAAACTTTTAGGTAGACATATTGATATTACTCCTAAAAATAGTAAAAATACAGTTGCATTGCGTAAACTTAATCCATGGAGGACTGATGTTTATTTTAATCCCGAAACAATGAAATATGAGTTTTTAGGATTGAAATATGCTGATATATCATATAAAAAAAGTAAGAATAAAGCTGAGATTTCTTCCAGTAAATACAATGAAATAAGGATTAGAGAGGGAGTTTCAGAAAAGTCAGAATTTAAATTTACCCTTTATAAGAATGATATAATACTTGTCGTTGATATTGAAGCAGGAAAGAAGCAACTTTTTAGATTTCATTCTCGTACAGGCAAAGATAATCCGAAATCTTTTGAAAAAAATAAAGTAGAATTGAAACCGTATGAGAAGGAGCATTTTGAAAAGGGAGAAAAGATGAGAATTTTTGGAAGTTTACCTAGCACTTCCTCACAATTACAAAAAAATTTGAATATAGATAATCTTTCAATTTATAAAGTAAGAACAGATGTCCTTGGAAATCAGCATATCATCAAAAATGAGGGTGATAAGCCTAAGCTAGATTTTTAATATTAATTGTTAAAAAGTGTTGCAATTATAGTTGTCATATACTATAATTATCGTGTAAGGGACGCCTTACACAGTTACTTAAATCTTGCAGAAGCTACAAAGATAAGGCTTCATGCCGAAATCAACACCCTGTCATTTTATGGCAGGGTGTTTTCGTTATTAAAAAAGGAGAAGAAATGACTTGGAGAGTTGTACATGTCAGTCAAAGTGAGAAGATGCGCTTAAAACTTGATAACTTGTTAGTGCAAAAGATGGGGCAAGAGTTTACGGTGCCACTTAGTGATATTTCGATAATAGTTGCAGAAGGTGGGGATACCGTTGTTACCCTTCGTCTATTAAGTGCCTTAAGTAAATATAATATTGCCTTAGTCGTTTGTGATAACGAACATTTACCAACAGGAATTTATCACTCACAAAATGGGCATTTTAGAGCCTACAAACGCTTGAAAGAACAGATGGACTGGACGCAGAAGCAAAAGGATAAGGTGTGGCAGATTGTGACTTACTATAAAATCAATAACCAAGAGGATGTCCTAGCCATGTTTGAAAAAAGTCTGGATAACATTAGACTACTTTCAGACTATAAAGAGCAGATAGAACCCGGTGATAGAACCAATAGAGAGGGACATGCTGCTAAGGTCTACTTTAATGAACTCTTTGGCAAACAATTTGTCAGAGTAACTCAGCAAGAAGCAGATGTCATCAATGCTGGCTTAAACTATGGCTATGCTATCATGAGGGCCCAGATGGCTAGAATAGTGGCGGGTTATGGTTTAAATGGACTATTAGGAATCTTCCATAAAAATGAATACAATCAGTTTAATTTGGTTGATGACTTGATGGAGCCATTTAGACAGATTGTAGATGTTTGGGTTTATGATAATCTACGAGATCAAGAATTCCTTAAGTATGAGTATAGGTTGGGATTGACAGATTTACTCAATGCTAAAATCAAATATGGCAAAGAGACTTGCTCAGTGACAGTTGCTATGGACAAATATGTCAAAGGCTTTATCAAATATATTTCGGAAAAAGATAGTAGTAAATTTCACTGCCCAGTGGTATCAAGTTTAGAGTGGAGAAAATAAGATGAGGTATGAAGCGTTGAGATTATTATGTTTTTTTGATTTGCCAATGGAATCTAAGGATGAAAAAAGAATTTATCGTAATTTTCGTAAAGAATTAATTTCAAATGGGTTTGAAATGTTACAATTTTCGGTCTACTATCGCACTTGTCCTAATAGAAGCTTTGCAAATAAATTTTATAAGAAGCTAAAGATGAGCAATCTGCCTGCTGGAAATGTGAGACTTTTGGCGGTTACTGAAAAGCAATTTTCAGAGATGACATTAATCATAGGTGGTAAAACTAAGCAAGAGGAAATCGTCAGTGATAATAAGTTGGTGGTTATATGAAATTTTTTGTACAACATCCTTACAAGGAACGTATTGAATTGAATATTGGTGCAATCACACAAATTGTTGGTCAGAATAAAGAACTCAAATATTATATTTGGCAGATTTTGAGCTGGTATTTTGGTGGAAGAAAATACTCAAGTGAGGACTTAAGTATTTTTGATTATGAAGAGCCTACCATACTTGATGAGCCTGGAGAAATAGTGAAGCGAAGTAGCTATCACTATATCGACATTTCAAGTTTTAAGGATTTACTTGAGCAGATGGAATATAAGAAAGGAACACTTGCTCAGGGTTACCTTAGTAAAATTCTTAATCAGGTTGATATTGTAGACCATTTGGAGAAAATTAATGAACAAGTAGAGATTATAGAAGGGGCAATGAATCAGCATATCAACTTAAACAGTGGTAAGGTGGAATACCATTTAGAGAATCGTCCTCTAACACTAGACCAACTACTCACAAAAAATTTTAGTCCATTTTTTGCTATTGAGAATAAGAATTTATCTTTTGAATGGGTATCTAATACCGATAAACTAACCTTCTTTTTAGAAATGTTAGACCGTCTTCTGTCACAAACAACAGAGAAATATCTCATTGTGCTAAAAAATATTGATAGCTTTATCTCAAAGGAATCTTATGATAGTTTTTATAAGCAAATTGGTCAGCTAGTCAAAAAGTATCCAAACTTAACCTTTATTTTATTTCCTAGTGACCAAGGCCATTTAAAGATTGATGAAGAAAATAGTAAGTTCGTCAATATTTTATCTGACCAGGTGGAGCATTTGTATGATGTTGAGTTTATGTATGAAAGGGTAGTCCAATATTATCCAAGTAATAATTTTCCAGGGAGAGAGGAATTTAGGATTTCCTTAGAGACCGTGACACCTTATTTATTGACAAAAATGTTGACACAACCTAGTCTCTCACTTGTTGATTCAGTAATATTGAATATCCTAAATCAGTTGTTTCATTTCAGTTACCGTATAAGATATTCCCAAATATCTGATGAAAAACTTTTACAGAAATTTTTAGAAAGTAAGGATTGACAAGGACAGTTATTGTTTTTATAATCACTATGTGGGTATAAAAACATCAAAATTTCATTTGAGGTTTTTGTACTCTCAAGATTTAAGTAACTGTACAACGATGGTGTCATCCTCGATGTAGTAATCCCCGTTTTTGTACTCTCAAGATTTAAGTAACTGTACAACTTCATGCGGAAACACTTTCTGCAGCGATAGGTTTTTGTACTCTCAAGATTTAAGTAACTGTACAACGTGTGCGTGAGATTTTAAACGGTGAGGAGAGTTTTTGTACTCTCAAGATTTAAGTAACTGTACAACATTAAAGCGCAAGTAGCAAAGCTCGTTCTTGTTTTTGTACTCTCAAGATTTAAGTAACTGTACAACCTTAGCAAGTCGGACCATCCACGCTCTGCAGTTTTTGTACTCTCAAGATTTAAGTAACTGTACAACATGCCAAGGCTTTAGGAAGTTACCAGGAGCGTTTTTGTACTCTCAAGATTTAAGTAACTGTACAACAGCACTAGAGAAGTCAAGCTCCCCTTGCATGTTTTTGTACTCTCAAGATTTAAGTAACTGTACAACCTGGTGATGGTCTTGTCTCCTAAGCCTTCGGTTTTTGTACTCTCAAGATTTAAGTAACTGTACAACCCACAGACGAGACCGTAAGCCTTTGATTTCGTTTTTGTACTCTCAAGATTTAAGTAACTGTACAACTCAGGCTTTTCTTTATTCTTCATAGTCTAGTTTTTGTACTCTCAAGATTTAAGTAACTGTACAACACTTGGGATGGCAATGGTCCTTACCACCTAGTTTTTGTACTCTCAAGATTTAAGTAACTGTACAACATGCGGAAATGAAAGCTGCTAAGCGTAGATGTTTTTGTACTCTCAAGATTTAAGTAACTGTACAACAACCTAAAACTAGTAAACCGTCTAGCAGTAGTTTTTGTACTCTCAAGATTTAAGTAACTGTACAACTCAGATTTAAGACCCTTATCCAAGGAATTGGTTTTTGTACTCTCAAGATTTAAGTAACTGTACAACACAATGAAAAGTTTGGACGTAATGGCGGTGGTTTTTGTACTCTCAAGATTTAAGTAACTGTACAGTTTGATTCAACTTAAAAAGCCAGTTCAACTGAACTTGGCTTTTTAAAATACGCGATAAACATAAGGATTGTCAGGCTGATTAACCTCTTTAATCTCAGTCAAATTAAGGATAGGGAGGCTCTGTTTGAGATTTTGATAGTAATCCACAGTGATGGTACCAGTGACTTTTACCCAGGTATTATCCTTAAAGGTTTGGTCACTTCCTGTCGTCGCCAGTCCGTAAACACCTGAATCGGCGATACAGTGGATAATCCCAAAACGGAAGATGAACTGATAACCCTTGGTTTGTGGGTCATTGTAAACAAAGCCGGTATAGGTGACTTTCTTGCCCACAAAATCGTTAGGATAGAGGTAGATGAGCTCCATGACTTCCATGTAATTTTCAGTGGTAATCTGGATGGTCTCACGTCCCTTGTACTTGGAGAGCTCTCTGGTCATTTCCTTCTCATAAGCTGAGGAGGTGAAGTAGGAGCTGGTGTCTGGCTTTAAGTACTGAATAGTCGTTCCCTCTTGGTCGGCCTGATTAGGATCGCTCCCTGCCGCTAGTGGAAAATGATAGCCCTTAGCTGACACGGTATTGGCATCCAAGGTCACTGTTGGCACCAAGAGCCCAGTGAGGACTGGAAAGGCCAAGAGAACGATGCTGGCTACCTTGGCTACTCGACCTGACAAATGTGAGTGAACCTTCATTTGTTTCATCCAAACAATGAGTTGAACCACAGCGAGGATAAAGGAAAGCACCATGGAAATGTAGGCCAAGTAGGAGTAGTGGATGTTAATGTACTGGTTGAGCTTGCCGGAAACTTGCAAGTACATGACGAGCTCAAAATACCCAGATAAGATGAGAAAACGTAACATTAAATCACCCCCAATAGCAGACAATAAATGATTGTCACCAGACTTGCGGTTCCTACAAAGAGACCAACAAAGCGTGTCTTAAACTGGTGTTTCATCATAATCAAGTTCTTGATATCAACCATAGGACCAATGATGAGAAAGGCAACTGTTGGTGCCACTCCGAAACTAGAGAGTAGCGAAGCCCCGATAAAGGCATCCGCCTCCGAACAAAGTGAGAGGATAAAGGCCAGGAGCATCATGATAAGGATGGCTGTTACTGAATTATGACCGATAGTCGTTAGGATTCGGGTAGGTAGGTAGGTCTGCATCCCTGCAGCCACCAAGCTCCCGAAAATCAGGTAACGCCCAGTATCAAAGAACTCGTCAACTGCATGAACCAGAGCTTGAAAGGTTTTCTTACCAGCTGACAAACCACTATAGTCGTGAACATGACTGGTCTTATGATTGTCCTTGAGAATCTGGTCATCCACCACAAAGCCGAGCAGAATTCCCAAAATCATAGCAATCAAGAAAGCTCCGAGAAAACGTAAAATTACGTAGTACCAAGAGTTCCCAAAGGCAGTATAGGTCGCAAAGAGAACGACTGGATTGATGATAGGAGCAGTTGCCATGAAAGGAATAGCTGTGTAGCTAGGCACTTTTTTCTCTAAAAAGCGTGTGATTATTGGAACAATTCCACATTCACAAGAGGGAAAAATAAAACCAACCAGAGTTCCAAAGAGAATAGCCAGGACCTTGTTTTTTGGAAGGAAGTTTTGGACCTTTTCAGGAGTCACAAAGACCTCGATAAAGCCAGACAGGATACTTCCTAACAAAACGAAGGGCAGGGCTTCGATAATAATCGATAGAAAAACTGCCAGAAGCTGCAGAACGCTATCTGGTAGTTGATGAAAAATAGCCATAAAAATTATTTCTTCTTATCTTCTTGAAGACGTTTATCCTTCTTAGGATCAGTTCCCGCCTTTTCAAAATCAGGGATAGCCGCAAAAGATGCCATCATGCTTTCAAGTTCATTTGTTTTTTTCTGAATAACTGCCATAAAAAGCCTCCGAGTTAATTAAGATACTAAGGGCGTCATTTCTGACAGAAAATTAGGTCATCAGATGAAGAAGCACTGCTTCTAGGAAGATGCATCTATTTTCCGAAAGAAATAGCCCGAGTTCAGTTACATAAGATACTAAGGGCGTCATTTCTGTTAGAAATAGCCCCTAACAATAGGTTTACTTTTCTATTATACTACCTCTTGCTTAAAAATTCTCGCTTCAGCTACAAGGTTTTCTGCCCAAGCAAATCTCCTCTCATGGTATAATAGAGTTTATGGAAAATCAAAATTTAGAGACATTGGCTCAAGAATTGGGCCTAAAAAAACAACAAGTTGAAACTGTTTTGGAATTGACCGTAGAAGGTAATACTATTCCCTTCATTGCCCGTTACCGTAAGGAAAAAACCGGTAATCTGGATGAAATGCAAATCAAGGCCATCATTGATATGGACAAGTCCTTGACTGCTCTTCAGGACCGTAAGGAAACAGTTCTTAACAAGATTGAGGCTCAGGGAAAATTGACTGATCAACTCAAGGCAGCTATTGAAGCTGCTGAGAAGTTGGCAGATGTGGAAGAACTCTATCTTCCCTATAAGGAAAAACGCCGCACCAAAGCGACAGTTGCCCGTGAAGCAGGTCTTTTCCCCTTGGCTCGTCTTATCTTGCAAAATAGTCCAAATCTCAAGGCTGAAGCTGAAAAGCTGACATCTGAAGCCTTTCCAACAGCTGACAAGGCTCTTGCAGGTGCTGTGGATATTTTGGTTGAGGCCTTTTCTGAGGACAATAGCTTGCGCTCTTGGACCTACAACGAAATCTGGAACAACAGTGACATCACTTCAACCCTCAAGGATCAATCTTTGGATGAAAAAGAAACTTTCAAAATCTACTATGATTTTGAGGACAAGGTGTCTAAACTTCAAGGTTACCGTACATTAGCCCTTAACCGTGGGGAGAAACTAGGCGTTGTCAAAGTAGCCTTTAAGCACAATCTTGAGAAAATGCACCGTTTTTACAGTGCCCGTTTCAAACAAAAAAATGACTATATCGAGGAAGTCATCAACCAATCTCTCAAGAAGAAAATCATTCCAGCTATGGAGCGTCGTATCCGAAGCGAGTTGACTGAAGTAGCAGAAGATGGTGCGATTCAACTTTTCTCTCAAAACCTTCGAAGCCTTCTTCTAGTCTCACCACTTAAAGGTAAGATGGTTCTTGGGTTTGACCCAGCCTTTCGTACAGGGGCTAAGTTGGCCGTGGTTGATCAAACTGGTAAGCTCATTACAACGCAAGTTATCTATCCAGTGGCTCCAGCTAGTCAGGCCAAGATTGCCCAAGCTAAGAAAGACTTGGCTGACCTCATTAAAAAGCATGCCATTGAGATTATCGCTATCGGTAATGGAACAGCCAGTCGTGAAAGTGAAGCTTTTGTGGCAGAAGTTCTCAAGGATTTTCCAGAGACTTCATATGTCATTGTCAATGAGAGTGGTGCTTCTGTTTACTCTGCATCAGAGTTGGCCCGCCATGAGTTCCCAGACTTAACGGTCGAAAAACGCTCTGCCATTTCCATTGCCCGTCGTCTTCAAGACCCATTGGCTGAGTTGGTTAAGATTGATCCTAAATCAATCGGAGTAGGCCAATACCAGCATGATGTTAGCCAGAAGAAACTTTCTGAAAATCTTGACTTCGTCGTTGATACCGTGGTTAACCAGGTTGGTGTCAATGTCAATACGGCAAGTAGTACCCTCTTGTCACATGTCTCAGGTCTCAACAAGACTATCTCTGAAAATATCGTCGCCTACCGTGAGGAAAATGGTGAGATTGCATCACGTGCTGAAATCAAAAAGGTCCCACGACTTGGTGCCAAGGCCTTCGAACAAGCTGCAGGTTTCCTTCGTATTCCAAATGCTAAGAATATCTTGGATAATACAGGGGTTCACCCAGAGTCCTATCCAGCGGTAAAAGCCCTCTTCAAGCAGTTGGCTATTACAGACTTGGACGACTCTGCCAAAGCAAAATTGAAAGCTCTTAATCTTAAAGAAACAGCCGAAGGATTGGGACTTGGACAGGAAACCCTCAAAGATATCATTGCTGACCTTTTGAAACCAGGTCGTGACCTCCGTGATGATTTTGAAGCACCAGTACTTCGTCAAGATGTTCTTGAACTCAAAGATTTGTTAGTAGGACAAAAACTTGAAGGAACAGTCCGTAACGTTGTGGACTTTGGTGCCTTTGTTGATATCGGTGTCCATGAGGATGGTCTTATCCACATCTCTGAGATGAGTAAGAGCTTCGTTAATCATCCAAGTCAGGTCGTTTCTGTTGGGGATTTGGTTACCGTATGGGTATCAAAAGTTGATTTAGAGCATGAAAAACTCAATCTTTCCTTGGTGAATCCACGTGAATCTAACTGATTATGTTAAGACTGTTTCTATAGAAGATTTTGGCTGGAAATTTAAGCACCGAGCCTTATGGAACAAGCGTCTCCGGACCACTGGAGGGCGGTTCTTTCCCAAGGATGGACATTTAGATTTTAATCCCAAGCTCTATGAAGAACATGGTCTTGAAACCTTTCGAAAAATCGTCCGCCACGAACTCTGTCATTATCACCTTTACTTTCAAGGGAAGGGTTACAAGCATGCTGATAGAGATTTCAAGGACTTACTAGCTAAGGTCGATGGCCTGAGATACGCTCCAAAGATGCAAGGTCAGGAGGAGAACTACTACCTCTATCAGTGCCAATCCTGTGGTCGTATTTACCGTCGCAAACGCCGTGTCAATACACAGAAATTTGGCTGTGGTTTGTGCCGAGGCAAGCTCATTTTTCTAAATCAGTCCTAGGGCTGATTTTTTTAGTTTAAAAAAATCATATAATTAAATCAAAGAAATGATGGGAGAATTAGACCATGTCAAATCGTTTTTATAAGACACGAAAAAATAGACTTGTCGCCGGTGTTGTTGCAGGTTTGGCAGATAAATTTGGATGGGATCTAGCTTTAGCTCGTATCTTAGCTATCATTCTTATGGTTTCAACGCAGTTTGGAATCTTTCTATACTTGGTTTTAGCCTTTCTCCTTCCTTATAAGGAAGATATTTATCCTGAAATCAAACTCAAGGATGGACGTAAACGTAAAAACGCTGAACCTGTAGAAGACGAGTGGAACTGGTAAGCAAATTATAAGAGAAAAGATCTATGATTGCCCTTAGTGCTAGTCATAGGTCTTTTTTGCTTTGAGAACCGCATTGAAAACCTTTTTATGATACAATGAAACTAGTAAATAATCGGAGGAAATAACATGACTGTAACTGTTAAAATGTTGGTTGATAGGCTTAAACTCAAGGTTGTCTATGGGAATGAGGAGCTTTTGTCAAAAGCGATAACAACGGCTGATATCTCTCGTCCTGGTTTAGAAATGACGGGTTATTTTGACTATTATTCACCGGAACGACTTCAGTTGGTTGGGATGAAGGAGTGGTCCTACCTTAAAACCATGACTGATAATAACCGTTATTCTGTTTTTGCTAATATGTTTAAAGCGGAAACTCCAGCTGTTATCGTGGCGCGTGGTCTTGATATTCCGGAAGAGATGCTTCAAGCTGCTAAGGAAAATGGTGTAGCAGTTCTTCAAGGACGTAATGGTACATCATCACTTTCAGGTGACATGTCTTGGTATCTCAACTCTCAATTAGCTGAACGTACTAGTGTCCATGGTGTTTTAGTAGATATCTATGGGATGGGTGTTCTTATTCAAGGAGACTCTGGTATCGGTAAGAGTGAGACAGCGCTCGAGTTGGTGAAACGTGGCCACCGTCTAGTTGCTGATGACCGTGTAGATGTCTATGCTAAGGATGAGGAAACCCTCTGGGGGGAACCTGCAGAAATTCTTCTCCATCTTCTTGAAATCCGTGGGGTTGGTATCATTGACGTTATGAGCCTTTACGGAGCTAGTGCTGTCCGTAATTCATCTCAAGTTCAGTTGGGCATATATCTTGAGAATTTTGAAAATGGCAAGGTCTTCGACCGTCTTGGAAATAGCAATGAAGAGATTGAATTACAGGGCGTTAAGATTCCACGTATCCGCATTCCTGTGAAGACAGGACGTAACGTGTCAGTCGTTATCGAAGCTGCAGCAATGAACTATCGTGCTAAGCAAATGGGATTTGATGCAACCAAAACTTTTAATGACCGTTTGACTAACCTCATTAGTAAGAATGGTGAAGACTAATGTTAGCTACTATTGATCCAATTGCTCTAAGACTTGGTCCAATCAGTATTCATTGGTATGCCATCTGTATCGTATCTGGTCTTTTACTTGCAGTTTATCTGGCTCAACGTTGGGCTCCTGAAAAGGGAATCAATCCTGAGCATATCTTAGATTTTATTCTTTTAGCCTTTCCTATAGCTATTGTTGGTGCTAGGCTCTACTATGTGATTTTCCAGTGGTCTTATTACAGCCAAAATCCATCGGAAATTTTTGCGATTTGGAATGGTGGAATTGCCATCTATGGTGGCTTGATTGGTGGAGCAGCTGTCCTTTATTGGTTCGCCAAACGTCATGCTATTTCGGTTTTAGATTTTCTAGATATTGCGGCTCCTGGGGTCATGATAGCTCAGAGTATCGGTCGCTGGGGAAATTTTGTCAATCAAGAGGCTTATGGAAAAGCAGTTAGTCATCTGAATTATCTTCCAGAAATTATCCGTCAGCAGATGTTTATTGATGGAAGCTACCGTGTGCCTACCTTCCTTTATGAAAGTCTGTGGAATCTAGTTGGTTTTATCATTATTCTAGGACTACGACGTTTTAAGAAGGGATTGCGACAGGGAGATGTGACTTCATTTTACCTTATCTGGTATGGTCTTGGACGCTTTGTCATTGAAGGCATGCGTACGGATAGTCTCATGTTTGCTGGCTTGCGTGTCTCACAATGGGTCAGCATTATCATCATTATCCTTGGAGCTGTCCTCTTATATTTCCGCAAACAACGCCAAAAAGCAGATTATAAAATGAAAAGCTAGTCATACTATTCAGACTTTGTTATAATGAAATGAAAATTATAATAAAGGTCATAAGAAACAGGAGTCAAACACTCAGTTTCTTTGAATTAACCTTTTAAGCAGGTCAAAGGAGTCTTAAACTATGGCAGAAATTGCATTTCTTATTATCGCAATCGCACTTGCTGCGTTCCTAATTGCATTAATCCCAACTCTACTTCGCACACGTCATGTTGTCAAAGAAGTTGAAGAAACAGTTGCCGTTCTTCGTACAGATATTAACGTCACACTTCACCAAACAAATGAAATTTTGGCTAAGGCTAACGTCTTGGTTGAAGATGTTAATGAAAAAGTTCAAACGATTGATCCTCTCTTTGTGGCAGTAGCTGAACTTTCAGAAAGTGTTTCTGACTTGAATACCGAAGCTCGTTATCTCGGTGCTAAGGCAAGTGCAGCAGGAGTAAGTGTCGGTAAGGCAGGTTCAGCCTTTGCTATCGGCAAGGTTGCTTCAAAACTATTTGGTAAAAAAGACAAGAAAAAATAAGGAGGTCTTTTCATGAGTAAATTTCTAAACACCCTAATTATTGGTGCAGCTTCTGGAGCTGCAGCAGCTTATTTCTTCACAACTGAAAAAGGTAAAGCAGTTAAAGCACGTATTGATGAAGAAATCGCTTCATTCAAAGAAGATCCTAAAGCTTATCAAAATCAAGTGGTGGAAAAAGCTAGCGACTATAAAGAATTGGCAGTCGTTACTTTTCAAGATTATAAAACAAAATTTGAAAATGGCGACATCACTGCAGATGATTTGACAAAAGCTGTTCAAGAAAAAACAGCTCAAGTTGCTGACTTTGCAAAAGAGAGCTTTGAACTTATCAAAGAGAAAACAGCTCAAGTAACTTCTGAGCAAGCAGATGTTGAAGCAGAAACAAAAGCTATCGTTGATGATATCGTTATTGATATCAAAGATATCTCTGAAGAAGCAGCAGAAGCAAAATAAAAAAGAAAGTCCATGAGGCTTTTTTAGTACGAAAAAAACGTTGACCAAGCAGTCAACGTTTTTGTGCTTTATAATATTCGATTAGGATATAAATGCCTATCTGACCAATGATGCTAATGGTAATTGCCCAAAAGAAGGCCCAGAAGGAAGCCACCTGTGCTACCAAGAAAAGGAAGGCAACTAGGACTGTTGAAACACAGAAGCTTGAGATACGTCCAAAGAAAATCATATCTTGTAGTTTAATACTATTATTATTTAAACCTTGATAATCTTGATAATTCGTCGTTTGAGGACGCTCAGTCTCGAGATCTTCGATGTGATCAAATTGACGGTGTAAGTTGTCAGCCATGTCTGCCTCCTTTCTATATAAAATACCTAAACCACTTTTCCATGTAGGTTAAAATATTTAGTCAGTATTTCACTATTTAGAATCTCATTAATAATACCATAAAAAAATTGGACTTGCAAAGTTTTTTTTGATTTTTGTGAAAATCATAGTATTCAAAAACTAATTTAAAATATTAAGATACAGAACTTTAAACCTAAAAATTCTAAAATAATCAGGTCATTTGTGCTATAATGTAAGTTATGGAAAAAATAGTGATTACAGCGACTGCTGAGAGCTACGAGCAGGCACGTGAGCTCCTAGAACTTGGCGTAGATCGTATTTACATCGGCGAAAAAGCTTTTGGCCTTCGTTTGCCTAAGCCTTTTTCATTCGCAGAGATGCGAAAGATTGCAGAGCTGGTACATGAGTCTGGCAAGGAATTGACTGTTGCCGTTAACGCTCTCATGCACCAAGGTATGATGGATGCTCTTCCAGACTACCTTGATTTTCTTGAAGAAATCAAGGCAGATTATATCACGGTTGGTGATGCAGGAGTTTTCTACATCTGTAACCGTGACAAACGTCCCTTCAAAATGATTTATGATGCTTCAACCATGGTAACCTCTAGCCGTCAGATTAATTTCTGGGGCAAACAAGCTGGAGCTTCTGAAGCTGTCTTGGCTCGTGAAATTCCATCTGCGGAACTTTTCGTCATGGCTGAAAATCTTCAAATTCCAGCTGAAGTTTTGGTTTATGGTGCAAGTATCATTCATCACTCAAAACGTCCACTTCTTCAAAATTACTACAACTTTATCAAAACGGATGAAGCTGTTACCAAAGAACGTGACCTCTTCCTTTCTGAGCCTGGTGACCCAGAATCTCACTACTCAGTTTATGAGGATATGCACGGGACACATATCTTTGCCAACAATGACTTGGATATGATGACTAAACTTTCAGAACTCGTTGAACATGGTTTTGACCACTGGAAGTTGGACGGTGTTTATTGTCCAGGTGAAAACTTTGTAAAAATTACTGAGTATTTTGTGAAGGCTCGTGACCTCATCGAGGCTGGCGAATTTTCACAAGACCAGGCCTTCCTCTTTGATGAGGCTATTCACAAATTACACCCAGCCAACCGTGGTTTGGATACAGGTTTCTATGATTATGAACCTGACCGTGTAAAATAAACATACTTTCTCCTTCGTTTGAGAGTTTTCCATTTTCAGGGAACGAAGGAGCCTTATAAAAACTAAAATCGACAATCTTGCAAATTGGAGAAATTATGACTACAACTAAAAAACGCCCAGAGGTTTTGGTACCTGCTGGGACTTTGGAAAAATTGAAAGTCGCTGTAAATTACGGCGCGGATGCTGTTTTCGTTGGTGGACAAGCCTATGGTTTGCGTAGCCGTGCCGGAAACTTCACCATGGATGAACTTCGAGAAGGTATCGAATACGCTCACGCTCGTGGTGTTGATGTTCACGTTGCTTCAAACATGGTTACCCATGAAGGAAATGAAAAAGGTGCTGGTGAGTGGTTCCGTGAATTGCGTGATATGGGGCTCGATGCCGTTATCGTATCTGACCCAGCCTTGATTGAAATCTGTTCAACCTACGCTCCAGGGCTTAACATCCACTTGTCAACGCAAGCATCTGCGACAAATGTTGAAACCTTCCATTTTTGGAAACAGTATGGTTTGACCCGTGTTGTTTTGGCACGTGAGGTAACTATGGAAGAATTGGCTGAAATCCGTAAACGTACGGATCTTGAAATTGAGGCCTTTGTCCATGGTGCTATGTGTATCTCATACTCAGGTCGCTGTACCCTTTCTAACCATATGTCAGACCGTGATGCCAACCGTGGTGGTTGTTCACAGTCTTGTCGTTGGAAATATGATCTTTACGACATGCCATTCGGCCAAGAGCGAAAGAGTATCCACGGTGAAGTTCCTGAAGAGTACTCAATGTCAGCCGTTGACATGTGTATGATTGAAAATATCCCAGACCTTATCGATAATGGCGTTGATAGCCTTAAAATCGAAGGTCGTATGAAATCTGTCCATTATGTATCAACAGTTGCCAACTGTTACAAGGCGGCCTGTGACGCTTACATGGAAAGTGCAGAAGCCTTCTATGCCATCAAAGATGATTTGATTAATGAGCTCTGGAAAGTTGCCCAACGTGAATTGGCAACAGGTTTCTACTACAAGACACCAACAGAAAACGAACAACTCTTTGGAGCTCGTCGTAAGATTCCACAATATAAATTCGTTGGTGAAGTCGTAGACTTTGATCCAGCAACTATGACAGCTACAATCCGTCAACGTAACGTTATCCTCGAAGGTGACCATGTTGAATTCTACGGACCAGGCTTCCGTCATTTCGAGTGTGATATCAAAGACCTTCACGATGCCAATGGTAACAAGATTGACCGTGCACCGAACCCAATGGAACTTCTTACAATTACCGTGCCACAAGAAGTTAAGCCTGGTGACATGATTCGTTCAACTAAAGAAGGTTTGATTAACCTCTACCAAAAAGACGGTTCAAGCAAGACTGTTCGTGCCTGATGACAAGACAAATCAATGGGTTCCTGGTAGATGACCAAAGTAGATGTCAGCACTACCATTCCCCACTAGATATTGTTGCATTAAAATGCTTCGAGTGCCAGAAGTATTATGCCTGTTATCAGTGTCATGATCGCTTGGAGGATCATAGCTATCGAGCTTATCCTTGCCAGTTGAAGCAGGACAAGGTCCTTATCTGTGGCGTTTGTCAGCATGAGATGACTATTGAGGAGTATCAAGAGGCAGTAGCCTGTCCCAGTTGTCACAGTGCCTTCAACCCAGCTTGTTCAAAGCACTATGATATTTATTTTGAAAAATAAAAAGATTGAAGATTCTGTTCACACGAACAAAGTCTTCAATCTTTTTTAGTTAAAGTAACTATGATTTTTAAGAGCTTTTAAGACCGGCTTAGTCACCAAAGCGACGATGAGACCTTTTAAGAGGTCAGGAATAATAAAGGGTGTCAAGCCAACAGCTACAGCTGCAGACCAGCCCATCTTTCCGAGAAAGTGCAGGCTGAGGATACCACCGACAAAAACAAGTGCATCCCCTAAAACAAAAGCCAAAAAGTTTTTCCAAATAGGAGTTTTAGCATGAGTCAGTGCAGATGTGACAAGAGCAAAAAATGGGTAGGCAAGCAGATAGCCAGCTGAGGGACCAAAGAAGGCTTGAAGCCCACCGCCACCTCCTGCGAAAACGGGTAAACCAATAGCGCCGAGGATAAGATAAAGGATAGCAGAGAGAGTAGCTTCTCTCGGTTTAAAAACAGCAGCCACAAGTCCAACAGCAAAAGTTTGCAGAGTAATGGGAACTGCACCAATTGGAATAACAATTTGAGCCAGTGCGGCAATGATAGCAGCACCAAAGGCAGGGAGTATGAGTGACAGTGTACGATTTTGTGTCATTTTTAGTTAACCTCTCGCGAATAATAGTTAACTTATTATAGCAAGTGTTTTCGAAATAGTCAACCTGATAATAAAATGAGGTTGACTGATAAACTTAACCTCCTTGTGATATGATTTTTAGACGTTTGATTTCTTTAAGTTCAATCATGCTGATGATCTTATCTTGCTCGATAAAGATGGCTTGTCGCTCCCTGTCATAACGGTTGATGTAGCCCTTATAGGTTTTCTGATTGGATGTTAGCATGACCATTTGATTATGATCAATAGCATGATAGATATCGTTAATAAGTTGATTCTGCATTAGGTGGACAGATTTGCTGTGACCTGTTTCCACAAACTGATGAAGCTGATGCTTTACCGCTTCTAAAAAGTTTATCATGGTCATTTCCCTCGTTTCTTGATAAAATAATTATAGCATGAAAGGTGAATTTTTGTGGATAACTTCTTTCTAAAACACACAATTTTCACAGAAAAAAACGAATAAAACTAGTGGAGGTAAGCAAATGGCAGAATTTTCATTTGAAATTGAAGAAAAACTCTTGGTCTTGTCTGAAAATGACAAGGGTTGGACTAAAGAACTCAATCGTGTGAGCTTTAATGGCGCACCGGCTAAGTATGACATCCGTACATGGAGTCCAGACCACACCAAGATGGGCAAGGGGATTACCCTCAGCAATGAAGAATTCCAAGTTCTCGTTGACGCCTTCAAAAACTAAAACAAGGTCAGCATGGCGCTGGCCTTATTTTTTTGTTTAAAACGTATCAAAGATAAGTTTGAGATTGAGAATGGTTAGGACAATAGCGATGGCATAACCGAGGAAGGTATTCCACTTGGCATTGACGTGTTTTCCCATGAGTGATTTTTTAGAAGTATAGTAAATCAAAGGGAAGATAGAGAATGGCAAGGCAATTGAGAGGAATACTTGTGAATAAACCAAGAGTTGATCCAGTGTCTTTTCTTGATCGCCGTAGAGAATAGCTACAATGATAACAGGTAGCAAGGCGAAGAGACGTGTGAACAAACGAATCACCCACTGTGGTAACCTCATGTGGAGAAAACCTTCCATGACAATCTGACCAGTTAAGGTACCAGTAATGGTAGAGTTTTGCCCACTAGCCAAGAGTGCCAAGGCAAAGAGAGTTGAAAGTGTTGAACTAGCTACCGCACCAGCAATCTTAGAGTCCTGAAGGGCATTGTACATTTGTGAGAAGGCTGAAATATCGGAAGCGTGACCAAAGAAGAGAGCTGCTCCCAAAATCAAGAGGAGCGAGTTAACCACAAAGGCTAGAGTCAACTGAATGTTGGAGTCCCAGGTCATGAAACGGACAGCCTTGGTCACGTCTTTTCCATCTGAATAGTCAACCTTACGAGTCTGTGACAAGGATGAGTGTAAGTAGAGGTTATGTGGCATAACGGTTGCCCCCACAATCCCAAGTGCCAAAGTCAACTGGTTGGTGTGCCCAGCAGCATGTGGCTCAAAGAGCGCTGGCGTAGGGAGATAACCCTCGAGGATTCCCGTAATACTAGGCTCGGACAAGGCCACTAGATAGACAAAGATAATCAAGATTGTCAAAATCAAGGTAGAAACAATCGCTTCGATTTTCTTGAAACCTAGCTTCATGATGAGTAGGAGTAGGAAGACGTCAAGGACTGTCACCAGAATAGCAACCATGATTGGAATACCAAAGAGCAGGTTAAGAGCGATGGCGGAACCAAGTACCTCAGCCAAATCTGTCGCCATTAAGGCAAGCTCCAGAATCACCCAAAGCGTGTATCGCAACCATTTGGGCGAGTGATAGGCAGTTGCTTGAGCTAGGTCCATTTGGGTCACAATCCCTAATTTCCCCGACATTTGTTGCAACTGCATGGCAATCAAAGAGGAAACTAAGATAATGAAAAGCAAACTGTACTTGTAGGTTGCACCACCAACAACACTGGTAATCCAGTTTCCTGGATCCATGTATCCAACGGCCACCAGTGCCCCAGGGCCTAAGAATGCCCTGAGATTTTGCCCAAAACGGTTATTATTTGGTGTATCAATTGATTGGTTCACTTCAGAAAGTGAAACCTTTTTTAAAGATGTCATAAACACCTCTTTCTAAGTCTTATCTGAATGGAAGCGTCACCATTACCACTCAGCCAGACAACCTAATTATAACACTATGAGAAAGATGTGCAAGGTTTTGCAAGTCGTTGGCTTGTCCTATATTGATGTCATAGAGACTTACCAGAATTGTCTTTTTGTACTAAGGATAAAAGTAGATTATGTAATGGATGAGGGAGACAAATCAACCAGACAATCTACCATCAAACTACATGTAGCACTTTAAAAATCCTGGATTGACAGGAGATTACATCGGTCTCTGGAAGTCTCTTTAGTACAAAGAAAACAAAGCACGGTTTATCTTTCTAAACAATACGATATCTATGCAGAAGTAGCTCTAGCTTGTTTATCAGCTTGAGTCGTAGCATCAAAAGCAATATTTTGGAAATAAGAAAATGCTTCTCTCGATTGAGGGAAGCGTTTTTCATATTATCTGATGAGAGTGCTATATTGACTGAACATCTCGTCAATGTCATCTTCAACCAAGTGATAGATTTTCCAGTCAAATTGAGTTCTAGCAACATCATCAACCAAGACTGTATAACAGAAATCCATATAATCTTCATAAAATTCAGAGATGAAGGGGAGGAGTGTGTCACTGATATCAGTTGAATAGAGTTTTTCATCAAGATGTTTAAAGAGATAGTCTGTACCTGTAATCGTTTCATTCTTTAGTTTTTGTGCATCCTCAAGGCTAAATCCATCACTTTGGGGATTCAGAAAATCATGTTTTGCAACCAGGCTACGAAGATACTGAGATGAAAAGCAGCTCCTTTACTAATCTCTAGCATATCTGATTGGCTTAGTTTTTCTGAAGGGATATCATTTTCTTCGCAATAGAATACCAGTGCATGATCGAAAAAATAATCTGCGCGGTCAATGGGAAAGTCTACTTGGCTTTCTTCTATTTTTGTATCAGCCTGTTCAAGCACACTTGATTTTTTCTTAAATAGGGACTGTAATTTTTTGAACATGTTTATATCTCATATAAAAATATCCCATTAGTCAAATAATGGGATATTTTTATTATTTCATCGTTGGGAACAACAAGACATCACGGATGGTTGTTGTGTCAGTGAGAAGCATGCAGAGGCGATCGATACCGATTCCGAGCCCACCTGTTGGTGGCATACCGTATTCTAGGGCTTCAACGTAGTCGTAGTCGATGCCTGTAGCTTCGTCATCACCGAGTTCTTTAGCAGCAGCTTGTGCTTTGAAACGTGACAATTGATCAATTGGGTCGTTCAATTCGGTGAAGGCATTTCCGTACTCTTTCGTCATGATGAAGAGTTCGAAACGGTCAGTGAAGCGTGGGTCTTCTGGGTTTTTCTTAGCGAGTGGTGACACAGCAACTGGGTGACCGTAGACGAATGTTGGTTGAATCAAGGCTTCTTCAACGAATTCTTCGAAGAAGGCGTTGATGATGTGACCAACTTCAGTGTAGTGTTTTTCAACTGGAACATTCTTTTCAGCAGCGATAGCTTTAGCTTCATCCAAAGTCATATCTTGCCAGAAGTCAACACCAGTGATTTCCTTGATAGCGTCAACCATGTGGATGCGTTTGAATGGTTCATTGATCTTGATTTCAGTTCCTTGGTAGTTGATAGGTCCGTCACCTTTAACAGCTTTAGCAGCGTGTTGGATGATACCTTCAGTCAAGTTCATGATATCGTGGAAGTCAGCGTAAGCTTGGTAAACTTCGATAGATGTGAACTCAGGGTTGTGAGTGGCATCCATACCTTCGTTACGGAAGATACGTCCGATTTCGTAAACGCGTTCCATACCACCAACGATGAGACGTTTGAGGTGGAGTTCAGTTGCGATACGAAGCACCATGTCAATGTTTTGTGCATTGTGGTGAGTGATGAAAGGTTTAGCAGCAGCACCACCAGCTTCATTGTGAAGAACAGGTGTTTCGACTTCAAGGAAACCTTGAGTATCGAGGTAGCGACGGATTTCTGAAATGATTTTTGAGCGTGTCACAAAGCGGTCAAAGCTATCACGGTTAGAAATCAAATCAAGGTAACGTTTACGGTAGATTGTTTCAACGTCTGAAAGTCCGTGGAATTTTTCAGGCAATGGACGAAGGGCTTTAGACAAGTGTGTGATGTGGGTAGCTTTAATAGAAAGTTCTCCCATATCTGTACGCATAACTTCACCTTCGACACCGAGGAAGTCACCAAGGTCAGCTTTCTTGAAGATGTCGTAGTTTTCTTCACCGACAGCATCTTTACGCACGTAGATTTGGATTTGACCATCGCGGTCTTGGATGTGGGCAAAGCCAACTTTACCTTTACCACGCTTAGTCATCAAACGACCTGCGATAGTAGCAGTTTCATTGATTTCGTGCAATTCCTCTTTTGTTTTGTCGGCGTATTTTTCTTTTAATTGACCAGATGTAGCTGTGCGTTCGAATCGCTTACCAAAAGGATCGATTCCTTGTTCAGCCAAGGCCGCCATTTTTTCACGACGGACAATCTGTTGATCGTTCAATTCTTCCATGTGTTGATTTGACATGTTAGTCCTCCATAAAATAGTCGTAATTATTGTATCATAAATCACCTTCTAAAGATAGGACAAATGATTAAATGTCAGATAAATAAAGGGAAAGACCTTTATTTTTAAGAAAAATAGCTAACTAGAATTAATGATTGATTAGGAAGTTATATAATTTATTGACAAATATAATAAAAAAGTGTATAATGACAAGGTAGGATTCGTATGAAATTAAGGAGAATATACAATGAAAAAGAAGAATTATGTTGGTAAAGCCGTGATGTTTGGCGCTTTACTAGCGCCTATTGGGTTGCCTACGGTATCTGTGTTAGCAGATAGCTTTTATCAAAATCAAACAAGTGCTCACGCTGCAGATATTACAAACTGGATTGCCAGCACACCGCAACAAATTACAAATAATTTGACAACTCAGAACATCAATCCACAACAGTTAGATGGTCAACAATATGTGATTCAATGGGGGGATACCTTGTGGGGAATCTCTCAAGCGACGGGAATCTCTATTGAAAAATTAGCCTACGATAACAATATTCAGAATATTGATCTTATCTTTGCTGGTGATGTCCTTATTTTAAAACGTGATGGTGATGTACCAGCAGGTTATCATGTGAATGGTAATGGTCACCGTTGTGCACATTCTAAGATTGTTATTAACAACTATTATGGCAATAATAACCGAGTGATTATCAATAATAGTACTTTTGTATCTGATGACCACTCTAAGAATACAATGATTTACGCTCCAGATAATTCGGATAACAGTATTTCATTCTCCAATAACAATAACAACAATAATAATAGTGATAAAGATAAAGATTCTAAAGAAAGCAAGGAGTCATCTTCTTCATCATCAGAATCTAAAGACGCTTCATCAAATTCAACAAGTTCTTCTGACTCTTCTGCATCAAACTCATCAAGCTCAAGAAGTTCTTCCAACTCTTCTGCATCAAGCTCAACAGCAAGCAGCAGTGAAAGTAAAGCAAGTACAGATACTTCTAAAGAAAAAGAATTGACTGAGGATGCTTTCCAAGACAAGGTTCAAGAAGAAGTTTCAAATATTTATCAAAAAAAACGCTCAGATAGACCTGCATGGAAATTCTTCTCACATGTAGATGATAAGAATGATCTGAATGCTGACGCTAAGAAGGACACTGAAAGAACAGTGCTTTACCGTCAAGGCGAAACTGCTAAAGATGAAGACATTGCTAATGGTCCTAAAGATGGTGCCAGAACTGAAGCCAATGCCAAAGCACTCGCTGAAAAGATTTACGACACCCTTAACAATGGTGGCAAAATGTCAGAGCTTATCAAGGCAAAATATGCCCAAATTAAGGTAACTTACAAGAGTGATAAGTGGGTCTTCAATGTTGATGTTTATAAAGAAAAAGAAAGTTCATCATCAAGCACTGGAACATCATCTGAATCAAAAGCTTCATCAAGTGATGATTCTCAAACAGAAACACGCATGAGTTCAAGCTCATCAAATGTTGAACGTTCATCATCAAGTTCTTCAAGTCATACTGAAACAGATTCAGGGGCAAATTCCTCTGACCTAACTGGTGACGAATAGAGAGAGGCCAAGCATGTCAAAGAAAAATATCATTATTAGTGTTGTACTTGCTTGCCTCTTGGTTACGGGAGCTGGTTTTAGTGTCTTCTATTACTGGGGGTCACACCATTTGGATAGTGTTGTACCTGGTAAGGTTTACCAATATTCAAGTTCTTTAAATGGTGAGGTCAATAATCGTGTCATGTATGTAGCTTTCCAAGAGGGTGGTAACAAGGCACTAGTGAGTCAGGACCGTACGACAGTGGTTAATGCCACTAAGAGCCAGGCTGATTTTGACAAAGCCTATAGTGACCAAACAGCTAAATGGGAATATAACGTGACAAAAACAACTTTGACTCTCGGTAAAAAAGAGGATGATCAATTGTCACAATGGCAGTACAACAAGGTCTTTGCTTATGGAGACCATTTCACATCAAAGGATTTCTATTACCAGATTGCCAAAGGTGGTCAGGGTGAAGTGAAACAAAAAATGACCTTTAAAGAAATTAAATAATCATCTGATGATAAAAAGATGCCTAAGGTTTGGAATGTCATGTTTCAAACCTTTTTTCTATCTGAAATACTGGAAATCACGAATAATATTTTCCTAATTTTGCTCAAAAATTGAAATAAGAGGGCAAAAACGGTATAATAAAATTGTTTGGGCAATTTCATGCTAGTCAAATAACAGATATGCATGACTGCTTATAGACAGTTGACTTAAAGCAACTTTTGCAAGACTTAGGCTTAGGGGCTGACTGCTTCATCAGTTTCGTTATCGGACCTTCTAGTTTTCTAAGTCTCTGGCAAGAGAATGATATAAGAAAGAACGGACAAATGATTACCTCTATTGTTTTTGACGTTGACGATACTATTTACGACCAACAGGCACCTTATCGTATTGCCATGGAAAAATGTTTCCCTGACTTTGATATAACCCATATGAATCAGGCCTACATTCGTTTCCGCCACTATTCTGACATCGGTTTTCCACGTGTAATGGCCGGTGAGTGGACAACCGAATATTTCCGCTTTTGGCGCTGTAAAGAAACACTTTTGGAGTTTGGCTACCATGAAATCGATGAAGAAACGGGGAACCATTTCCAAGAGGTTTACGAGCATGAGTTGGAAAACATTACTATGCTTGATGAAATGCGCATGACCCTTGATTTCCTCAAAGAAAAAAATGTTCGTATGGGAATTATTACCAATGGACCAACAGAGCATCAACTTAAGAAAGTCAAGAAGTTGGGATTATACGATTACGTGGATCCCAAACGTGTCATCGTCAGTCAGGCGACAGGATTCCAAAAGCCTGAAAAGGAAATCTTCAATCTTGCGGCTGAACAATTTGATATGAATCCATCGACGACTCTCTACGTCGGAGATTCATACGACAATGACGTTATGGGTGCCTTTAACGGCGGCTGGCATTCTATGTGGTTCAACCACCGTGGACGTAGCCTTAAACCAGGTACGAAACCAGTCTTTGACTTGGAAATCGATAGTTTTGAGCAACTCTTTGGAGCTGTGAAAGTCCTTTTCGATCTTCCCAATAATAAATATATCTTTGATATTAACGATAAAGAAAATCCAGTGCTTCAACTGGGTATTAACAATGGTCTTATGATGGCAGCTGAACGTCTTCTTGAGAGCAATATGAGTATTGACAAGGTGGTTATTCTCCTTCGTTTGGATGCTAATCAGGAAAAAATTCTTCGTATGAAATATGGAAGATAAATAAAGGCTCCTTGTCAACTGTAGTGGGTGACGAAAAGCTAACATCTTGAGAGGACCAGATAGGTCTTCTCTTTTTGAATGTTCAGAGTGATGAAAACACGTTTCTTAAAGTTGATAAAATTTCTAAAACCGAAGCCCAACCGTTTGATAGCTTTGATCAATTTATTAGTTGCTTCAAGCTTTGCTTGAATCTCGATGTGAGTGTCAGTTTCAAAAACGAGTGAAATAATGATATTTTGGTCTTTAATTCCGATTAATTCTGTGGTATTTTTAATAGGTCTCATAAGTTCTTCCTAATGATGGTTTCGTCGCTTTTCATTATAGTTCTTATGGGACTTTTTGTGTACACTTAAGAAGCTCTATAATCTTTACAGTGGTTTTACCTACTACAGAAATTATAGAGCCTAAATAAAACGGCCTCGTTAGGCCGTTTTATTGTATAGCATGTGAAAAAGGGAGAAGTGAAATGGTGGAAACATACAACTTAAAATATGATATTGAAGTACTAAGTACTGAGCGTGATGCTTTGACAAAAGAAGTAGAAGCGCTCAACGCCAAGCAAGATGATCTATTTGAGGGTGTTAGAGATGCGGAGCAGATGAAGCGTGTTGAGATTCCTATTATGCCTTAGCGGACCATCTTAATGCTGAAGAAAAGAGGGTTTGCTAATAACTATTGGGAACATGTTCATAGAATTGTCAAAATAGACGTGGAACTTATCTTAAGCCGAGGTCTTCGTTTTAAACGTTTGCTGTCTGAGTGACAGTATGATCCTATATCACAGGAACTAGATGTTTTTGAAAATAAACTAGAGGACTTGGCCCGAGACTTTGGTGTCGAATTAGATCGTTTGCCAGATGAACCGAGTCGGAAATAATGGAAGTGAAGCTCTTAAAGTAATAGATTTAAGGGCTTTTTGAGTGCTAAAAAGCGACCCTTGTTCAGGATCGCTTGTCTTATGAAGTCAGTCAATGATCTAGCTAATCTTGTTTTGTTCATCCATATAAGATGTATCATTCCAAGATTTAAGAGTGAAGTGCTCGAAATCATTGGTTTCGAGAATTGTGACAGAAGCATTGTCAAGACCTCCTGCCTTACGAAGAAGGCCAGGTTCAAAACCAAGGAGGGTACGGATAGAAGCTGTTAGGTTAGCTCCGTGACCGACGATGAGGACATTTTTAGCCTCACTATCTTTAAGTGTTTTGACAAATTCGGCTACACGTTTGGTTGTCTGGTAGACAGACTCAGCTTGGAAGTCATTAGCACGGAAGTTGGCTAGGTTATGACGGAAAGCATCCATTTCTTTTGGATAGATAGCCTGAACGAGTGAAATTTTTTGCCCTTCCAGTTTGCCAAGTTGCCATTCACGCAAAGTTTTAGTGTAGGTAACTTTAGCTTTAGGTTTTTGAGACTCCATGATGAGCTCTGTAGTTTTTTTAGCACGTGGTAAGTCACTTGAGAAGACCAAGTCAAAATGTGTGTCACTGAGATAGTGACCTAACTCACGTACTTGTTCGATAGATTCTTTAAGCAAAGGCGAGTCTCCCTTGGAACCTTGAAGGCGGCCTTCTAAGTTCCACTCAGTTTTACCGTGACGTACAAAATACAGTTTCATTATTACTCCTTAATATCAGCAAATTCAGCATTAACAAAATCAGCAAGTTTTTGACTATTGATACGGATAGAACGCCCAATTTCCCCCGCTGAGACAATAAGGAAGCCAGCTTCTTGGGCAGACTGATCGATATAAATGGGAAAATTGTGTTTTTGACGAATTCCCACTGGGTTGTTAGCCCCGTGAACATAGCCAGTTGTTTTTTGGAGATCCTTTTGTGGAATCATTTGAACCTTCTTGTTCCCTGAAATTTTAGCCAATTTCTTTTCAGACAGGTGCTCGGTGATAGGGACGATACCGATGACTGGTCCTGTCTTATCTCCCTTAAGAGCGAGGGTTTTATAAATGCTCTCACTCGCTACATCTTTTGGAAGCTCTCCTTCTAAACCGTTGAAGGATAAGCTATCATGGTCTATTTTAGCCTTATCAAGAATTTGGTCGACCAAGGTCTTCTTGACTTTGCTTTTCTTAGCCATTATGATATCTCCTTTTCGAAGTTTTAAATTTCTACTTTCCATTATAACACATTCGTCCAAACACGCCTAAGTCAATTTGGGCAAGAATAAAACCAGTGTCTGAAACACTGGTTTTTACTCACTACTTGATGAATTTGTCGAAGTAGTCTTCTTATTTTTAGTAGTTTTTTTCTTAATCTTTCCAAAAAGTTTTTCAAAGGTTTTACGTTTGTTTTTCTCAGGATTGATTTGATTAAGATCTAGGATATTGTCGAAACCAGGGAGGCTTCCTTGTGACGTATACTGGTGAAGGTCATAGTCGATTTCAGTATTTGGCAAAGCCTCATAGTAGCCCGAGTCGGCACCATAGGCTGGAATCCAAACGGCATCGAAGTTTTTGGTTGAAACTTCTTGCTCAAGCATGAAATAGGCACCAATATAGAGGCCAATCTTCTCAGCTCCCAGACGTTTGAGTTCAGCACGAAAGGCTTGGACACCTTCCTCCATGTTAGACATGGTTTCCTCTTCAACGTCAATCCAGTAATAGGTAGGTTTGTATGGAGAAGCATTTTTGTAGAAAATACGAGCTTCTTCCTTCATCTCTTTGACAGAAGTACCTTGGGCGTAGGAATAGACGGCAACTGGAACGTCACGTTTTTTGAGTTCTTTGATATGTGTTTTAAAAGATTTGTCAACCCCATTTGAGCTGGCGGCATTGCTATCCTTACTAATCTGTGATCCACCGAAGACGCGGATAATAGCACCAGAAATATGATTTGACAAGACATCGTAATCGATATCCTGAGGAAGTTGCCAACCCGAAAGGTCAATAATGGGATTAAGTATCAGCTCCTCATCGGAACTGTCAGATGTACTACTGATTGTTGCTTTTGGTGTAGTAGCAGAAGGAATAGCGGATTTCACGTTCTCGAGATGCGCCTGCTGTTTAGACGTATTGTGAATGTTTGCAATAACTAATGCTAATCCTAAAAGAGCTAGAACCACGTAAACAACGATCGGTTTAATTCTTTTTCTCATTACTCCCATTCTACCTTAAATAGCGCAAAATTGCAAAATAGAGTGTTTGTAAATTCTGTGAGAGATATTAAAGTGACTGATGTTAAAAAGCTTTTGTAGTGCTAACTTAGGCATGTTTTATGAATAGGGGTGCTTTGATCTAGTCTGGAATTAAGTGAATTTTTCATTTATCATTTATTAAATAATGATTCCTAGTCTAGATTGTCGGCTTCTTCCTTGAAACTAGCACCACTAGTGGTATCAGACCAGGCGACAAGAGCTTGAGCAGAGTTATCCAGATAGGTCTTGAGAGGTTGCTTCAAATCATAAATAGTTTCCCAAAATCCTAGGACCTTTCCTTCATTATCGATAGCGGCTTGGTAGGTCTGGATGAGGATTTGATCAAAACTGTCAGTTGGAATCTGATAACTTCTTTCTTTGGTAGGAGACGCTAGAACTTCAGACATGATCCAATCAGGCAGATTTTCAGGCTCACGGGGGAAGAAACTACCGTCAGCGCCATCGTTGTCGTAGAGAAAGTTTCCTTGGGCATCATAGGCTGCTAATTTATAGGGCAGGTGATTCAGTAGTGTTTTTAAATCGTTCATACCTTCATCATAGCTTCTTTCAGGAGAAATGGCAATGCTTTGGATTGGAGACAATACTATCATAGGATAGTATCACTTTGTCCGAGGAAAGTATTATCTCTTGGAGCAGTATCAGGGTATAATAAAGTAAAAGAAGACTCGAGGTGAAAACATGTCAAAACTTATTTTTTTAGATGTTGATGGGACATTGGTGGATTATCATAACCGCATTCCAGAATCAGCAGTAAAGGCTATTCGTCAGGCACGTGAAAAGGGACATCTGGTCTACGTTTGTACCGGACGTAGCAAGGCAGAAATGCAACCGGAATTATGGGAGATTGGCTTGGATGGGATGATTGGTGGCAATGGCTCTTATGTGGAGCATCATAGCCAAGTTCTCATGCATCAGTTGATATCCAAGGAAGATGCAGCAAAGATTGTAGATTGGCTAACAGAGCGCCACTTGGCCTATTATCTTGAGAGCAATAATGGTCTCTTTGCTAGTCCTGATTTTCGGGAGCGGGCGCGTGAGACACTTAAGACTTACGTTATTCAAAAGGGGCAATCTGCAGAGTCTGTTGAGGGTAAAGAACCAGAAGATTTTATTCATGGCCTCCAGTATGGTGGAGAGCTCTACCGTGACGACCTAAACAAGGTCAGTTTCGTTTTGGAGTCTTATCAGGATCACTTGGATTCCAAAGAAGCTTTTCCACAGCTTGAAGCCCATACTTGGGGAGGTCGAGGTGAAACAGCTTTATTTGGTGACTTGGGTGTTAAGGATATTAACAAGGCCCATGCCATTGATGTTCTTTTGGAATATTTGGGTGCTAAGCGTTCGGATACCATTTCTTTTGGCGATGCAAAGATTGATATCCCTATGTTGGAGTACTGTGAGGTTGGCGTTGCCATGGGAAATGGTGGGCCAGAAATCTTGGCTATGGCAGACTTAGTCACAGACGATGTTGAGGTTGATGGCTTGTATAAGGCATTTGATAAATTGGGTTTGTTGCAATAAAAAAACTGAGTTCCATTTGGGAGCTCAGTTTGTGTTTTATGCAGATTTACGTCCGATAAATTTTTTCAAGAGATACAAGAGATAGCCAACAGCAATATACCCAGCGCTGATGACCAGGACGTTTATCATGACCTTGTTCCAACCAAATTTATTGACGTTGATAAAGAAGTAGGCGAAAGGACTATCTTTAGCACCTGGAATTGCAAGTTTTAGAACCAGTCCATTTAGTAGGGCAAAGGCGAAGTAAGACAGTGGGAATAGGGACCAGTAAAGTGGCTCGCGCAGACGAAAGGCTTTCTTAGCATCGAAAACGAGAGTATCAAGCACCAACCCCCAAGGCACAATATAGTGAACCAAGAAATTCCTTACTGTCCAGTATTTCTCAGGTTCTGTAATAGGAGCTAACAGGATGTGGTAGATAACTCCAGTGATGAGGATGGCCATGGTTACGCCACCCTTGTAACGCAGGAGCTTGGTGTTAGTCGTCGCGTCCCCTTTTTTGAAGTCATAGATGATAAAGAAAATCAAACTAGAGAAGACCAGAATATTGGACAAAACGGTGTAGTAGAGCAGCATGCCCCAACCATCGTCATAGATTTGGATAGAGACTCCCACAAACCCACAAAGTGCTAGTAAGATACGGTAAAATCGTGAAATAGTCATAAGTTTCCTTTTCTTAATAAATAATCTCTCTTATCATATCACATTTTTCACTAACAATTTATTGAAAATTCTAGTAAAATCAAGGTAAGAAAGACTTTAAGGAGTAATGATGTCCAATTTAATCGATTATCTTGAAAAGGTTAAGGATTTGCCTTTCGATAAAGAGCCTCTTAATATCTTGGATAAGGTTTGCATCAATGAGATTGGCTACCTGACTTATGAAAAATGGCTCTCAGCAAGTGATTTAAAGAAGACCATCAATTTACATGATTATGCTGAAGGGAAGGACTTAAATCCAGACTACAGCTTCATGGTGACTAAGGAACGGGTAGATTTGGCTGAAGCCATGGTCAGGTCTAGGCGTTTCGCTGGACTTAATCTAAGTGACTACTGTAGTGTCTTGGACAAGGAAGTGGAAAAGCAGTTTGCGGCTATGATTTTCAACTTGCCTGAATTGGACTACCAGCAGATTGTCTTTCGTGGGACAGATGATAGCGTTATTGGTTGGAAGGAGGATTTTCAACTGACCTACAGTCGGGAAATTCCTGCCCATCGCTCAGCTATTGCCTTTCTGTCTGAGCACTTGCTCAACCTCAGTGGCCATATCACTGTTTCTGGACATTCCAAGGGTGGTAATCTTGCCCTTTATTCGGCTGTTCAAAGCTCGACTGCTCTACGTGAGCAAATAGCAGAGCTCCTGCTCCTAGATTCTCCAGGTTTGATGAAATCACTTTTAGAAAAGCCTTCTTACCAAGAGGTGAAATCCAAGATGACAGTTATCAGACCTCAGGATTCTGTTGTAGGAGTCATGCTTTATTGGGATCAGGCTGCTCAGCTAGTAGCAGCAGATGGTATAGGCATTGCTCAACACAATGTCTTGCTTTGGCAGGTTGACCCGGAGATAAGGGATTTTATTTATGTGGATCAGCCTACCGAGATGAGTCAACGCTTGAAAGAGACCTTCCAAAAATGGATTGAGACCTTGCCAAATCAAGAACTCAAGCAAGTCTGTGATTTGTTCTTTGATACCATTCTTGATTCTGGAATTGAAAGTCTGGATGATATTGGGATTAAAACTCTCCCTAAGCTAGGCCAACTGTTGCAAGAATTTGGCAATCACACAGATCAACAAAAGAAGGTCCTGCAAGATGGTTTCAACCAGTTACTCTGGATATTTTGGAAGTCAGGAAACAGAAAAACAAGCCTGCCCAAACTTGAACTTCCTGACTTTTTCAAGAAGTTGAGTGAATTAACAAACAACGATTAGGGGTAGCAGAATCATAGAAGTGGAGGATTTTATGTCTAAAAACGTACTAATCACAGGAGCAACATCAGGGATTGGCGAAGCAACGGCGCGTGCCTTTGCCGAAGAAGGAGAAAATCTCATCCTAACAGGTCGCCGCGTGGAGCGCTTAGAAGCTCTAAAAGAAGAGCTCCAAGCAACCTATCCAAATCAAAAAGTTTGGACCTTTGCTCTGGATGTCACTGATATGGCCATGGTCAAGGATGTTTGCCAAGCTATTCTTAAAAGTGTGGGGCAAGTCCATGTCTTAGTCAATAATGCAGGTCTGGCACTAGGTTTAACAGCCTACCAAGACTATGAGGAGTGGGACATGCTGACCATGCTCGACACCAATGTCAGGGGCTTGATGATGGTGACACGTCAGATTTTGCCAAGTATGGTCGCTGCCAATGAGGGTCATATCATCAATATGGGCTCTACGGCGGGTATCTATGCTTACGCAGGTGCTGCCGTTTACTCAGCTACCAAGGCTGCAGTGAAAACTTTCAGCGATGGCTTGCGTATCGATACCATTGCCACAGATATCAAAGTGACAACCATTCAGCCTGGTATCGTTGAGACCGACTTTTCACAAGTTCGCTTTCACGGTGATAAGGATAAGGCAGCCAAGGTTTATCAAGGGTTAAAGGCCCTCCAGGCTCAAGATATTGCGGATGCTGTTCTCTACGTTACCAAGCAACCACGACATGTCCAAATTTCAGACATGACCATCATGGCTAACCAACAAGCTACAGGGTTTACCATTCATAGGGAGGAAGACTAGGAGAAGCTTATGAAGAATCCCACTAATCCAGCCATCGGCAGTAGCTGGGAAGACTTGCAAACAAAACTCTTTAGCAAGGAAGAGATTGAAGCCAGTTACCAAAGAGTAGAAAAACTCATTCAGGAAAGGGTTCGTAAATAGATAATGAAAACACGGCACTAAGCTGTGTTTTTTGTTTGAATTTTCCCAAAACTATGAAAGAAACCGTGAAAATGCTATAATGTAAGGGATTACGACAATGTTGAAAGGATAAGTCATGCCAGCAGTTACTCCAGAACTTGAGATAGAACGTCAATTAATCGAGCAATTAACCTCTGGTGAGAGTCAGTGGACCTATCGCCCAGAATTAAAAAACGAAAGTCAATTATGGGACAACTTTTTTGAAAAGTTAGCACAAAATAACGTTGCCCTACTCGCTGACCATCCCTTGACTGAGCAGGAGAATCGCCAAATCAAGAACCAGCTTAACTTCATTAACTATTATGAAGCTGCTAAGTGGTTGGCAGGTGAAAATGGTATTGCTAAAGTCGAGGTACAGCGTGAAGATGCTAGCCTTGGTACTATCCGACTTTCTGTCATCTGGCGTGATAATATTGCTGCTGGAAAATCCAGTTACGAGGTGGTTAATCAAGTAGAACGTGACAAGGCTTATCCGCAAGATCAGGACCGCCGTTTAGATACAACTCTGATGATTAATGGCCTTCCTCTTATCCACATCGAGCTCAAGAGTCCTCGTGTGGCCTTTTTGGATGCCTTTCATCAAATCAAAAAGTATGACCGTGAAGGAAAGTTACGTGGCATCTATTCTGCCCTCCAGATGTTTGTTGTGACTAATAAGGTGGATACACGTTATATCGCAGCTGCACGAGAGGATAAGCTCAATAAACAATTCTTGACATCTTGGGTGGATAAAGATAATAAACCCATGACCAGTCTCATGGACTTTGCCTATGAGGTCCTGTCTATTCCACGTGCCCATCAGATGGTGATGCAGTATTCCGTTATTGATGATAGTAAGAAAGCCCTCATCCTCTTACGTCCTTATCAAATCCATGCTATCGAGTCTGTTCAAGATGCCTCTCGTCGTCAGGAATCAGGCTATATCTGGCATACCACAGGTTCTGGTAAGACCCTAACCTCCTACAAGGTGGCTCGCAACCTCTTGCAGATTCCAGCCATTCAAAAGACGATTTTCGTTGTGGACCGTAGGGACCTTGACCAGCAGACGACGTCGTCCTTTCTTTCTTACGCCGCTAACGATGTTATTGATATCGATGAGACGGACAATACCCATGACTTGGTTAAGCGTTTGGCAGGAAATGATAAGCGAGTGATTGTGACGACTATCCAGAAAATCACTACCATGATGCGCAAGTTCCAAGAAGGTAAATACCAAAAGGATTCGGAGAAAATCAAGGACCTTCGTGTGGCTTTTGTTGTGGATGAATGTCACCGTGCGGTCACACCACAGACGCAAAAAGACATCAAAGGCTTTTTCCACAATTCGCTCTGGTATGGTTTTACAGGCACACCGATTTTCAAGGAAAATAAACGCAAGCAATTAGGTGATTTGGCACAAACCACCCACCAACAATATGGCGAACGCCTCCATGAGTATACGGTCAAAGAAGCCATCCATGACGGGGCAGTCCTTGGTTTTAAGGTTGACTATCGTAATACCATTATTTCGCCGATTCCTGAAGAAGACCTTCCAGATTCTGTCTATGAAGATAAAGAGCACATGCTAGAAGTCTTGGATGCTATCCTAAACAAAAGTTATCAACAGTTGGGCTTCCCAAATGGTGTAGGCAAGACCTACGAGGCTATCTTAACCGTTAAGTCCATTCCACAGGCTCAGGCCTATTACAATCTGCTCAAGAGTATCAAGGCAGGACAGGAACGCGTCAAGGTGTCAGAGCGAGCTAAGCGCGTGCTACCTGATTTTCCAAAGGTGACAGTCACTTACTCTGTGTCGGAAAATGAAGAAGAGTCTATCGGCTACCAAGAGCACATGAAGCAGGTCATGGACGATTACAATCGAGAGTATGGCACCCATTTTAATATGGCTGATTTGCGTGGCTTTAACACGGATATCAATAATCGTTTAGCTAGAAAGTTAGACATATACATTCCTCGTAATGAGCAGTTGGATTTGGTCATTGTCGTTGACCGTCTTTTGACCGGTTTTGATGCCCCATGTCTATCCACTCTCTTCATCGACCGTAAGCCCATGCGTCCACAGGATTTGATTCAAGCCTTTAGTCGCACCAACCGCATCTTTGACAGTAAAAAGCGTTATGGCCATATCATCACCTTCCAAAGACCTGAGGCCTTTAAAGAGGCTGTGGATAACGCCCTCAGACTCTACTCAAACGGTGGTGAAAATGACGTCACTGCTCCAGACTGGGCAGAAGAAAAAGCTAACTTTATCCAAGCTTGGATCGACTTTCAAGTAAAAGTGGAAGATGTAGAAAACTATGTCATCACGATTGAGCAGGCCACTAGCCCACAACTCCGTCGCATTGCCAAGGCTTACCAAATCTTTGACAAGTATCTAGCATCTATCCGTGTCTATAGCGAATACGATGAAGTGGCTATCTATGCTGAAACTGGCTTATCAGATGAGAAGCTCGAAACTTATCTAGGAATCTATCAAAATATCCTAGCAGAGCTCAAAAGTCGAGCTGAAGACGATGGAGATGATAATCTCTTTGACATCCACTACGAACTGGAATCCGTCCAAGTCGATGAGATTAACTATGCTTACATTCTGACCTTGATTCAAAGTATGATTCAGCAGGAAGAGGATAGTCCAAAGACCCTCAGTGATAAAGATATCGAAACGGTTGATAACTATATCCAGAGTCTGGAACGCACCAATCCCAAACTAGCAGAAATCATCCGAAATCTGTGGAAAGAAGTCCAAGCCAATCCTAAAGATTACCAAGGACAATCTATCACTGGTGTCTTGGACACTATGATTGAAGCCATCATCGACGACCATCTCAAACGCCTTGCCAGAGAATGGTATGTCGGACTCGATGAACTTCGTTACTATGTTCAACACTATCGTAAGGGGGCCAAGAAGCAATCCGGAGAAAGCCAGCTCACCAAGAGCCAACGCTACAAAGACTACAAAGCAGAAACAGCTGATGCCCTCAACCCGCTCAGCTACAAAAAACACATCAAAGAAGCCTACACCAAGCTCATTGAAGAGGTGATTGAACCATTGAGAGTGGGGAGGTAGAGGAAGGAGAGATGAATGGTGCAGGAATTTAATATTGAACAATTTAAAAGAAATGTTCTTACTAAAAATTTGAATATTTTAATTGGTTCTGGAGTATCATATCCAGCAATTCCCTTAATGAGTTTCTTTTCAAAAGATGAAAAAGGTATGCCTGTAAGTAAAGAAGTTGCAAATACTAATTTAGAGAATCATATATGGAAAGTAAGTTACTTTTTGCTTTTGAATCATAACGATAGAATAAAGTATTTTGTTGAAAATATGGATAAGAAAACTTTGTATTCAATAGATTATTATAATGAGCTGAAGAATTTCATTGCCTTGGAGTACAATATTGATTATGTATTAGAACGATATGTAAAGTTTTTAGAAAAATCAATTACATTGCTTTACACTTCGAATTCTAGAACGGTTTCAAAGAGTGTTAATATTTTTACTACCAATTATGATTTATTTATTGAAAGTTCTTTGGATTTATTGATGAAAAATGAGAACTTTATATTTAATGATGGGTCCAACGGTTATTTCAATAAAGTGTTAGATAGTTCTAATTATAATAAAAGTGTGGCGTATAGAGGGTTAAATGAAAATTATTTAAATGAGCTACCTTCAATCTCTTTAATTAAACCTCATGGATCTATGAATTGGGAAAGAGGCGAAAATAATCAGACTCTTATAAGAACGTGTACGGTTAATCATCCAGTTGTTGTTAGACCTACTGGACTTGAAGGACAAGAAACTTATCTTAACAATCATTTTCACGATATGTTAAGAGTATTCCAACTAGAGTTAGATAAGCCTCAATCAGTATTAATTGTTATAGGATTCTCGTTTCAAGATGATCATATTGCGAAGATGATAAGGAGAGCCTTAAAGAATCCAGAATTAATGATTTATATTTTTTGTTATGCTAACAGCGATTTTAATGTGATTAAGAAAAACTTATCTCTTGATAATATTCCGAGGAATCTTCAGATAGTGATACCATCTGATTTAGAAGTCGAAAACAAGAACGCTTTAAGTACCAGTGGGAATTTGGATATAAGTAGTCTAACAAAGTTATTTATCATTGAGGATTAAAAAGTATAATGAATCGAGTTGTGAAAAAATTAGGTGTAATCGTAGGTGTTGATGGTGATATTTCTCAAGTTGGAATGTATCATTTATCTAATGATGCAGAATATCTATGGTATGGTGATGTGTTACAAGGAGCAAAAATCGGAGCATATCTGACAATTTTACAGAATAATGTAAAAATTATCGCTTCTGTTGTTACTGAAAAAGTTGCTGATCAACAAAATACAATTCGAAGTACAGAATTTGATAATCGTTTTTCAAAAAATTCGATAAATCGAATCGTTCATTTAAAAACTAAAGGCGTAATTGAAAATGGTGAATTCAAAGTCACAAGTCAATATGTGCCAATGATTGGTAATGAGGTATGTATTACTTCGAAAAAGGACTTAGAATTAATATATGGGATTAATGATGCAGAGCCGACAATCTCTATTGGCAAGTCAATCTTGGAAGGTCAAGTTGTCCCTTTATCGATTAATAAAATTTTTGCTTCTCATATTGGTGTTTTTGGGAATACTGGTAGCGGTAAATCTAATACTTTGCACAAGTTATTTCTAGAATTATTCCGATCAGAGTATCAAGAGAAAATTTTAGAGCATTCAAAATTCTATGTTATTGATTTTAATGGTGAATATACAAAAGATGACAGTTTTGGTGTAGCAAATCAAAAAAGAGTATTCGAAATTAATACTAAAAATCTAACATCGACTAAACTTCCGATAACCTCAGATTATTTATTTGATCCAGATATTTTGTCAATTCTATTCGGAGCGACTTCTGCTACACAAGTTCCTTTTTTAAGAAAATCGCTTAAAATTTGGAATGAAAGACAGTTCAATGGTGAGAGTATTGCACATTTTGTTGTAGGAACCTTAAAAAGGATTTTGACTACCGGGAATTCTGCAAGTCTAGATTCTAAAGATAATTGGATAACTATTGCAGAGAAGTACATTGATAATGATTTATTTGATGTTTTAAAAAGCAATTTGCATTACAATTACAATACAGAAGCTTATTACACGGTAGTTAATGGTAACAATAATTATATTATTAATCCCAATACACCAATTGCTGACTTTGAAATAAAGTATCTTAAAATTGATGAAATCGAGAGGAATTTAAAATTTAAATTTGACTCGTTATCAGAATTTGATAAATTAAAGTTCCATCTTGATTTTCAAAAAGTACATCAATCAGCTTGGAAATCAACAAACATAGAACATATTAATCCTTTGTTTCATAGAATTGATACAGCTTTAAATAGTTTGAAAAAGGTTGTTGAAGTTAAAGATAGCATTGAAGGAGATTTTGCTAGTTTAAATATTATTAATCTCGTACATGCTAATCAGGAGATTACTAGATTAATTCCTATGCTTATCTCTAAGATGGTCTATGACCAACAGAAAGCGAAAATAGCAGGAAACGATGTTACATGTACTAGTCATTTGATTATTGATGAAGCACATAATATTTTAAATGAACAAAATCATTCTGTAGGAGATACTTGGCAGGACTACAGATTGAATATTTTTGAGGAAATCATTAAGGAAGGACGAAAATTTGGTTTCTACTTAACTTTATCTAGTCAACGACCAGCAGATATTTCACCTACTATTCTTTCACAAGTTCACAATTATTTCATCCATAGATTGGTTAATGATAATGATTTACGAATGTTGGTAAATACTATGCCTACGCTGGATAAAACTTCCTTTAATAAAATTCCTAGTTTAGGTAAAGGTGAAGTTATAATTACGGGCAATGCTATTCAAGTTCCAGTATTTGTAAAGGTTGAGAAAGAAAAAATAATTAGACCGAATAGTGATGATGTTATTTTGACAAAATTGTGGAGCTGAACTATGGAAAAGAAGGAAAATTCAGATAATTAATATGAAGTGAATTTGTTTTTGAAATTCCTAGTTTCTCTATGTATCGGAAACGTTAAATTAGGATTTTCAAAATAGAAATTAAAGTTTATAGGGAGAAATGATAATTGTTGACGAATGATCAATTAGATGAAATCATAATGGAATTACTTCGCCTAGGAGTGGAAGGTGAATATTGGGATTTTAAAGAAAAACCATATTTTTTCGAAGGTCAAAGTGACAAGGATAAGAATAAAAAGAAAGGAGACCTTCTCCATGATATAATTTGCATGGCAAATAATTTAAGTAACCGTGATGCATATATTATCATGGGTATTCAAGATAAACCAGTAAAAATAACAGGAGCTAAGCAATTTTCGAATAAGTGGACACAAGAAAATTATCAAGATTTTTTACAAAATTTAACTTGGGCTGGAGATATGATTCCGATAGTTGAATTCCGAACGATCCATGATGGAAAGTTAGATGTTTTAATTATAAAAAAATCAAATAGGGTTCCATTTTACATAACTAAAAAATGTAATAAGGTTCGAGAAAATCAAATTTATGTTCGAAAAGGTTCTAAGAATACTGCTATTGATAGTCAGGCAGAAATAGGTGATATTGAAAAGCTATTCGAATTTAGATTTGGGTTAACACCCTATCCTAAAGAACGTGTGATTAATTATATATGTGATCATGATCATTGGATTGAGATGAAGGGGAATTATGAAACTCGTTCTTGGTACTATGAGAAATTTCCTGAATATACAATGGAATTAGTTGATGATCCACAGAACGATGAACTCAGAGCCCCAGTTTATGCACTTATCCATCCCAACGCAAGAACAACATGGCAGATTTTACGCATAAAATATCACCAAACAATCTTGTTGGAGTTTAGTTCACATTATGTTGACGAATATAGGGGGCTTTCTGTTCAACCAAAGTATAATTTTTTAAAATTATTCAATGGAATGGACGATGTAAAGTTTTCATCTATGTATTATTATTACTTATCTGATTCCGTTGAAATAAACTTGATGTATTTGTTAAAAGAATTACTTCAACAAGACGGTGAAGCATGGAGAAGGCATTTAGGCCTAATTCCTGTTTTTTATGACGATGAAGAAAGAAATGCTATTGAAAAATATATTGAAGAAAATAAATCTGCTATTCTTGTGGAAATAAAAAAGGAAAGTGAAAACATTTGCCTGGGGTATAATTATGATGGGGATGAGAAACGAAGTAAATGGGATCAAGAAGAAATAGCAGTAACCAAAGTTGTAAAAAATATCTTAAATGAGTATAGGGAAAAGAAGGTATATGAAAAAACAAAGTAATACCCCACAAATTAGATTTCACAATTATAAAGAATTATGGGAATGCGATAGATTAAAAAATATTTTCAGGACTATTAGAAATGCTTTTGTCGGGACAGCAACTCCTTATTATGTTGAAAAGGGTCATTTTTATCTAGAATCGAATAACGTTAAAAATGGTAAAATTAATTACAATTCTCAAATTTTTATTAATGATGAATTCTATGAAAAACAAAGAGATAAGTGGTTGAAAACGAATGACATCGTAATGGTACAATCTGGACATGTTGGTCACACAGCTGTTATTCCAAAAGAATTAAATAATACAGCAGCCCACGCATTGATAGTTTTTACTGATTACAAAAAAGAAGTAAATCCGCATTTTTTAAATTATCAATTTCAATCTAGTAGTAAGAGAAAAGAGATTAATTTAATTTCTACTGGTAATACTATCAAGCATATTTTAGCTTCAGAGATGAAAAGCTTTAAGATGGATTTTCCTACAGTTGAAGAACAATCTGCCATAGGCTCTCTTTTCCGTACTCTCGACGACCTTCTGACTAGCTACAAGGATAATCTTGCTAACTACCAATCACTCAAGGCGGCCATGCTCTCGAAGATGTTTCCCAAAGCTGGACAGACTGTTCCTGAGATTCGATTGGATGGTTTTGAAGGTGAGTGGGAAGAGAAGGAATTTATACAAATTGTAAATAGAGTTACTGAAAGCTCCGATTCAGATTCATTACCAAAAGTTGAGTTTGAGGATATTATTTCTGGTCAGGGAAAACTTAATAAAGATATTAGTAGTAAATTTGATAATCGTAAAGGGATACTCTTTAAGCCTGGATATACATTATATGGTAAATTACGACCTTATTTGAATAACTGGCTTTTACCGAAATTTGAAGGTGTTGCTTTAGGTGATTTTTGGGTATTTGATCCAAATGGAAATAACTCGGATTTTATTTATTATTTAGTTCAATCAAGTCGTTATCAAAAAGTTGCTAATGACACATCTGGTACTAAAATGCCTCGTTCAGATTGGAAGTCAGTTTCAACAACTATTTTTGCAATTCCACAAACAATTGCAGAACAACAAGCCATCGGTGCCTATTTCTCAAACCTAGATAACCTCATCAACTCTCACCAAGAAAAAATTTCTCAGTTAGGAACACTCAAAAAGAAACTCTTACAGAATATGTTTATCTAAAGGGTTAGTTATTACTAAGAACCACTTTTTAAAGAATATTTGTAAAACTTAGAAAGAAACATTATGTCAGAAACAACACAAACCTCCCAGTCGCTTTATCAAGCCCTGTGGAACTCAGCGGATGTGCTCCGCTCTAAGATGGATGCTAACGACTACAAGTCTTATCTCTTGGGCATGGTCTTTTACAAGTATTTGTCGGATAAGATGCTCTTTTTCGTGGCAGAGACCATGGAGGAAGAGACAGAAAGCTTGGAGGAGGCACTGGCAGTCTATCGCAAATACTACGAGGATGAGGAGACTCACGAAGACCTTTTGGCGGTCATCACTGATGAGATGAGCTATGCCATTCATCCTGACTTGACCTTTACGGCCTTGGTGGAGCGAGTGAATGATGGAAGCTTCCAGCTAGAGGACTTGGCTCAGGGCTTCCGTGATATTGAGCAGAGTGACGAGCTTTATGAAAACCTTTTTGAAGACATCGACCTCTACTCTAAGAAACTTGGGGCGACTCCTCAAAAGCAAAATCAGACGGTTGCGGCTGTGATGAAGGAGTTGGCTGTCCTAGATGTGGCAGGTCATGCAGGTGATATGCTTGGTGATGCTTACGAGTACTTGATTGGTCAGTTTGCGACGGATTCGGGTAAGAAAGCTGGTGAGTTCTATACACCGCAACCTGTTGCCAAACTCATGACCCAGATAGCCTTTTTAGGTCGTGAGGACAAGCAAGGCTTTACCCTTTACGATGCCACAATGGGGTCAGGCTCGCTCTTGCTTAATGCCAAACGTTATTCACGTCAGCCACAGACGGTGGTTTACTTTGGTCAAGAGTTGAATACCTCAACCTATAACCTGGCACGCATGAACATGATTCTGCATGGTGTGCCGATTGAAAACCAGTTTTTACACAATGCTGATACCTTGGATGAGGATTGGCCAACCCAAGAGCCGACTAACTTTGATGGTGTTCTCATGAACCCACCTTATTCAGCCAAGTGGTCAGCTAGTTCAGGTTTCATGGATGACCCTCGTTTCTCACCATTTGGGAAACTAGCACCTAAGTCTAAGGCTGATTTTGCCTTCCTCTTGCACGGTTACTATCACTTGAAACAAGACAATGGTGTTATGGCCATCGTCCTACCTCATGGGGTGCTCTTCCGTGGTAATGCTGAAGGGACCATTCGTAAAGCTTTATTGGAAGAAGGTGCTATTGATACGGTTATCGGTCTGCCTGCTAATATCTTCTTTAACACTAGTATTCCGACGACGGTTATCATTCTCAAAAAGAACCGCACCAATCGTGATGTTTACTTTATCGATGCCTCTAAGGAGTTTGATAAGGGTAAAAATCAGAACATCATGACGGACGCTCATATTGAGAAGATTCTTGATGCTTATAAGATCCGTGAGGATATGGATAAGTTTGCCCATCTGGCTAGCTTTGAAGAGATTGTGGAAAATGACTACAACCTTAATATTCCTCGTTATGTGGATACCTTTGAGGAAGAAGAAGTGGAGCCCTTGACCGAGATTGTGACTAAGATTAATCAGACCAATGCGACGATTGAAAGTCAGACAGCATCACTTCTTGACATGCTTGACCAGCTTCATGGAACGACACCAGAAGCAGATGAAGAACTCAAGGCTTTTGTGGAAGCATTTAAGGGGTAGTTGCTATCTTTCATTTACTTTTTCCGAATAATAGAAGTAGAGGGGACAACCCTCTATTTTTGACTAAGGAGAAGTAGATGGAAAAAAGACACAAGCATGTCTCGCCGACCTTGGACATCATGGCCAAGAAGATTTTTAGTTTGCCAGAAGTGACGGTGGCATTTATTAGAGATATTTTGGATTTGGATGTTGTGGATGCTCAGATTTTGGAGGGGATACAGCTTCATAAAAAGGACTTTGATGAGGATGAGCTCTTTTCAACCTCGGTGGATGTTCGAGCCAAGTTGAATGATGGAACCGAGGTTATCATTGAGATTCAGGTGCGTAAGCAGCATTATTTTCTCAATCGTTTTCATTATTATTTGGCTAACCAGCTGGTGGAAAATGTGCAGCAATTACGCCAACAAGGACAGACGCATAAGATGTATGAGCAAATGGAGCCAGTTTATGGCATAGCTATCTTGGAGAAGACCTTGTTGCCAGATGAGGAGTCCCCGATTAATACTTATTGGATGGCCAATAGTCGAACGGGCAAGCCATTAAATTCTTACTATAAGGATGGAAAACGTCAGAATCTCCTTCAGATTGCCTTTTTAGAGTTGGATAAGTATAATAAAGATAAGCATATCAGGGATGAAGGGCGGCAGTGGCTAGAGTTTTTTGGAAATCTCCCATTTTCAATGGCACCCAGTCAAGCGGTCACGCATGCCGATTCATTACTGGATTCATCCAGCTGGACACAGGAGGAAAAGGCGATGATTGATGAACGCATACGTATTCAAGAAAATTATGACATGACTATGGAAACAGCAATTGATGAAGCACGTGAAGAAGGCTTGGAACAAGGGATAGAGAAAGGGTTAGAGCGTGGACTTAAACAAGGATTGGAACGAGGTCGTCATGAGGAGCGCTTAGAGTTGATTCGTAAGATGCTCTCAAAAGGCCTACCTCTAGAAGTTGTATCAGATGTGACTGGTCTGTCGCTTGAAGAACTAGAGTCATTGTTAGCGTAGAATCTAGTTAAGTTAGTTATTTTTTGAAAAGTCAGAGGCAGGTTACTGTCTCTTTTTTATTTTTGGGTATTTTCCAAATTTGATTTGATAGTTCTTACTAAATTAGGTAAGAAACATCCATTAAATTGGGTGTTTTTTTGTTTTAAGAAAGCTCTAAGATACCTAATATCATTATTCTTTATTTTTAATCATCTACTTTGGTTTGATCCTGTATAATTAAAGTGATAAGAAAAATTAAGGAGTTAAGATGATGAAAGAAAAAAGAAATAGTAGGATTTGTTTATTTGCTCTTCTTCTTTTAGTATTTACTTTAGGATTTGGATTTTCAGTTGATATTAGCAAACAATCTTTGGCTGTGAGTTCTCAAGTGGTTCAAGCGGATGAGAACAATGGTATCTTGGCTTTTAATGGTCAAAAGCAGTTTGTCATGGAGGAGAAGGACCAGCTAGGACGTGCCCACAGTGCTCATATACAGTTACAAGATAAGGACGAGCCGAAGAATAAGCGTCCCGGTAAAATAAAATATGATCCTGTAGGATGGCATAACTATAAGTTTTATTATGGTGATGGTAAATCAAAATCTTGGCTAATGAATCGAGGGCATTTGATTGGTTATCAGTTTTCTGGTGTCAATGACGAGGGCAAGAATTTAGTACCTATGACTGCCTGGTTGAATTCTGGAAATTACAAAGGAACCGACGAAGGGAATCAGTCAGGCATGCTTTATTATGAGAATCGCTTGGATAACTGGCTAGCACTCCACCCTAACTATTGGTTAGACTATAAGGTAACAGCTATCTACCGTGGAGATGAGTTGTTGCCTCGTCAAGTAGAACTTCAGTATGTCGGTATTGATAGTTCTGGAAATCTCTTAGAAATTAAACTTGGTGGAGATAAGGAGACTCTTGATAGTCAGGGAGTTACGCATGTTATCTTGGATAACCAATCACCAAATGCAGAAATCAATTATGCAGATGGGACAGCGACAAATACGGTTACTGAATTTACTGAAGCACCATCTGAGCCTAGTTCTGAGAGTTCACAGGTGACTGAACAACCAAGTTCTGAGCCAGAGCCTGTGCAACCTGCACAAGAAGAAAGTCGAACAGTTTATGTGGCGCGTCATGGAACAGCAGATGTTTATTGGTATGACATCAACAGTATGCCTAGCAATACCAACAAAGCAAATGTTGTTACTATGACAGAAGCAGATGCCCTAGCCCAAGGAAAACGACACACGTCTAAAGAGTAATACAAAAGCTGGACATCTTGTCCAGTTTTTTTGTAAAACGGCTCACATTTTACCACTTTTATCTGAAAATTTGATATACTGAGACTATCAAAGATACTTGAAAGAGAAGTTAATTGACTCTTTTTCAGTACAAGAAAGGAATAAAAATATGATTTGGATTATTATTGCCATTATCGTTGTTCTTGTAATTTTTGTTATTGCAAGTTATAACGGCTTGGTTAAAAGCCGTATGCAGACTAAGGAGGCATGGAGTCAAATTGATGTTCAATTGAAACGTCGTAATGACCTTCTTCCTAACTTGATTGAGACTGTTAAGGGATATGCAAAATACGAAGGTTCAACGCTTGAAAAAGTAGCAGAACTTCGTAATCAAGTAGCAGCTGCGACTTCACCAGCAGAAGCGATGCGTGCCAGTGATGAATTGACTCGTCAGGTTTCTGGAATCTTTGCGGTAGCTGAAAGTTACCCTGACCTCAAGGCAAGTGCCAATTTCAGCCAGCTTCAAGAAGAGTTGACGAATACTGAAAATAAAATTGCTTATTCACGTCAACTATATAACAGTGTGACAAGTAACTACAATGTGAAATTGGAAACATTCCCAAGTAATGTTATTGCTAAGATGTTTAGCTTTAAGGCTGCTGAATTCCTTGAAACACCAGAAGAAGAAAAAGCTGTTCCTAAGGTTGATTTCAGTGGACTAGGTAACTAATATGTTATTTGATCAAATTGCTCGAAATAAGAGAAAGACTTGGCTTTTGCTCCTTGTCTTTTTCCTCTTGTTGGGCCTTGTTGGCTACGGTGTCGGCTATCTTTGGTTAGGTTCAGGCTTTGGTGGTCTGATTCTTGCCTTAGTTATTGGTTTTATTTATGCCATTACCATGATTTTTCAATCAACAAATGTTGTTATGGCTATGAATGGTGCACGAGAAGTTGATGAACAAAGCGCTCCAAACCTTTATCATGTGGTTGAGGATATGGCTATGGTGGCACAAATACCGATGCCACGTGTCTTTATTGTCGATGATCCTTCAATGAATGCTTTTGCGACTGGATCAAGCCCTAAGAATGCGGCAGTGGCTGCTACAACAGGTCTTCTTGCGGTTATGAATCGTGAGGAACTTGAAGGGGTTATCGGACATGAAGTGAGTCATATTCGTAACTACGATATCCGAATCTCTACCATAGCAGTTGCCTTAGCATCTGCTATTACCATGCTAGCTGGGATGGCTCGTAATATGATGTTCTGGGGTGGAGGTCGTCGTAGAAACGATGATGACCGTAATGGAAGTAGTGGTTTGGAAATTATTCTTCTCATTATTTCTTTAATTGCTATTATCCTTGCGCCTTTGGCAGCTACTCTGGTTCAGTTGGCTATTTCACGTCAGCGTGAATTTCTAGCTGATGCTTCTAGCGTTGAATTGACACGTAACCCGCAAGGTATGATTAATGCTCTACTCAAACTTGATAATAGTACGCCCATGCAACATCACGTGGATGATGCTAGTGCAGCCCTCTATATCAATGATCCTAAAAAGGAATCTGGTTTGCAGAAGCTCTTTTATACTCACCCACCAATTTCAGAACGGGTGGAACGCTTGAAACAAATGTAATACAGGGGAGGCTAATCATGTGATTGGTCTCTTTCTTTTAGCAGTTATTTTCTTTTTTAATTAAATAAATAAGTATCATACCTAGTCAATTCAACTTATTTCTGGCATAATAGATATATGAAACTAACGATTCAACGAATGGCTCGGATAGCCATTTTGTCAGCACTAGCAGTAGGATTGCGGTCAGCATTTATAGGATTGCCAAATATTCAGCCTATTACAGCTATGTTTTTTGTGGCCGTTCTTTATCTAGGTTTGGTAGATGGTCTATTGATTATGGCATTAACCATGTCTATTTCTGGATTCCTTTACGGTTTTGGTCCATGGGTCTTTAATCAGATCCTTGCTTTCGGGGTCTTAATGGCTCTTTGGAGTTTAATTGCGCCAAGACTATCGCTAGTTTGTCAGATTGTTGTAGTCACAATCTTTGCTTTTCTCTATGGGGTGCTTCTTGACTATGGTTATGGTCTCTTGTTTAAGAGTGGTCTAACTTTTGTTATCTCTGGTCTTCTATACGACACCTATCACGCTGCATCGACATTATTATTTTATCCATTTATTCAGTCTATTTTTAGGAGATTTTTAAAATGAAAAAATTATTGATATATTTAGCTCTTGCCTTTTCTCTTGTTACTTTAGTTGCCTGTGGAAAAAATGAGGCTGCTAAACTTACTAGTAGCACAAACAATCATCAGTCTAAGGTTCAAGGTCAGGTTACCTTGATTTTAAAAACTGAAAAGGAAAGTAAGAAAAAATCTGTAGAATTCAAAAAAGGTGATACGGTCCTTGATGTTTTAAAAGAAATATATCCTGTTCAAGAAAATGATGGTTTTATTACTGAAATTGATGGAATTTCTCAAGACAAGGAGAAGGGGATTTATTGGATGTTCGATGTCAATGGAAAAATCGGTGAGAAAGCCGCTAATCAACTTAAAGTTCAAGATGGTGATGAAATCAAATTCTATCAAGAAAAGTATAATTAAGATTTTAGACTCTAATTCAGAGTCTTTTTTTATAAAGTTCGGAAATAGGTCTAATAATTTTTTCAAAAAAGTCGGAAAATTGCAAAATAACTGACGATTTACAGAAAAATAGTTTACTTTTGTTTTAAAAGTGATATCATAAAAGGGTACTACATAAAGTAAGGAGAATACGGTTTGGCTTTTAACAAATTGGAAAGCAGTAACAACCAGGAAATCATCTCTGAAGAAGTTGGTATCTTGAAAGAATTGTTGGATGATGCAACATTAGGAATGGCTGGAGAGCAAGGCCTCACAACTATCCAACATTTGGTTGAACTTTATGATGAAGGTGACTATGTGGCCCTTACACAAGCCATTTCAGAAATGACAAATGACGATATGGTCGTTGCATCACGTTATTTCTCTTTGTTACCTCTCTTGATTAATATCTCTGAGGACGTGGATTTGGCTTATGAAGTCAACCACAAAAATAATATTGATGAATCTTATTTAGGTAAGTTGTCTGAAACCTTTGATGTTGTCGCTGAAAGCGACAATGCGCGTGACATTCTTGAAAATGTTAATGTCGTGCCGGTATTGACAGCTCACCCAACTCAGGTTCAACGTAAAACCATGCTTGAATTGACTAACCACATTCACGAACTTCTCCGTAAACATCGTGACGTTAAGGCTGGTCTTATTAACAAGGATAAATGGTATGCGGATTTGCGTCGTTATGTAGAAATTATGATGCAAACGGATATCATTCGTGAGAAGAAACTTAAGGTTAAAAACGAAATCACTAACGTTATGGAGTATTACAACTCCTCATTGATTAAGGCAATTACCAACCTATCGCATGAATTCAAACGTTTAGCGGTTGAAAAAGGTATCGAACTTAATAATCCAACACCTATTACAATGGGAATGTGGATTGGTGGTGACCGTGACGGGAACCCATTTGTAACGGCAGAAACTCTTAAACTTTCTGCGACAGTACAAAGTGAAGTTATCCTCAATTACTATATTGAAAAAGTTGATAACCTTTATCGCTCATTCTCACTCTCGTCACGTTTGACTGAAGTTTCAGAAACAGTAGCAGAAATGGCGAAACTTTCTCCAGATACATCTGTTTACCGTGAAAATGAACCATACCGTCGTGCTTTTAGTTACATTCAATCTAAATTGATTCAGACGTTTCTTTTCTTCAAAGAAGGTAACTTTAGCAAGGAAAGAGTTGCTAAGCGTCTTTCTGAAAATGTTCGTCTTGGATCAGTATCAACAGGCGAAGTAGTAGCTGATTTTGTGCAAGAACGTCTCAGCCAAAGTCTTCAAGCTGTCTCACAACAAACTACCGAGTTTTATGAAACAGCTGAAGCTTTCCATGATGATCTTTTGGCAATTAAAAATTCACTTCTCGAAAATGATGATTCTGTCTTGATTTCCGGTGATTTTGAAGAGCTTCTTCAAGCCGTTGAAGTCTTTGGATTCTACCTTGCAACAATTGATATGCGTCAGGATTCAAGCGTTCATGAAGCTTGTGTGGCAGAGTTGCTTAAATCTGCAAACATTGTTGACAACTATAGTGAATTGACAGAGGTTGAAAAGGTTGCTGTTCTTCTCAAAGAATTGCAAGAAGATCCACGTACCTTATCATCAACAAATGTATCTAAGTCTGAAACACTTGAAAAAGAATTGGCTATCTTCCGTACTGCTCGTCTTTTGAAGGACTATATTGGTGAAGAAGTCATCAAACAACATATCATCTCTCACACTGAGAGCGTCTCAGATATGTTTGAGTTAGCCATCCTTCTTAAAGAAGTTGGTTTAGTTGATACTGAGCGTGCGCGTGTCCAAATCGTTCCACTATTTGAGACCATCGAAGACTTGGAAAACTCTAATGAAATCATGAAACAATACCTTGGCTATGATATTGTTAAACGATGGATTAAGAACAGTAATAACTACCAAGAAATCATGTTGGGATACTCAGACTCAAACAAAGATGGTGGTTACTTATCTTCAGGTTGGACGCTCTACAAAGCTCAAAATGAATTGACCAAGATTGGTGAAGAGCGTGGCATTAAAATTACTTTCTTCCATGGCCGTGGTGGTACTGTTGGTCGTGGTGGTGGACCATCTTACGATGCTATTACATCTCAACCATTTGGTACTATTAAAGACCGTATCCGTTTGACAGAGCAAGGTGAGGTTATCGGTAATAAATATGGTAATAAGGATGCAGCATACTACAATCTTGAGATGCTTGTTTCAGCTGCTCTTGACCGTATGGTGACACGTCAAATTGCCGATCCAGAAGAATTGGTTGATTTCCGTGAGGTTATGGACGGAATCGTTCACGATTCAAATGTTATTTATCGTGACCTTGTCTTTGGAAATGAACATTTCTACGATTACTTCTTTGAAGCAAGTCCAATTAAAGAAGTATCAAGTTTAAATATCGGTTCTCGTCCAGCAGCTCGTAAGACTATTACTGAGATTTCAGGTCTTCGTGCCATTCCTTGGGTATTTTCATGGTCACAAAACCGTATCATGTTCCCAGGTTGGTATGGTGTGGGTTCTGCTTTTAATCACTATATTGAAGCTGAAGAAGGAAACCTTGAAAAACTTCAGCACATGTTTGAAACATGGCCATTCTTCCGTTCACTTTTGTCTAACGTGGATATGGTGCTTTCAAAATCAGATATGAATATTGCCTTCCACTATGCACAGTTGGCAGAGAGTGAAGAAGTTCGTAGTGTCTTTAACATCATTTTGGATGAGTGGCAGCTGACTAAGAATGTCATTCTTGCGATTGAAAAACATGATGACTTCCTTGACGAAAGTCCATCTCTTAAAGCAAGTTTGGATTTCCGATTGCCATACTTCAACGTCTTGAACTACATCCAAATTGAATTGATTAAACGTCTTCGTAATAATAATCTGACTGATGACGAAATTAGTCTTATTCATATTACTATTAATGGTATTGCAACAGGACTTCGTAACTCTGGTTAATAAAGTGAGGTTCATCGCTTCGGTGGTGAGCTTTTTGTTATAATGAAAATTCTGATATAATATAACCATGATTGCTATGGAAACGATTGAAAAACTGACCAGAGAAAAACTCCCCATGATAACTGTCTTGGTTGGTGAGGATTTAGGGCAGTATAGTCAGGCTAAAGAAAAATTTTTAAAACAAATTGGTTTTGATCCGAGCGACTTGACCTATTCCTATTTTGATATGTCTGAGACTGATTATCAGGATGCTGAACTCGATTTGGAAAGTATGCCTTTTTTTGCCGATGAAAAGGTGGTTATTTTTGATCATTTCGCAGATATGACCACTGCTAAAAAGTCTTATCTGGATGATAAAGCATTGAAACGTCTTGAAAATTATCTTGAATCACCTGTAGAAACAACGCGTCTTGTCTTAATGGCTTCTGGAAAGCTCGATGGGAAGCGTCGGTTGGTTAAACTCCTAAAACGTGATGCTTTGGTACTGGAAGCTAATCCTTTAAAGGATGCAGAGCTTAGAACTTATTTTCAAAAACAGGTACATCAAGGAGGGCTCATTTTTGATAAAGGGGTATTTGAGGAACTCTTAGTCAAGTCAAGTTTTGATTTTTCAGATATTCAAAAGAATTTGGCGTTTTTAAAAGGATATAAAACTGAAGGGAATATCTCACTTCAAGACATTGCGGAGGCTATTCCTAAAAGTTTACAAGATAACATTTTTGATATGACTCAACTTCTTTTGAGAGGACAGATTCAGGATGTTCGTGAATTGGTTCATGATTTACGATTGCAAGGAGAAGATGAGATTAAGTTGATTGCTGTTATGTTGGGACAATTCCGCACCTATCTGCAAGTCAAATTGTTGTCTGCTCAAGGCAAAAGCGAGCAACAAATTGTTTCAAGTCTTTCAGACTATCTAAGTCGGAAAGTTAATCCATTTCAGGTTCGCTATGCTATAAGAGATAGCCGTCATTTATCAGTTGCATTTTTAAAGACAACGATTAAGATTCTGGTTGAGACAGACTATAAGATAAAAACAGGAACTTTAGATAAAGATTATTTATTTGATTTAGCACTTTTAAAAATAGCGTCAAACCGCTAAAAAATAGAGCTTTCCAAGATTTTGTAAGCAAAATTTTTGAAAGCTCTATCACTTTACGATAAAATAAAGAAAAAATGAAAAGAGGACCTTTACTATGGCTATTATACTTCCAGATCTTCCTTACGCTTACGATGCTTTGGAACCATACATTGATGCTGAAACAATGACTCTGCACCACGACAAACACCATGCAACTTACGTGGCAAATGCTAATGCTGCGCTTGAAAAATACCCTGAAATTGGTGAGGACCTTGAAGCGCTTTTGTCTGATGTAGAAAAAATTCCAGTAGACATCCGTCAAGCACTTATTAACAATGGTGGTGGACATCTTAACCACGCACTTTTCTGGGAACTTTTGTCACCAGAAAAACAAGAACCAACTGCAGAAGTAGTAGCTGCTATTAACGAAGCATTCGGTTCATTTGAAGCTTTCCAAGAAGTTTTCACTGCGGCAGCGACAACTCGTTTTGGTTCAGGTTGGGCATGGCTTGTGGTTAATGCAGAAGGTAAACTTGAAGTTGTTTCAACTGCCAACCAAGATACACCTATCTCAGACGGTAAAAAACCAATCTTGGCACTTGATGTTTGGGAACATGCTTACTATCTAAACTACCGTAACGTACGTCCAAACTACATCAAAGCCTTCTTTGAAATCATCAATTGGAATAAAGTTGCTGAGCTTTACGCAGCAGCTAAATAAGTCTAGAATCATCCTCAGTTTTGAGGGTGTTTTTTTGTAATATGGTTGTAAAATCTCCTTGCTTTTTAGGATATTATAGCTTAAACTATTATTATTATGAAAAAATATTCAAGTGAAAAGTATAGTGGAGGCTCCCGAAAAACTAAATACAAGAAGAAAGATTCGGTAAAACAAGACCTTCAAAAAGACGTTAAGAAAGACAGTAAAGATAGTAAAAAAGACGTCGAAAGAAGCTACGAGAAGAATAACAAAAAAGATAAGAAAAAGGTTTCTAAAAAACCAGTTGAGGAAACATCGGTACCAGTAGGACACAAGGAAAACGAAGCAAAAACTGAAACCTTGGCACTTAGAAGTAAGCGCTCTAAGAAATCTAAAGCTAGATCAAAATCATCTCGTAATGATAAAAAAGCTTATCTTATCTTAGCTTTCCTAGGTGTTTTGGTAATTCTTTTGTTTGTTGCTATGCTTGCTTTAGCAGGACGTGGTAAACAAGCTGGTCACACTGGTGGCCTTGGAAATATCTTCGGATCTAGTTCTAAAGTTACTAAAAAAGAAGACAAAGAAAAAGAGGAAAAGGTAACTCCGACTAATAAATCAGCTGAAGCTAAACAAGCGGTCATGGAAGCAGATGCAGATACCATGTATGGTAATGGCTTGTATTATGATTATGCTAACATGACATTGAACCAAGTGGTTGAAGCATTTATGGCTGACCAAGGTATTGAGTCTAGTCAAATTGCCTTTTCATATAAAAACACCAAGACAAATGAGCAATTCTCTATGAATGATACTCAGCCAATGACTGCAGGATCAACTTATAAATTGCCACTAAACATGCTTGTCATGGATGAGGTTAATAAAGGTAAACTTTCTTTAACTGAACGTTTTGATATTACTAATACTGAGTATGAATACCAAGGTGAACATGATAATTATGTTGCTGCTTTCGGTGGTTCAATGACTATTCCAGAGATGCAAGAATATTCTCTTGTATACTCTGAGAATACTCCTGCCTACGCTTTGGCGGAACGTCTTGGTGGTATGGAAAAATTCTATGGCATGCTCGATAAATACGGTAAATCAAAAGGTGAAGTGAAGACTATCCAAATGCATGGTAATAAGACAACAACAGATTATTACATTCAAGTTTTGGATTATCTCTGGAAACATCAAGATGATTACAAGGATATTCTCAACTACATTGGTGAGTCATTCCCGAATGAGTATTACAAGACTTATCTTCCTAATCTGACAATTTATCAAAAACCAGGTTATGTTCGTGAAGCACTTAACGTTGATGCTATCGTCATGGAAGACACACCTTATATGGTTGCAATCTATACCCGTTACCTAGGTGGTTCAACTGAGGAATCAGATGAAATTAGTGGTTGGGGTCTTCAACAATTGGGAATGCTTTCTTATGTTATTAATGAGTGGCACCGTGTTAATATGAATTAATACTGAAAAAGCCGAGTTTATCGGCTTTTTTTCTATACTATTACATGAAGGTAAGAATTAGAACACTCATAAAAAGAAATGGGACAAAAGCGACTGTTTCATTAGGGTTTCTACGTACTAGGAAGTACGTAAGCCCAAATAGGCAAGCTAGTTCAATAGCTAATAGTATTTTGGAAAATGGGAAAATGAGGGAGACACTGGCCAAATAGAGAAAATCACCTTCACCAATATTTAAACGTTTGATATATGACAGAGCGGCTAGACTTATTCCTAAGGTAAAAGTGAGGTAGTGATTTCCCAAACAAAGGAGAGGTAGTGTTCCAAGAATCCAAATTAGAAGGGGATATGATTTATTTTTTAAATCAAAAATAGTTACACAAAGACTAAAAAGAAGCAAATAGGTTCTTCCGAAATCTAGGTATTCATAGAAATAAAGAAGAATTATTCCTCCACAAAACAATTCCAAGAAGAGGTAACGGTATGGGATAGAGCTTTGACATAACCGACATTTGAACCTTAAGAAAAGTTGTGATAGGATAGGAATCATTTCGAAAAAACGTAACGGATGCCCACACTGACCGCAGTGGCTTCTAGGAAAAATAATTGACTTCTCAGGAAAACGATCACAAATTAATCCAATAAACGAGCCTAAAGAGGCACCAAGAAAAAAATATAAAATACTAAGCATACCTAATTATTCGAAAAAAGGCAGAAAAAGCGTTTTACTTGCATCTTATTTAGAAATATTCTAAAATATAAGTATAAACAATAATAATTCTAAATAAGGAGAAAGAATATGACACATTCAATTAAAGAAACAATCAATGAAACAGTTAACCATCAAGCAGAGACACCAACAAATACAAAAACCAAAGCAGTATTAAATCAAGCGGTTGCCGATTTGTCTGTAGCAGCTTCTATCGTGCATCAGGTTCATTGGTATATGCGTGGTCCTGGTTTCCTTTATCTTCACCCAAAGATGGATGAATTGATGGATAGTTTGAATGCTCATCTTGATGATATCAGTGAGCGTTTGATCACTATTGGTGGTGAACCTTACTCAACTTTGGTAGAGTTTTCATCTAATTCAGGTTTGACTGAAACTACTGGTACATTTGATAAATCAATGTCTGATCAAATTCAGTTATTGGTAGATACATACAAATACTTGTCTGTTTTGTTCCAAGTTGGTTTGGATATCACAGATGAAGAGGGAGATGCTCCTTCAAATGATATCTTTACAGCAGCAAAATCAGAAATTGATAAGACAATCTGGATGTTGACTGCAGAACTTGGGCAAGCACCAGGCTTGAAATAATCAAATTTTAAGTTAAGTTGTTTGTCAAGAGCTCCTCTAAAAGTGTATAATAGACACAAAATACTTTTAGAAGAAGGGAGGCGGCGATATGTCTGAGCATCGACGTAGTCTAGGTGTTTATGAAGATGTCCTGAATCAGTTAAAAGCTAAAGGGATTCGATTGACCGAATCTCGTAAAGCTGTGATCCGTTATTTGATGATGTCTGATCAACATCCTAGTGCTGATGTGATATATTATGACCTTCTCCCTGATAATCCGGGTATGAGTTTGGCGACGGTCTATAACAACTTGAAAGTGTTGGTTGAAGAGGGAATTGTCTCTGAAATTAAGGTCAATAATGATAATACAACATATTATGATTTTATGGGCCATGACCACTTAAACATTGTTTGTGAAAAATGTGGTCAAATTACTGATTTAGATTTACCGATTCCGTCTTTCAAAGAGGAGGTAGAATCGCAAACAGGATTTCGCATCACTCGTGAGCAGATGATTTTGCATGGCGTTTGTCCGAATTGTCAATAGATAAGAGCCTAAGTCAAACGGCACTATACCAATAAAATGAGATACAAGAAAACACTCCTGTTGAATTTTGATAAACTAGAAACAGGAGTGTTTTGTTGGCTTTTTGTCTAGTTACATAATAATCTGTAAAGGTTTTCAAAATTATCTTGTCATGCCTTAAGCTTTTTGCTAAAATATTTCTATGAAAACATTATATGACGTTCAACAGTTGTTGAAGCAGTTTGGGATAGTAGTTTACTTGGGTAAAAGGCTATATGATATCGAGATGATGAAGATTGAATTGGAAGCTCTTTATCAGAATGCTTTGATAGACAAGGAAAACTATCTTATTGCTGAAATGATTTTACGACGTGAACATCGCATTGAAATGGAGAAAGAAAATGAGTAAGAAACTCTTAGGTATTGACCTTGGTGGAACAACTATTAAATTTGGTATTTTGACTGCAGATGGTGAAGTTCAGGAAAAATGGGCTATTGAGACAAATACGCTTGAAAATGGTACCCACATTGTTCCTGACATTGTAGAGTCTTTGAAACACCGTTTGGAAATGTATGGACTTACTGCGGAAGATTTTATTGGAATTGGTATGGGATCTCCAGGTGCAGTTGACAGAGAAAATAAAACAGTAACGGGTGCTTTTAACTTGAACTGGGCAGAAACTCAAGAAGTTGGCTCTGTCATTGAAAGAGAACTTGGTATTCCATTCGCCATTGATAATGATGCTAATGTGGCTGCACTGGGTGAACGTTGGGTTGGTGCTGGTGCTAACAATCCGGATGTTGTCTTTGTAACATTGGGAACAGGTGTTGGTGGCGGTGTTATCGCTGATGGTAACTTAATTCATGGTGTTGCCGGTGCTGGTGGAGAAATTGGTCACATTATTGTTGAACCTGAAACAGGATTTGATTGTACTTGCGGAAACAAGGGGTGTCTGGAAACTGTAGCTTCAGCAACAGGTGTTGTACGTTTAGCACATCATTTGGCAGAAGGATACGAAGGAAACTCTTCTATTAAAGCTGCTGTAGACAATGGTGAGCAAGTGACAAGTAAAGATATCTTCGTAGCTGCTGCTGAAGGTGATAAGTTTGCTAATAGCATTGTTGATAAAGTCTCTGAATACCTTGGACTTGCAACAGCAAACATCTCAAACATTCTTAACCCAGATTCTGTCGTTATCGGTGGTGGTGTTTCTGCTGCAGGAGAATTCTTGCGTAGTCGTGTTGAAGGATACTTTACACGCTATGCATTCCCACAAGTTCGCCGTACAACAAAAGTGAAATTAGCGGAGCTTGGAAATGATGCGGGAATCATTGGAGCTGCTAGTCTTGCTTGTAGTATTGACAAATAATGAGATAAAGTGTGCCTAACCGGATAAGGGAAGGTAGCACTTTTTTTGTTGAAAAACGTTTACAATTATCTGATCTCTGCCATTTTATTGAAAATGTGGTATACTTGAAAAGTTGAAATAAATAATAAAGAGGAAAAAATGACTAAACTTAGAGAAGATATCCGTAACGTTGCCATTATTGCCCACGTTGACCACGGAAAAACAACACTTGTAGATGAATTGTTGAAACAATCACACACCCTTGATGAACGTAAGGAACTTGATGAGCGTGCAATGGACTCTAACGATCTTGAAAAAGAGCGTGGTATTACCATCCTTGCTAAGAATACAGCCGTTGCTTACAAAGGTACTCGTATCAACATCATGGATACACCAGGTCACGCGGACTTCGGTGGAGAAGTTGAACGTATCATGAAAATGGTTGACGGTGTTGTTCTTGTCGTTGATGCTTATGAAGGGACAATGCCTCAAACACGTTTTGTGTTGAAAAAAGCACTCGAGCAAAACTTGACACCTATCGTTGTTGTTAACAAGATTGATAAACCATCAGCTCGTCCTGAAGAAGTTGTTGATGAAGTTCTTGAACTTTTCATCGAACTCGGTGCAGATGATGATCAGTTGGAATTCCCAGTTGTGTATGCATCAGCGATTAACGGAACATCATCATTGTCAGATAACCCTGCTGATCAAGAGCACACTATGGCTCCAATCTTTGACACTATTATTGACCACATCCCAGCTCCTGTAGATAACTCAGATGAGCCTCTTCAATTCCAAGTGTCACTTCTTGACTACAATGATTTCGTTGGACGTATCGGTATTGGACGTATCTTCCGTGGAACTGTAAAAGTCGGTGACCAAGTTACCCTTTCAAAACTTGACGGAACAACAAAGAACTTCCGTGTTACTAAACTTTTCGGTTTCTTTGGTTTGGAACGTCGTGAAATTGAAGAAGCAAAAGCTGGTGATTTGATTGCCATCTCAGGTATGGAAGACATCTTCGTTGGTGAAACAATTACACCAACTGATGCTGTTGAACCATTGCCAGTTCTTCGTATTGACGAACCAACACTTCAAATGACTTTCTTGGCTAATAACTCACCATTTGCAGGTCGTGAAGGTAAACACGTGACATCACGTAAAGTTGAAGAGCGTCTTTTGGCAGAGTTGCAAACAGACGTGTCTCTTCGTGTTGATCCAACTGATTCTCCAGATAAATGGACTGTCTCAGGTCGTGGTGAATTGCACTTGTCTATCCTTATCGAAACAATGCGTCGTGAAGGATACGAACTTCAAGTATCTCGTCCAGAAGTTATCATCAAAGAAATTGATGGTGTGAAATGTGAGCCATTTGAACGTGTTCAAATTGATACTCCAGAAGAGTACCAAGGTTCTATCATCCAAGCTCTTTCAGAACGTAAAGGTGATATGCTTGATATGCAAATGGTTGGTAACGGTCAAACACGTCTTATCTTCCTAGTACCAGCTCGTGGTCTTATCGGATTCTCTACTGAATTCTTGTCTATGACACGTGGTTACGGCATCATGAACCACACCTTCGACCAATACTTGCCAGTTGTTGCTGGTGAAATTGGTGGCCGTCACCGTGGTGCCCTTGTTTCTATCGATACAGGTAAAGCAACAACTTACTCAATCATGCGTATTGAAGAACGTGGTACAATCTTTGTTAACCCAGGTACTGAAGTTTATGAAGGTATGATTGTTGGTGAAAATGCTCGTGAAAATGACCTTGGTGTCAATATCACTACAGCAAAACAAATGACAAACGTGCGTTCAGCTACTAAGGACCAGACGGCTGTTATCAAGACTCCACGTATCTTGACACTTGAAGAATCACTTGAATTCTTGGATGATGATGAATACATGGAAGTAACACCTGAATCTATCCGTTTACGTAAACAAATTTTGAATAAAGCAGAGCGTGATAAAGCTAATAAACGTAAGAAAAAAGCAGCGGAAGCTGAATAATCTTTAGAGAGGAGAAGAGATGTTTTATCTGATTGTTGCCATATTGATTGCTTCATTCTATTTCTTTATTGCACCAAAGTCGGTAAAAAACACTATGAATCTTCTCTTTGTCATGGCTACCTTAGCATTGCTCTTGCTTTTAGCAGTGTTATCAATCATTAAATTCTTCAGTTTGCCTGGTGAGTTCTTTGTCACGGTAGGAATGCTTGCATTGAGTTATTTCACCCTGAAAGATTTTTTCGCCATGTCAGAGCTTAATCATGAAAAAGCTGAATATGAAGATAAATAAGTAGCATGAGATTAAAAGTCAATCAAATAGATTGGCTTTTTCTTTTGCCAAGAAGAGGTAACTCCTTGAAATAGCTTGGGATAAAGGGTAAAATGATTATGATACAATTTGAGAGAATGGACGAATTATGAAATCAGTAACACAATTTGAAAATAAAAAAGTTTTGGTCCTTGGTTTGGCTAAATCTGGTGAAGCAGTTGCCCGCCTATTGGCTAAGTTGGGTGCTATTGTCACAGTAAATGATGGTAAACCATTTGAGGAGAATCCATCAGCACAGGCGCTTCTTGAAGAAGGGATTAAGGTTGTCTGTGGCGGACATCCTCTTGAACTATTGGATGAAAATTTTGAATTAATGGTGAAAAATCCTGGAATTCGTTATGACAATCCAATGGTAGCTCGTGCACTTGAAAAAGAAATTCCAGTTTGGACTGAAGTTGAGTTGGCTTACCTAATCTCTGAAGCACCAATTATCGGTATTACAGGTTCAAATGGTAAGACAACAACGACAACTATGATTGCTGATGTCCTAAACCATGGTGGCAAATCGGGTGTCTTGTCTGGAAATATCGGTTTCCCTGCGTCAGAAGTTGCACAGTCAGTAACTGATCAAGATACCTTAGTTATGGAATTGTCTTCTTTCCAATTGATGGGGATTGACAGCTTCCATCCACATATTGCTGTGATTACGAACTTGATGCCGACACATATTGACTATCATGGTAGTTTTGAAGAATATGTGGCTGCCAAATGGAATATTCAAAACAAAATGACAACAGACGATTTTGTTATTTTAAACTTTAATCAAGACTTGGCTAAAGAGTTGGCTACACAAACAAATGCACAAGTCGTGCCCTTCTCAACTGTGGAAAAAGTAGATGGTGCCTATCTTGAAAATGGTGGTCTCTACTTCAAAGGTGAATTGGTGATGCAAGCCGATGAGATTGGCGTTCCTGGTAGTCACAATGTTGAAAATGCCTTGGCAACGATAGCTGTAGCAAAATTGTCAGGTATTTCAAACCAAGCCATCAAGGAAACCCTCGCAAGCTTTGGTGGGGTTAAGCACCGCCTCCAATTCGTTGACACTATCGATGAAGTGAAATTCTATAATGACAGTAAGTCAACAAATATTTTAGCGACACAAAAAGCACTTTCTGGTTTTGATAATGGCAAAGTCATTTTGATTGCTGGTGGTTTGGACCGTGGTAATGAATTTGATGAACTCATTCCTGACATTACTGGTCTTAAGAAAATGGTGATTTTAGGGGAATCAGCTCCTCGTGTCAAACGTGCTGCTGATAAAGCGGGCGTGACTTATCTTGATGCCAAAGATGTGGCAGATGCGACACGTATTGCCTTTGAACAAGCTAGTGCAGGAGATGTTGTCCTGTTGAGTCCCGCTAACGCAAGTTGGGATATGTACAAGAATTTCGAAGTGCGTGGTGATGAATTTATCACAACCGTTGAACGATTGAAGGGATAGGCTATGGCAAAATCGAAAAAGATTGTTTTTACTGGTGGTGGAACAGTTGGACATGTGACCTTAAATCTTATCTTAATTCCAAAGTTTCTAAAAGATGGATGGGAAGTGCACTATATCGGTGATAAACATGGTATCGAACACGAACAAATTGATAAGTCTGGTTTAGATGTAACCTTCCATAGTATTGCTACAGGTAAACTACGTCGTTATTTTTCATGGCAAAACATGTTGGATGTCTTTAAAGTTTGTTGGGGGATTCTACAGTCAATTGCAATCATTGCTAAGATTCGTCCCCAAGCACTCTTTTCAAAAGGTGGATTTGTATCTGTGCCGCCAGTTATTGCATCTAAATTATTAAGAGTCCCTGTATATGTTCACGAGTCTGACTTATCTATGGGCTTAGCCAATAAAATCGCATACAAGTTTGCAACTACTATGTTTACGACTTTTGAACAACCAAAAGCTTTGGTGAAGACAAAGCATGTCGGTGCTATTACTAAAGTGGGTATGACAAGGTCTGATAATTCAGATCAACTAGATAAGGTTAAAGAACAGTTTGATGAGAAACTAAAAACAGTCCTTTTTATTGGGGGATCAGCTGGTGCAAAGGTGTTTAATGATTTTATTAGCAAAACTCCAGAACTGATTGAGCACTATAATATCATCAATATATCTGGGGATTCTTCATTAAATACCCTGGAGCGTCATCTTTATAGAGTTGATTATGTGACAGATTTGTACCAACCTCTTATGGATATGGCGGATTTAGTTGTAACTCGTGGTGGTTCAAATACTATTTTTGAATTGTTGGCTATGAAAAAACTTCATTTAATCGTTCCTCTAGGAAAAGAAGCTAGCCGTGGGGACCAACTTGAAAATGCTGACTATTTTGAAAGCAAGGGTTACGCTCGTCAATTGCAGGAACCGGAATTAAGTTGGGAGACATTAAATCACGAGCTTGAACAACTTGTTGAACATGCAGAGACTTACAAAGAAGCTATGGCTAAATCTGAGGAAATCACTTCTCCTGATGATTTTTACAACCTATTAGTGACTAGTATTTCAAATAAATAAAGGAATTTCATGGCAAAAAAGGATCAAAAATCACAAGAAAAAAAAGTTCTGACGGAGTGGCAGAAGCGAAATCTAGAATTTTTGAGAAAAAAAGAAACCAAAGATTCAGAAAAGATGACTGACAAAACAGGCGTTTATCCAGAAAAAGCCACATCTCAGGAGAACAAAATACCAGTAAAAAAAAAGGTCAAGAAGAAAAAAAGAAAAAAAGTCAATACGACTAGCAATATTCCAATTGCACAACAAAATCTTGCAGGCCTTGTTATTTTTATAGCTGCGATTTTAATCGTATTTTCACTCTTCTTTATCTCGCCTTGGTCTAAGCAAAAGATTCTTACAGTATCAGGAACAAAAAATGCTCTACCAGAAGATGTGAAAGTTGCAAGTGGTATTCTTGATACAGATTATATTACTCACGTCTTTTTCAACCAAGAAGAGGTTGCATCAACTGTTGAAAAGACTAACGTTTGGGTCAAAAAGGCTACTGTAACTTATAGTTTCCCAAATCAATTTAATATTGCAGTGAAAGAATATCCAATCGTGGCTTATCGTCAAACATCAAATGGATATGTTTCTATTCTTGGAAATGGTAAGACTGGAGGGACTGTTTCAACAGGAAATATACCAGATAAATTTATCACTTTAAAGATGGATGATGAAAAGAAAATTGAAGGGTTGGTAAAAAAATTGAATAAACTTGATAGTAAAATCAAGAATAATATTCAAATTATTAATTTAACGCCTACAAAAGCAACTACAGATTTGTTGACAATTGAATTATATGATGGAAATTCTATTCGCGTTCCCCTCTCTCAATTAACGAGTAAGTTACCTTATTACGAGAAAATTAAGAGTAACCTTTCAAATGGAAGTATTGTAGATATGGAGGTTGGCCTCTATACAACAACTCCTGAAGTAGAATCATCAAAAACTGATAAGGATAAAAAGAAAGATAAAAACAAGACAGATAAGAAGGAAGATAAAGAAATTTCTGACGAGGGCCAAGAAACAACGACACTAACTGAACAAAATACTGAGGAAGAATCTAATGCTGAAAATTCGGATATTCAAGGAGTAGGAAATCCGAGTGTTAATCAAGATAGAACTCTTCAAACTTCCCCTATTCAAGGCTAATATTGAATAATAAAAACGTAAAATGCTGACATTTTACGTTTTTTTATGGTACAATAGTATCCGAATAATTCTGTATTTATACAGTTTACAAAGATATTGAATGGAAAGATTGAGAGGTCGAGTGAATGGCTAGAGATGGCTTTTTTACAGGATTAGATATAGGAACTAGCTCGATTAAGGTTCTTGTTGCTGAGTTTATTGATGGATCAATGAATGTCATCGGAGTAAGTAATGTTAAGAGTTCTGGTGTGAAAGATGGCATCATTGTTGATATTGACGCTGCAGCAAAATCAATCAAAACAGCTATTGAGCAAGCAGAAGAAAAAGCTGGTATTGTGATTGAGCAAGTGAATGTTGGGCTTCCAGCCAATCTTCTTCAAATTGAGCCTACACAAGGTATGATTCCTGTAACAAGTGAATCAAAAGAAATCAAAGATGAAGACGTTGAAAGTGTTGTTCGCTCAGCCTTGACTAAGAGTATTACACCTGAGCGTGAGGTTATCTCACTAGTTCCTGAAGAATTTATCGTTGATGGTTTTCAAGGGATTCGTGATCCTCGTGGAATGATGGGGATTCGTCTTGAAATGAGAGGCCTCATTTACACAGGACCAACAACAATTCTTCACAATCTTCGTAAGACAGTTGAGCGTGCAGGTATTCAGGTTGAGAATATCATCATCTCTCCTCTTGCAATGACTCGTGCTGTCTTGAATGAAGGTGAGCGTGAATTTGGTGCTACTGTTATTGATATGGGTGGTGGCCAAACGACTGTTGCAAGCATGCGTGCTCAAGAACTTCAGTTTACCAATATTTACTCTGAGGGTGGCGAATATATCACCAAGGATATTTCAAAAGTCTTGAAAACATCTATGCAAATTGCAGAAGCGCTTAAGTTTAATTTTGGTAATGCTGACATTGGAGAAGCGAGTGAAACTGAAACTGTTCAGGTAGAGGTTGTAGGTGAAAATTCACCTGTTGAAATCACTGAGAAATATCTTGCTGAGATTATCTCAGCTCGTGTGAAGCATATCTTGGATAGAGTTAAACAAGACTTGACACGAGGTCGCCTACTTGATTTGCCTGGTGGTATTGTCCTTGTAGGTGGAACAGCCATCATGCCAGGTGTGGTTGAAGTTGCTCAGGAAATTTTTGAGACAAATGTGAAACTTTATATACCTAACCAAGTTGGTATCCGTAATCCAATGTTTGCAAATGTAATTAGTCTTGTTGAGTATGTTGGTCTCCTTACAGAAGTTGATATTATTGCTCAGCAAGCTGTGTGTGGTGAAGAGTATCTTCGTCGTAAACCTATCGACAATGAGGTGTCTACCCTGAGTTTTGATAGAACTCCTACTCCAGCACCTCGAGTGACTCCACAACCAAATCGTATTCCAGTTGAGAATACCGTTGAGGTACCTCTACCGGTTGATGAAGAAAATCATGAACAAAAACAAAAACTCGGAGATCGTGTTCGTGGAATCTTCGGAAGTATGTTTGATTAATTGAATCTAGTAAAAGCGAGGAAATAAAATGAGTTTTTCATTTGATAGTGCATCAGTTCAGGGTGCGGTAATTAAAGTTATCGGTGTCGGTGGAGGTGGAGGAAATGCCATCAACCGAATGATTGAAGAAGGTCTTGCTGGTGTTGAATTTATTGCAGCTAACACGGATATTCAAGCGCTCAGCTCTTCTAAAGCAGAAACAGTTATCCAATTAGGTCCTAAATTGACTCGTGGTCTTGGTGCTGGAGGTCAACCTGAAGTTGGTCGTAAAGCAGCTGAAGAAAGTGAAGAAACACTTACAGAGGCACTTACAGGAGCTGATATGGTATTTATCACTGCTGGTATGGGTGGTGGTTCTGGTACAGGGGCAGCACCAGTTATTGCACGTATTGCTAAAAGCTTAGGTGCATTGACAGTAGCAGTGGTTACACGTCCATTTGGATTTGAAGGTAATAAGCGTGGTTCCTTCGCTATTGAAGGTATTCAAGAATTGCGTGAGCAAGTTGATACTCTTCTTATTATCTCTAACAACAACCTTCTTGAAATCGTTGATAAGAAAACTCCACTTCTTGAAGCCCTTAGTGAAGCAGATAATGTCCTACGCCAAGGGGTACAAGGGATTACAGACCTTATTACCAACCCAGGTTTAATCAACCTCGACTTTGCTGATGTGAAAACAGTTATGGCAAATAAAGGCAATGCGCTTATGGGGATTGGTATTGGTTCTGGTGAAGAACGTATTGTTGAAGCTGCACGCAAAGCAATCTATTCACCGCTTCTTGAAACAACTATCGATGGTGCAGAAGATGTTATTGTTAACGTAACTGGTGGCCTTGATATGACTCTTACAGAGGCAGAAGAAGCATCTGAAATCGTTGGCCAAGCTGCTGGTAACGGTGTTAATATTTGGCTTGGTACATCAATCGATGATACTTTGAAAGATGAAATTCGTGTAACGGTTGTTGCAACAGGGGTTCGTCAAGATCGTGCTGAAAAGGTATCTGGTATGAAAGCTCAACCACGTAAAGTGACTACAGCTCCTTCACAACCGTCAGTTCCTACTCAGCAAGTGGCTCAAGAACAACAACGTCCAGGTTTTCAAGCTTCATTTGAACGTCAACAGAACTTAGACTACAATGAAACACCTTCAATGTCACAATCAGGAGTTCGTCCTGCTGTGGCAGTATCTCAACAAGAGCAGTCAGCTTTTGGACATTGGGATTTGAAACGTGATAATATTTCTCGTCCTGAAACAGGTGAACTTGATAGTCAATTAACGATGTCTACATTCTCAAGTGATGTTGAAGATGACGATGAATTGGAGACACCACCATTTTTTAAAAACCGTTAATGATGACTATAGAAGATAATAAAAATGCTATTTATCAAGCGGTAAAAAGAGCATGTAAAAAAGCTAATCGCTCTAGCGAAGAAGTGAATATAATTGCCGTAACTAAGTATGTTTCAAGTGAAATCGCTGAAGAATTGGTTGAAACGGGAATTAAACACATTGCTGAAAACCGTGTTGATAAATTTTTAGATAAGTATCAGGCATTAAAAAAATATGATTTGACATGGCACCTCATTGGTAGCTTACAACGTCGAAAAGTAAAGGATATTATTAATTTAGTTGATTATTTTCATGCTTTGGATTCTGTTAAATTGGCAGAGGAAATTCAAAAGCGTGCGAATCATACCATTAATTGCTTCCTACAAGTTAATGTCTCAGGTGAGGAGTCGAAACATGGTTTTTCACCTGAAGAACTTGATACTGTTCTAAATCACATTGAAAATCTTGATAAAATTTGTATAGTAGGGCTAATGACTATGGCTCCAATTGATGCGAATACTCAAGAACTTGATAAGATTTTTGCTGAGACAAATGAACTTAGACAATCAATTCAAGATAAAAAAATAAAGAATGTTCCTTGTGATCAACTAAGCATGGGGATGAGTCGAGACTATGACATGGCTATTCAGAATGGATCAACCTTTGTTAGAATAGGCAGTGCATTCTTTAAAGAGAACGGAGAATAACCTTATGGCAATAAAAGATGCAATTGATAAAATTGTTTCATATTTTGATACCGACGAAGTAACAGATTATGAAGATGTTGCTAAAGAAGAGGCTAAAGAACGTCCAGTTAAAGTACAGAAAACTGGGCATACATCCCCTCGACAGCAACGTAAACCTGAGCGTCCTCAGGCAACAGTCCCTCCTCGTCGCCAACATATCAATTCAGACGTACAGGAAACTCAAGTCCTTCGTAGTTTACCTTTGAGTCGATCACAAGCTAATCAGGGATCCCAACAAATGAATATAACTAAAACTACAATTGCAATTAAATATCCTAAAAAATATGAAGATGCTCAAGAAATTGTAGAACTTTTGATTGAAAATGAATGTGTTTTAATTGATTTTCAATATATGTTAGAAGCACAAGCTCGTCGTTGTTTAGACTTTATTGATGGTGCTAGCAAGGTACTTACAGGAAACTTACAAAAAGTTGGTTCTTCCATGTACTTGCTCACACCAATCAACGTTGTTGTTGACATCGAAGAGATTGGTTTGACTCATGGAAATCAAGAAGCTACTTTCGACTTCGACATGAAGAGACGTTAAGCCATGTCTGTACTACTATATGTTATTTGGGCACGTATTGTTAACTTAGTAGAGATACTCCTTGTAATCTATGCTTTGTTATCTTGGTTTCCAGGAGCTTATGATACAGTTCTTGGGAAGACTATTAGACAAATTGTTCAGCCAATTCTTGCACCATTTCGTAGGCTGAATTTGGTTTTTGCTGGTATTGATTTTTCAATTATCGCAATTATACTTTTGTTAAATTTCTCTCTTAGTATTCTTAAGGTTGTCCTATTTTGATGTTTGAACCAAAAAATATTGAACAGCATTACTCGTTAGAAGAACGTCTTTTTTTAGAAAAGGTTAGGGGATTTTGTCAATTAGTTGAAGATCGGTATAGCCCCTATTTGACTGATTTCTTAAATCCTCGTGAAATCCAGATTGTCAAAGATTTAGCAAATTACTATAATTTAAAATTCTTTGTAAGTTCAACTTTTGATAACGAAGAGTATGGAAGAGTGATTCTTGCACCGGATTATTATGAGCTTGATGAAGATGACTTTGAAATTAAACGATTAGAGATTTCTTATGCTAGACAATTTAATAAATTGATACACCCCAAAATTTTGGGCGCACTGATCAATCAACTTGGTCTTGAACATCAAGTATTTGGAGATGTCATTCTTGATGAAGAAGGCCGAATTCAATTTAACATTGCTTCTCATCTAGCCAGCTATGCAATAATGACTATTACTAAAATCGGTAAGGTTTCAGTTACGCTTAGAGAAGCAAGTAAAGATGATTGGATTTCAAATCAAGAAAAATATTCTCAATCTTTTGCCTTGCTTTCTAGTATGCGTCTTGATAATGTGTTAGCTACAGTATTAAAAATATCACGTTCAAATGCTGTAAAGCTAATTGTTTCAGGAAAAGTCAAACTTAATTATAGGCAAATTGAGAAAGCTGATCAGACAATATCTATTGGTGATATGATTTCAGTTAGAGGTTTTGGACGATTTCGTCTAGCTCAACAAGAAGGAATTTCTAAATCAGGAAAAGCTAAGGTCGTCATCGACAGTCTTCTAAGACGACAAAAATAGGTATTTAATTTAAAAGCATCAGAGATGCTAATGAAACTTGAGGAGATCTGTAATGACAATTATAGTTCTTGATATTATCAAAAAATAGTTTACAACTAAATTTTGTGGATATAATGAACAAGAAGTAGATGATTTTCCTGATATTATCGTAGATGGTTATGAAGATTTAGTTCATGGAAATCGTGAACTTGTTGCTCATGTAAAAGAGTTTGAAGAAATGGTAAAAAAATAAAGGAGGCCTGTAATGGCAATCACAGCACTTGATATTAAAGATAAACAGTTTACCACTAAATTTCGTGGATACAATGAACAAGAAGTAGATGAATTTCTTGATATTATCGTAGATGATTATGAAGATTTAGTTCGTGACAATCGTGAACTTTCTACTCGTGTAAAAGAGCTTGAAGAAAAATTGGCTTATTTTGACGAAATGAAAGAATCATTGAGCCAGTCAGTTATCTTGGCTCAAGAAACAGCTGAAAAAGTTAAAGCTTCAGCAGCAGATGAATCAGCTAACTTGATTAACAAGGCCAACTTTAATGCGACACACTTGGTTGAAGAAGCTAAATCTAAGGCATCTGAAATTCTTCGTGATGCTACAGATGAAGCAAAACGTGTTGCCATTGAAACTGAAGAACTTAAACGTCAAAGCCGTGTTTTCCACCAACGTCTTTTGGCCGCAGTTGAAGCTCAACTAAACTTGGCAAGTGCTCCAGAGTGGGGGGAATTGTTGCAACCAACAGCTATTTATCTTCAAAACTCAGATGTTGCCTTTAAAGAAGTTGTTGAAAAAGTGCTGGATGAACATGTTCCAGATTCAAATGATGCTGCTTCATTCGATGCAACTCGTCAATTCACTCCTGACGAAATGGCTGAACTTCAACGTCGCGTTGCTGAAAGCAATAAACAAGTTGAAGATTTCTCTAATCCAGATGTTGACGAAACAAATGATATTACTTCAACTCCAGTATACTTTGGTATTTCAGATTCATTTGAAAGCGAAGCAGCCAATTTTCCAACTTCTGCACCTGTAGATGAGGACTTTGATTTGCAACCGGATGTAACTAGTGAAATCAACCTTAATGAAACACAAACGTTTAAATTGAATATTAGCGAATAAGAAAAATACAACTTACCAAGTATATTAACAGCGAGTGGGAGATGGTGTGAGTCCCACATTCCCTATTTGGATAGTTATCATTTTCAAGCATTCTAACTGAAATAAGTAAGCTAGAAGGGTGGTCCTCCTTACGGACATTTGAGGGAGCAATTTTACGTGCTCTAAACTAAGGTGGTACCACGAGCTTTCGTCCTTTTTTGATGAAGGCTCTTTTTATTTAGTAGAATTAAATTAAAGAGGAGATATAATGAAACTTAAAGAAACTTTAAACCTAGGTAAGACAGCTTTTCCAATGCGTGCTGGACTTCCTAATAAAGAACCAATCTGGCAAAAAGAGTGGGAAGATGCTAAGATGTATCAACGTCGTCAAGAGTTGAACCAAGGTAAACCTCACTTCACTCTTCATGATGGTCCTCCATATGCCAATGGTAATATTCACGTTGGACATGCGATGAATAAAATTTCTAAGGATATCATTGTTCGTTCAAAATCAATGTCTGGTTTCTATGCGCCTTACGTTCCTGGTTGGGATACGCACGGTCTTCCAATTGAACAAGTGTTGGCAAAACAAGGTGTGAAACGTAAAGAACTTGATCGTGCTGAATACCTTAAAATGTGTCGCGATTATGCACTTTCACAAGTTGACAAACAACGTGAAGATTTCAAACGTCTTGGTGTTTCGGCTGATTGGGATAACCCATATGTTACTTTGACACCAGACTATGAGGCTGCACAAATCCGTGTATTTGGAGAGATGGCTAAAAAAGGTTACATCTATCAAGGTGCAAAACCAGTTTATTGGTCATGGTCATCAGAATCAGCACTTGCTGAAGCCGAAATCGAGTACCATGATTTAGTTTCAACTTCACTTTACTATGCCAATAAGGTTAAGGATGGTAAAGGAGTACTAGATACAGATACATACATCGTAGTTTGGACAACAACACCATTTACTGTGACAGCTTCACGTGGTTTGACTGTTGGCGCTGATATTGAATACGTTCTCGTAAAACCTGCTGGAGAAGACCGCAAATTTGTCGTTGCTTCTGAATTACTTAATAGTCTTTCTGAGAAATTCGGTTGGACAGATGTGGAAGTACTTCAGTCATACCGTGGTGAAGAACTGAATCAAATCGTCACTGAACACCCATGGGATACAGAAGTTGATGAGCTTGTTATCCTTGGTGACCACGTTACTACAGATTCTGGTACAGGTATCGTCCATACGGCTCCTGGTTTTGGTGAGGATGACTATAATGTAGGTATCGCTAATGGCCTTGAAGTTGCGGTAACTGTTAATGAGCGTGGTATCATGATGGAAAATGCTGGTCCTGATTTTGAAGGTCAGTTCTACGATAAAGTGGCTCCAATTGTTATGGAAAAACTCGGTGATTTGCTCCTTGCTAAGGAAGAAATCTCACACTCATACCCATTTGACTGGCGTACGAAGAAACCAATCATCTGGCGTGCCGTGCCACAATGGTTTGCCTCTGTTTCTAAATTCCGTCAAGAGATTTTGGATGAGATTGAAAAAGTTAAATTCCATTCTGAGTGGGGTAAAGTTCGTCTTTACAACATGATTCGTGACCGTGGTGACTGGGTAATCTCTCGTCAGCGTGCTTGGGGTGTGCCACTCCCAATCTTCTATGCTGAAGATAAAACACCAATCATGACTGAAGAAACAATTGAACATGTGGCTAAACTTTTCGAAGAGCACGGTTCAGTTATCTGGTGGGAACGTGATGCCAAAGATCTTCTTCCAGAAGGCTTTACACATCCAGGTTCACCAAACGGAGAGTTCACCAAAGAAACTGACATTATGGACGTATGGTTTGACTCAGGTTCATCATGGAATGGTGTAGTAGTTAACCGTCCTGAGTTAACTTATCCAGCTGACCTTTATCTCGAAGGTTCAGACCAATACCGTGGATGGTTTAACTCATCACTTATCACATCTGTTGCCAATAATGGTGTTGCACCATATAAACAACTCTTGTCTCAAGGTTTTGCGCTTGATGGTAAGGGTGAAAAGATGTCTAAATCCCTTGGTAATACTATTGCGCCTAGTGATGTTGAGAAACAATTTGGTGCTGAAATTCTTCGTCTTTGGGTAACAAGTGTTGATACAACTAATGACGTTCGTATCTCAATGGATATCCTTAGCCAAGTATCAGAATCTTATCGTAAGATTCGTAACACACTTCGTTTCTTGATTGCCAATACCTCTGACTTCAATCCAACAACTGATGCAGTAGTCTTTGAAGACTTGCGTTCAGTAGATCAGTACATGACTATTCGATTTAACCAATTGGTTAAGACTATTCGTGATGCCTATGCAAACTTTGAATTCTTAACTATCTACAAAGCCTTGGTTAACTTTATTAACGTTGAGTTGTCTGCTTTCTATCTTGATTTTGCCAAAGATGTGGTTTATATTGAGAGTGCAGAATCACTTGAACGTCGTCAAATGCAAACAGTCTTCTACGATATTCTTGTTAAGATTACAAAACTCTTGACTCCAATTCTTCCTCACACTGCAGAAGAGATTTGGTCATATCTTGAATTTGAAACAGAAGACTATGTTCAATTGTCAGAGTTGCCAGAAGCAGAAGATTTTGCAAATCAAGATGTACTTCTTGAAAAATGGAATACCTTCATGGACTTCCGTGGCCAAGCTCAAAAAGCTTTGGAAGAAGCACGTAACGAAAAAGTTATCGGTAAATCGCTTGAAGCTCATTTGACAATCTATCCTGATGCTGAAGTCAAAGAACTTCTTGAAGGTTTGAACACTAACCTTGCTCAACTTTTGATTGTTTCAGCATTGACTATTGCTGAAGGAGATGCTCCTGAATCTGCTGTAAGCTTTGAAGGTGTAGCATTCACAGTAGAACGTGCTGAAGGTGACGTCTGTGATCGTTGCCGTCGTATCGATCCAACTACCACAGAACGTAGCTACAATGCGACTATCTGTGATCACTGTGCTAGCATTGTTGAAGAAAACTTTGCTGAAGGTGTGGCAGAAGGTTTCGAAGTTAAAGCAAAATAAGTTAAAAAGAGTCGCTCTTTGTCAACTTTAGTGGGTGACGAAAAGCTAACATCTGGGGAGGACCATATCGGTCTTCTCTTTTTGAATGTTCAGAGTGATGAAAACATGCTTCCTAAAGTTGATAGAGGTTAGAATAATTAGCGAGTTCTTCTGAGAAATTCAGTGTCTTCTCAAGGACTTCATGTGGACTTAAGGTTTGGCCGAATGTCTTTGAATAAAAAGAGTTGAGAGATAACTTACGGCTGTCCTTTTGGAAGAGTCGCCAGTGATTTTTAAGGATCGATAGGGTAAGGATAGTGACTTCTTATCAAACTGGTTCATAATAGCAATTCTTGTCTTTTAAAAAGCTCTACCGAGGTGCTGGATGATGTGGAAACGATCAATAATGATTTCGGCGTTTGGAAAGAGTCTATGAGCTAGTAGGATATAAGCTCCAGACATATCCATCGTGATAAACTGTACCTGTTGTCGGACTTTCAATGGATACTTCAAAAAGTGGTTTCGAATAGTGGTTTGACGGCGATTATCAAGGATGGTTATGAGTTTGTTGGTCTCATAGTTTTGCGCCACAAAAGCCAATTCCCCTTTCTTGAACCCAAACTCATCCCAGGACATAACAGCAGGGAGTTTGTCATAATGTTCCTTGAAAGTAAACTGCTCAAGCTTACGATAGACAGTGGACGTTGAGACATGAAGTCATTTGGCAATATCTGTTAGTAATCACTTTTCAGTAAGGAGTTGTGCAACCTTTTGTCGGACTAGATTGGAGATTTGGCAGTTTTTTCAACAATTGATGTCTCAGTCACCGTGACTCGTCTACAATTTTTACACTGGAAACGAAGCTTTTTAAGATGCAGTAGTGTTGGTATTCCAGTTTTGCTTGAACCTCGATGTAGATATCTTTTTTTAAAACAAGAGAAGTAATGATGTTAGGTTCTTTAACTCTGTGGTATTCTTAATAAGTCTCATAAGTTCTTCCTAATGATGGTTTGGTCGCTTTTCATTATAGTTTTTATGGGACTTTTTGTGTACACTCAAAAAGCTCTATCAGCTCTATAGTGGTTTTACCCACTACAGAAATTATAGAGCTGATTTTTTCAGAAAATATGTGAAATGCTATTGAAATTATTCCAACAATTGTGTAAAATAGTAGCTATCAATTCAGATTATTCTGAAAATTTGTTTTAGGAGATTCTCTTATGTCACAAACAAGTGTAACTAGTAAGTCTACCTGGCGTAGTAAAATAAAAGCAATGGGACCTGGAATCCTAATGGCTTCGGCAGCCGTAGGTGGTTCTCACATCGTTTCATCAACCCAAGCGGGTGGTTCTTATGGATGGGCCTTGCTAGGTTTGGTTATTCTAGCTAACCTCTTCAAATACCCATTCTTCCGTTTTGGTGCTGAGTATACCGCAGATACAGGTAAAACCCTCGTTGAAGGTTATGCTGAGAAAGGTAAATTCTATCTTTGGGTATTCTTCATTTTGAATGTCTTCTCAGCCTTGGTTAATACTGCGGGAGTTTCTATTCTTTGTTCGGCCATCATTGCTAGTGCCTTTCCAATGCTTGGTTTGAGTATTACCACATGGTCAATCATTTTGGTTGCAATCATTTGGGGTATGTTACTCTTTGGTGGTTACAAACTTCTTGATGGTATGGCTAAATGGATCATGTCAGCTTTGACTATTGCAACAGTAGCAGCAGTTATCATTGCAGCAATCAAACACCCAGAGTACAGTGCTGACTTCGTTGAAAAAACACCTTGGCAGCTAGCAGCCCTTCCATTTATCGTTTCACTTCTTGGATGGATGCCAGCTCCAATTGAAATTTCAGCTATTAACTCACTTTGGTCAGCTGAGAAAAAGAAAACTGTTGATTTCAACACTGATGATGCCCTCTTTGACTTTAACGTTGGTTACATCGGAACAGCTATTCTTGCGGTATTCTTTGTAGCTCTAGGTGCGCTTATTCAGTACCCAACTGGTAAACCAGTAGAAGCAGCATCAGCTAAGTATATTGCACAGTTTGTTGGTATGTACGCATCAGTACTTGGTGAGTGGTCACGCTATTTGATTACCTTTATCGCTTTCTTGTGTATCTTTGGTACTGTAATTACTGTTATCGATGGTTACTCACGTGTTAACGAAATTTCTCTTCGTCTTTTGTTTAACCAAAAAGAAAAAAATCAAACACCATTGAATGTTTGGATGACCTTGACAGCTATCCTTGGTCTCATCATTATTTTCTTCTTCCAAGGTCAAGTAGCAACCATGCTTCGTTTCGCTATGATTGGTTCATTCCTTACAACACCTTTCTTTGCGCTTTTGAATTACGTACTTGTTACTAAAGAGAAGAAAGACCTTCCAATTTGGTTGAAAGGACTTGCTATTGCAGGTTTGATTTTCTTGTTTGGCTTTGCTCTCTTCTTTATCTGGGCTTTGGCTATCGGTAAAGCAGGCTAATAGGATTAAACGGTTTCCATATGGAAGCTGTTTTTTTATTATTGAAAGAGGAGAGTAGGAAAAATTATACTCAAGAGAATACAAAAAAACCATTCCAATCGGAATGGCTTAACAACAAGATGTTGCTTATTTGAGACCGTATTTTTTGTTGAAACGATCCACGCGTCCGTCTGCTTGAGTGAATTTTTGACGGCCAGTGTAGAATGGGTGTGAATCTGATGAAATTTCTACACGGATAAGTGGGTAAGTTTCACCTTCAAATTCAACTGTTTCGTTTGAGTGTTTAGTTGAACCGCTAAGGAATTGGTAACCAGTAGTTGTGTCCATGAATACTACTTGACGGTAATCTGGATGGATATCTTTTTTCATGTTAAAATATTTCCTTTCTGCCATGGTACTTTCCGCACCATAGTTTTTTTAACTATTTTAGTTTATCAAAAGGTGGTCTTCTTGACAAGTCTTTTTTACTATTTTTTAGGAAATTCGCATTTTGTAAATGCCACCTGTCTGAAAGCAGTGATTGTCTTTATCAACGATGATTGCTTCAAGATCAGCTTGTGAACTAACTTCTTGGAATATGTGTTCGAGACTAGAGCCAAATAAGCGGGTTGTCCAAATTTCACCATCCACTGAGAGGGATGAAATAATGGTAAGGCTGGCTAGGTCACTGGAGACTGGAGAACCAGTCTGGCTATCAAAAATATGATGGTAGGTTTTGCCATCAATCTCAAAAGTTCGTTCATAGATTCCCGAAGTGACAACAGACTTATCTCTTATAGCAAGCACCATAAGATTTGTGTTTCTAGTCTCCTTAGGATTTTGAATACCAATTCGCCATTTGTGGTCTGGATTATGGAGGGCTGGTCCAAAGGTTAGGACATTGCCTCCGAGATTGATTAGGGCGCTGGTTACTTTTTCAGCTTTAAGAAAATCTGCAATACGATCTGCAATATATCCTTTTGCTAGGGCACCAAGATCAATTTTCATCCCTTTTACTTTGAGAAAAACGCTTTGAGTTTCCTCGGATAGAAGAATGGCATTGGGATTGATGATGTCCAGGAGTGAACGAATTTCTTCAGGAAGAGGCAGCTTAGCATCAGAAAAACCAATGCGCCAAGTCTGAATGAGAGGCCCAATAGCAATATTAAGGTGACTTCCAGGTTGGCAGCTATGCCATTTTCCAAGAGAAATAAGTTCAAAAAGCTCTGGGTGAACTGTCACTGGATGTAGGCCGGCTGCCTTGTTAATTTTCATGAGTTCGGAACTGTCGTCATTGGCTGAGAAGCGCTTATTGTAGGTATGTAGAAGTGCTTCAACTTGGTCTAGCAGGGGTTCTGGTTCTTCATGATAGATGGAGACGTCAATCACAGTTCCCATGAGACGTACACGACGATTAGTGAGTTGCATGGGCAACTGTATCCTTGATTTCTTGATAGATTTGTTCGTTTTCTTCTAAGCTGTAGGAATTTGCCCCACTAGCTAGTGGGTGGCCGCCCCCATCATGGCGTTTGGCAATCTCGTTGATGACAATGCTTTTACTACGTAGACGGACACGGTAATGTCCCTCAGGTTGCTCTACAAAAATAGCCCAAGATTCGACGCAATCAATACGGCCTGGAGTACCAACGATGGCAGAACTTTCAGCATCAGTGACATTGAATTCATCCAAAATCTTTCGTGTCAAGACAACTCGAGCTGCACCATTTTCATCGACTTCTAGATTATCGAAAACATAACCTTGTAGTTTAGCAATTTTGAAAGGAAAACTGTCCATACGACGAGCCATTGCTGCAAAATCAAAGTCGTATTCACGAAGTTTAGCCGCGATTTGAAGTGTTTTAGGAGTAGTAGACGGAAAGAGGAAGCGGCCTGTATCGCCAACAATACCATTGTAGAGAACACGAGCAGCAGCATCTGACAAGGAAAGGTCAAGGCTGAGGGCCCAGTCTGTGATAATTTCGCTAGCACTCGAAGCAGTCGTATCAACTAAGAGGAGGTCACCGTAGGCATCATCGTTAGGATGGTGGTCAATTTTGATAAGGAAGTCACCTGTATCAAAACGGTCGTCATCGATACGAGGGGTGTTGGCTGTATCGGTAACAATAACAAGTGCCCCTTTATAGTCTTGGTCAGCTACCTCGTCCATCTCAGCAATCCAAGATAAGGTAGGTTCATTGACACCTGTCGCAAGAATCTTTTTATCTGGAAAGTTTGTTTTTAAAATTTCCTTCAGTCCAACCTGACTACCAATGGCATCAGGGTCAGGTCTTTGGTGGCGATGAATAATAATAGTGTCGTAAGCTTTAATTTTTTCTAAAATAGCTTGAAATACAGTCATGAATGTCTCCTTGCAATTTTGCTTCTATTATATCATGAAACAATAGAAAAACGGTTAGCTTAGGCAAACCGTTATAAAATTAGATATCTTTATATTCGACTTCAAGTCCTCGTTGAACTGCTGGACGGTTGGCAATTTTTTCAGTCCAAGCTTGAAGGTGCTTGTATTCTTTTACATCAAGGAAAATACCAGCCTTATCCCAAATCTTATCTTGGGCCAGACGACCATACCAGGACCAGATAGCGATATCAGCGATGGTGTATTCATCCCCAGCAATATAAGGTTTGGTTGCTAATTCTTTATTCAGCAAGTCAAGTTGGCGTTTGGCTTCCATCGCGAAACGGTTGATGGCGTATTCAATTTTGTCAGGTGCATAGTGGAAGAAGTGACCAAATCCGCCACCTAGAAAAGGTGCCGCACCTGTTTGCCAGAAGAGCCAGTTGAGAACTTCTGTACGTTTAGCATGGTCTGTTGGAATGAGTTTTCCAAATTTTTCAGCCAAGTAAAGGAGGATGTTAGCTGATTCGAAGACACGAACTGGTTGGTCTTCAGAATAATCCATCATGGCTGGAATCTTTGAATTTGGATTAATTGCAACAAAGTCTGAGCCAAATTGGTCACCGTCACCAATCTTAATACGATAAACATCATATCCCGCTTGAGTCACACCAAGTTCTTTCAATTCTTCCAGCATGATAGTTGCCTTGATACCATTTGGTGTCGGAAGAGTATAGAGTTGGAAAGGTTGGTCACCTTTAGGTAAAGTTTGTTCAAAACGTGCACCAGCTGTAGGCTGATTGAGGCCACCCCAGGCACCCCCCATAGAGGTTGGATTTTCCCAAACTTCTGGTAAAATATAGTCAGACATAAAGTTTCTCCTTGTATTCTTGATAGTTACATCCTAACAAAATGCTAATGGCATTTCAAGAATCTACTACGTCCTGTTAGCTCGACACCTTGACTTTTTCTATAAGAATGATAAGATAGTAAAAATTAATTTTTATCTGATAAAAAAACATATTGTTTAGAGAGGAAGAAAAGAATGACTGCTATTGATTTTCATAAGTTAGCTAAAACAGAACTACATTGCCATTTGGATGGTTCTCTATCATTGGAAACTATTCGTCACCTAGCTGACTTGGCACAGATTGAGTTGCCTGAGGACGATGCGGAGCTCAAACACCATGTGACAGCCCCGGCTACCTGTGAGAGTCTCCTAGATTATCTTGAGGCTTTTGATTATATTCGTCCTTTGCTTCAAACGAAGGAAGCTTTGACCATTGCGGCTTATGATGTCGCAAAACAGGCTGCTCTTGAAAATGTTATCTATATTGAAGTGCGTTTTGCTCCAGAATTGTCAATGGATAAGGGATTGACTGTCGCTGAGACCATTGATGCTGTTTGTCAAGGCTTACGTCAAGCTCAAGAAGAATTTGGTATTGTAGCTAAGGCACTGGTTTGTGGTATGCGCCAATCAGATCAAGCTTTAACAGCTCGTATTCTTGATGAAGCTAATCAAATCGGAGATAGTGACTTTGTTGGTTTTGATTTTGCTGGAGATGAGCATCATTATGGACCTAAAGCGATTGAACCTCTGATTGAACAAGTCCAAAGTTACAACCGTCCGATGACTTTTCATGCTGGTGAATGTGGTTGCCCAGCCTTTTTGGCTGAGTCGATTGCCATGGGAATTAAGCGTAATGGCCATGCAACAATTTTGGCTCAAGAGCCTGAGCTTTTGGAGGAGTTTGTCAAAAATAGTGTCACAGGAGAGTTATGTTTAACAAGTAATCTTCAGACTAAGGCTGCCGTTACAGTCGCTGATTTTCCTTATCTAAAAATGAAAGCAGCAGGTGCTAACATTACGATTAATACAGACAATCGTACGGTTTCTGATACAAATTTAACTAAAGAATACGAACTCTATCACAAGTATTTTGATAGCACAGTTCAAGATTTCTATGCACATAATAAGACGGCGATTGAAGCTTCCTTTGCTAGTAATGAAGAGAAAGAAGAACTCCTTGAACGGTTAGCTAAAGCCTATTCATAAGAAGCTGTTAGACTGGTAAAACTTTATAAAGGTGATAAGATTGAGCCATTTGGAACACCAGTCAAACCTATCATAAAAATAAGGGAGTGAGGCGAACTTTTTTCAAAATTGTTTAGTCTCCCTCCCTTTTACGCTTGGAATTATGATAAAATAAATACAATACATATTTTAGAGGAGACTGGTTTGGCACAACTTTATTTTCGCTACGGCACCATGAATTCTGGGAAATCCATTGAGATTCTTAAGGTTGCCTATAATTACGAAGAACAAGGGAAACCAGTAGTATTGTTGACCAGTTGTTTAGATAATCGAGATGGGGTCGGCTATATCTCTAGTCGTATTGGCATGAAACGGAAGGCCTATCCTATTGGTGATGATACGGATATTTTTGGTTACATTGCTAATATGGATCCACGACCTTATTGTGTTTTAGTTGATGAGGCTCAGTTTATAACCCGTACGAATGTCTATGATTTGGCACGAATTGTTGATGAGTTAGATATCCCAGTGATGGCTTTTGGTCTCAAAAATGATTTTCAGAACAATCTCTTTGAAGGTTCTAAATATCTTTTGCTTTTGTCTGATAAGATTGATGAGATTAAGACCATTTGTCATTATTGCTCGAGAAAGGCAACCATGGTTCTTCGTATGGAAGATGGTAAGCCAGTTTATGAGGGAGCACAAGTTCAAATTGGAGGACACGAGAGTTACATCTCCGTTTGCCGAAAGCACTGGTTTAATCCACCTCAAGAAAACATAATCCCCTTGAATAAGGCCTAAAAAAGACTATTAGTTATATAAGGAGAAAAGATAACAAATGAATATTTATGATCAGTTACAAGCGGTTGAAGACCGTTATGAGGAATTGGGTGAATTGCTTAGTGACCCTGAAGTCGTTTCAGACACTAAACGTTTCATGGAGTTGTCGCGTGAAGAAGCAAATACTCGTGAAACGGTGACAGCTTACCGTGAGTACAAGCAGGTTATCCAAAGTATCTCAGATGCTGAAGAGATGATTAAGGAAGCAAGCGGTGATCCTGACTTGGAAGAAATGGCTAAGGAAGAACTCAAAGAATCCAAAGCAGCTAAGGAAGAGTACGAAGAACGCTTGAAAATTCTTCTCTTGCCAAAAGATCCTAATGATGACAAGAATATTATCCTTGAAATCCGTGGGGCTGCAGGTGGTGATGAAGCTGCCTTGTTTGCAGGTGACCTTTTAGCTATGTACCAAAAATACGCAGAAACACAAGGTTGGCGCTTCGAGGTCATGGAAGCGTCTTACAATGGTGTTGGTGGTATCAAAGAAGTGGTTGCCATGGTTTCAGGACAATCAGTTTACTCTAAACTCAAATATGAATCTGGAGCACACCGTGTACAACGTGTGCCTGTGACTGAGAGCCAAGGTCGTGTTCATACTTCTACAGCAACTGTTTTGGTAATGCCAGAAGTTGAAGAAGTGGAGTACGAAATCGATCCTAAGGACCTTCGTGTCGATATCTATCACGCATCTGGTGCCGGTGGTCAGAATGTCAATAAAGTTGCGACTGCGGTTCGTATGGTTCACATTCCTACTGGAATTAAAGTAGAGATGCAAGAAGAACGTACACAACAGAAAAACCGTGATAAAGCTATGAAGATTATCCGTGCGCGTGTTGCGGACCACTTTGCACAAATTGCTCAGGATGAACAAGATGCTGAACGTAAGTCTACTGTTGGTACAGGGGACCGTTCAGAGCGTATCCGTACTTACAACTTCCCACAAAACCGTGTAACGGATCACCGTATTGGTTTGACCCTTCAAAAATTAGATACGATTTTGGCTGGGAAAATGGATGAAGTGATCGATGCTCTAGTTCTTTACGATCAAACACAAAAATTGGAAGAACTTAACAAATGATTTTAGCGGATGTCCTGGCTGACTATGAGAAGCAACTTGAGGCTGTTGGAGAAGAGCCAGAGGCCCTTTCCTTTGTTTATCGTGGTTTGAAGCAGTGGGACTTGACTCATTTTGTACTTCAATTGCGTCAGGAAGCTTCAGAGGAAGATGCGGAGCTATTAGCTCATGTATTTAGCCAACTAAAGAATCACAAGCCTGCCCAGTATATCTTGGGTTATGAAGACTTTCATGGCTTGCGTTTTCAGGTTGATGAGCGTGTCTTGATTCCACGTCCTGAAACTGAGGAACTAGTGGACTTGATTTTATCGGAAAACCCAAGCACAGTTCTTAAGGTTCTTGATATAGGAACTGGGAGTGGTGCTATTTCGGTATCCCTGAAAAAGAGTCGCCCTATGTGGCAAGTAACGGCTAGTGACTTATCAGCTGATGCTTTGGTACTTGCTAAGGAGAATGCTAAGCTAAATCAGGTAGCCATCAGCTTTGTTCAATCAGATGTTTTCGAAAATATTTCTGGTAGTTTTGATATCATTGTATCAAATCCTCCCTATATTTCTGAAAATGATAAGAACGAAGTTGGTTTAAATGTCTTGACTAGCGAGCCCAAGATGGCCTTGTTTGCTGATGAAGAGGGACTTGCCATTTATAGACAGATTATTGAGGACGCAGCTAAGTATTTAACTCCAAAAGGAAAACTCTACTTTGAAATTGGCTATAAGCAGGGTCAGGATTTGAAGAAACTCTTGTCTCTCTATTTTCCAGATAAGCGAGTGCGTGTCCTTAAGGACCAATTTGGACAAGATAGAATGGTCGTGATGGATGATGAAAAGTAAGAAACAGTTAAGAGAAAGTTTGAATAATGGTGATGCCGTTGTTCTCCCTACAGAGACTGTCTATGGTCTGTTTGCCAAGGCTTTGGATGAGAGTGCTGTAAACCATGTCTATGAGCTCAAAAATCGGCCTAGAGAAAAAGCCATGAATTTGAATGTAGCCTCGTATGAAGATATCCTTTCCTATTCAAAGGAGCAACCCAAGTATTTGAAACAATTGTACGATGCTTTTTTGCCTGGACCTTTGACTATAATTTTAAAGGCTAATGACCAAGTACCCAAGTGGATTAATTCAGGATTGGCAACGGTTGGATTTCGGTTACCAAATCATCCCGTAACTAGAGAGTTGATTCAAGCTGAGGGGCCTTTGATTGGTCCATCAGCCAATAAGTCTGGGAAGGAAAGTGGTCGTCATTTCGACGATATTAGGGCCCAATTTGATTTTCAGGTGACTGGCTATCAAGATGATGATGCCTTGTTAGGTGTAGATTCGACAATTTTGGATTTGTCTGGCAACAAGGTGAAAATTTTACGGCAAGGTTCTATCACTCAAGAAGACATTCTTGCCAAGCTACCTAAAATCCCTTTCGAGGAGGTATAACATGCTACGTGATTTGATAGCGACAGATGTTGAAGCAATTTGTGAGATTAACAAAGAGGCTTTAGGTTATGCTTTTAGTTCAGAGGAAACGGCTAGTCAACTAGCTAGATTATCCAAAGACCCACATCATTTTCTACTAGGTTATGAGGATGATGCTAGTCATGAACTCCTTGGCTACGTTCATGCAGAGGTTTATGAATGTCTCTATTCCAATGCAGGATTTAATATCTTGGCCTTAGCAGTTTTACCTCAAAGACAAGGGATGGGGATCGGTAAAATTTTACTTGAAGGGTTGGATCAAGAAACAAAAAGACGCGGTTATGAGTTTATTCGCTTAAATTCTGCAGACCATCGTCTGGGTGCGCATGCATTTTATGAAAAAGTAGGTTATACTTGTGATAAGATGCAGAAACGGTTTATTAAATTGAAAAAAGGATAAGACCTATTGGCAGCTCTACCAGAGTTGACCATAGAATAAAATGACTAACAGAGACTTAAGAAAGAGTGAGATAACTTTCGACTGTTTGTGGGTGAGTTGTTTGAAAGCCCATTAGACCTCAAAGGAGACCTCTATGATTTTTGATAAAGAAGATTACAAAGCATTTGACCCTGAACTTTGGAATGCCATTGATGCTGAGTCTGAACGTCAACAAAACAATATTGAGTTGATTGCCTCTGAAAACGTGGTTTCTAAAGCCGTTATGGCTGCTCAAGGAACGCTCTTGACTAACAAATACGCAGAAGGCTATCCAGGTAAACGTTACTATGGTGGTACAGACGTTATTGATGTGGTTGAGACTCTTGCCATTGAACGTGCTAAGAAACTTTTTGGGGCAAAATTTGCTAACGTGCAACCTCACTCAGGTAGCCAAGCCAATGCTGCTGTTTACATGTCTTTAATTCAACCTGGTGATACAGTTATGGGGATGGATTTGTCAGCGGGTGGTCACTTGACACACGGTGCACCAGTTAGTTTCTCTGGTAAGACCTATAACTTTGTGCCTTACAATGTTGATAAGGAAAGTGAACTTCTTGATTATGATGCTATCCTTGCTCAAGCAAAAGAAGTGAAACCAAAACTTATCGTGGCAGGGGCTTCAGCATACTCACGTATCATTGATTTTGCTAAATTCCGTGAAATCGCTGATGCTGTAGGTGCTTACCTCATGGTAGATATGGCTCACATTGCAGGTCTTGTAGCCTCTGGTCATCATCCAAGTCCGGTTCCTTACGCACATGTGACAACTACAACAACCCACAAGACACTTCGTGGACCTCGTGGTGGTTTGATTTTGACTGATGATGAAGATATCGCTAAGAAATTGAATTCTGCGGTCTTCCCTGGTTTGCAAGGTGGCCCACTGGAACACGTTATTGCTGCCAAGGCTGTCGCTCTTAAAGAAGCACTTGACCCTGCCTTTAAGGAGTACGGTGAAAATGTTATCAAGAATGCTGCTGCCATGGCGGACGTTTTCAATCAACATCCAGATTTCCGTGTTATCTCAGGTGGCACTAACAATCACCTCTTCTTGGTTGATGTGACTAAAGTTGTTGAAAATGGTAAGGTTGCACAAAACGTTCTTGAAGAAGTTAATATTACTTTGAACAAGAATGGTATTCCTTACGAGCAATTGTCTCCATTCAAGACATCTGGTATCCGTGTTGGTAGTCCAGCCATTACAAGTCGTGGTATGGGTGAAGCTGAGAGCCGTAAAATTGCTGAATTAATGGTTGAAGCTTTGGAAAATCACGATAAACCTGAAGTTTTGGAACGCATTCGTGGAGACGTTAAAGTTCTTACAGATGATTTCCCACTCTATTAATAAATTATGTTAGATCTATATATTAAACGCATTATCATTCATCAGTTTTCGCCAAATGATACGGAGCTGGTTTTAGCAGAAGAGCCTCTTGAAATAACGCCACGCTTAGATGAGTATTTTAGAAAGAAACTCTCTAAAGTTTTCTCTGATGAGGCTAAACGTGGCTATTTCGATGCAGAGAATGTTTTCATCAGTCATTTAGGAGATGATTTGATGGAAAGCTCAGTCAAGATTGCCCAACTTTGGAAGGAAGAATTTGTCATTTCTGAAGATCAAAAGACCAATGATTTGGTCTTTATTCAGTTTGACAAAGAAGGGCAAGAATATTTTGCTTTCTTGCGCATTGCTCTCAAGGATAGTTTGATTCATTCTTTGGGAGATAGCCAACATCCTATTCAATTGTCACAAAATAATTTGCCTTCTGCTGCCCAGACGCCTGATGAAGCTTTGGTAATCAATCGTAGTAGTAAGCAGTATTATTTGATTGAAAAGCGAATCAAGCATAATGGAAGCTTTGCCAATTATTTCTCTGAAAATCTATTGCAGGTCCAGCCTGAGCAATCTGTCAAAAAATCGATTAAGATGGTTGAAGATACTGCTCAGAAGATTGCTGAGAATTTTAATCAGGATGACTTTAACTTCCAAGGAAAAATGAAATCTGCTATTTTCAATAATTTGGAAGAAGACCAAGAGTTATCACCTGAAAAATTGGCAGACCAGCTCTTTGATAATAATTTGACCGCTCGTTTGACTTTCGTTGATGAGCTCAAAGAGGCCATTCCTGAACCTATTTCGGTATCAGATATTGACCATTCACGTCAAATTAAGAAATTGGAGAATCAAAAATTATCGTTATCGAACGGAATTGAGTTAATCGTGCCTAATAATGTTTATCAGGATGCTGATAGTGTTGAGTTTATTCAAAATCCTGATGGCACCTACTCTATTCTCATCAAAAATATCGAGGATATCATCAATAAATAATATGTTTAAATGGATAAGACGTCTGGTGGTTTTTGTCGTAGTCCTCATCATAGGTATCCAATGCTATCGAATCCATGCCAATATTCAACATGTCCTAACCTATGAATCTATGGTTAAGGAGGTATTGGCTGAGGACGACATTGAAAATACAACCAATGTCGATTTGGTTCTGGCTATGATCTACACAGAAACCAAGGGGAAGACAGATGACGTGATGCAGTCCAGTGAAAGTTCTACAGGGGTGACCAACTCCATAACAGATCGAAAAGAAAGTATTCGTCAAGGGGTGACGGTTCTGTCGGAAAATCTGGAAGAAGCTGTCCACCATAAGGTGGATCCTTGGACTGCAGTACAAGCCTATAATTTTGGTAAGGCCTATATTGATTATGTTGCTGATAACGGTGGTGTTAACACCGTTGAACTAGCAAATGCCTATTCTAAAGATGTCGTTGCTCCAAGTCTAGGAAACACTAGTGGGAAAACCTATACTTATTATCAACCTGTTGCCATGTATTATGGTGGGGGTAAGCTTTATACAAATGGCGGAAATATTTATTACGCCAAAGAAGTGCAGTTTAATCTCTTTCTGATGCGTATGTTCTCACGCCTCTAAGAAGTAAGGACTTTAAACTTAGGAAAGACAAATGAAAGCATTATTAGTTTATTTTAGAGGATACATCAAAGACAGTATCCTGGGACCTGTTTTTAAATTAATCGAAGCCAGTTTCGAACTCTTTGTCCCTCTAGTGATTGCTGGGATTGTCGACACAACTATTCCAAATAAAGACCAAAATCATCTCTTTTTGATGATTTTTCTCTTGTTCGGACTTGCCGTTATTGGGGTTGTTGTTGCTATTTCAGCACAGTATTTTTCATCCAGAGCAGCAGTTGGCTATGCCCGTGCTTTAACCAATGATTTGTATGCGAAAATCATGCGTTTATCAAAGGAAAAGAGGGATGAGATTGGAACGTCAAGTTTGGTGACACGTTTGACTGGTGATACCTTTCAAATTCAAACGGGTATCAATCAATTTTTGAGGCTCTTTTTGAGGGCACCAATTATTGTGACGGGAGCCATTATTATGGCATTCCGAATCAGTCCACGCTTGACCCTCTGGTTTCTGGGTATGGTCTTGATATTGACCCTTATTATTGTACTAGCTAGTCGCATCGTCAATCCTTTATATGCTAAGATTCGAGTGATTAATGAGTCAATTGTTACCAATACGCGTCAACAACTTGAAGGTATGAGGGTTATTAGGGCATTTGATCAGAGTGAGCGTGAATTAGATAACTTTAATGCTGTCAATAAAGACTTGAAGAAGTGGCAGCTCAAAACAGGAGTGATAGCAAGTCTTATTAGTCCTTTGACTTTCTTGGTTGTTAATATGACCTTGATTGCTATCCTTTGGCAAGGAAATTTGCAAATTCAAGGGGGACTCCTGACTCAAGGTATGCTGATTGCTCTGGTCAATTATCTCTTGCAAATTTTGACGGAGCTTCTTAAATTGGCCATGATGTTGACCAATCTGAATCAAAGCTTTATTTCAGCGAAACGTGTACAAGCTATTTTTGAACTCCAAGATGAGGATATTGAAGCACCTTTAGAAGTCCGAACTTCTAGTCAGGCTTCTACAGTGCTAGCTATTGATCAGATGACCTTTACTTATCCTACAGCTAGTTCGCCATCACTCCAAGAGATTCATGTAAGTCTTACTCAAGGTCAGTCACTAGGTATTATTGGTGGTACAGGTTCGGGTAAATCGACATTGGTGAACTTAATCATGAACTTATATCAGCCTCAGATTGGTTCATTAGCTATTTTCAAAGATCAACAATCTCCAAAAAACCTTAAAGAGTGGCGTTCTTGGGTTGCCTACGTCCCGCAAAAAGCTGAGCTATTTAGGGGAACCATTCGTTCAAACTTGTCATTGGGACTTGATTACGAACCAAGTGAGCGAGAATTGTGGCATGCTCTTGACATGGCTCAGGCTACTGATTTTGTAAGAGAAAAGGACCTTGGTTTAGATGAGCCAGTTGAGTCATTTGGCCGTAATTTTTCGGGTGGTCAGCGTCAGCGTCTGACTATTGCGCGTGCTTTGATGCGACCAGCCCCTTTCTTAATTTTGGATGATTCGACCTCAGCTTTAGATTACTTGACTGAAAGCCGTCTATTAGCGGCTATCAGAGATAATCTTAAATCAACTAGTTTGATTATTATTTCGCAAAGAACAAATAGCCTAAAAGCTGTTGATCAAATTTTGGTGCTTGATAAGGGCCATCAAGTTGGCTTAGGTAATCATGAAGAATTACTTGCCACAAATAAACTCTATCAAGACATTCATTATTCTCAACACCAAAAGGAGGTCGCTGATGAAGGCTAGAAATAATAAATCAACGCTTAAACGTTTAAGTAGAGATATCTTAAGTCAGCGTCACCTCTTTGCCTTAGCAACTGTTGGGACCATTATTCAAGTTGCCTTAACGGTTTACTTACCTATCTTAATTGGTGATGCCGTTGACGCTGTTCTTAAGATGAACGCCGTTCTATTGATGTCACGTTTAATTTGGCAGATGCTTGTAGTTATCTTAGCTAATAGTGCAATCCAATGGCTTAACCCTTTGATTTATAACCGTTTGATTTACTCTTACAGCGAAAGTTTACGTGAACGAGTCATGATGAAAATTCATGCTATGCCTCTTAGTTACCTTGATCGTCAAGGAACTGGAGATATGGTTAGCCGTGTGACTACAGACAGTGACCAATTGAACAACGGACTTCTCATGGTCTTTAACCAATTTTTCGTTGGGCTTTTGACAATCTTCGTCATAATCATCACCATGGCTCGTTTGGACTGGTTCATGATGCTCTTAGTTCTAGTGATGACGCCTCTATCAATGCTTGTGGCACGTTTTATCGCCAAGAAGAGCTATCAACTTTATCGCAATCAAACCAAATGGCGAGGCATGCAGACTCAGTTGATTGAGGAAAGTTTGACCCAAGAAGCTTTAGTACAGAGTTTAAATGCTCAAGACCAGATGGTTAGGAGTTTTAAAGATGTCAATGGTAAGTATGCTGATTATTCACAGGGAGCCATCTTTTATTCGTCAGCAGTTAACCCAGCTACACGCTTTGTCAATAGTCTGATTTATGCTCTCATTGCAGGTGTTGGTGCCTATCGAATCATGTCGGGCGGCGCATTTACAGTTGGACAATTGACTACCTTCCTAAATTATGTCACTCAATATACGAAACCTTTTAATGATATTTCGTCTGTTTTATCTGAACTTCAGAGTGCTTTGGCCTGTGCTGATCGCCTTTATATGATATTGGATGAAGAGGAAATAACAGAAACAGGTAAAGTGGTTTTGGAAGAAGCGGATGTGCAGGGACGTTTTCAATTTGACCATGTCCAATTTGGTTATTTACCTAATAAACCTCTTATCAAGGATTTGAGCATTGATATCCCTGCCGCAAGTACTGTTGCCATTGTTGGTCCTACAGGAGCGGGAAAATCTACCTTGATTAACCTGCTCATGCGTTTCTATGATTTGGACAAGGGAAACATTCTACTGGACGGTAGACCTATTACAGATTATACCCGTGAGAGTCTTCGTAAACAGATTGGGATGGTCTTGCAGGAAACTTGGCTTGAGGTCGGCACTATTCATGATAATATTGCCTATGGAAATCCAGAAGCTAGTCGTGAAGAAGTCATAGCAGCGGCCAAGGCTGCCAACGCAGATTTCTTTATTCAGCAGTTGCCTCAAGGTTATGACACCTACTTGAATGATTCGGGTCAATCCCTTTCTCAGGGGCAACGTCAACTTTTGACCATTGCTCGCGTATTTGTCAATGTGCCTAAAATCTTAATCTTGGATGAAGCCACTTCTAGTATTGATACCCGTACAGAGCTTCTCATTCAAGAGGCCTTCGCTAAATTAATGAAAGGTCGAACAAGTTTTATCATTGCCCACCGATTATCTACCATCGAGAATGCAGACCTTATTTTGGTCATGAATAATGGGGATATTGTTGAACATGGAACCCATAAACAATTGATGCAAGCTAAGGGAATGTACTACCGAATGCAGACAGCCCAAAAGACACAAAATAGTTAAATCCAACAGAGCTTTTAGGCTCTGTTTTTTTATCATTTTAGCTAACCATTTATCACTAAAACCTATCGATGAAAAAGAAATGAAATTTAGTTATTTTTTCTTTTTTATTGGAAAAAATGGCGATAAGATGGTAAACTAGAGAGGATATTATATAAAAAAAGGTATCGAAAATTAGAATGTTAAAACACAAAAACGTCCTAGTATTTTTAGGACAAACCTTGCTTTATTTCGCCATTTTTATGGCCCTAATTTATCTCTACAATTACCTAGGACAAGGTCAAGGTAATTTTATCTATAACGAATTTTAGGAAGAATAATGACGAATACAAAAATTAAAGATATGATTGAAACGATTGAGCAGTTTGCTCAATCACAACCGAACTTTCCTGTTTACAATATTTTAGGGGAAGTTCATACTTACGGTGACTTAAAAGCTGATTCGGATAGCCTAGCTGCCAAGATCGATAGTCTTGACATTCCAGAAAAATCACCTGTTGTGGTTTATGGCGGTCAAGAGTATGAAATGTTGGCAACTTTTGTAGCTTTGACTAAATCTGGTCACGCTTATATTCCAATTGATAGTCACTCAGCTCTTGAGCGCGTGACGGCTATCGTTGAAGTAGCAGAGCCTAGTCTGATTATTGCTATTAATGACTTCCCACTTGAAGATGTCCAAGCGCCAATCTTAACATTGGATCAGTTGACGGCAGCTTTTGAAAGCAAGACTAGCTACGAAGTGACTCATCCTGTTAAGGGGGATGATACTTATTACATCATCTTTACATCAGGAACTACAGGTAAGCCTAAAGGAGTACAAATTTCACACAATAATCTCCTTAGTTTCACTAACTGGATGATTACAGACAAGGAATTTGCGACTCCAAAACGTCCACAAATGCTGGCTCAACCGCCTTATTCATTTGACTTATCGGTAATGTACTGGGCGCCAACTTTGGCACTTGGAGGAACACTCTATGCACTTCCTTCAGCTATTACTCAGGACTTCAAGCAACTCTTTGAAACTATCTTTTCACTTCCAATTGCTATTTGGACATCGACGCCATCATTTGCAGATATGGCAATGTTGTCTGAAGACTTCAATGCAGAGAAGATGCCAGAAATTACGCATTTCTATTTTGACGGAGAAGAGTTGACTGTCAAGACTGCTCAAAAGCTTCGCCAACGTTTCCCAGAGGCACGTATTATCAATGCTTACGGACCAACTGAAGCAACTGTAGCCTTATCAGCAGTAGCAGTAACTGATGAGATGCTGGCTAACCTTAAGCGTTTGCCGATTGGTTATACCAAAGAAGATTCACCGACTTATATTATCGATGAGGATGGCAATATCCTTCCAAATGGTCAACAAGGTGAAATCATCGTATCAGGACCAGCAGTTTCAAAAGGCTATATGAATAATCCTGAAAAGACTGCGGAAGCCTTCTTCGAGTTTAATGGTCTTCCTGCTTACCATACTGGTGATGTGGGAACGATGACTGATGAAGGTCTACTTCTTTACGGTGGACGCATGGACTTCCAGATTAAATTTAATGGTTTCCGTATTGAGTTAGAGGATGTTTCACAAAACCTTAATAAGTCTAAGTATATTGATTCAGCAGTAGCTGTGCCACGTTACAATAAAGACCATAAGGTTCAGAACCTCTTGGCTTATGTGATTCTTAAGGATGGTGTTCGTGAGCAGTTTGAACGTGATATCGATATTACTAAGGCAATTAAGGCCGACTTGGAAGATATCATGATGTCTTATATGATGCCAACTAAGTTCCTCTATCGTGAGAGCTTGCCTTTGACACCAAATGGGAAGATTGATATCAAAGGGCTTATCAGTGAGGTTAACAACCGATGATCGACTTCTTGAAACAGCTACCTCATTTAGAAGCCTACGGTAATCCTTTCTATTTCATCTACCTTGGATTAGCATTATTACCAATCTTTGTGGGGCTCTTCTTTAAAAAGCGTTTTGCGATTTATGAATGTCTGGTAAGTCTTGCTTTTATTGTTCTTGCTCTGACAGGAACCCATGCTAGTCAACTTCTAGCTCTACTTTTCTATATTGTTTGGCAAATCATTTGGGTTTATTCCTATAAACGTTACCGAAGCCAAAAAGATAACAAATGGGTCTTTTATCTTCACTCATTTCTTGTGGTTTTACCTTTGATTTTTGTTAAAGTAGAGCCAGCTATTAATGGTAACCAGTCGCTTTTTAACTTCCTTGGTATTTCTTACCTCACTTTCCGTGCAGTAGGAATGATTATCGAGATGCGTGATGGAGTGCTTAAAGAGTTCACACTAGGGGAATTCCTCCGCTTCATGCTCTTTATGCCGACCTTCACAAGTGGTCCCATTGATCGCTTCAAACGTTTTAATGAAGATTATCAGTCAATTCCTGATCGTGACGAGCTGCTGAACATGTTAGAGCAAGCTGTAAAATATATTATGCTTGGTTTTCTTTATAAGTTTGTTTTAGCTCAGATTTTCGGAAGTATGCTTTTACCACCATTAAAAGCACAAGCATTGAGCCAAGGCGGTATCTTTAATCTACCCACACTAGGTGTCATGTACGTTTATGGGTTTGATCTCTTCTTTGACTTTGCGGGTTACTCAATGTTTGCCCTTGCAGCTTCAAATATAATGGGGATCAAGAGCCCAATCAACTTTGACAAACCTTTTATTTCCCGTGACATGAAGGAATTTTGGAATCGCTGGCATATGAGTTTGTCATTTTGGTTCCGTGACTTTGTCTTTATGCGTATGGTTATGGTTTTAATGAGGAATAAGGTTTTCAAAAATCGTAACACCACTTCGAATGTTGCTTATATCATTAATATGATGATAATGGGATTCTGGCATGGGGTTACTTGGTACTATATTGCCTACGGTATTTTCCATGGAGTTGGGCTAGGAATTAATGATGCCTGGTTGCGTAAGAAGAAGACCATTAATAAAGAGCGTAAAAAAGCAGGACTTAAGCCTCTTCCAGAAAATAAATGGACCAAGGCTTTGGGAATCTTTATCACATTTAATACAGTTATGTTATCATTCTTGATTTTCTCTGGATTCTTGAATGATCTCTGGTTCACTAAAAAATAAGTAAAGGAATTTTAAAAATGGATGTAAAATCAGAAGTTATTGAAATTATTGATGAGCTCTTCATGGAAGATGTATCAGACATGATGGATGAAGACCTTTTTGATGCTGGTGTTCTTGATTCAATGGGAACAGTTGAACTTATCGTTGAATTGGAGTCACGTTTTGATATCCGTGTTCCAGTTTCAGAATTTGGTCGTGATGATTGGAACACAGCTAATAAGATTGTTGAAGGGGTAACGGAGCTTCGCAATGCTTAAGCGTTTATGGCAGATTTTTGGTCCAGTAATTTGTGCCCTAGTTTTGGTAGTAGTAGTTATATATGCCTACCCACAAGGCAGAAAATATAGTTATGAGGCTGAAAAACGTAGTGCAGTAACGCTGACGAATGAGAACTTTAAGAGTCGGATGAATAAAACTACCGCTCTTTCAGACCAGAATCATCGTTTCGTCCCTTACTTTGGGTCTAGTGAGTGGTTACGTTTTGATGCCCTTCATCCAGCTGTTTTAGCAGAAAAATACGACCGCAACTATCGCCCATACTTTATTGGACAACGTGGGGCAGCCTCTCTAAATCAATATTTGGGGATGCAACAAATGCTTCCAGAATTACAAAACGGTACAGCTGTGTACGTCTTGTCTCCGCAATGGTTCACTAAAAAGGGTTATAATTCTGCAGCTTTTCAGCAGTTCTTCAATAACGACCAACTTAGTAGTTTCTTAAGTCAAAATCAGACGGATGCAAATTCACAGTATGCTGCTGAACGTATCTTAGAGATAAAACCTGAGATATCGATGAAATCTCAACTTTCTAAAGTGGCCAAAGGACAAGATCTCAATACTGTCGATAAAACCTACATTCAATTCATGAAAGAGCTAAATAAGCGAGAAGATAGCTTATTTACTCCTTTAGCAGCGTCAAATAACGCTAATTATGACAAAAAGGTTCTTCCTTATCTTAAAGAGTTACCAGACCAATTCTCTTACGATGCCCTTGATCAGGTTGCTGTAAGAGATGCAGAAGCACATACCAAATCAAATGACTTTGGTATTGATGACCGTTTTTATAAGAAACGCTTATCTAAGAAGATTGGTAAACTTAAAGGTTTCCAGAAAAATCTTTCCTATGAAGTTTCTCAAGAATATGGTGATTTGCAGTTGGTTCTTAATCAATTTGCCAAGTCAAATACAAATGTCATTTTTGTTATTCCACCTGTTAATAGCAAGTGGATGGCTTATACTGGACTTAATCAGGAAATGTATGATGCTACGGTTTCTAAAATCCGTTATCAATTGGAAAGTCAAGGATTTACCAATATTGCAGATTTCTCAAAAGATGGCGATCAACCTTACTTTATGCAAGATACCATACATATGGGCTGGAAAGGTTGGGTAGCCTTTGACAAGGCTGTTGATCCTTTCGTTAGTAACCCAACACCTGCGCCTAGCTATAAATTGAATGATCGCTTTTATAGTAAGGACTGGTCAGGATATACAGGAACCCCTAGTCAGTTTAAGTAACATAAATAAAAAGGCTTTAAATGTAAGGATCCCAAAAAGTTAGACAAATAATTTAAGCAAAGGATTTAGTTCTGTATTGTACAGGACTAAGTCCTTTTAGTTTTGCCTCAATTCGTTTGTTGTAGTAATCAATCATTTCTCGTTTTAATTTAGGAGAATAATAACGATTCTTTCCCTTTTTGACGATGTTTATTCCATAACGGTCAATTAATTTCACCATGTACTTTAGACCAGAGATGTTCACCCCAAATTGATTTGAAAGTCATTTAAAGCCTTTTTGTTATAGAGCAATAAGAGAATAATATTGCTCTTGTAATTTCTTCATAGGTTACCTTTAGAAATTTATAAAAAGGACTGGGAGTAAAATCCAATCCTTTTTATTACTTTGAAGATTTGCAATATTTTAAACAGATCTTATTTGTTTTTAGTTAGAGCTTTTCGAATGAAATCTGCTGGTATAATCAATACAGCAATAAGAAGAGCAATGATATAGTGTTGAATGTTCATTGGAACAGTACTAAATACTTTTCCACCAAATTGAATAATAAGGGTTTGAACAACAGCAATAGAAATCATAACGATTGAGAATTTCTTGTTTTCACTGATATGTTCAAAAATATTGAAGCTATTACTACGTGTATTAAGTGAGTTGAAAATAACAGCATAGATAAATACGGTAAATGTAAAGGTTGTTACCATTTCAAAGTTACCAGTTCCATTTGTGATAAAGTCTTGGATACCTACAACATTTTTGAGAATGGCCAAACATACGAAAGTAATGAAGACACTAGCTACACCGATAGCAGATTTCATATAGCCAGTAAGAATATTTGCCTTCTTAGGAACTGGTTTTTCATTCATGTAACGATCTAGCGTAGGCTCTTCACCAAAGGCAAGGGCAGCAAGTGTGTCCATGATAAGGTTAATCCAGAGAATTTGGATAATTGTAAATGGTTCTTTGAGTCCTAAAAGTGGTGAGAGAAGTGACATGGCAATAGTCGTCACGTTTACAGTTAACTGGAAGATAATGAATTTACTTACTGATTTACTCATAGTACGTCCATAGAGGACGGCTTTTTCAATCGAAGTCAATGAGTTATTCAAGATAACGATGTCTGAGGCTTCACGTGCGACTTCAGTACCATCACCCATTGAGAATCCGACATCTGCTGATTTGAGGGCTGGTGAGTCATTGACCCCATCACCTGTCATACCAGCGACCATATCGAGGTCTTGAGCTGCCTCAATAAGTCTCTTTTTATCCATTGGAAGGGCACGACTGACCACTTTTAAGTGAGGTAATTGTTGTTTAAGTTCTTGATCTGAGAGGGCAGAGAGTTCATCGTGAGTAAGGACAAGGTCATTTTCTCCAGTAACGATACCAGCTTCTTTAGCGATAGCAACAGCGGTTTCTTTACGGTCACCGGTTACCATAACTACTTGAACACCCGCACGGTTCATTGTTTCAACAGTTTGTTTGATTGAAGAACGAACGTTATCACGGATACATACAATACCAATCAAGACTTTATCATTACCATCTATATTTAGGATAGCAAGCAAACGCATTGAACGGTTAGCTTGTTCCAATGATAATTCTTGGAAACGAGCTTTAATTTCATCTGTAAAGTTTTGTTTATTACCATCTTTATCAAGATAGTAGTAACAGTCATTTAGGATGAATTCTGGAGCACCTTTGATGTAAGTTTTTCCGTCCTTAGTCGTTACACTTGCGAATTTTGTTGCTGAGTTGAATTGTTGCTTCTCAGTAATTGTATTCGTATCGAAGTCAAGTTGAGAACGACCAATAAGGAAATCAAGAAGTGCACGGTCAGTGGCATTACTACCAACAGCATTGCCATCAGCTACCATGGCATCGTTATTAAGACCGATACCATTAATCATTTCAGCTTTAAGGCTATCTGACATTGTATCGAAATCTGGAGCATCGGTTTCACCAGTAGCCGCATAAAGTGTTCCATCAGCAAGGAAGAAGTCAACTACAGATAGTTTACCTTCTGTGATGGTACCAGTCTTATCACTGAAGAGAATATTCATGTATCCAGCTGTTTCAATAGTATCAGGATGGCGAACCAAGATATTTTGTGCTAAAAGTCGACCTGAGTTCATTGAAGAAACGAGTGCCAACATCATTGGAAGACCTTCTGGAACGGCCATGATGATGATGGTAACCGCAAAGAGAATTGTTTCAATGATAAGAAGAAAGATTGAACCACCATTGAGGTTATTAGCCTTATTAAGGGCGATAAAGCCTAATACAAGGTTGATTACTGAATATCCAGCACCCGCACTATAACCAAGGACACCGATGTTTCCAGCAAGCTTATTGAGTTTTTCTTTAGATGGTGAATCTTTACTATCTTCTTGGAGAGAAGTGTTGATGCTTCCTAGAACGGTGTTGTCACCAATTTGTGTAGCTTCCATAACGGCTTCACCTGAAGTAACAACTGTACCTCGGAAAACTTTGAGCTCTGTAAAGAGGTCTGAAGAATCTGGCTCTACTTGATCACCAAGAGGAAGTTTTTTAGCATCTTCACTTTCACCATTAAGGACAGCTTGATTTACTTTTAACTCCCCTTCCAAGATGATACCGTCAACTGGAATCTTGTCCCCTGATTGAAGGAGAATTTGATCACCTTTTACAATATCATCAACAAGAACTTCTTTAAGTTTACCATCACGATAAACCTTAGCGTTAGTTTTTGACGCCTCTTCTTGAAGAGTGTTGAATTTTTGCTCATTTCGGTATTGTGAGACTGCTGAGAATCCTGTAGACATCAAAATGGCGAAAATTAGTGAGATAGCCTCATACCAGTTGGCTTCACCAATAGCAGGGAAAATCATTCCAACAAAGTTGAAGATGATTTTTAATCCTAAGGCAGCCAAGAGGATGAGAATCCATTGATCCTGGAAGGCTTCGATAAAGATTGAGAGGAGCGAGTTAGCCTCTTTACTAGATAGCCTATTATCGCCATGAGCGTTTTTACTTGCTTGAACTTCTGCAGAAGTCAAGCCTTGAAATTTTTTCATTAAACGTATTTTTCCTTTCTAGATTGTTAAGAATTTAAAATCTAATAGAAGCAATAATGTTAATAACTGTCAGTAAGTATTATACTTTATTTTACTATTAAATTGTTGATTTTTTACCAAGGGAAGCAGTGATTGATTTCTAGAAAATGAAATTTTTATTTTTAAGTCCATATTTAGATATCTACCTTCAACTCATACAATCCTCTCACAGCATTACAGCCATAGATGGCTTGAGCCTGTTTTAGATTATCTAGAGTCAAAACTCTCTCTGTGACTTGATTATTAGCAATGAGGTTTTGTCTGTAAATACCATTTAAGAGTCCGAGGCGAACAGGTGGAGTGTAGAGTTGGTCCTCGATTTTAAGAACGAGGTTACCAATAGAAGTTTCTAAAAGTTCTTTCTTCTGATTATAGTAGATTTGCTCATGAGGTCCTAGACTAATGTGTGGTCGATAACTTGTTTTAAAGTAGGTATAGGGGCTATCCAAAGGATATATTTGCTCAACTAATCTTGCTTGACAAAAATTATCAGCTAAACCTGTTAATTGGTTATGTTCAAATGTAAGTTCACCATCTTTGGCAAGGGACATTTTAAGACGATAGTCTGTGTCAAAATCAAGTGACTGGCACAAATCTTCGACTTGTTTTTTAACTTCTTCTTTATTGAAAGGATAGTCAAAGTAGCGACTGCTCTCTTGCAGGCGTTTTATATGCTCCTCCAGAAAGAGCAGTTTTCCTTGATGAATACGACCAGTAGAAATGAGATCGAATTTGGGATTCTGACGGTATAGAACAGCAGCTTTTTGCTTAGTTTCTTCGTATTCGGATTTCCAGTTACTGTCCCAGGTAATCCCCCCTCCTACACCATAGATAGCCTTGGTTTCTTCCATTTGTAGTGTCCGAATAGCCACGTTGAAAATACTAGGTCCCTGTGGCACCAATATACCAATAGCTCCACAATAGACACCTCGAGACTGTTTTTCCACCTTCTTAATAATCTCCATGGTTGCTATTTTTGGGGCACCTGTAATCGATCCGCATGGAAAAAGAGCTTGGAAGACATCACTTAAACTACTATTTGGTAGGAGTTGCGTCTCAATAGTTGAAGTCATTTGCCAAACCGTAGAGTATTGTTCAACTTGGCAAAGGCTCTTGACATCTTCACTTCCTATTTTTGAAATACGATTCATGTCATTTCTAAGAAGATCGACAATCATCATATTTTCAGAGCGATTTTTCTGATCCTGAGCTAGCCATTGGGCTTGTTTGAGGTCAGTTTCAGTTGTCAAGCCACGATTTGTTGTCCCTTTCATAGGACGTGTGGTCAATCTATCACCATCTTTTTTAAAGAAGAGTTCTGGGCTTATGGAAATGATAGAAACATCATCGTGCTGAATAAAGGCATTGTAATGAGCATTTTGCTCAACAACCAATCGATTGTAGATGTCAAAGGGATCAGCTGTCAGATTCTGTTGAAGTTGAACAGTATAATTGACCTGATAGGTATCACCTTGTCGAATGTAGTGGTGTATTTGCTCAATAGCAGCCTTGTATTCCTCTGCAGAAGTTAGCTCTTGCCAAGATTTTGGTAAGTCAATTGGCTTATAAGTAAGTGGAATAGGCTCTGTTTGAACAGTTTCATGAATAGTGAAGTAGAGGAGATACTCAGACATTAATGGACCATCAATAACCTCAAATTTTGTCTCGAAGGCAGGGGCAGCTTCATAGGAAACATAACCTACTGCATAATAGCCTTGATTTTGATAGGCTTCGACTTCAGCTAAGAGATGCTTAACTTCCTTAATGTCCTTTGTTTTTAGTTCTTTAATGGTGTCTGTAAAGATTTGTCTGACACCAAGTTCCTTAAAATCAATAACAGTTTTCTTATGCATACATAGAGTATAACATAAGAAGATAGCCTCTGGTTCTTTTTCACGATTTAATTCTCTTTCTTAAAATTTTAACCAAAAAATGAACTTTTCAGATAGTTTTACATATATTATAATGATATGAACTAAAAGAAGATTTTAGAGGGAAACATGACTAAAAAAAAGTAAATTTGAGAAAGGTAACAGTAGTCTTTAAAATAAAAAATTGAAAAAAGTGACTTCCAAGCGGAATTCTTGGAAACATCAAATGTACGAGCTTGAGATTGGCATTGCAAAAGAGTCAAGCAATAAAAAGAGAGACGAGCTTATAAAACTTCATAATGGTTATATGAGTGAGTATAATAGTTTAAAGAAGCAAATCATTTGGTTAGCAGTGTTGGGAATATGTTCCTTGGTTGTCTTGATGATTTTTAGCTATTTTATTTGGAATAGCTACAACAGTGAGAGCATGTCCTATACGTCTTCTTGGATTCAAAAACGAGTAATTAGCATTGTTAAGATTTAGTTTTGATTAAAACGCCTTATTTTATGACTTTACTGCGCAATAGTGAACATAGATGAGTTGATCACTAAATATTAAAGAAGAAAAAGTAAGATATATCTCTAGACAAAAGTCTAGGGATTTTTTTGATAAAAATGACCTTATAATCTTTTTATATAGTTATTAGCTATACCAATATCTAATTAAAATAAGACAACAAGACCAGAAAGCCTTTATTTTATAGGGTATAGTTTAAAACTATATAAATAGGAAACTAATAACAATTATACAGACATTTATTTCTTTGGTAAGATTAATTCAACAACAAAGAGGAGGACACAAGATGTCAACTACTATCATTGGTTTCCCACGTTTGGGTGAATTCCGAGAATTAAAATTTACTACAGAAAAATATTTTAGAAATGAAATTACTGCAGACGAACTTTTAGCAGCTGCTAAAGATTTGCGTGCAAAACACTGGAATATTGTTAAAGAAAAAGGTATTACTGAAATTCCTTCAAATGACTTTTCTCATTACGATAACTTCCTTGATGCGGCCTTCCTTTTCAACGTCGTGCCTGCTTCAGTTCAAAACTTGGATTTGACAGATCTTGAACGTTACTTTGCTTTGGCGCGTGGTTACCAAGGTGAAAAAGGGGATGTACGTGCCCTTCCTATGAAAAAATGGTTTAACACTAACTACCATTACATCGTTCCTAAATTTGAAAAAACAACAGAAGTTAAACTTGCTGGTCACAAGATTTTTGATGAGTTCCAAGAAGCTAAAGAATTGGGTCTTAACACACGTCCAGTTGTCGTTGGACCATTTACTTTCCTTCAATTATCTGACTTTGAAGATGGTGTGAAAGCAGAAGACTTTGTAGACAGCTTTGTGGCAGCTTACCAAGAAGTCTTTGCAAAATTGGCAGAGCTTGGAGCTACTCGTATTCAACTCGATGAGCCAGCTCTTGTTAAAGATTTGACAGCTGAAGAAAAAGCTCTCTTCTTGAACCTCTACAACAAACTCTTGTCTGATAAAAAAGGTCTTGAAGTCTTGATCCAAACTTACTTTGGTGACGTTCGTGATGTCTACAATGACCTTGTGAACTTGCCAGTTGATGGTATTGGTCTTGACTTTGTTGAAGGTAAGAAAACACTTGAATTGGTTAAAGGTAGTTTCCCAGCTGATAAGACTCTCTATGCCGGTATCGTCAATGGTAAAAATATCTGGCGTAACAACTACGAGAAGAGTCTTGCAATTCTTGAACAAGTTCCAGCTGAAAATGTTGTTTTGACAACATCTTGCTCACTTCTTCATGTACCATTTACAACCGCTAATGAAGAATTTGAACCAGCTATCTTGAACCATTTTGCTTTTGCGGTTGAAAAATTGGACGAATTGCGTGATTTGGATGCTATCCGCAATGGTCAAGGTGAAGAAGCCCTTGCTGCTAACAAAGAACTCTTCGCGACTGAGCGTGTTGGCGAAAATGCTGAACTTCGTGCCCGTATTGCAGGCTTGACTGAATCTGATTACACTCGTTTGCCGGCATTTGCAGAACGTGAAGCGATTCAAAAAGATGCTTTCAAACTTCCATTGCTTCCAACAACAACTATCGGTTCATTCCCTCAAACTAAGGAAGTTCGTGCTAAACGTTTGGCTTTCCGTAAGAATGAATTGTCACAAGAAGAATACGATGCTTTCCTTGCTGAAATCACTGATGAATGGATTAAATGGCAAGAAGAAGTTGGATTTGACGTGCTTGTACACGGTGAATTCGAACGTAACGATATGGTTGAATACTTCGGTCAAAACTTGTCAGGTTACCTCTTCTCTAAAAATGGTTGGGTTCAATCATACGGTATGCGTGGGGTTAAACCACCAATCATTTGGGGTGATGTGACTCGTCTTAACCCAATCACTGTGAAATGGTCTAGCTACGCACAAAGCCGTACAGACAAGCCTGTTAAGGGTATGTTGACCGGACCTGTTACTATCCTTAACTGGTCATTCCCACGTGAAGACATCTCTATCAAGGATTCAACTCTTCAAATTGCTCTTGCAATCAAAGATGAAGTGCTTGATCTTGAAGCTGCAGGTGTTAAAATTATCCAAATTGACGAAGCTGCTCTTCGTGAAAAATTGCCACTCCGTCGTAGTGACTGGTATGAAGATTACCTCGACTGGGCAATTCCAGCCTTCCGTTTGGTACACTCAACTGTAGCACCAGACACACAAATCCACACTCATATGTGTTACTCAGAATTTACAGATATCATCCCAGCTATCGATAACTTGGACGCAGACGTCATCTCATTTGAAGCTAGTCGTTCAAATCTTGAAATTTTGGATGAACTTAAAGCTCAAAACTTCCAAACAGAAGTTGGACCTGGGGTTTACGATATCCACTCACCACGTGTCCCACAAGACGGTGAAATTGACCACACTATCGAAGCAATCTTGGCTAAAGTACCAAGCGGTAAAGTATGGATCAACCCTGACTGTGGTTTGAAGACTCGCGGAATCAAAGAAACTAAAGAAAGCTTGATCAAGCTTGTAGAAGCAGCAAAAGCGGCTCGCGAAAACTTGTAAGTAGAAGTTATAATACCTTGAAAACCTTCTTTCCTATGTGTAGAAGGTTTTCAATAGCGAATAATTTTCTAAAGATTTTTGCAAGCAGGCTATGATTAACAAGTGTACTCTACTTATGAAGTCAGTAGGCACTTAAAACAGCTTTTGTCTTAACAAAAATCTAAAAAGAAGAAGGTATAAAATATGACAAGCCAAACACCATCACTCTCTTTTGAAGTCTTTCCACCTAATCCAGCCATAGGTAACGAAAAGATCCTACGTGCCCTTGAGGATATGCAAGGATTGGCTCCACACTTTATCAGTGTGACAGCTAGTAATAACAAATATAATATCAAAGAGACGACGGTTCCTTTGGCAGATCATATTCAAAATGATCTAGACATCCCAACGATTGCCCACCTTCCAGCTATTTATTTGAGTAAAGAAAAGGTTGCTGATACCTTACGTGACTTGGATGCTGTTGGTGTACACCGTATCTTAGCCCTACGTGGCGATATCATTCCTGGTGTGGAACCTCTTAAAGACTTTAGATATGCCACTGATTTGATTGAGTTTATTAAGGAAGAAGCTCCTCAATTTGATATCATCGGTGCTTGCTATCCTGAAGGGCATCCAGATTCGCCAAATCAAATCTCTGATATCCAAAACCTTAAGAAAAAGGTTGATGCAGGTTGTTCAAGTCTTGTAACCCAACTCTTCTTTGACAATGAACGTTTCTATGATTTTCAAGATAAATGTACCTTGGCTGGAATTGACGTACCAATTCATGCGGGTATTATGCCTATTCTGAATCGTAACCAAGCTCTACGTTTGCTTAAAACTTGTGAAAATATCCATTTGCCACGTAAGTTTCGTGCCATTTTGGATAAGTATGAGCATGATCCTGAGTCATTAAGAGCAGCCGGTCTTGCTTATGCGATTGACCAAATTGTCGATCTTGTTACGCAAGATGTTGCAGGCGTTCACCTCTACACCATGAATAATGCAGAAACTGCTCGTCATATTCACGAAGCTACTCATTCCTTGTTTAAGCATCATTCACAAGTTAGCGCTCTATAATTGAATCATAAAACTACCACCCATAGTTTAATCTATAGGTGGTTTCTTGGTTCTAGTAGTAAAAAAGATAGCTTGCCTCCGTAATCCAAGTTTTGTCGGTATAAAAAAGACTTAGAGCTTGACTCTAAGTCTTAAATATTATTCACCTACGAAGGCATTGATTTCTGCTTCGATATTCGAAATTTTTTCTTTAGAATCTGCTTCAGATTCACCAACTGTAGCGATGTAGAATTTGATTTTGGGTTCTGTACCTGAAGGACGAACTGCAAACCATGAATCATCAGCCAAGACGTATTTCAAAACGTTACTTGGAGGAGTTGTCAATTTTTCTACGCAGTCAGCAGTAGTAGCTGTTTGTTCCAAGAAGTCTTCTGTTTTAGCAATATCAGTGTTGTTGAATTGTTTAGGAGCATTGCCACGGAATTTATCCATGATTTTCTTGATTTCTGCAGCGCCATCAACACCTGAAAGCGTAACTGAAATTGTCTTTTCTGCGAAGTAACCATATTGTTTGTAGATTTCTTCGATACCATCTGCCAAAGTCATACCACGTGAGCGGTAGTAAGCTGCGATTTCAGCAACGATAAGAACAGCTTGGATAGCGTCTTTGTCACGTACGAATGGTTTGATGAGGTAACCGAAGCTTTCTTCGAAACCAAGCATGTAAGTGTAATTGTGTTGTGTTTCAAATTCATGAATCTTTTCACCGATAAATTTGAAGCCAGTCAAGACGTTAAACATTGTTGCGCCGTAGCTTTCTGCAATCTTAGTAACCAATTCAGTTGATACGATTGATTTACAAAGAGCAGCATTAGCAGGGAGAGTACCAGCTGTTTTGTGAGCTTCAAGGATATATTTGGCGATGATAGCACCAATTTGGTTACCAGAAAGGTTGAGGTATGAACCATCTGGTTGGCGAATTTCAACGCCAAGACGGTCTGCGTCAGGGTCAGTTGCAACCAATACGTCGGCATCTACTTTACGACCGAGTTCTTCAGCAAGAGCAAAGGCAGCTTGGTTTTCTGGGTTAGGAGATTTAACAGTTGAGAAGTCAGCATCAGGAACCGCTTGAGCTTCAACGACTTGAACAGCATCAAACCCAGCTTGAGCAAGGGCACGGCGAGCCAACATTTCACCAGTACCATGAAGTGGAGTATATACAATCTTCATGTCACGACCGTACTCATTAATCAAGTCTTGGTTGATGTTAACGTCTTTAACTTCTTTTAGGTATTCAGCATCAACATTTTCACCGATGACTTCGATGAGACCGCTAGCCTTGCTGTCTTCGAGGTCAGCTAATTTGACAGTGAAAGGATTATCAATCGCACGGATGTAATCTGTCAATGCATCGGCATCTGCAGGTGGCATTTGTCCACCATCTTCACCATAAACTTTGTATCCGTTAAATGGAGCTGGGTTGTGGCTAGCAGTTACCATGATACCAGCAAATGTGTGGAGATGACGTACTGCGAATGATAATTCAGGAGTTGGACGAAGGCTCTCAAACACATAAGATTTAATACCATGAGCTGCTAAAACTTGAGCAGATTCAAAAGCAAACTCAGGAGAGAAATGACGGCTGTCATAAGCGATAGCAACACCACGTTTTTTAGCTTCCTCACCTTTTGAGTCGATCAATTGCGCCAAACCTTCAGTTGCTTGACGAACAACATAAATGTTAATACGGTTGGTACCAGCGCCGATTAAACCACGCATACCAGCTGTACCGAATTCAAGGTTAGTATAGAAGGCATCTTCTTTAGTTTTTTCATCCATAGAAACCAACTCATCACGAAGATAAGCAGGCAATTTAGCGAAATCGAGCCATTTTTGATAATTTTCAGTGTAAGACATATCAATCTCCTTTATATTTATAAACGCTTACATTATATCACAATTAAAGGAAAAAAACATGGTAATTACCATGTTTTTCTTTATTTTTTCAATCGAAGTAGCACAGGTGTAATACTAAGCGTTAATAGGCCAGCAATAACCATTTCGGCAACAGAGTTTGTAGTGAAAATAGTTGCCATTAGAGTTTTTCCACCTGCTGAGTAGAAATTAGGGATTAGAAAGTAGATACCAAGAAGTACAAAAAATGTATTTGTAAAAGCCCCTAAAATACCAGATAGCGTCAACCCTATACGATTTTGAACTAACTTGTAGACAAAGTAAGGGAAAATACCGATTAAAATACGAGGAACAATTGCAATGACAGCAGATACCCAGGTTCCCCCTTCGACAAAAGGACTAAAAAGATAACTGCTTACTGAATAGATGATAGTGTTACGAATAATACTCATAATTCCCATAAAACCGCCTAAATATGCTCCAATTTTAGGACCATAGACGATACTAGCAATAATGACTGGGATATGAGTTAGGGTTGGTTTGATTGGAAGTACAAAAGCAGCAAAGATAGTTTGACTGAGTACTTCAATGACGACCATTGTGGCTATTAATAGAGCCAATTGTGCCGTTTGGTTTGCTTTATTTTTTTTATTCATCATAAACTCCTTTTCTTGTTAAAGCACTATCGATTGCCTCAATAATGGCATCAATATCAGCTAGAGCGCCTCGACCTGTATCTCCGCATGCAAGTAAGCCAGATTTTGGACGAATTTCTTGGTAGCCAACCTCTTGTAAGGTCTTTAAGTTCTTCTTAGTCAATGGATTTTCATACATTTTCGTATTCATAGCTGGTGCAATTAATTTTGGAGTGGTGCTAGGTAAAGCTAAAGCCGTAGCAGTTAGCATGTTATCAGCCATGCCGTGTGCTAATTTGGCAATCGTATTTGCTGAAGCTGGGGCAACAATAAAGAGATCGGTTTCCTTAGCTAAGTCAATATGGTTAATACGTTCAGCCAATTTTTCTTCCATAACATCGGTGTGAACTGGATTCTTAGAAAGAACTTGAAGAGTTAGAGGTGGAATAAAGGCTTGAGCAGCCTCAGTCATAATGACGTGGATGTCATACCCCTTTTTATTTAGTTTACTTGTCAGGTCTGCTGACTTATAGGCGGAAATTGAGCCGGAAACAGCAAGGATGATACGTTTAGTCATGGCATATCCTTTCATATAAAGCTTGAGCAATTGCAGACTTAGTTGTAACCCTCTCTTCACCCTTTTCGTCAACTAGATAAGCAATATGTTGATTTGGAGTAATCTCACCCAAATCATTTGCCACAATAATGTTTGCTTGATTGCGTTTAAGACTGGTACGAGCAGCCTCGAAAAGATCCTCTTTGCTGACATTTACGAGAAGTTTGAAGCCAACCAACTGAATATTGGGATTCCATTGTTTAACCAGGCTAATAATCTTTGGTGTCTTTTTAAGGAAAAGAACCTGAAAATCCGAAGCCGAAGATATCTTGCTCTCAGTGTTAGACTTATGTAAAAGTTGGCTGAGGTTTTCCGTATCTTCCAACTCAGCGAAATCAGTCATATAAATTGGAGTATAGTCAGAGATAGCCATACTATGGATGAGGACATCGTGCTCCTTGACAAGTGGCTCCATACTTTTTAGGAGACTGTCTACGTTGGTAATTTCTGTAATCTTTAGATTTTCTTTTGGTTCAGGTTTAACGGCAGTCTTTACAGTTACTAAGGTAACTTGGTGACCCTTGGCCAAGAAAAGTTCAGCGATTTCCTTACCTAGATAACCTGTTGAATGATTTGTGATTCCACGAACAGCATCAATCTTTTCAGTGGTACCACCTGATGTAATCAAAATTTTCATAGTAGTATTGTACTAAAAATTGAGATTTTAGTAAATAATAGTAAGTTTTTTTGAGACGTGCCCCTTATAAAATAAAGTTATAACTTTCCATAGCTAAACAAAAACCGAACATTGAAAAGTAATTTGTTAAAAATAGTGCGTTTTTTATTAATATTTGTTATAATAGTACATAGAAAGATATAGAGGAGTGTCTCATGAAAACAGATATCGAAATTGCTCAAAGTGTAGAATTAAAACCAATCACAGAAGTAGTTGAAAAAGTTGGAATCGGCTTTGACGATTTGGAACTCTACGGAAAATATAAGGCAAAATTATCATTTGATAAAATCAATGCAGTCAAAGACAATAAACCAGGAAAATTGATTTTGGTAACAGCGATCAACCCAACACCAGCAGGTGAAGGTAAATCAACCATGTCAATTGGTCTTGCAGACGCTCTTAACAAAATTGGTAAGAAAACAATGATTGCTCTTCGTGAACCATCTCTTGGTCCAGTTATGGGGATTAAAGGTGGTGCTGCAGGTGGTGGTTACGCTCAAGTGCTTCCAATGGAAGATATCAACCTCCACTTCACAGGTGATATGCATGCTATTACTACAGCGAATAATGCCTTGTCAGCCCTTCTTGACAACCATATTCATCAAGGAAACGCCCTAGGTATTGATCAACGTCGTATTATTTGGAAACGTGTCGTTGACCTTAATGACCGTGCGCTTCGTCATGTGACAGTTGGTCTTGGTGGTCCACTCAATGGTATTCCACGTGAAGATGGTTTTGATATTACCGTAGCCTCTGAAATCATGGCAATTCTTTGCTTGGCTACTGATATCAATGACCTTAAAGAACGCTTGGCTAACATTGTCGTTGCTTACCGTTATGACCGTACACCTGTTTATGTACGTGATCTCGAAATTGAAGGCGCACTTACCCTTATTCTTAAAGATGCCATCAAACCTAACTTGGTACAGACAATTTATGGGACACCAGCCTTGGTACACGGTGGTCCATTTGCCAACATCGCTCACGGATGTAACTCAGTTCTAGCTACAGCTACAGCTCTTCGTTTGGCTGATTATACGATTACTGAAGCAGGTTTCGGTGCTGACCTTGGTGCTGAAAAATTCCTTGATATCAAGACTCCAAACCTCCCAACAACTCCAGATGCTGTTGTTATTGTTGCGACACTTCGTGCCCTTAAAATGCATGGTGGGGTAGCCAAAACTGACCTCTCTGAAGAAAATGTTCAGGCCGTTCGTGATGGTTTTGCAAACTTGAAACGTCATGTGGAAAATGTTCGTAAATTCGGTCTTCCAGCAGTCGTTGCTATTAACGAGTTTGTTGCTGATACAGAAGCTGAAATTGCAGCCCTTAAAGAACTTTGTGCAGAAATCGATGTTCCTGTTGAATTGGCTAGCGTTTGGGCTAATGGTGCTGATGGTGGTATTGACCTTGCCAACGCAGTAGTTGATGCTGTTGAAAATGGTAATGCCGATTATAAACGTCTTTATTCTGATGATGATAGCTTGGAAGCAAAAATCACTAAAATTGTTACTGAAATCTATGGTGGTAAATCGGTTGTCTTCGAGAAAAAAGCTAAGAACCAGCTCAAACAGTTTGCAGAATTTGGTTGGGATAAATTGCCAGTATGTATGGCTAAAACACAATATAGTTTCTCAGATAACCAATTCTTACTTGGAGCACCAGAAGGTTTTGATATCACTATTCGTGAGTTTGTTCCTAAAACAGGTGCTGGATTCATCGTGGCTCTCACAGGTGATGTTATGACTATGCCAGGTCTTCCAAAAGCCCCAGCAGCCCTCAAGATGGATGTTGCTGAAGATGGAACAGCAGTTGGTTTGTTCTAATAACGAATATTTTTTTAAAGCAGTGCCTGTAGGTGCTGTTTTTTGCTCCATTTATGAAAACCTTAAGGAAAATAAGGTAAACTGAGCCTAAATGAAAGAAATTAATGCACTAGAAGATTAAGTGTATTTTCGATATAATAAGATGACTTAGAGAGATATATGACTAGGTTTTACACCTAGCAAGAGGGATAACTATGATTAAAATTTTACTAGTAGAAGATGATTTGAGTTTGTCGAACTCAGTTTTTGATTTTTTAGATGACTTTGCGGATGTGATGCAAGTATTTGATGGAGATGAAGGTCTTTACGAAGCTGAAAGTGGTGTTTATGATTTGATTCTTTTGGACTTAATGTTACCTGAAAAAGATGGTTTTACAGTTCTTAAAGAATTGCGAGAGCAAGGAATAACGACTCCTGTTCTTATCATGACGGCTAAGGAAAGTCTAGACGATAAGGGGCATGGCTTCGAACTCGGAGCTGATGATTATCTAACCAAGCCTTTCTATTTAGAAGAATTGAAGATGCGTATTCAAGCACTGTTGAAACGTTCTGGTAAATTTGATCAAAATACTTTTTCTTTTGGAGATGTTTGTGTCAACCTTTCTACAAATTCAACCTATGTGGGCGATAAAGAAGTAGAACTTCTTGGTAAAGAATTTGATTTATTGGTCTACTTCCTACAAAATCAAAATGTTATTTTGCCCAAGCCGCAAATTTTTGATCGTCTTTGGGGATTTGATAGTGATACCACAGTATCAGTTGTTGAGGTTTATGTTTCTAAAATTCGTAAGAAACTTAAAGGAACAGACTTTGCTGCCAACCTCCAAACCTTGAGAAGTGTGGGGTATATTTTGAAGAATGCTGACTAAGTTTTTCAATTATCTCTTTAGGAGAATCAAGTCAGACGGATTTAAGTCGTTCATTCATTTCTTTGCCACTTTTTCTGGTATTTTCCTTATCATGACTGTCATGATTTTGCAGATTCTCAGTTACGGTGTTTATTCCAATGTGGACTCTAGTCTGAAAATGGCAGCAACTAAGACCAATTCTTATTTAGAAATGGAAATGCTAAAACGGGAACTTTTTCTGACTTCTGAGGTGGATCAAAATAATACAACAACCATTTACCAAGCCTATGATACTAAAGGGTCGACAGATGAAACACCTGACTCAAGTGACTCTAAGAAAGAAACTAAGAAGAAATCAAAGATGGAAGATGCCCCTCACGATTTATCAGTTGCGGCAAATACCAGTGTCTTAGTGCTTGATAAGAATGGGAAAGTCCTCAATGTCGTTGACAAATTTTCAAGCTTATCCAATCTACCAATAGATAAAAATAACATTGATGTTATCAGTAAAGGAAGTGCTCAGAATTATTTCGATCAAACGGAAAAGTATCGCCTGATTACTGAGAAAGTGAACAATAGTTTCTATCCTGATGCTAAGTATCTTGTTATTGCGATTAATACAACTCAATTGGAAGAAGCCACTGAACGTTATGTTAAGCTAATTGTCATTATGATGAGTTTCTTCTGGCTCTTATCAGTTGCAGCTAGTATGTATTTGGCCAAGTGGTCAAGACGTCCTATCCAGGAAAGCTTGGAGAAGCAGAAGGCTTTTGTTGAAAATGCCAGTCACGAGTTACGGACGCCGCTTGCTGTGATTCAAAACAGGTTAGAAGTTCTTTTCCGCAAGCCTGAGAGTACCATTTTAGATAATTCAGAGAGCATTGCTTATAGTCTAGATGAAGTCCGAAATATGCGTCTTTTGACGACCAATCTCTTGAATTTGGCTCGTCGTGATGATGGTATTAAACCAGAAATTGAAACCTTAGATTCTTCTTTCTTTGATAAAGTCTTTACCAATTATGCTATGATTGCTGAAGAAAGTGAAAAGGGGTTTACTGCTCAAAATCAGGTTGGACGCTCAATCCAAACTGATAAGACTCTATTAAAGCAGCTTATGACAATTTTATTCGATAATGCTATCAAATATACAGAAGATGATGGCCAGGTGACTTTCACCGTACGTACTAATGATCGCCATCTTTATATTACAGTGGCAGACAATGGCCCTGGTATTGCAGATGAAGATAAGAAAAAAATCTTTGATCGTTTCTACCGAGTAGACAAAGCTAGAACTAGACAAAAAGGTGGTTTTGGGTTGGGCTTATCTTTGGCACAACAGATTGTTCTTGCTCTTAAAGGAACAATAATTGTCAAGGACAATCAGCCGAAGGGGACTATTTTTGAAGTTAAAATTACCGGAGTCTAATGAATAAATAAAAATCCTGCTAGCCTATTGTTAGCAGGATTTTTATGATATTATGACAAGAAAAAAACTCCTATTGGAGTTTTCAATTAGTTAGCCAATTTAGCTGCAAGACGTGATTTATCGCGGCTTGCTTTGTTTTTATGAATCAAACCTTTTGAAGCGGCTTTATCGATGCTTGCTGATGCAGCTCGGAAAGCTTCTTCAGTTGGGTTAGCGTTGAATACCTTAATAGCAGTACGCAAAGCTGATTTTTGAGCTGAGTTTTTTTCGTTTTGTTTAACGTTAAGTTCAGCGCGTTTGATAGCTGATTTAATATTTGCCAATGTTTTCACCTCCAAATTTATCTAACTATGTCATTATACGTTATTTTAGGTCCCTTGGCAAGCTTTTTCTATTTTTTTAAATGAATGAGGTCGATTTTATGATTATCACCTTTATGAAGAATAAGCTCTGCACGATTTCGTGTAGGCTCGATATAATTTTCTAGATTTACCAAGTTGATTTCTTTCCAAGTTTTTTGCGCTAAGGAAAGTGCTTCTTCTTTTGTAAATTTGGTAAAACGATGGTAATAGTTGTTTTCATCTTTCCTGGCAAGTTCAAGAAGAGTTTGAAAACGTTCAAGATACCAAGTTTTGATATTTTTTACGTCAGCATCAATATAGATAGAAAAATCAAAATAGTCACTCATATAGAGACGTTGGTTAATGGGATTCTGAAAAACATTAATACCTTCAACAATTAGGAAATTTGGTTGACTAATTTCCTGAGTAAGTCCTGGTACAATATCATAAATTTCATGTGAGTAAACAGGAATGTTGACGTCCCCACTATTTTTTATGGTATCTAGAAAATTGAGAAGTAGTGGCATGTCGTAGGATTCGGGGAAGCCTTTACGATTAAGTATTCCCTTATCTATGAGGACCTGGTTTGGGAATAAAAAACCATCTGTTGTCACCATATCAACCTTCGTCTTAGGGAAGGTTCTTTGAAGAAGCAGTTGCAGAAGGCGACTGGTTGTTGATTTTCCGACTGCAACAGAACCTGAGATACCAATAACAAAAGGTCTGCTAGCCTGTGCTTTTTGTAAAAAAATCCCTTTTGAAAAGGTGAGGTCCTCTGCAGCTCGCTGATAGATACGAATCAAATTGATTAAAGGAAGATAGATGTCCCTCACTTCCTGAACGTCAATCTTGTCATTTAAACTCCTAATGGATTCTAGTTCTTCTGAGGTTAATGATACTTGATCTTCTTGACAGAATTTTTGCCAATCGCTCCGAGATATAGTTTCAAAATTGATAAATTCATTTAACATAAGTTCCATTATAGCAAAAAAGGACTCGAAATGTAAGCCTTATCATTTCACTAGCCTTAGTTTTATATTTCTGTTAGAATAAAAGAAAAGGACTATTTAGAAGGAAAATTATGTCAAAAATGTACTATGCTGAGACGCCAGATGCGGCTCACGATATTCATGATTTAAAAGTAAATCTATTAGGAGAAAGTTTCCAGTTTTATACGGATGCTGGAGTATTCTCTAAGAAAATGATTGATTTTGGAAGTCAAGCACTTCTGAACGCTTTAGATTTAGAGGCTGGAAAGACAGTTCTTGATGTAGGTTGTGGTTATGGCCCTCTTGGTATCAGTTTAGCCAAGGTTCAAGGAGTCAAAGTCACTATGATTGATATCAATAGTAGGGCTATAGATTTGGCTAAACAGAATGCCGAACGCAATAAGGTCGAGGCTACTATTTTTCAATCCAACATCTATGAGAATGTCACAGGAAGCTTTGATTATGTGATTTCTAATCCCCCCATTCGTGCTGGTAAGAAAGTGGTTCATCAAGTTATTGAGGAAGCCTACGACCATCTCAATCTAGGTGGCACTTTAACTATAGTGATTCAGAAAAAACAAGGAGCTCCGTCAGCTAAGGCTAAGATGGAGGAAGTGTTTGGAAATGCTGAAGTTGTAAAGAAGGACAAGGGATATTATATCCTAAGAAGTGAAAAGGTATGAGAACAGTTGATTTAATTGAAAAGAAAAGAGATGGTGGAGAATTAACCACAGAAGAAATTACTTATCTCATTAATGGCTACGTTTCTGGAGCAATACCTGATTATCAGATAGCTGCTTTGGCAATGGCTATTTACTATCAAGGTATGTCTATTCGTGAAATCCATGATTTAACGACAGAAATGGTTGCTTCGGGCGAACAATATGACCTGTCAGAAATCCCAGGTGTTAAGGTGGATAAACATTCGACCGGAGGTGTTGGTGATAAAGTAACCATTATTCTCATGCCACTTGTAGCTAGTTTTGGAGTGCCAGTAGCTAAAATGAGTGGACGTGGTCTTGGTCATACAGGTGGAACTATTGATAAACTTGAGTCTATTAAAGGCTATCAGGTTGAACGTAGCAAGGAAGAGTTTATTGACCAGGTTAAAGAAATTGGGATTTCGCTTATTGGTCAGTCGGAACATTTGGTTAAGGCTGACAAACTCTTGTATGCTCTACGTGATGTGACTGCAACAGTAGATTCTATTCCTCTAATTGCAAGCTCTGTCATGTCTAAAAAAATTGCAGCAGGTGCTGATAAGATTTTGCTGGATGTTACCGTTGGTCAAGGGGCTTTCATGAAAAACATGACAGATGCTGAGAAGTTGTCTGAGACTATGGTTGCACTAGGCCGCGAAGTAAATCGTCAAACAATCGCTGTAATTACAGATATGAGTCAACCACTAGGTAAAGCTATTGGTAACCGTCTAGAAATCACTGAGGCAATTGAAATTATGCAGGGTAAGGGTCGTGAGGATATCACTGACTTTATCTGCGAGCTAGCCGAAATTTTATTGGATTTAGCACAGGTTGAGGTTAGCCCAGAAGAAATTCGTCAGCATCTAGTTGGTGGAAAAGCACTTGCCAAGTTTGAAGAGCTCATTCTAGCTCAGGGTGGTGATATAGAGGATCTTTATCGTCGTAGTAATGCGCCTATTATGACAGAAATTCATGCAGATGTAGCTGGTTACATAGAGGAGCTTCCAGCTATGGCTTTTGGAAAGTTTGCCATGCAATTAGGAGGAGGTCGTGCTACAAAGACTGACAGTCTTAATTATGAAACCGGAATTGTTTTTGAAAAGAAAGTTGGCGACTCTGTAGCTCAAGGAGACCTTATCGCTAAGGTCTATAGCCAAGAAATTTTATCTGAAAAAATGCTGACTGAATTCAAAAAAAATGTTATTATTGGTAGAGTGTGTAAAAAGCCAAATGAAATATTGAAAATTATTTCTTAGGACTTAATCTCAATCTAATTAAGGAGTTTTTTTATGTCTGTTAATAGCTATATTGATCATACTTTATTAAAAGCTGACGCTAATGAAGAGCAGATTTATGCCTTAATTGACGAGGCTAAGAAATATCAATTTGCGAGTGTTTGTGTTAATCCAACTTGGGTAAAGACTGCGGCAGAACTTTTGAAAGACAGTTCTGTTAATGTCTGTACAGTAATTGGCTTTCCTTTAGGGGCTTCTACATCAGCTGTCAAGGCTTTTGAAGCTAAGGATGCTATTGCTAATGGAGCTGATGAAATTGATATGGTTATCAATATTGGTGCTCTTAAATCTAGGAATCTTAGATTAGTTGAAGACGACATTAAAGCTGTTGTTGAAGCTAGTGGAAGAAGGCTTGTAAAGGTAATCATTGAAACTTGTCTCTTAACTGATGAAGAAAAAGTCCAAGCTTGCCAATTAGCAAAACTAGCAGGTGCAGATTTTGTGAAGACATCTACAGGATTCTCTACTGGTGGGGCTACCATTGAGGATATTGAACTCATGCGTGAGACCGTTGGCCCAACTATGGGAGTGAAAGCATCAGGTGGTGCTCGTACACTTGAGGCTGCTCAAGCCTTTATCAAAGCTGGGGCAACCCGTATTGGTACTTCGTCTGGAGTTGCCATTATGAAAGGTCAAGAAAGCCATGACAGTTACTAACAAAGATAAAGTGATAGAAGCAGCTCGATTGGCAGCAGAAAATGCCTATGTTCCCTACTCTAAGTTTAGAGTAGGTGCGGCTTTGATTACAAAAGATGGAGAGATCTTTCAAGGCTGCAATATAGAAAATGCCTCTTTTGGATTGACCAATTGTGCAGAAAGAACGGCTATTTTTAAAGCGGTATCTGAAGGACACTGTGATTTTGAGTGTCTCGCTGTTTACGGTGATACCAAAGAGCCTATATCACCATGTGGTGCATGTCGCCAAGTGATGGTTGAATTTTTCAAATCCGATTCTAAAGTGATTCTTATCGCTAAAGATAAATCGACAGTCGAGATGACAGTCGGAGAGTTGTTACCATACTCTTTTACAGACTTACAATAGTCTAGTTGTTTTATTCTTTATTAAGCAAGTTTTCTTGCAAGTTATAGGAGGAGTGTTCAAGATGAAATTGAACAAGAAAATTATTGGAATTGGCCTTGTTGCTGTAGCAGCACTTGGTCTTGCGGCCTGTGCTCGTGGTGGACGAGGTGGTTCAGCAGCTGATTCGAAAGTTAAAGCTGCAATTGTTACAGATACTGGTGGTGTTGATGATAAATCATTTAACCAATCAGCATGGGAAGGCCTTCAAGCTTGGGGTAAAGCTAACAAACTTGAAAAAGATTCAGGTTTCACATATTTCCAATCAAACTCAGAATCTGATTTTGCAACAAACATGTCATCAGCTGTAGACCAAAATTATAATCTTATCTTTGGTGTTGGTTTTGCACTTCACGATGCTGTTTCAGAATCAGCTAAAGATAACGAGAAAATTAATTACGTTATCATTGATGACGTAGTTAAAAACCAAAAGAACGTTGAAAGCGTATTGTTTGCTGATAATGAAGGAGCTTACCTTGCAGGTATTGCCGCAGCAATGCAATCAAAAACAAACAAAGTTGGTTTCATCGGTGGTCAAAAATCAGACACAATTACACGTTTCGAAGCTGGTTTCACTGCAGGTGCTAAATCTGTAAAACCTGATATTGATGTTCAAGTTCAATATGCTGAGTCATTCTCTGATGCTGCCAAAGGTTCAACGATTGCTTCAACAATGTATGCTTCAGGCGCAGATATTATCTATCAAGCAGCTGGTGGAACTGGTACAGGTGTCTTCACAGCCGCTAAAGAGGTTAATGAAAAACTTAGCGCTGATAGCGATAAAAAGGTTTGGGTAATCGGTGTTGACCGTGACCAATCAGCAGAAGGAAACTATACATCTTCAGATAATAAAAAATCTAACTTTGTATTGACTTCAACAATCAAACAAGTTGGTACAGTCGTTAAAGACATTGCTAACGATCAAGTTAAAGGCAAAAAATTTGAAGGTGGTAAAACTAAGACTTACGGTATCAAAGATGGCGGTGTTGACATCGTAACATCTAGTCTCCCTTCAGATATTAAGGATGCAGTCGTAAAAGCTAAAGATCAAATCAAGAATGGTGAATTGAAACCAACTGATGGTCTTAGCAAATAATGGGTTAAGTACACACACTTAGACTTTAAACTGGGACAATTTTTGTCTCAGCAAAGGGAAGCAGTTTATGATTTCCTTTGCTGATATAATAATTATTTTTTATAGGAGATTGTATGACGAAGCCAAATGTCATTGAAATGCACGACATTACCAAAAAATTTGGTGAATTTGTTGCAAACGATCACATCAATCTCGATGTGAGACCAGGAGAAATCCATGCCCTCCTCGGTGAAAATGGTGCAGGTAAGTCAACCTTGATGAATATGCTTGCAGGTCTTTTACAGCCTACAAGTGGAACAATTAAGGTAAATGGGCAAGCTGTGACGATTGATTCACCGTCTAAAGCAACAAAATTGGGTATTGGGATGGTCCACCAGCACTTTATGTTGGTTGAAGCTTTTACAGTTGCTGAAAACATCATTTTAGGTAGTGAAGTGACCAAATCTGGTGGTGTTCTTGATATGAAGAAGGCTGTAAAGGAAATTACAGAATTGTCTCAACGATACGGCCTGGCGGTTGATCCATCAGCTAAGATTGCAGACATCTCTGTCGGTGCCCAACAACGTGTTGAAATCCTTAAAACCTTGTACCGTGGTGCTGATATTTTGATTTTCGATGAGCCCACAGCCGTTTTGACACCTTCTGAAATTACGGAACTTTTAAACATCATGAGAACTTTGGTTAAGGAAGGTAAGTCTATTATCCTTATCACCCATAAGTTGGATGAAATTCGTACGGTTTCTGATCGTGTTACGGTTATTAGACGTGGTAAGTCAATTGATACAGTGACTATTGAAGGCTCTACAAATGCCGATTTGGCTGAAATGATGGTTGGTCGTCATGTTTCCTTTAAGACAGATAAAATTCCTTCAAATCCTAAAGAAGTGGTTCTTTCTATTAAAAATTTGGTAGTTAATGAGAATCGAGGTGTTCCAGCTGTTAAAAACTTATCGTTAGATGTGCGTGCTGGTGAGATAATTGGTATCGCTGGTATTGACGGAAATGGACAGACAGAACTTGTCCAAGCGATTACGGGACTTCGTAAAATTAAATCTGGTGACATCACTATTAAGGGTGAGTCTATCATTCATAAGACCACACGTCAGATTACTGAGATGAGTGTCGGTCATATTCCAGAAGATCGCCATCGTGATGGTATGATTCTTGAGATGACAGTTGCTGAAAATATTGCTCTTCAGACCTATTATAAGGAGCCTAATTCTAAGAACGGTATTTTGAATTATAATATCATCAATGCAAAGGCTCGTGAATTGATGAACGAATTTGACGTTCGTGGTGCTGGAGAATTAATCGCCGGTGGTGATTTGTCAGGTGGTAACCAACAAAAAGCAGTTATCGCCCGTGAAATTGACCGTAATCCAGATCTTCTTATTGTCAGTCAGCCAACTCGTGGTCTTGATGTTGGTGCCATTGAGTACATCCGTAAACGTATTATCGCTGAACGTGATAAAGGTAAGGCTGTCATTGTTGTCAGTTTTGAATTGGATGAAATTCTTGATATGTCAGATCAAATTGCTGTTATCTATGATGGTGCAATTCAAGGTATCTTAGATCCTGCTGAAACCAATAAGCAAGATCTTGGTATCCTTATGGCTGGTGGACAATTGAATAAGGAGGAAGCAAATGTCTAAAAAAACACAAAATTGGGCAGTTCCTTTAATTGCTGTTCTCTTGGGAATGTTGGTCGGTGCTGTTTTGATGTTAATCTTTGGTTACGACCCATTCTGGGCCTACTACGATCTTTTCCAAACGGCCTTTGGTTCTTTGAAAAATATTGGTGAAATTCTACGTGCCATGAGTCCGTTGATTCTTATCGCACTCGGATTTTCTGTAGCATCTAAGGCAGGATTTTTCAACGTTGGTTTGCCAGGGCAGGCCTTAGCTGGTTGGACCTCTGCTGTGTGGTTTGCATTAGCGTTTCCAGAACTACCAAAAGTGGTTTCAGTTTTCTGTACAGTAATCATCGGTCTTGTAGCTGGTGGTATCGCTGGTGCAATTCCGGGTATTCTTCGTGCTTATTTGGGAACTAGTGAGGTCATTGTTACCATCATGATGAACTACATCATTTTGTATGTAGCAAATAATATTGTTCGATTTGGTTTTACAGCCGACATGTTGCGTTCATCAGAAGCATCTAATAAGGTCGCAGCCTCTGCAAGCTATCAAACAGAATTCTTATCATCTTTAACTGGTGGCTCACGTTTTAATATTGGTTTCTTCCTTGCTCTTGCAGCAGTTTTCCTTGTTTGGTTCATGCTCAAGAAAACAACAACTGGTTTTGAAATTACATCTGTAGGTCTTAACCCTCATGCGTCTGAATATGCAGGGATGTCATCAAAACGTGTTATTATCATGTCTATGATTATTTCAGGTGCCCTTTGTGGACTTGGAGGAACAGTAGAAGGACTTGGTACCTTCCAAAATGCATTTGTTCAAAACTCTTCATTGGCAATTGGTTGGAACGGTATGGCGGTTGCTCTTTTGGCTACTAATTCACCTATTGGTATTCCGTTTGCTGCCCTTCTTTATGGTGTCTTGTCTGTAGGTAAGAGTGGTATGATTGGTGTGCCTTCTGAGGTTATCGACGTTGTATCTGCTCTGATTATCTTCTTTGTTGGTGCTAACTACATTATTAGATATTGGGTTCTCCCTCGTCATAAGTCAGTGAAAGCTAAAGGAGGACAAAACTAATATGGACTTCATTACAATTTTAGCCTTGATTGTTGCCTCTATGGTGAAATACTCAGCACCATTGATTTTCACAAGTATCGGTGGTACTTTCTCTGAACGAGGTGGTATCGTAAATGTCGGTCTTGAAGGAATCATGGTTATTGGAGCCTTCGCAGGTGTTATCTTTAACTTGAATTTTGCAGATAGCTTTGGTGATGCAACTCCTTGGATTGCCGCGATTGTAGCAGGTCTTATTGGTCTTGTTTACTCATTGCTCCACGCGGTTGCGACCATTAATTTCCGTGCGGACCATGTTGTTTCTGGTACGGTATTGAACTTGATTGCTCCATCTTTAGCAGTCTTTCTGACACGTGTTATCTTTGGTGCCGGTCAAACACCAGCTATTAGCCATAACTTTAAAACTGTATCATTTCCAATTTTGAGCCATATTCCAATCTTGGGTAAAGTCTTCTTTACGAACGTTTCCTTGATTGCATATGTAGCTATTTTGGTTTCAGTTGTGTCATGGTGGGTTATCTTCAAGACTCGCTTTGGTTTGCGTCTTCGCTCAGTAGGTGAGCACCCACAGGCTGCAGATACACTTGGGATTAACGTTTATCGCATGCGTTACTACGGTGTTATGATTTCTGGTTTTCTTGGTGGTGTTGGTGGTGCGGTTTACGCCCAATCGATTTCAAATAACTTTGCCGTTACCACTATTGCTGGTCCTGGTTTCATCGCTTTGGCTGCTATGATTTTTGGTCGTTGGAATCCAGTTGGTGCTATGCTTTCAAGTTTGTTCTTCGGTTTGTCACAATCATTGGCAATTATCGGAAAACAACTTCCTGGAATTTCACATGTTCCAAACGTCTATTTGCAAATTGCACCATATATTTTGACAATTATTGTTTTAGCTGCATTCTTCGGTAAGGCCGTTGCACCTAAAGCAGATGGTGTTAACTATATCAAATCTAAATAGGAACTCAAAAGAGTTTCTGATGAGAAGGCCCTTGGGCCTTCTTTTCTGTACTCAAAAAGCCCAACTTTGCCGAAATGAGAACAGCAGTGATGAGCTTTTCTTTTTATGAAAAATGTGGGTTAAAGACTTTTTCGTGACCGATAGTTGTGTCCCATCCGTGGCCTGGGAAAACGCGATAGTGGTTAGGAAGAGTGAAGAGTTGCTCTTGAATGCTAGAAAGTAACTGGTCGTGATTACCTGTAGGAAGGTCCCATCGCCCAACTGTTTCTTTAAAAAGGGCATCACCAGAAAAAACAGTTTCTTCTTTTTCAAAGATAAAGGAGACTCCACCGATAGAATGTCCAGGAGTTGGAACAACTTTAAACTGGAAGTTGCCAATGTTATAGTCCTTGATAAAATCAAAGTAGTAGTCAGCAGGATTGACAATAACATCTTCCATATCATCATGACGTGGAAGACCAGACAAATTATGAACAGGATTCATTAACCAGTCTTTCTCAGTTTCTGCGACATAGACAGGCGGGTGGTTATAAGCTTGACGGACAGCTTCGACGCTCATAATGTGATCGTAGTGCGTGTGGGTCAAGAGGATAGCCACAACAGGTTTAGCAATTGCCTCGAGTTCAGCTAAGATACTTGAAGTGTTGCTTCCTGGATCAATGACTAAGCTGGCTGATTCATTTTCTAAAATATAGGTGTTTTCCTGGGCAACAGGATTTAAAATTCGTCTTATTTTCATAGCTCTAGTTTAGCACGAAATTCAGGCTTTTTCCAATATCAGAATGATGGTTTTATCTTTTTTTGGTGTCTTGGATATGCTATAATAAGGTCACTATGAGTGAAAAAAACACGAATAAATATGCCATTGTTGACTTGGAAGCAACCTCCGCTTCGTCAACGGCTAGTATTATACAGGTGGGAATTGTCATCATGCAAAATGGTCAGGTGATTGACGAATTTGCGAGTGATGTTAACCCACACCAAGAACTCGATGATCACATTATTCATTTAACAGGGATTACCGATCAGCAGTTGGCTCAAGCCCCAGATTTCTCAGAAATTGCTAGAACCGTTTTTGAACTGATTGAGGATTGTATTTTTGTTGCCCATAATGTAAAATTTGATGCCAACTTGCTTGCAGAGGCACTTTTTATGGAGGGTTTCGAACTAAGGACACCTCGTGTGGATACTGTCGAATTGGCTCAGGTCTTTTATCCGACGCTAGAACAATATAAACTTTCTTATTTATCACAAGTCTTAAATCTTGACTTAGCACAAGCTCATACAGCAATTGAAGATGCGAGAGCTACAGGACAGCTTTTGTTTCATTTAATGGATAAGATTGCTAGCTTACCTAGACAGACTATTAACATGCTCTTAACATTTTCTGATAATTTGCTTTTTGAGTCTGAATTGGTTATTCGTGATGCTATAAAAGGTAAAACTAACAGTCTTTCAAAGGAATATGTCATGCTTGAGGAATCTGGTATCGTTCTTCGTAGACCCTTGACTTACATGTCGGAACGTAAGCTTTCTCAAGATTTTGAAACTAATATTGCTCTATTAGGTTTGGAATCAAGATCTAAACAAGAGGAATTTGCGAAGACAGTGAGGAGGGAACTTGACAATACTGATATTTCAATGATTCAAGCTCAAACTGGAATCGGGAAAACCTATGGCTATCTGCTCCCCTTGTTAGCACAAGCCAATGTTGATAAAGTAGTAGTAGCTGTTCCGACCAAGCTCCTTCAAAATCAGATTATGAGTAAGGAGGCTAAGGCCTTAGCAGAAGTCTTTAATATTAACTTTCATAGTCTTAAAGGACCAACGAACTATATCAAATTGGATGCTTTTTACCATACCTTGTTACGTCAGGATAGTAACCGTTTGATTAATCGTTATAAAATGCAACTTTTAGTTTGGTTGACTGAAACCGAAACTGGTGATCTTGACGAAATTAAACAGAAACAACGCTACATGGCTTATTTTGATGAAATCAAACATGATGGTAAGCTAAAGGCAGATAGTCTTTTTGCAGGCTACGATTTTTGGAAGCAGTCTTATCAAAAAGGTCAAGAAGCTAGAGTGGTTGTAACCAATCATGCTTATCTATTGACACGTATGGAAGATGACCATGATTTTGTTCGAGGAAAGACTCTTGTGATTGATGAAGGACAAAAGATGGTTCTGGCTTTGGAACAGTTTTCACGTCATCAAGTCAATCTTACGACTCTTTTGCAACATATTCATCGTATTCTTGATAGTGGTAGTCAGACTTTGTTGCAACAGCGTTTGCTTGAAAATTTGCAGTTTGAAGTGAGCCATTTAATTCAAGAGCATCAACAATTCCCTCAGAAGCAGTATAATCGACAGCAATTAAATCGTTTGCTTCAAACCATTTCTGAACTTGAAGGTGAGAGTGATGTGATGGAGATGCTGTCACCATTGAACACACCGCTTTACAGTCATTTTTGGCTTGAAACAGACTATTATCAGGAACATCGCGTTACTTATTTAAAGGCTTCACGTCAGGAGATATTGAAATTATCTAGTTATCTCCCAAGTGCTCAAAAAGTGTTAATCGTTTCAGCAACAATTGATATTGGTCCAGACGTCGATGTGGCTGATTTATTAGGAATAAGTCAGGTACGTAAAGTAAGCCTTCCAATGGATACTTTACCAAATCAAGCTATCTGGATTGATCAAACCATGCCTATGATTGGCGTTTCTTCTGAAGAAGAATATGGAGAAGCAATTGCAAAGCGACTCCAGAAACTATCTGCAATGGGATATCCTATTTTAGTATTATTTACATCTCGAAAGAGTATGATAGCTGTTTCTGATTTGTTAGATCATAGGAAAGTTCATCACTTGACTCAAGAGAAAAATGGGACAGCTTTTAATGTCAAAAAACGTTTCGATAAAGGTGAGACTAATCTCTTACTTGGTATGGGGTCGTTCTGGGAGGGTGCTGATTTTGCTCAACAAGATAAGGTTATCGAGGTTATCACACGTCTTCCTTTTGACAATCCTAAAGATCCTTTCTATCAAAAAATAGAGTCTTTGTTATCTAAGCAAGGAAGAAGTACTTTTGATAGTTACAGTCTCCCGATGACGGTTTTACGTTTCAAACAGGCCATTGGACGTGCCCAAAGAAGACCAGAACAGCGATCAGCTATTTTACTAATGGATAATCGCCCCCTAGTTAAGAGCTATGGAAAACTGTTCATAAAGGAAGTGTCACAAGAAATCATCCTAAAACATGCCCCATTTAAGCTGCTGAAAGAGGACATTCAAGAATTCTTAGAAAAAGACTGCTAATTTCTTAGGCAAAGATTTTCTAAGACGACAGAGTTTCTATACATTTCCTGAGTCATAAAAAGATAGTTATTACTAGTGATATAGCTATGTAAAGATTTCTCTTTTTCTGATATAATAAATTCAGAAACTTTTTTAGGAGGCATTATGCGTAAACAACGACAACCGTGGACAAAAAAGCAACAGCTTATTTTTGGAATGATTGTACTTGTTGTGACTGTAATTGTGTCTATTACAGCAATGCTAGTTGTTGCGGTAAAGCCCTATGTCGATGCTGAGAAGCAAGTGATTGCCATAGCTAAGACCAAAGCTGATCTTCATACTGTTTCTGAATTTAATATCTACAACGGTCAGGCAACCTACTACGGACTTCTTGGAAAGTCTGGTCAAGGTGAGAAACTGGCTATTATCGTGAGTCATGATTCAGGTGAGGTTGATATCTACAAGCAATCTGATGGTATAAGTAAGTCAGTGGCTAAAAAAGCAGCTAAAGCCTATGGTGCTAAGGATATATCCTATGTCCACCTAGGAAAATATGGCAAAACTCCTATTTGGGAAGTGAAGTCAGGAACCCAGTATTATCTGGTTGATTTTATCTCAGGTCAGGTTATTAAAGTGGAAGGACTATAATGAAATGACAAAATTATCAAATCGTGTATTACAAATGGAAGAAAGTGTTACTTTAGCTGCCAGTGCGCGTGCTAAAGCTCTTAAAGCTCAAGGACGTGATATCTTGAGTTTGACACTCGGTGAACCAGATTTTGTAACACCTAAGAACATTCAAGATGCTGCCATTGCCTCTATCGAAAATGGTAAGGCAAGTTTCTATACCGTAGCTTCTGGACTTCCAGAACTTAAGGATGCGATTAGCACTTATATGGAAAATTTCTACGGCTATACTGTGAAACCAAATGAGATTGTTGTCGGCACTGGTGCTAAGTTTATCTTGTATGCTTTCTTTGCTACGGTCATCAATCCTGGTGATGAAGTCATTATTCCAACACCTTGCTGGGTTTCTTACGTAGACCAAGTTAAAATGGTTGAAGGTATTCCGGTCACTTTCCAAACAACTGAAGCTAATCACTTTAAAGCAACGGTTGAACAACTTGAAGCAGCCCGTACTGAAAAAACTAAAGTTGTCTTGCTTAATTCTCCATCAAATCCAACAGGAATGATTTACAGCAAAGAAGAATTGCAATCAATTGGCGACTGGGCAGTTGAGCACGATATTTTGATTTTAGCTGATGACATTTATGGCCGATTGGTCTATAATGGCAATACTTTCACACCAATTTCAAGCTTGTCAGATGCTATTCGTAAGCAAACAATTGTGATTAATGGTGTTTCCAAGACCTATTCTATGACAGGTTGGCGCGTGGGATTTGCTGTAGGAGATCCAGAAATTATTTCAGGAATGGCGAAGATTATTAGCCAAACAACATCAAATCTTACAGCAGTTTCTCAATACGCTGCTATTGAAGCTTTAACTGGTGATCAGTCTTCTATTGAAGAGATGCGTCAAGCCTTTGAAGAACGTTTGAATACGATATATCCACTCTTGGCTGAAGTACCTGGATTTGAAGTTATCAAACCTCAAGGTGCCTTTTACCTTTTCCCTAATGTTAAAAAAGCTATGGAAATCAAAGGCTATACAGATGTCAATGATTTTACCAATGCCATCCTTGAAGAGGCAGAGGTGGCTTTAGTGACAGGTGCGGGATTTGGTGCTCCTGAAAATATTCGTTTTAGCTATGCTACAGATTTAGATACTCTGAAAGAGGCTGTTCGTCGTATCAAAGCATTTATGGAAAAATAAATTTTAATATAAATCAAAAGAAAAGAGAAGTAATTACATGTCTAAACAATTAGTTTCAATTATTGATGTGCCTAAACACGTGGGCGAAGAAATCACTATCGGTGCATGGGTAGCTAACAAATCAGGTAAAGGGAAATTGGCCTTTCTTCAATTGCGTGATGGAACTGCCTTCTTCCAAGCGGTAGCTTTCAAACCTAACTTCATCGAAAAATACGGTGAAGAAGAAGGTACTGAAAAATTTGATACTGTTAAACGCCTTAGTCAAGAAACATCAGTTTATGTGACTGGTGTGGTCAAAGAAGACGAACGTTCAAAATTTGGTTACGAGTTGGATGTGACAGCAGTAGAAGTCATCGGTGAATCACATGATTACCCAATCACACCAAAAGAACACGGAACTGACTTCTTGATGGATAATCGTCACCTTTGGTTGCGTTCACGTAAACAAATGGCTGTTCAACAAATTCGTAATGCGATTATTTACGCAACTTACGAATTCTTTGATAAAAATGGTTTCATCAAATTTGATAGTCCAATTTTGTCGGGAAATGCAGCTGAAGATTCAACAGAATTATTTGAAACGGATTACTTTGGTACACCTGCTTACCTAAGCCAATCTGGTCAGCTTTACCTTGAAGCTGGTGCCATGGCTCTTGGTCGTGTCTTTGACTTTGGTCCTGTTTTCCGTGCCGAAAAATCAAAAACACGTCGTCACTTGACTGAGTTCTGGATGATGGATGCTGAGTATTCGTTCTTGTCACATGATGAGTCTCTTGACTTGCAAGAAGCATATGTTAAAGCGCTTATTCAAGGTGTTATTGATCGTGCGCCACAAGCTCTTGAAATTCTTGAACGTGACGTAGATCTTCTTAAGAAATACATTGCTGAGCCATTCAAGCGTGTATCTTATGATGAGGCAATTGATCTTCTTCAAGCACATGAAAATGATGAAGATACAGATTATGAGCACCTCGAACATGGGGATGACTTCGGTTCACCACACGAAACTTGGATTTCAAACTATTTTGGTGTTCCAACATTCGTTGTTAATTATCCAGCAAGCTTCAAGGCCTTCTACATGAAACCAGTTCCTGGTAATCCTGAGCGCGTTCTTTGTGCAGACCTTTTGGCTCCAGAAGGTTATGGTGAAATCATCGGTGGTTCAATGCGTGAAGATGACTACGATGCTCTTGTAGCTAAAATGGATGAACTCGGAATGGACCGTTCAGAATACGAATTCTACCTTGACCTTCGTAAATATGGTTCGGTACCACACGGTGGTTTTGGTATCGGTATTGAACGTATGGTTACTTTCGTAGCTGGAACAAAACACATCCGTGAAGCTATTCCATTCCCACGTATGTTGCACCGTATCAAACCATAAGTAAAATTCTTTAGGAGTGCAAAAGTATGAAAAGATGGTTACTTGGTCTTTTGGCCTTACTTTGTATGGTTTCGATGGTAGCTTGTAGCAAGTCTGCTCCCTCACTGGAGGGTGAATGGCAGGCACAAGATGCCTTAAAGAAGGATTATACGATTGTCTTCAAGAAAGATAAGGTCAAGATTGGTGAGCAGGATTATAACTATACAGTGGATGGTCCAAAGTCTAAAGCTGACTTTACCTATTATTCGCTTAAAGTAAAAGAGCAGGGAAAAGAAACGAGTTATACTGTATTTTTCCCCACAAAATCAAAAGAAACAGCCCTCTTTTTACAACCTAATGATGACAAAGAGCCTCTGAAAGGGCAAATGCTCTTTGCACTCAATAAAAAGGAAAAACCAGACTACTATGACTATGTCAAAAAGTATATGAAATAATAAGAGAAGGATTAGTTTGGAGATAATTCTTTTCTTTTTGAAAATACCTGTTTCAATTTTCAGAATATTTTGCTATAATAACAACATACTAGTCGAAGGAGAATTATCATGGCAAAAACTATTCATACTGATAAAGCACCAGCTGCAATTGGACCTTATGTTCAAGGTAAAATCGTAGGAAATCTTTTGTTTGCATCTGGCCAAGTACCATTGTCACCAGAAACAGGTGAAATCATTGGTGAAACGATTCAAGAACAAACAGAACAAGTCCTTAAAAATGTTGGCGCTATTTTGGCAGAAGCTGGAACAGACTTTGACCATGTTGTGAAAACAACTTGTTTCCTCAGCGATATCAATGATTTTGTTCCATTTAACGAGGTTTATGCAACTGCATTTAATGCTGACTTTCCTGCACGTTCTGCGGTAGAAGTAGCACGCTTACCGAAAGATGTTAAAATTGAAATCGAAGTTATTGCTGAGATTGATTAAGGAAGAGAGCCTTGGCTCTTTTCTTTTTATCTTAACTATGATAAACTATTGAAGATAAATAATTTTCGATGTTTGGGAGACACCATCGCTAAAAAAAACCAGTAATGGCGTTTTTTGGCTCCCCCAAGGGGCCTTTTTATGTGTCTCAGACATCACGAATAAAGAGGAATATTATGAAACGTCAATCAGCTTTGGTCGTCTTTAGTGGCGGTCAAGATTCTACAACTTGCCTTTTTTGGGCTCTAAAACATTATGAAACAGTTGAATTAGTTACTTTTGCATACGGACAACGTCATAGCTTGGAAATTGAAGTAGCTAAAGAGATTGCGCAAGAACAAGGGCTTAAACATCATGTTTTGGATATGTCTTTGCTTGGTCAAATCACTGAAAATGCCTTAACATCTGATATTGAGATTGAGGCTGAAGAAGGTGAAGTACCAAATACCTTTGTAGACGGGCGTAATCATCTTTTCCTTTCTTTTGCAGCTGTTCTAGCCAAGCAACGTGGTATCACTGATATTGTTACGGGTGTTTGTGAGACAGACTTTTCTGGTTATCCAGACTGTCGTGATGTTTTTGTCAAATCCCTTAATGTCACACTTAATCTTGCCATGGCCTATGATTTTGTTATCCAAACCCCACTCATGTGGTTAGATAAGGCTGAGACTTGGGCTTTGGCTGACCAACTAGGAGCTTTTGACTACGTTCGTGAAAAAACGCTGACTTGCTATAACGGTATTATAGGGATAGGATGTGGTGATTGCCCTGCCTGTCACTTGCGTCAAAAAGGTCTTGAAAAATATCTTGCAGAAAGAGGAGATGCTTAATGTTTTTTGCACCGAAAGAAATCAAAAAAGAAACAGGTGAGTCTTTGGTTTATAATCCTCACCGTACAATGGTTTCTAAAGAGTTTACTTTTGATGCTGCCCATCATCTCTTTAATTATGAGGGAAAATGTAAGTCCCTTCATGGCCATACTTATCACCTTCAGATTGCAGTAAGTGGTTACTTGGATGAGCGTGGTATGACTTATGATTTTGGTGACCTTAAGCGCATTTATAAGGACCATTTGGAACCTCAGTTAGATCACCGTTATCTCAATGAGACATTGCCTTATATGAACACAACTGCGGAAAATATGGTTTTCTGGATTTTCCAGACGACTAGTGAATATCTTCCGGAGGAGCGTGGGCTTCGTTTGGAGTATGTACGGCTATATGAGACACCGACAGCTTTTGCGGAGTTTAGACGGGAGTGGTTAGATGACTAGAGAACGAGTACTTAAACTACCAGTCCTTGAAATTTTTGGACCGACCTTTCAAGGGGAAGGCCGAGCTATCGGTCAAAAGACCATGTTTGTAAGGACAGCGGGATGTGATTACCATTGTGATTGGTGTGATTCTGCCTTCACTTGGGACGGGTCAGAAAAGCCAACCCGAATGACAGCTGATGAAGTTATTGAAGCTTTAGATGCACTAGGGACTTACGATTATGTTACTCTGTCTGGAGGGAATCCAGCTCTTTTAGCAGCAAATATGGCAGAACTCGTTTCAAAACTCAAGGCTAGAGGCATAACTCTGGCCGTTGAAACACAAGGCTCTCGTTGGCAGGAGTGGTTAAGGGATATTGACCAAGTAACCTTAAGTCCTAAACCACCTTCATCTAAGATGGAAGTCAATATGGAGACACTTGATTTTATTGTTTCCCAGCTGGATCCTGATAAGCTTACTTTTAAGGTTCCTGTCTTTGATGATGCTGATTTGGCTTTTGCTAAGATGATTCAAGAGCGTTATCAACCAGATGTTATGTTTCTCTCAGCTGGTAATCCTGAACCGAAAGCAGAAGGAAATATTGTCCAACATCAATTAAATCGCCTCAAGGAACTCTGGGAAACAGTAGCTACTGATGACTCATGGGGCAATGTACGTGTTCTCCCTCAGCTTCATACCCTACTCTATGATAATGAGCGCGGAGTCTAATCTTCACATTCTATAAGCTTAGAATTGATAGTATTTTTACTTTTTTAATAATTAACATTAGAAATTTAGATTAAAAATTGACCATATAAAGGTCTAGAAAAATTAACAATAAAGGAAGAAAAATGTCACAACAAGAAGAAATGAAAAACCTCACTCTCCTTGGTAATAAGGAGACACCTTATATTTTTGAATACTCTCCACAAGTTTTGGAATCTTTTGATAATCGTCATGTTGATAATGATTATTTTATCAAATTCAACTGTCCAGAATTTACGTCACTTTGTCCTATTACTGGGCAACCAGATTTCGCTAGCATCTATATCTCTTATATTCCAGACCAGCTTTGTGTGGAGTCTAAATCTCTAAAGCTTTATCTCTTTAGCTATCGTAACCATGGTGATTTCCACGAAAACTGTATTAATACCATTGGTAAAGATTTAGTGGAGCTTTTGAATCCTCGTTACCTTGAGGTTTGGGGGAAATTTACTCCTCGTGGTGGTATTTCAATTGACCCCTATTACAACTATGGTCGTCCAAAATCAAAATATGAAAATATGGCCGAGCAACGTCTTTTTAATCATGATCTTTATCCTGAAAATATTGATAATCGTTAACCCAATGATGAAAGTCCTTATAAGAATAATGGACTTTTTTCTTGTCCAAAAATAGATTAAGTGGTATCGGAAGTAAAAATATTTTTGACATTATATTGGTCATATGTTAGAAACTTCTATCATTAAAATAGTTTGACAATAGAAACTTTATTTCTCACAATTAGGTTGTAAAACGCAGTGTAAGCGGTCTCTTGTAAAAAGGTATATTTATTTTAAAAAGGGCTTGAATTGTCAAATTAAGTACGTACTTTCCCCACAGAATACTTCATAAGGTGTTTTCCAGTTATGACATTTTCGTGGCTTATTATTAAGTTTGTTCTCCCACAGATGAATAGTCTGCACATCAACCAATGTTAGATTACTACCCTTTGGAAAATATTCTCTTAGTAGTCCATTCGTATTCTCATTAGTCCCTCGTTGCCATGGAGCATAGGGATCAGGAAAATAGACTTCAATTTTTTTACATGAGATAGTGAGTTATCATCAAAATACCCTCTGTAAATGGCTCTATAGATTGTTTGATAACTAATAACAGTTTTCCCATACTCTAATCTCAAATGACCTTCTATTTCTTCAGGAGACCATTGGTAATCGAGAAATAAATGTTTGACGGTATTGCTTAAATTGTGATCTCTTTCAAGCATACGTTTTCGCCCACAGTGTGATTTAGCAATATAGTAGGCTTTCTGTGCATGACCTGGAGAATAGCTTCCTTCTTTTAGATGTCGCTTCCACTCACGACTAATACTAGACGGATGACGATGAAGTGGCTTAACAAAATGATGGTAGCTCATAAGATTTCCTTTCGTAACTAGTTCGTTCAATTCTATTTTACTAGAAAATCTTATGAGTTTTTATTGTGCTCTTATATTGTATATTCAAGGGGATGAAAACAATGAGAAAAAGTTTACGTTTAATTTCGTGTGTTGTATTAGGAGAAGCCCGAGATTAGTCTTGGATTCTTTTACTTTATTGATTGAACGTTTGAGTCTTCAATGTGGTATAATAAAGCCTAGAAAGAAGGCGAAACTATGCAGGTAAAAAGAGTTCAAGATTATATCTCTAAAGAGTGGTTCGACGAGACAGATGGTTCTTATTTCGAACGACTGAATAGTCGTTTACAGGTTCTTCTAAGAAAAGACTACCCTGATTTAAAAGGGCATGATTTTATAAGTAATATCAGTCTTTTGGATTATAGGTTAGTTTTTCTCGACGAGGTTATCTCAAATGCTAATGAGAAAAATGAGCATGTGCGTGAAACAGTTCATGATGTGACCAAGAGTTTGCTATACGAAGACCAGGATATCCAGGAACAATTGGATAGTCGAATTACTTTTGGCCAAAAGGTGGCTGATGAAGTGGCCAGATTTGGTGGATCTTGGACTTTTATCTTGTCATTCATTGCTTTTATGGGGATTTGGATGGGGATGAATGTCGTTCAACCCTTTGGTATTGCCTTTGACAAGTACCCATTTATTCTGTTGAATCTCGCCTTATCTACACTGGCTGCAGTTCAGGCACCTCTGATTATGATGAGTCAGAATCGAGCATCGGATTATGATCGATTGCAAGCACGAAATGACTATCACGTCAATAAACAATCAAAGGAAGAAATCCGACTTTTACATGAAAAGATTGATCACTTGGTGCAACAAGACCAATCAGATTTGCTTACTATCCAAAAATTGCAGACAGAAATGCTAATGGCAGTTAGTCAACAAGTTGAGAAGATATCAGATGATATTCGTGTTTTGAAAGAAATGAGACTAGAAAGGGAGACTCATGAAGACAAAGATAATTAATTTAGTTGTTGTTACAGGGATGAGTGGTGCAGGTAAGACTGTAGCAATTCAATCATTTGAGGACATTGGTTATTTTACCATTGATAATATTCCACCTTCACTGGTGCCAAAGGTTATTGAGCTGTTGAAACACAGTGAAGAGACAGATAAGATTGCTCTTGTTGTAGACATGCGTAGTCGTGTGTTCTTTGACGAAATTAACGATATTTTAGATCAGTTGGAAAGCAATGAGGAACTCAATTTCAAAATTCTTTTCTTAGATGCTACTGATGGGGAATTAGTTTCACGTTATAAAGAGACACGTCGTAGTCATCCACTAGCGGCAGATGGACGTGTTTTGGATGGAATTAAGCTAGAGCGTGAACTTTTATCGCCACTTAAGAGTTTGAGTCAAAACGTGGTGGATACAACTGAACTAACTCCACGTCAGCTTCGTAAGGCAATTTCTGAACAATTTTCATCTAAGCAAGACCAATCTTCTTTCCGGATTGAAGTTTTGAGTTTTGGATTTAAATATGGGTTGCCATTGGATGCAGATTTGGTATTTGATGTCCGTTTCTTGCCAAATCCATATTATGATCATACTCTTCGTAACCTCACTGGCTTGGACAGAGAAGTTTATGATTTTGTTATGACTCATAAGGAATCAGAGGATTTTTACAAGAATTTAAGTCATCTCATTAAACCAATTCTTCCAGGCTATCAAAAAGAAGGTAAATCTGTTCTTACCATTGCTGTTGGATGTACAGGTGGTCAACACCGTAGTGTAGCTTTTGCGCATCGTCTAGCTCAAGATTTGAAAAATGATTGGACGGTAAATGAAACACATCGTGATAAGGATAGACGTAAGGAGACGGTGAATCGTTCATGAAAAAACCAAGAATTACAGTAATAGGTGGGGGAACTGGTATTCCAGTTATTCTTCGTAGTTTGCGTCATAAAGATGTTGATATCACTGCTGTTGTAACTGTGGCTGATGATGGCGGTTCTTCAGGCGATTTGCGTGATATTATGAAACTAACTCCTCCAGGGGATTTGCGCAATGTTTTGGTTGCTATGAGTGATATGCCTAAACTTTATGAACGCGTTTTCCAATACCGTTTTGATCAAACTGATGGAGCTTTAGCTGGTCACCCACTTGGAAACCTGATTATCGCTGGAATTTCAGAAATGCAAGGGTCTACCTATAATGCTATGCAGCTTTTAACGAAGTTTTTCCATGTTACAGGTAAAATTTATCCTGCCAGCGAGACTGCTCTAACCCTTCATGCCGTTTTTCAAGATGGGCATGAGGTGGCAGGCGAGAGTAGCATTTCTCAATACGACGGCATGATTGAGCGTGTCTATGTGACTAACACCTACAATGAAGAGGTGCCGAAGGCAAGTCGTAAGGTTGTTGATGCCATTATGAATAGTGATATGATTGTACTAGGCCCTGGCTCCCTTTATACATCGATTTTGCCAAATCTGGTTATACCAGAGATTCGTCAAGCGCTTTTAGAGACCAAGGCTGATGTCACTTACATTTGTAATATTATGACTCAGTATGGAGAAACGGAGCAATTTTCAGATGCTGACCATGTGGCCGTTCTCAATCGTCATCTTGGCTCTGATGTTATTGATAATGTTTTGGTTAACATCGAAAAGGTTCCTCAGGAATACATGGCTAGTAATGAATTTGATGAATACCTTGTTCAGGTTGAGCATGATTTTGAGGGCTTACGTCGTGAAGCAAAAACAATTGTTTCTTCTAATTTTCTGCGACTTGAGAACGGAGGTGCCTTCCACCATGGCGATTTGGTAGTGGAAGAGCTTATGCATTTAGTGAGGAAGAAGTCATGAGTTTCACGATTAAGGTTAAAGAGGAGATAATTGCAGCCTCGAGTAAAGATATAGCGGAATTGTCAGCATTGATTAAGATGTCTGGTTCCGTTGGTTTAACGAATCAAGGACTGACTCTCTCTATTTCGACAGAGAATGCAAAAATTGCTCGTCATATCTACCAGTTGATAGAAAATCGCTACCATTGCGATTCTGAATTGAGACATTATAACAAGACTAATCTCAAGAAAAATCGTGTTTACACTGTCTTTGTTGCTGAGAGTGTCAATGACATTTTGTCTGATTTACAATTAGCAGATTCTTTCTTCGGCTTTGAAACAGGCATTGAAACGTCAATAATGGAAGATGACGAGGCTGGAAGGTCCTATTTACGGGGGGCTTTTTTGGCAACTGGAACGGTACGCGATCCTGAGAAAGGCCGTTATCAATTGGAAATCTTCTCTGTCTATCAGGACCACGCAGAAGATCTAGCCTCTCTCATGAAAAAATTTATGCTTGATGCTAAGGTTTTGAGCCATAAAAATGGTTTTGTAACCTATCTTCAAAAAGCTGAGGATATTATGGATTTTCTCATCGTTATTGGTGCCATGACTTCTAAGGAGATTTTTGAAGAGGTCAAAATTATGAGGGAGACGAGAAATGACCTCAATCGTGCTAATAATGCGGAAACAGCTAATATTGCTAGAACGATTAGTGCTAGCATGAAAACAATTAATAATATTATCAAGATTATGGATACGGTTGGCTTGGAAGTTTTACCAGTTGAACTGCGTCAAATTGCCCAACTCCGTATTGCTAATCCAGATTACTCTATCCAGCAAATCGCAGATAGTATAGAACCTCCTCTAACCAAGAGTGGTGTCAACCATCGTCTCAGAAAAATAAATAAGATAGCAGACGATTTGTAAGTAGAAAGGAAGCTTTTATGGCTTGTACAACGATTTTAGTAGGTAAGAAAGCCTCATATGATGGCTCTACCATGATTGCACGTACTGAAGATTCTCAATCAGGCGTTTTTACGCCCAAAGAGTTCCTAGTAGTAACCCCTGAAGACCAACCACGTCATTATCAGTCTGTGCTTAGCAAGTTTTCAATTGATTTGCCAGATAATCCTTTACGTTATACCTCTGTACCAGACGCGCTTGGTAAAGACGGTATCTGGGGAGAGGCTGGTATTAACTCAGCTAATGTCGCCATGAGTGCAACAGAAACAATCACCACTAATGCGCGTGTTCTCGGTGCAGACCCTTTTGTCAAAGATGGCTTTGGAGAAGAGGATATGCTGACTTTGGTCTTGCCTTATATCAAAACTGCGCGTGAAGGCGTCCTTCGCTTGGGTGAGCTCCTTGAAACTTATGGCACATATGAGTCAAATGGTATTGCTTTTGCAGATACTGAGGAAATTTGGTGGTTAGAAACAATTGGTGGTCATCATTGGATTGCCAGACGTGTTCCAGACGATGCCTATGTTACAAACCCAAACCAACTTGGTATCGATCATTATGAGTTTGAAAATTCAGACGACTATCTTGCCTCACCAGATATCCGGGACTTTATCAATAAGCATCATTTGGATTTAACCTACTCTAACGAACACTTTAATCCACGTTACGCTTTTGGTAGCCAACGAGATAAGGATCGTCATTATAATACACCGCGCGCCTGGGCTATGCAGAAATTTTTGAACCCAGAAAAGGACTATGATCCAAAATCATTCTTTATTCCATGGTGCCAAAAACCATACCGCAAAATTACAGTTGAAGATGTTAAATACGTTTTGAGTCTTCATTACCAAGATACGCCTTATGATCCTTATGGACCTCAAGGAGACGCTATGAGTCAACGCCAATTCCGTCCGATCGGTATTAATCGTACAAGTCAAACGGCACTTTTGCAAATGCGTCCTAACAAACCAGCAGAAACGACAGGAATTCAGTGGTTATCCTATGGATCAATGCCATTTGGGACAATGGTGCCATTTTGGACTCAGGTTGAAACAACACCTGCCTATTTCCGTCAAACAACTGATAAGGTTGATACAGGCAATTTCTATTGGAGTAATCGCTTGATTGCGGCCATTTGTGATCCTCATTTCCAACAGCATGAAGCAGATTTGGATGCCTATGTAGAAACAACTATGGCTCTTGGCCATGCCATGATTAATCGTGTCGATACAGCTTTGGCTAATGATGAAAGTATCGATTTTGAAGCAGAAAATCAAAAAATGAGTGACGAAATTCAGTTAGAAACAGACAAACTTTTGGCAAAAGTCTTAGATGATGCAAGTAATTTGATGACCAATCGTTTCTCTATGAGTGACTGAAGTCGTATAAAAAGCCTTTCCATAAAATGGAAGGGCTTTTGACGTATTTTAGTTTTTATTGGTTTTCTTTATCAAGTTTAGAAAGAAGTTGATAAAGTGTTATAAAAAAGAAAATGTTAAGAGAGATAAGAAGGCCTGATGCCCACGGTAAGTCACTTTCTAAGTTACGAAGAGGTGAGTTCCACGCAAAATGAGTCATAAAGGCACCACAAGCATAAAGTAGACCAATGAAGCCATATTTTTGGTCGATTCGCTTTTGATAAGCACGCCAAATCAGGATTAGTCCCATAGCAAGGAAGGACGTGTAAAGCCAGTGAGATGATACTGCACCGATAGTTCTACCCAGGATTCCTGAAATGGTATAAGAGAAACCATCAGGTAAATCTGAAAGAATGTAGGAGAAGTCCTCACTAATCTGAAATCCGAAACCTGCGGTAATAGCGACAAGTAGGAGGGCCTTGAAGCGCTCTGTTGGAACCATATAGATAGCAAAGAGAAAAGCTGCTAGTTTGAGAGGCTCCTCAACTAGTGGGGCCATTATAGCATCCTCAAAGCGGTAGAAGAAATTCTTTGAAGAAAGGTGAGCAGTTACCCAGTCATGAGAAAAGGTATTAGCATAACCAGCCATCCATCCTGTTATAAAGATTCCTCCAATAAGGGCAAATATGAGAACAAGTGGTTTCACCTGCCATCTCTTACCTAAGTACTTAATCAAAATTATTCCTGGGACGATATAACATAGAGCGATGAGGGTGGATAGCCCAATAATCCCATAAGACGAACCAGATAAAGCACCTGAAGTGTATGATTGTGTATCATAGGTAAGGCCTATAGCTGAAAGCAATAAAAAAAGATATAGCGTTAATTTACGAAACATGTATAACCTACTTTCCAAATGATATTTCCAGTATAACAAATAATTCTTTCTCGTAAAAATATTTCAATTTTTTTATTTAGGACTTGCAAAATAAAATTAATGTGATATACTTAACCAGTAAACTATTAACCGGTTAAGTATTTTGAAAGGAATATCATGAAAAAGAAACGCATTTTTGGCATAGCAGGATTAGCAGCAGTTGTTCTAGCTGCTAGTGCAGGTATTTATTATACGACTAGTCAACACGATTCAAAGGGGAATGGTGATTTGAAGGTTGTAACGAGCTTCTACCCTGTTTATGAATTCACCAAGCAGGTTGTTGGAGATGAGGGAAAGGTGTCTTATCTTATCCCTGCAGGTAGTGAGGCCCATGATTTTCAGCCTTCTACTAAGAATGTTGCTGATATTGAGAAAGCGGATACTTTTGTCTACTTAAATGAGAATATGGAAACATGGGTTCCCAAGATTGAGAAAACCATTAATACCAAAAATACTAAGGTTATCGAGGCAAGTAAAGGAATGGTTCTTTTGCCTGGTATAGAGGAAGAAGATCATGATCACGGTGGTGAAGAACATCACCATGAGTACGATCCCCATGTTTGGCTCTCACCAAAACGTTCTCAAAAATTAGTGAAAACTATTAGAGATGGTTTGATTGCTCAACATCCAGATAAAAAAGCAGTATTTACGACTAACGCAGAAAAATATCTAAAAAAATTACAAGCTTTGGATAAGGAGTATACGGAAGCGTTGAGTCATACAAAACAGAAGAGTTTTGTTACACAGCACGCAGCCTTTGCCTACCTTGCTTTAGATTACGGTTTGACCCAAGTGCCAATTTCAGGTGTTTCAGCTGAATCTGATCCATCTGCAAAACGTATCGCTAGCCTTTCTAAGTATGTCAAAGAATATGACATTAACTATATCTACTTTGAGGAAAATGCTTCAAGTAGCGTTGCTAAAACCTTAGCTAACGAAGTAGGAGTTAAGACAGCAGTTTTAAATCCAATTGAATCACTAACTAAGGAGCAGTTGAAAAAAGGTGAAGATTATGTCAGTGTTATGACTGAGAACCTAAAGAATCTTCGTTTAACAACAGATGTTGAAGGTAAAACTATCCAACCTGAAACAGGAAGTGATGACAAGAAAACAGTCCAAAATGGTTACTTTGATGACAAAGATGTTAAAGATAGAGAACTTTCTGATTGGTCTGGTAAGTGGCAATCGGTCTATCCTTATCTTCAAGATGGTACTTTAGATCAAGTATTTGAATACAAATCTCTATTGAATAAGGATAAAACTGCACAAGAGTACAAAGAGTACTACACTAAGGGCTATCAAACAGATGTTTCTAAAATTGCTATTGATGGTAAAAAGATGACCATGACTTTCACAAAGAATGATGGAAGTAGCGTGACACACACTTATCGTTATGATGGTTATAAGATTTTGACTTATGCTTCTGGTAAAAAAGGTGTCCGTTATCTCTTCACAGCAACTGATAGTCAAGCAGCAGATAATCCTTACCAGTATGTCCAATTTTCTGATCATCAAATAGATCCAACAAGCGCAGCACATTTTCATATTTTCTTTGGTAATAGTAGTCAAGAAGAAATTCTAAAAGAAATGGACAACTGGCCAACTTACTACCCTGGAAAACTTAGTGGCTTTGAAATTGCACAAGAAATGGTCAGTCACTAAGGTTATTAAATCACTCATTTTGAGTGATTTTTATTTTTTAAAAAAGCCATTTATTTCTTAAAGTATTAGAAAAATGACTAGTGTAATTATTTTAAAATAAAACTTTCAATGTAAAAAGTATTTCTAAGAAAATCATGTAAAATTATTAAATAATTACTACTTTTTTTCACCTTTTAGTGGTACAATGATATTATGATTTTCAGATAATCAGGAGAGACCTATGAACCAGTATTTAGTAGCGATACACTATATTCAATTGCTTCAAGCAGAACTCAATATTCTTAATCATGATGCACGCTTGCTTTTTGATCTCAAGATTGATCCCAATATTGCTAAACGTGAGCTTGCTGACTTAAAAGTATCTCTATCTAAATTATCTGATAAAAACCTTTATATCGAAGGGACAATCTGGTATCAACCAAGTTTATTTGCTATTATCGATCAAAATTTAGGGGTTATTGATGACTGGCTTAAAGAATTAGATGACTTCTTTGAATTTAGTTACGGTACAACAGTCTACACTGTTTTGAAAGAGAACGAAAATCGAAGTTATGACTTATTGCTTGGTCTTTATAGCCGTCTTGAATACGTTATCTCAGATATAAAAAATTGCCGTTAGATTGCTAACGGCTTTTGATATGTCAAGAAATTTAGTTTATGTTTTAAATATCAAATAATTTGACAAAATCTCCAATGTGTGTAAAATAATCTAATAAAAACGATGTTAAGTTAAAGGAAAATAATGACTAAGTGAGGAAATAGAGGTTGAAATTGGGGGCTTTTTAAGTATTGTTTTGGAGCCTTGCTTCGCTGAGCCTTCTAGGTCTTTTTTATGGTTTTTATTTTTTTAATAGTTTAATTTCCTTATCTTTAGAGAGAACTTCAGTTCTTGAAGTAAACTATTATTCTGGTCAAGTATCTCCTTCTTCAGTAAAGAAGGATGGTATTTATAAGGTTCAAGATATAAGTGGTGAAACTAATAGCTACGATATTGATCTGAGAGTGACAAATGAGGGAGATAAGGTTATTCAAACCCATATCTTTGAATGTAAAAAACAACTATACAATAAAATAAAACTCACAAACTTGTTTAGTTTGTGAGTTTTATTTTACCAAAGTCCTAATAGCTTTTGCATGAGAAGAGAAGCGAGACTGATTAATAACCAACAGACTCCTCCCACTAGAAGTGCTGAGCCTCCTTTAGTGATTAGTTTTTTGAGATTTGTTTGGAAACCAATAGCTGACATGGCCATGATAATCATGAATTTTGAAAGGTCTTTTAAAGGATCGAAGATAGCGGATGGGACACCCATAGACATCGTTATGGTTGTAACGAGTGAAGCCAACAGGAACCAAAGGATGAAGTTTGGAATTGCTTTGGTCAGAGAAAAAGTTTCCTGTGTATTATATTTTTTCGACTGCAAAATAGAGAGTCCTAGAGTGATAGGAATGATAGCAAGTGTCCTTGTTAATTTGACAATTGTTGCCTGATCTAGGATGGATGTTCCATGTAAGCTATCCCATGAACTAGCGGTAGCAGTTACAGAAGAAGTATCGTTAACAGCTGTTCCAGCAAATATGGCAAAGCCTTGATTACTAAGTCCCAACCAGGATCCCAAGTGAGGAAAGAGTAGAGCTGCTAAGATGTTGAAAAAGAAAATTACAGAGATTGCTGTTGCAATAGATTCATCTTTGGCCTTGATAACAGGTGCAGTGGCTGCAATAGCAGAACCACCGCAGATAGATGATCCAACTCCTACTAAAGTTGCGATTTCACTATCTAATTTAAATAGCTTATGGATGAAATAAGCAGTAATCAGTGCCGTAGTAATGGTAGCTAAAATAATGGGCAGAGATGTTAAGCCAACGTTGAAGACTTGAGAAAGATTTAATCCAAATCCAAGAAGAACAACTGCGTATTGTAATACTTTTTTTGATGTGAATTGCATCCCTACTAAAAATTTTTTTTGATTTATAGGTAGACTAGCTAATAAGAGTCCGATAAAAAGTCCAATGACCGGTCCACCAATAATAGGAAATAAGTTTCCAAGATAGCAAGCTATGAGTGATATAAGTATTGAAATACTTATTCCAGGTAAAGATTCTTTTATTTTCATTAAGTTACCTCCTTAAAATTCGACTATATTATAGCTTATTATAAATATGATGTAAAGGTGACTTATGCCTTATTTCTCATCAACAACTAGGTAAGAAGGTTGCGGGGTGTCAGTTTTTTTGATAAAATGGTATTAAAATATTATAATCGATCCCTTATGAAGGGAGGGCTGTATGTATCGTCATTTAAAGAAGTATTTTGTTTTTATCGTGGGGGCTTTTATCTGTTCACTCTTTTTTGTGTTGGCTTTTACAACAGACAGAAAAAATGATAATAGTGTCAATGCTAAAGCTGAAGCTGCCTATAATCAAACTACGACAGCTTTTATTGATAGTATCGGTGAGACTGCGAGACAGATTGGTCAAGACTACAATATCTATGCTTCTGTTCTAATTGCTCAAGCAATTCTAGAATCAAATTCAGGTCAGTCAGGTTTGAGTCAAGCTCCTTATTACAACTTCTTTGGTATTAAGGGTTCTTATAATGGGAAATCTGTTACAATGCGTACTTGGGAAGATGGAGGTGCAGGAAATACTTACGAGATTGACGAGTCCTTTCGTTCATATGGAAGTCTGAGTGATTCCCTAGCAGATTATGCTGCTTTGATGACGTCATCTACTTATTCTGGTACTTGGAAATCAAATACAAGTAGCTATGCGGATGCTACTCAGGCACTCACAGGAACCTATGCTACAGATAGTCTGTATGCTTCTAAGTTAAATAGTATTATTGCATACTATGGTCTTACTATTTACGATCAAGCTCCGGTTACTCAGGAAACAGGTTCAAGTAGCGGTCTTGTTTGGAATAGTTACAGAAGATCATACACAGATGCTGAGACCTTATCTATAGATGAGGCTTGGGCAAGCTATAAAACTTATAAATAAAAAGAGCCGAAATGAACTGCACCCCAAAAGTTAGACAGAAAAAATCTAACTTGGGGTGTTTTTATTA